>Ga0209187_1000123_pt1 | contig 170562 bp, 107 predicted proteins | sample BantaG_FD_187430 | JGI IMG/M metagenome (GOLD analysis project Ga0209187, IMG submission 187430) | Marine algal microbial communities from Bantry Bay, Ireland - BantryBay_4 metaG (SPAdes) (version 2) | ecosystem: Host-associated > Algae > Red algae > Unclassified | place: Bantry Bay, Ireland...
GGGCCATAAATTTGCGCTTGGAACTTCCAGACAGATCATCCGCTGTCTTTATCCATAGCTTTAGTTGGGTTGAAGATACTTTTTCTTAAGGGTCAGATCATCTCAATCTCATTCGATGGATACACCAACACTGCTCAAACGCTTCACGCAAACTCAAATTCAAATTTGGGATGATTATTTCTTTCCGCGTCCCTAAGAGAAGACCGGCCAACGTTCTCTCGAACAAGAATTTGCCATCTTCTATGTTCCACTTGAATCTTCAGGCCGAAGGCCTTGCAGGGCAAATAGTCGGGCGGTTCGGGGCGGCAGACGGATGTAAAATCCAGCGTTTGGGCACGGCTAGTGATTCATCCGCCTTGACCTCGGCCCTCAAAAACCTAGAACCGCCCTTTGGATTGCACCTATTTTAGAGCTGGAGCCTCATGATTAAAGACCCCTACCAACGCGAACTCGCCGAACTGGCGGAGATCAACAAAAAACCCTTTTTCAAACGTCTCGGCTTCTTTGCCCGTAAATCCGGACCCGGCTGGCTGCAAGGCGCGATCACACTCGGCGGCGGATCGCTAGCTGGCGCCCTCTATCTTGGCGTGATCTCCGGCTACAACCTGATGTGGCTGCAACCGATCGCCATGGTCCTCGGCGTGGTCATGCTCTCGGCCATCGCCTACGTGACGCTGACCACGCAGCGCTCGCCCTTCCGCCTGATCAACGAACGCCTCTCCCCCGCACTCGGCTGGGCTTGGATCATCGCAACGGTGATGGCCAACATCATCTGGTGCATGCCGCAGTTCGCACTTGGCAGCCAAGCGATCCTCCAAAACTTGGTCCCCAGTCTGGCCGGCGGCGGTGGTGATTTCAGTCTCGGCGCTAACAATGTTCTGACGGACGCCGAGGGCGTCGTAACCACAGGCGCCTCGATGTTTGACATCGGCATAAACATCAACCTGCTGCTAATTTGCTGCATTCTGTTCATCATCGGCTTCCTCGTGAACTACTTTTACGGCAGCGGAAACGCGGGCATCAAAATCTTCGAACTCATCCTCAAGGTCATGGTTGCTTTGGTAGTTCTGTCGTTCTTCGCGGTGGTGGTCATGCTGTCCATTGGGGGTGCCATCGATTGGGGCGCGATCGCCAAGGGGCTGATCCCGAACTTCAAAAACCTGTTCGCGACCGCGCCCGCCTTCACCGAACAGATCGCGGCCTCGCCCGCGAGCGAATGGTGGCAAGACTTCATCGGCGGGCAACAACGCGACAAGATCATCGCCGCGTTCGGCACCGCAGTGGGCATCAACATGACCTTCCTTTTGCCCTACTCCATGCTGCGCAAACGCTGGACCCGTAGCCACCGCCAACTGGCCATCGTCGACCTGTCGATCGGCCTGATCGTCCCCTTTGTGCTGGCCACCTCCTGCGTGGTGATCGCGTCCAGTTCCCAATTCCACGGGCAGACCGCAGACGTGATCGCCGCCGAGGACATCACCCTAGAAAATGGCACCGTGGTCCAAAAGGGGGAGGTGTTTCCGGAGATGAAAGTGGCTTACAATAATATTCTCAAGGAGCGGAATAACGGGGCCGAAGCTGCGCTCAACGATGCCGACCGCCAGTTGATCGCCATGATCGCCAACCGCGACAACTTCAACCTCGCCAACTCGCTCCAACCGCTCGCCGGTGATTTCGTCGCCCAAAAAGTATTCGGCTTCGGCGTCCTTGCCATGGCGATTTCGACCATCATCATTCTCATGCTGATCAACGGCTTCGCCTTCTGCGAACTGTTCGGCTCGCCCGGCAATCGGGGCATCCACCTGCTCGGCTGTATCGTCGCCGGTGCCGGCGGCATGCTCGGTCCGTTCTTGTGGACCGGCGACGCCAAAGCCGCGCTCGCGATCCCAACCTCGGTGATCGGCACCGCGATGATCCCAATCGCCTACTATACCTTCTTCCTAGTGATGAACTCGCGCAGTATCCTCGGCGACCACATGCCGCGTGGCATCAGCCGCGTGGTCTGGAACGTGTTGATGCTGCTGGCCACCGCCGCCGGCACCTTTGCCGCGGTCTGGGGCCTGATGGGCAAGGCGGGCATCATCAAACACATGGATACCGGCAACCCATGGGGCAGCTACTTCGAGACCCTGACCTGGAAAGGCTGGATTCCTTTCGGCGGATTGATCGTGCTGGCGCTGCTGTTCGTCGTCGGCACGCTGGGCTTCATCATCAACAACAAGAAAGTGTACACCGATCACGACTATCGCTAAACACCATCGCCGTTGGGGGCTCGTCTTCTTGGCGGGCCTTTTTCTTTGCTTCGGCAGCCTTCCCCGGACCGCGAACGCGGTCGAGGTGCGCGGCGAGGACTGGCGTGTGCTGTATAACCTGCCGGACGGCTCGTCGTTCCGCGGGTACAGCGACGACGAGTTCGAACTGCGCGATCTCCTCGTCGACCGACTCAAGCAGCTCGGTGCACGCGACGAGGCGACCCTCACCACGTTCACCTTCTCGGGGAACGAGACCGGCGCAGGTCGCTTGATGTACGAGATGGAGCGGGCGCTCAAACGCGGCGCGCGGGTTCGGTTCATCACCGATCGCAAAGAAGACACGGCCGAAACCTTCACCAATAATACCGACCGCAAGCCGCGTTCGTTGAAGGGCCTCGCTGAACACGAGCGTTTCACACTCGCAGTCGACGGCAGTGAGGGCGGCATCATGCATCACAAGTTCGCGCTGTTCGACTACTCGGGTTCGGGCATGAACGCGGGCCAAAAAATCCTTGTGACCAGCTCGTTCAATCTGACTGGCGCGTCCAGTTTTCAATGGAATATCAGCCTCGAACTTAGCCAGAACATCCTCTATGGCGCGTTCCATCAGGAAGCGGAGGAGCTGCTCGCCGGACGTTTCCACCGCGACCCGGCCAAATCGCATGCCCACGACAACCGGCTGGTCCAACTAAAGGAAGGAACGGCACGGGTGCGCTTCGGTCCGAGTCCGAAGCTGCGTCCGATCGGAGACATGCTCGAAGCCGGGCTGCGGGCGGCGAAAAAGGAAGTGGTGTTCTCGCTCAATTTCATCGCCGACGACGAACTCGCACATGCCCTCGTTGCCACCGCCAAACGTGGCGTGAAGGTGGTCGGCTGTGTCGCGCTGAGCGAAGGAAAGACCAAGGGGCCGACCAAAGAGGCGCTGAAAATTCTCCGCGCCGAACCCAAGATCGAATGGGTCGAGGCGTTCGAAGCCCACGGCGAAGAGGCGCGTGACAGCGGCAAGAGCCAGAACTTGGTGCACACCAAGTATGTGGTGATCGACCGTACGTGGGTGCTTCACGGTTCGGCCAACTGGACCGCCTCCGCGCTACGCGATGAGAATCAGAATGACGAGAATGTGGTGATCCTCCGTCACCCGAAGATTGCCGCCGCGTTTCTGCAGCAGTTCGAAGCGATGACTGGTCACAAAACGGAGTAACAAAGGTCAGCGAAGTCCGGGCCGATCAGGCTCCTCCTTGGAAGGGATACGAACGCAAGAGAGGACCATTGAACGCCACTACGCGGGCTTGTCCCCGTGGAGCGATGTTTAACCTGTTACCTTTCTTCGCTACGACCGGATCGGAGGGTCGCTGAACCGGAACCGTTACAGACCGGTCGCCTACGCTTCTGTCTGTCCGAGTCTGTCTTGACGGAATTCTTTTCTTTCCTCTGCGCTAACCCCAACCGGCTGGAAGCACGGTTGTTGCGATACCGGCTGGAAGCACGGTACTACCTATGCGGGGAGATCACCGCTCTACGGGTACAAGCCCCGGTGTTGGCCCGAGCCTACTTACATCGAAACGGTTTTGCTAGTTCGCCTTGTGCGGCGAAATCAGCATCGACAGGTTTTTGCCGTTAAGCTTCGGCTTTTGTTCGGCGTAGCCATATTCTTTGAGATCTTCGATGACGCGGTTGAACAGGTCGAAGCCGAGTTCGTTGTGGGCGTTTTCACGACCACGGAAATAGAGGGAGCATTTGACGCGGTTGCCGGCGTCGAGGAATTTTACCGCGTGGCGCAACTTCGTCTGGTAATCGTGTTCTTCGGTGTTGGCGTGATACTTCACTTCCTTCACCTTGACGACAGTGGCGTTCTTTTTCGCGTTTTTGATCTGCTTGCGCTGCTCGTACTTATACTTGCCGTAGTCGACAATTTTGCAGACGGGCGGCTTGGCGTTGCCGGAAATTTCCACGAGGTCTCGTCCCTCGCGGATGGCCCGCTTCAGCGCATCGCGCGTACGCACGACACCAACTTGCTCGCCTTCGAATCCGATCAAGCGGATCTCCGGGGCTCTGATTAAATGGTTTGCCTTGAACGGCGCCTGGCGCGAGCGGTCTCTTCGGTTGGTACGGATGATGGTCTCCTGAGTCTTGTTGTTTCTGTGCGGTCTGTTCCCGAAAACGAGCGGGTGGCACTTATGTTAGTGTGAACGTTTGAGGATTACGAGGGTGAAAATATTCAACGTTCAACCTTCTCAAACCAAATCAGAACCCTGTTTGGCGAGTGGGAATCCCTCAGAAAATTCCCCTCTCGGCTTCCATCGGTTCAAGGAAAGGGAAAATGGTGGGCGATACTGGACTCGAACCAGCGACCTCTTGCATGTCAAGCAAACGCTCTAACCAGCTGAGCTAATCGCCCTTGAACCAAGAACCCTTGGTATGGGCGGGGTGTTTGCTGATTGCAAGTCCTTCCCTGTCTTTTCATCCACCTTTTCTCCGCCAGCCGACCGCCCTTATCCGATGAGAGTCAGACCAAGCGCAAGGCTGACGGTCTCAGCCAGATCTCGTTGGCCGACCGGCTTGTGCAAGTAGTGGGTGCGCGGCAGTTGCAACGCGTCTTCAATGCCGGGATGAACCGACGGCAGGCTGCTCAGTAGAATGACCGGGGTCTCGCCGCGTTCGGCGAACCACGCACGAAGTTCGCCGCCGTCTACTTCGCCGAGATTGTAATCGAGAATCAGGAGGTCGGGGCGTTCACCCGCGTCCCATTTCGCCATCGCGGCATCGGCCCCCCCGAGCGAGGCGACGTCATGGCCTTCGCGACCGAGGAGATCTTGGCAAAGCGTGTCGAGTCCGGGCGCCACCACCCAGACGCGGTTACCGGGTGCAACGGGCAAGCTCCCTGAACCCGCCGGATTGGCTGGGACTGCCGCTTGAACCGGCAAGGCGCATTCGATCGAGGTCATTCGTCCGGGCTGCGGTTTGATCCGGACCGAACCGCCAAGGGCTTCGACGCGTCGAACCATGCCGGAGAGGCGGCGTTCGAGATCGGCGTCCTCCACCGGGCCGAACGCGGACAAGCCCATCGTGAGATGCGGGGCGAGTTCGTCGAAGGGTTGGCCCTTAGCGTCGAACACCACGATGTTGACACAGGGGCCGGTGAGGCCGGTGTGATGACCGGCGTTGTTCTGGGTCTGCAGCGTAATGCGCGAACCGAGCGGGGCGATGTCCATCGCGACCGTGAGTAAATTGAACACGAGTTGATGCAGATCGCTGCGCCGTACCCGTACCGCGTCGGCGGCGGCGTCCAGTTCCGGGGCGAGTTCGATGCTGGCGCTGCGGTGCGACTCGAGCATCGGTAGAATGAGTTCGATCGCGGCATGAAGCGAACGCGGCGTGTTAAGATCCTCTTGGTCCTCGATGCCATCCCCGTCCACTGCGAACAGGTGTTCGGCCAAGGCTTTGCCTTCGGCTGCGACGTGTTGGACGCGTTCGATACTGGCGGCGATATCTTCCGGCATATCGTCGCGACCGATGGCACAGGAAGTGTATCCGAGAATGACCGAGAGCAGTTTGTGATAGTGACGGGAGATGCCAGCAGCGAGACTCACCGAACTCGCACCAGGCGACGCTCCGGATGCACCAGCCGAGCCGCCTAAGCCGCCAGAGCCGCCTTGGCCATGATTGTCGAGAGCTTGAGTAAAGCCAGCCGCCAAAGATTTATAGATGCGCAAGACGCCGGCCACTTGTTTGGCGTTGAGGGAGGGGCACACTTCAAGCGGCGCGAGTTCTTTGGAAGAAACACCGGTGAGCTTGGCCAATTCTTTGGTTTCGTCGGGTCGCCACGGACCGAGCTTGAGGGGGCCGGTGTCGAGGCAGGCGACGATCACCCCATCCATCAGCACCGGGAACAAACCACGGGTGATCCCATAGGAGGCATGGTCCGAACGCTGCTCTTTGTCGTCGCGCACGGACTGGGCCAGCCGTTCAAGGCGGCCAAGCAACTCGGCTTCAACCCTGCCAGAGGAATCCACGGTACGCAGCGCCGACAGCGTGGCTGGGGAAAACATGCCCGTTGCACCGATCTCGGACACCAATGCATCGGACACACCGGCGAGTGCGGGTAGGCGTTTTCCGCGGTCCGCGGCCAACAAGGGATTGAGCGGGTCGAGCAGCTTTAAGCTGGTCGGGTCACGAAGATCTGATCCTGAATTGCTCATATTATTTCAGTGCGTCGAGTACACGCTTCTCAGTCTCGGAGGAAATTTGTGCGTCACGGAACGCGCGGTCGCAACGGATACGATCAATGGGTTGGAGTCGGATGTATTGAATTTTGGGTCGTTCGCCCTGACTGCTCAGCATCATGAAGCTGGTTTGTAGATAAACGATTTTCCCACTGATGGTCGGACCACTGGTGAGTTGCAAGGTCACAAGATCCTCGGCCTTATGCATCGGGTATTTCTTGTCGAGTTCAGCGATCACTTCTTCTTTGATGTCGCGCATGAGCTGGCGGAGGTCGGTGACGCTCTCCGAACTCGCGCCGCTCGGAGCGGGCACATCGTCGGGGGTCGATGGAGCCGGAACGCCAGCCAGATCTGGGGACGTCGGCCTCAAGCTTGTCGAGCCGGTGGCCGCGCCTCCAGGTACCGGAATGCCTTCGGGCCCCATGGCCTCGGAGGCTGGGGTGGCAGGGGTGGCAGGGGTGGCAGGGGTGGCTGGGGTGGCAGCGGTGGCATCAATACCTGCCGACGGCGTCGAGGGATAGCCGGGAATATCAAGACCAACCACGCCACCTGATGGCGGGCTGGCATCTGAAGGCGGGCTGGTAACTACCGTGGAGTCCGTTGGTTCACTGGACTCCGGCGGATTTGTGATGCCGAAAATATCGTCGATCGTTTGCCTGCTCGCCGTTTCAGCAGACGGCAAGAACGCCGGTTCAACTTCCGTCGATGCGGTCGCGGGGGTTGCGGGGGTCGCGGGGGTTGCGGGGGTCACGGGGGTTGCGGGCGCAGCGGCGGGCGTTTCGGGAGCGGAGGCTTTTCCCCTGGGGGAGAACGAACCTGGATTGAAGGAAGATTCTCCGGTGGGCATGACCGCAGCGATCGAGCCCGAAGCCGAGCTAGGCGAGCCAGTATCGGAGTCGGAGGAGTCGCCGCCGTTTTTCAACTCCAGCGAGGCGAACTGGTCCGATTTGGCAACCAGCGGAGCGGTCGGTTTTACGCCCATCGCCATCACCAAGCCGATCAAACAAGGCAAGGCCAAGGCGGCCCCGACCAAGGAACGGAGCCACACGGGCGGACGCGGCGTCGAATCCACAGAGCGATCGATCGCGGCGATAATGAGGGAAGTTGGCTTCGAAGTGGCTTTCGACATGATGGCAAAACGTTTGAAATGATCCCGTAAGAACAGGCGACTATAAAAGAACCTACCCCAGAGGTGGAAATCCTGTCAACAGGACCACCCGTGAAAAACCCCGCTCCCTGCTTGCTTCCACTCCAGAACCCATACAAATAGCAGCCCACCTTACTACGATGGAACTATCAGTCCAATCCAATGCAGGTTTGCCCCGTCGACGCAGCCTGATGCAGAGCCTCACCTCTCTGGCGATCCTGCTCGTCATCGCCTTCCAAGTGCTGGCGGCAATCACCGTGTCCTATTTGTGGAAAAAAGTACCACCGAAGGAGGCCTTTCAAGAAGGGCCGGTGCTGGTCCTGCCCGACACCCTCCCAGAACCGCCAACCGGAGAGATCCCGCTTGCCGATGCCTCCTCCAGCCCAGCGAACTCGGGCACTCCAGCAACCGCAACAACCGCCTCGACAACGGCGCCCAGCAGCATGACGCCACCGCCCGCTCTGTCCGCGCCTCCCGCTCTGTCCGCGCCCCCCAGCCTTTCGACGCCGTCTGGCCTTGCAAGCAGTGCGTCCCAACCCGCGACCTTTTCGCCTCCGGGTTCGACTCTACCTCCGACACTGCGTCCGGGTCCGGGAGGCGCCTCGGGAATCCCGCCTGGATCGACGCTCCCATCTGCATCGGCGTTCCCGTCGACCTACATGCCGACCCCAGGAGTCGTTGCTGGCGCGCCATCCTCGCCGAACACCCCACCGACCACTCCGGCACCACCCACCGCGCAAGTTCCGGTCACGTCCATTGCGAGCATCACCGAATCTGAAAAACAGGAAGCCCTGCAGGAACAATACGCTGAGACCCAAGCCGACCCGACCTTTACCACCGAGTCTGCCCTGAGTGTACAACGCCTGATGCAAATCGCCTCAGACTTGACGGAGCAACGGCAGTTCATCGACGCCGAACGCATCTACGCCATGGTGCAAGACCGCGACCCGAACATCGCCGAAGCGTACGCACGCCGCGGCGAAACCTTGGAGTTTCTCGGTCGCTACGACGAGGCCATCGAGCAATGGGAAGTCTATCAAACACTCGCAACATCCCAGTACGACCGTAACCGCGCCACCCGCCAGATCAGCCACATCGAAACGGTCGTCAAACTGGCAAAGCTCCAAGAAGAGATTCGCAACCGGCCCACTGTTCCGACCAGCCCGCCCGTTGTTGATGTTCGGCCCACATCCATTCCTTCCTCCATGCCCCCTGCTACCCCGTCAGCACCGCCACCCAGTTCGACCCGACCCGCCAACTCGGCTGGCTCAGTCGCGGCCACTCGTTCGACGCCCTCCGCGCTGCCGAGTTCGCGCCCGCCCTTCACCGAATCCCGACCGACGAGTTCAAGGCCACCGGCGACGACCGCGGCCGTTCCGGCGAGATCCTCAGCGCCCCGCGCCACCGGCGGTGCAAGCAACCGCCGCGTGCGGATCGTGAACTCGACCCGCGTTCGCTTTGCCGGCAACGAGAAATACGAGCAAAAGCGCTTCATCGAACTCCACCTCGAAGCCGACCAAGTCCGCGGCCCAATCGACCTCAACAAAATCAGCATCAAATACTGCTTTTTCGACCGCGATAAAAATTATCCGAAGGAAATTCGGCTCTCCAGCGCCCAACCGATCCAGCGTCTCTCCTTTGAACAGGACTACAGCAACCCCTCGGTGTTCCGGATCAACTTGCACCTTCCCTACCTTGTCGCCGTCGGCACCCGCGCCCGCGAACAACGGACGATCAACCGCTACCTAGAATACCACGGTTTCTTCGTGCGCCTGTTTTATGACGGCGTTGAACAAAGCGACGGTGCGCCCATCATTCGTCCGCCCAACGTTGCACCGACCTTGTTCAAAGAGAAGTACCTGCGCCACGTCGGAGCCAACGGCCCGCTATAGTCTTACCGCGAACTCAACCTCCCGTCGAACCCGCACACGTTTTCCGGTCACGCGCCATGCACGAAGCCCAGGAACCTGGACAAGCATCCACCACCCCCGCGCCGGCCCGAACCTTGGCGCCTGCCAAGAGTCCTGCGGTGGCGCGTCCCGACGTTCACCGCTTGCACGAAGCAAGTCGGCGTCGACGGTGGTTGTTTCTCCTCTGCCTGCTCGGACTCACCTTGGCTTGCGCCGCCGCCGCCGCTTGGATGGTGCTCACCCGTCCGCCGCCGAACGTCGTGGCACCGAGTTCGGTGGTACCTAAAGTTCGCGTCACCACCGCCCTGCCCCGTGCCTCGACGATCACCGTCGCCACGCGCGGCACCGTTCGTCCTCGAACCCGCACCACCCTCAGCAGCCAGGTCTCCGGCACCATCACCAAGGTCGGTCCCGCGTTCGAAGCGGGCGGACGGTTTCAAGCCGGCGAACTGCTCCTCGAAATTGACGCCACCAATTATTACGCCAGCTTCGCTCAGGCGGAGGCGCAAAAAGCCACGGCGCAACTTGCGCTGGCCCAAGCCCAAGCCGACGCCGCCAACATTCGTTCGGACCTCTCCGAACTCGGCCTGTCCGCCGGCCAGTCCTCCGACCTGCTGCTGCGCAAACCGCAACTCGCCAAAGCCCAAGCCGACTTGCGCGCCGCCGAGGCCGCGCTGTTCCAAGCAAAAACCAACCTCGAACGAACCCGCGTCACCGCGCCGTTCGACGGCCGCATAAACCGCGTGTTAGTCAACTTCGGACAAGCCGTCTCCGCCGGCGGCACGCCACTCGCCGACATCTACGCTAACGACCAAGCCGAAATCGAAATCCCGCTCTCGCGCGCCGAAGCCGCCGGCATCGACTTTGCCGCCAAACCACCCGCCCTGCTGCGTGACGGCGAGTCTACCTGGAACGGCCGCCTCGACCGCAGCACCGGCATGATCGACGAACGCGACCGCATGCTGCGCGCCATCATTCTCGTCGAACAACCGCAGTCCGGCGCCACCCCGCTGCAAATGGGCCAGTTCGTCGGCGTGGAAATCCAAGGCAAAACCTATCCCTCCGTGATCTCCCTGCCGCGCAGCGCCATCCTGCCCGGCGACAAGGCACGGGTCGTCGCCGCCGACAACACCTTGCGCACCCGGAAACTCGATGTGCTCTGGCGCGATGTCGACACCGTCATGGTGCGCAACGGCTTGATTGACGACGGCAGCACGGGCGTCCTGGGCGGACTGCAACAAGGCGAGCAAGTCTGCCTCACCCGCGTCGGCTTTTTCACCGAAGGCATGGAAGTCGAAGTCGTCCCGTGATCGCGTGGTTCACCCGCAACGGCGTCGCCGCCAATCTGCTGATGCTAGTCATCGCGATGGGCGGCATCACCTCGATGTTCACCATCGACATCAAATTCTTTCCCGAGATCAAACTCGACGCGGTCTCGATCTCGGTTCTTTACGCCGGTGCCGCGCCCGAGGAAGTCGAACGCTCCGTGGTCAAACCCATCGAGGACGCGCTCGAGGGCATCATCGGCGTCAAACGCATCAAGTCCACCGCCGCCGAAAACATCGGCACCGTCATCTGCGAACTCGAGGCCGGCGAGAACGTTCAGAAAGTGAAGGAAGAAGTGAAATCACGGGTCGACCGGATCACCTCGCTGCCGAGCGAGGCGGAGAAACCGGTGGTCGAAGAGATCTTATTCAACGAGGATGTCCTATTGGTCGCAGTACACGGACAAAGCGACGAACTCACGCTCAAGCGCGTCGCCGAATCGGTACGCGAAGACCTGCTGCGCATCGACGGGATCTCCAGCCTGAAGATGATCGGCGTGCGCGACTACGAAATCACCATCGAAGTCACCCAAGAATCCCTCGAACGCTACGAACTCGATTTCGACGAAGTGGTCGCCGCCATCCGCAATGCCTCGCTCGACCTGCCTGGTGGTACCGTGCGTTCGGCGGGCGGCGAAATCCTGCTGCGAACCCGGCAGCAACGCTACCGCGCGGAGGAGTTCGGCGAACTGATGCTGCGCAGCTCCGCCGGTGGTTCGCGCCTGCTGCTGCGCGACGTCGCCACGCTGCGCGACGGCTTTGTCGACGAGGAGATGACCACCGAGTTCGACGGCGAACCCGCAGCGCTGATGTCGCTCTACGCGGTCGGTAAAGAAACCCCGTTCGATATCTCGACCAAGACCCACGAGTACGTCGAACGCACCCAAGCCGAGATGCCCGCCGGCATCAAACTCACCATCATCGGCGACGGCTCCTACTACCTCAAAGGCCGCTTAAACATGATGATGAAAAATGGCGGCTTCGGCCTGCTGTTGGTGTTCGCCGTGCTCGCCCTGTTCCTGCGCCCCACCCTCGCCCTGTTCGTCGCGCTCGGCATTCCCATCTCCTTTCTCGGCACGCTGTTCGTGATGCCCTACCTCGGACTCAACATCAACATGCTGTCCTTGTTCGCGTTCATCCTGGTGCTCGGCATCGTGGTCGACGACGCGATCGTGGTCGGGGAAAGTGTGTTCACCGAAATCCGCCGAAATGGTCCGGGCACCGAGTCCGCCATCCGCGGCGCGCATCTGGTCGCCATGCCGGTCACCTTCGCGATCCTCACCAGCGTGGTCGCCTTCATCCCGCTGGTCGTCGTGCCCGGCGTCACCCGCGCGTTCTTTGCCGCCATCGGACTGGTGGTCATGTCGACCCTGCTCTGGTCGCTGGTGCAGTCCAAACTCGTGCTGCCCTACCACTTGTCGCTGTGCAAAGTCGGCGACGGCAAAGGGATGCTATCGCGCGCGCAAGTCGCAGTCGCCAACGGCCTCGAACGATTTATCGACGCAGTCTACCGCCCGATCCTCGCGCTTAGCCTGCGCTACCGTTACCTGACCTTGCTGTGCTTCTTCGCGGTACTCGCCTTGTCGGTCGTGACGATCACGACGCAGCGAGTGAAGTTCGTCGATTTTCCCTCCATCCCGAGCGACTACATTCTCACCCAAGTCGAAATGCCGATTGGCACGCCGGCCAGCGAGACCGGCGCCGTGGTCAAGGATATGCAGGCGCGTCTACGCGAGACCAACCAAGCCTACATGGACGAAGGCAAACAGAACTCGATCGATCACGTGAGTTCGGTTGTGGGCGCCCAAGTCGGCGGCACCGCCGGCAGCCATCTCGCGTTCCTCGTGGTCGAACTACCGAAGATGGAGGGTCGCGACGTGCCCGCCACCACCTTCTCCGATAGTTGGCGCGAAGCGATTGGCGTCGTTCCGGGCATGAAGTCGCTGCAAATGATCGCCACCGCCAAACTCGACGAGAACAAGCCCTTCGAGTTCCAACTGGTCGGCGAGGATTTCGACGAACTGATCGCCGCCACCAGCGAGATCAAAGCCAAACTCGCCGGGTACGAGGGCGTATTCGACATCACCGACAACTATTCCGAGGGCAAACGCGAACTGCTGATCCACGTCAAACCCGAGGCCGAACAACTCGGCGTCTCCGCCGCGTCCGTCGCCCGCCAAGTGCGCAACGCCTTTCACGGTGCCGAGGCGCAACGTCTGATCCGTGGCCGCGAAGAAATCAAAGTCATGGTCCGCTACCCGCGCGAACAACGCCAATCGGTCGGCCACCTCGAACGCATGCGCATCCGCACCGCCAGCGGCGTCGCCATCCCCTTCACCGAAGTCGCCAGCCTCGAACCCGCCCAAGGCGCACCGGTCATCTTGCGTTCGGACCAGGACCGCGCCGTGAAAATCACCGCCGACGCAAACCGCGACGTCGCCAACGTGGTCGACCTCAACCGCGTCCTATCCAAAACCGAAATCCCCGCCATCCTCGAACGCTACCCCGGCGTCACCGTCTCGCTCGAAGGCGAAGCCAAGAACAACGCCGAACTATTCGACAGCATCAAACTCAACGCCCTGCTCGCGCTGTTCGTGATCTACATCCTGCTGGCGATTCCGCTGAAGAGTTACCTGCAACCGCTGATCGTCATGTCGGTCATTCCCTTCGGCCTGGTCGGCGCCGTGTTCGGCCATTACGTGACCGGCCAGGATCTCAGCCTCCTGTCCACGTTCGGGCTGGTCGCGCTCACCGGCGTGGTGGTCAACGACTCGCTGGTGCTGGTCGATTACATCAACCGAGAAAACCAACGCGGCAACCCGCCCCTCGCCTCCGTCTGGGAAGCCGGCGCCCGCCGTTTCCGTCCAATTTTGCTCACCTCCCTCACCACCTTCGTCGGCCTCGTCCCCATTCTACTCGAACGTTCCCTGCAAGCCCAGATCGTCATCCCCATGGCCACCTCGCTCGCCTTCGGCGTCCTGTTCGCCACCGCCATCACCCTATTTTTGGTTCCCGCCCTCTATCTAATTCTCAACGACGCGCAGCGCCTGACCGGGTTCAAGGAGTAGCGGGTTCGGGGTTCGAGATTGCGGGGTTCGGGTTGCGGATCCAAGTCCCAAGTTGCGGTCGTCTCACGACCGCCGTCTCTGGCGGCAATGTAACTCCAGCCTTCCAAGATTGGGGCGTGGCTCAGCTTGGCGGACCTATTATATAAACGAAATGTCATCCAAATTGGAAGATATCCGACTAAAACTTCCATAAACCGTCGGGATATCCTGCGATCGGCAAGCTGCCCCAGTGAAACACATTGACAGCGGAACCCTAAACATGGTCATTAGTGGAGAGCTCTACAAGGAGAATGTCTATGGGCCATATACTTTTCATGATAATCCACTTTTTTTGTTTCCTCTTCGGCTTCGTAGGGTTGATATTTTCAATACCTCTACACCTAATCTACACCGCGATCAGGGCGAATGGATCAAAAGCCAGACGCGGTAGCCAGTGACCCTCAACGCCAAACCTTGAGTCAATGAAAGACGGAAGAGCCTGATCACTGTGACGTCTGAAACTCGTTCCCGACTCCACGAGACTCCCCTTGAACTGAGGCCCAAGAGCCCCGAAACTCCCCTCATGAACCCGCCCTCAGAGCTCGGCCCAAACCTCGCCGGAAAAACCCTCTCAACCAGGGTTTCCGCTGGCCGGTCCCGGCGAAGCTTGTCGTTGTGGCGCTGAAAGGAAACCGCATGTCATTGGAAAAAATTCGCGTAGCCATCAGCGAGAGAAAGCCTGTCTCATTTGAATACAACAAACCCGGGAAGACGCCGGGGCGAAGAATTGGTAACCCACATGCAGTATGGGTGATGCGGAACATAGATGGTACTGAGAGCACAAAAGTGCACATCCTTCAGGTAGATGGAGTTACTGATAGTGGGGAAAAATTCCCTAGCTTCAGGATGTTCGACCTGCCTGAAATATCGATGGTTCAAGAAGTGCCGAACGCCGTCGTGTTTACGCCCGACGAGAAGTATAACCCAGAATGGAATGGGTATACATATATCATAGCAAAAATCTAATTATGTCCGTTGACCACTCTCATTTAGTTGCAAGGGATGACTCCTGCGAGGTAAGGGTAAATATCTCTGGCCTTGATGCCTCAGAGAAAAGCACCAAGGAAATTAGTGCCCACATTTACGCGACATGCGTAAATACAGGCTCACCAAAATTCACTTGCTCACTCTCTATTGGCGAACTGGCTCACTTGTACGCATATCTTGGTCAATACGAAATGATCAAGGAGCAATCGAAGGGCAAATCGGGAGGGTTTGTTCAGCTTGGTCAAAAAAATGAAGAATTGATAGCAATACTCCAGAACTCCGCTCCTGAGCAAATAATACCTGCACTTCGGGCAGTGGTGAAAGACAAATTAACAGATGATGACTTGGATACCATCTTGGGGCGCAAGGACGCTATCGAAGAATTTGAGGCGATGCTTGGTTCCGATCGACCTCTGACAGAATCAGAGTACCAGAAGTTTTTTGAAAATAATGACTGGATCCTTGGATATGGATTGCGGTATTGCTATCTGTCTATCTTGCAGAGAGAGTGTAATGTCTCAGGCGCCGACTTGGATGGGACGAATTCAGTAATTTCAGACTTCCTATTATCAGACAGTAGGTTTACTAAAATAGTTGAACTAAAGCGTCCTGACACACCACTATTCAAAAGGCACCAAAACAGATCAGAATCGTGGCGATTGTCAAATGATCTAACTGATTCCATTAGCCAAATACTCAGTCAAAAGGCACAGTGGGAACACAAATCTGGTCGTGATTGCTACACTGGTGAGGGTAAAAGGATCACAGAGAAGACCCATGATGTCGCATGCATCCTGATAATAGGAATGAGTAATCAATTTTCTGGCAACGACAAGCAATCGGCAATCAAAGCTTCTACTTTTGAGCTCTATCGAAGGAACATGCGCAACATAGAAATCCTTCTATATGATGAATTGCTGGAAAGGGCACGATTTATAGTGGATGGTTCTAACAGGATGGCGGACCAGAACGCAGCGAGTGCCGGCAACTTTTGATCTTGTGTCGCGGACGGTAGCCCCGCGAACGCCGCCTAGGGATTGAACTCCGACCCAAGAACCGAAATCTCCCTCCATGAGCCCACCCTGGGAACTCGGCTCCAACCACGCCGAAAAACCGTCTCTCATCAACAAACGCTTTTTCCGTCTCCCGCTTCGCGGAACCCGGAAAAGCTGAGCGTTGCGATACACTCCGAACTCGTTCCCGCCCCCGCTGACTCCGCCCAAGAAAACCCGCTTGAACTCCGGCCCAAGAACCCCGAAACTCCCCTCATGAACCCGCCCTCGGAACTCGGCCCCAACCACGCCGCCCTGCCCACAACCAGTCGGGTCCGCGAGTCGAACTCGCGGCCCTCATAGTTGAACAGAAATGATCTTGAACCCGATCACGATTGTGGCACTTTGCCTTCTCGTCCCAATATACTTCTACTTACTGCGGAATATTGGGCGCTTTGGTAGGTTTTCACGAGTTGTTCGGGTGACCGGCAGAATAATCCTTCTAGTCAACGCACTTATCATCGTAGGCCGAAAACCCCAAGATATGGGCGCGATAGGTGAGGCCGTCGGCCGCATAATACTCGGATTCGGACCAATGATTGTAGGGGGTGGGCTGATATTGTTTCTGGTTCTTAAGCGCGACAACACATGATCACCTATGATCGCCCTTCGCGGCGTACCGCGGACCCGCCCGTGAATGCGGAAACCGCTTTTTGAACAGCGGCACAAAAACCCACAAAATCCACTTATGAACTCGTCCAAAGAGCCGGTGCAAACCCCGACAAACGCCTTCTCACAACCAGCGCCTTTGCCGGCCGAAGCGGCCGAACCCGGTAAGGCTGACCGTTGTGTCTTTGAACTCCATGATTTCTCAAATTGGCTGCGAGGTGGTATACTAGTCATCATGAAGATTGACCAAATTGCTCCCGAAGCGCTGAGGTTGCCTGCCAAGGAGCGAGCAATCCTCGCTGCGTCCCTATGGGAAAGTATCGAGGATCCCTATGATTTGGCCGCCGAGCGGACTGATGCGGAGGCGATCAAACTCGCGATTGAACGGGATGAAGAAATTGAGTCTGGAACTGTCGTTCCTATTTCCCACGAAGAGCTCATGCGCCGCCTGCGGGCATGAGAATCGAACATCACCCTTCCCTCGCGCCGGAGTTAGAAGAGGTTCGGGACTATTACAATGAACGACTCCCCGGATTGGGAGATGAGTTCATTGACGGATTTGAGCGTCAAGTGCTTCGAATCGCAGCGACACCTCGGCGCTGACGGGTAGTGCAGGGCGAAATGCGGCGCGCTCTCATGCAACGCTTTCCATACGTAATCTTGTTCCGCGTTCTGGAAGAGTCTGCAATTCGAGTCACTGTGGTGAAGCATGAAAAGCGACATCCTTCTTATGGAATGGCCCGCGAATAGGCCGAGAAGCGATCATAGACAGGACCCTACCGGCAGGCAAAAAACGCGGATTGGCCGCCTAGCTACTACCCCTTCAACGCGGCCAGGTACACATCCCGCACCGGCACTCCGGCTTTCGACGCGGCCGCACGACAATCTTCGTATTCCGGGATCGCCCGCCGCCGACCCGAAGGAGTGGTCGCGACTTTTACGGTGATCGGTCCGAACTCGGTCTCGACGGTGGCCATCTCGCGTTCGAGAATCTTCCGGTCGACTGGCACAATTCGAACGCCAAGGGTCGCGGTTTGTTCGAGAATGAGATCGCAGAGGGGATCGCGCAAGTTCGGCGGACATAGGACTTCGAGTTTCACCCCCGAACGGCCTTTTTTCATGATCACCGGCGTCAGCCAGGCGTCGAGCGCACCGGCTTCAAGGAGGGTGCCGAGGAAGTCGGCGCCGAGCTGTTCGGCGGGCATGTCGTCGATGTTGGTCTGCAATAAAAGAAGCGCATTGCCCGAGGTAGATCCGCCGACGACAACCGCAGCGCTAGCGGCCGCGGGACTCGCGGCCACTTCAGAACACAGCGAAAGCCGGACCGCGTTCGGGTGGTTGAACTCTTTGGTGCCGGCACCGTTGGCCGAACGCTCGACGCGCAAGACGGGGCGTCCGAAAATCGGATCGAGCGCGGCGATGATCGCCGCGCCGGTCGGGGTTATCAGTTCGGACGCGGTCTCGCCGGCGAAAGTCGGCATACCGCGCAAAATGCGTTCGGTGGCGGGCGCCGGAACCGGCAGACGGCCGTGGTCGGTCCAGACAAAGCCGTGGCCGGTGCAAATGGGTTCACAGTACACGCGTTCGGGCTTCAGCGCGTTGATGACGATTGCCGCACCGAGGATGTCGATGATCGAATCGACCGCGCCGACTTCATGAAAGTGCACATCATCGATTGGCAAATCGTGAACCTCAGCCTCGGCTTCGCCGACGATGTGAAAGATGCGCTTCGCCAATGTTTTTACGGCCGGGTCGAGCTGGGAAACATCGATCATCCCGCAAATCTGAGTCAGACCACGATGATGTACCCTGAACTCTCCTTCGCCATCGCCGGGTCCATGATCGTGCGCGTGGCTGTGGTCATGAGAGTGGCTGTGTTCATCGCCGTGTTCATGGCTATGATTATGCTTGGAAAATTTTTCCGGACTCGCTGGTTCGTCCGCGTGCGGATCGCACACCGTCATTTTGCGGCAACGAATGCTGCACTTCATGACATCAGTGAATTCAACGGTGACGCCGTCGAGTCCGAGTAAGGCCGGCAAGGCTATGATCTGGTCCTCGACCCCAGCGAGCGGCGCACCGGCTGCGATAAACATGTCGCCGGCCATGCCGGAGTACGGTTCAATTTTTAAGATACGCGCCATTGGATTTAGAACGTTGGCCAGCTGTTATTGAACGCGTCGATAAACAGTTTGAGTCCGAACAACACCATGACGACGCCGCCGATCAGACGCACGATATGCGTCGCGAGCAGCTGGCCGGTGCGGTTGCGAATCGAGCCGCGGTCCTTCGGCGCCTGGATCCGCCGGATTGCGAACCAGCAGGTAGCGGCACCGGCCACGAACAGCAATGCGCCGCAGAGCTGCAGCATTTTCATCATGGAATTCCAGTCGATCATAACCACTTCCTGTCCAAAAACGCGGCCCACGGGAAGCGCAAAAGACGCCTGCGGTCGGAAGATCGAAGGTGGAAGAAGCAAGATAAAAATTTCACGACCTTGGCGTATGTGGCAAAGCTTTGCCATAGTATGGCAAGCGTCTGCCATACTGTGGCATGCGTCTGCCACTCTATGGCAAGTGTTTGCCATGATTGTTGCCGGTCGATATTTTCTTTGGTCCGAAGATTAACGTGGGAGCCCGGCCCCGCCCGCGCGACTATACGCAATGCGAATGCGCGCGGGTCACTCGCCTCGTCCGAACACTTGCGTCCAATGATTTCCGTAACGGCCAACGCCGATGTCTTTATGGTCGGCGATCATGCTTTTGTGGTGGCCCGGACTCATGAACCACATCCAAAACGCCTTTTCTCCAGACCCGGCACCGCTGGCGATATTTTCTGCGGACGGTCGGGGATAGCCTTCGCGCTTAGCGCGGTCGACGAAGGTTTTGCGTCCGGCGGTCGGCGAACTGTGCGAGAAGTAATCTAGTTCGGCCATCTCTTGGCTATGGCCACGGGCGGCGAGACAGAGGGCTTTGATGAAGTGGAGAGGTTCGAGTCCGAGCAGAACGCGGTAGTGATTGACCAGGTCCGCATTTTCGATTTCGCCCTCGCCGAACCCGTGTTCGGCCGCGGCGTGTTTGGCGCGCAAGTTGTGTTCTTTGGTGTACCACCAATGGAAGGCGTCCGAGGCGAAACTCGGCCGCTTGGACGCGACATAGGAGAGCGGTTCAGGGCGCCCAGTATCACGCAACTCTGTTAGGTTTTCTTGCAAGGCCTCTGCCTTGGGACGCAGGCGCAGATAGGCGTCCGGTGCCATCTCGATCGCGCGTTCGAGGAAGTCGGCAAGGTTCTTCAGGGCGGTGTCGAGTTCGCTGGTGTCGACCATGCCGTCCAGAATCGATTGATACTGTTGCTCCAGTTGGTCGTAAAAATTCTTCGCTTCGCCTTTGCGCGCATCGTTGATCGCCTTGGCGTTGGCGAGTGCCTCCTTTTGTAATTTGAAGAAGGCGGTCGAAGCTTTGAGGTCGGGCTTGTTCTTGCCGAGCGCCGGTGGGTTTTCGGCGAACGGTTCGAAGTCGCGTTTATACCAGTTCATGAACGCGCGATCGGTTTCGACGCGTCCGATCTCGTCCATTCGTTCCAGTGCTTTTTGCGCGGCGCGGGCGCGACCGAGTTCGGGTTTGGCGAGTCCGGCGGCAACTTTTCGCGCGGCAACAACCTTCTTCAACCACGCTTGATCTTCCGCGCCGAACGATTGCACCGGCACCTCGATCTGGCCGCGTTCGGTGGACTGCAACAGCGCCAATTTTCCCTCGAAGCCTTCGAAGGTCGCGTCGATGGTTTTGCCGTTCTTCGCGGTCCACGATCGCGATGTATAATCTTGCGCGGAACTGAGGCTCGCGAAAACTAGAATCAAGAAAAGGGAGAGTGGATATTGGGCCATACAAGTACGTCACCCTGAATCGTAAGGTCTTTCAACTTCGATTCTTAGATCCTTGCTTTGTTGGCCGCTGCGCGGAGGCAAAAGAATGTTGGGTGGCAGATGCCCTCGGAGCCATGAGGCCGTTCCGACCGGACATGAAGCGAAGAACTCTGTGCAGAGGGGCAGACCGGTCGGTTCAAAAGGTTCTCAGCGACCCCGGGTTCCGCTCGTACCTCGCTCCACCCGCGGCTACTTTCTTGCCACCACTCCGTGGTTCGTCGTAGAAGGTTCAGCGTCGGTGCGATGACCTTCGAAATTTCAATTATATTTGGCTAGTGCAGCGTCAATTTTATATTTCTGGATCGTTCGAAATCAAAAACCTGGAGGGCGAGGGGCCTCCCGAACCGGTGCGATTGAGGACGGCCGAGGTGGTAGCGCGGCGGGGCTTTTGTGGACAAGGGAATGGGGACAGGGGAATGGTCGTGTCGTTGGTGGACGCGTTGGTTGTTCCTGATCTGGCGCAGCTGGGCATGGTGGTGGCCACGACCGTGGCCTGCCCTTGCACGCGGCGTTACGCATCACCATCAACAAAGCCCATGACCAACGACATCGCCATTCCCCTGTCCCCATTCCTCTGTCCCAAAAAACATGCGCAAAGAGGTTCGAAATCAAAAACCTGGAGGGCGAGGGGCCTCCCGAACCGGTGCGATTAAAGACGACCGAGATGGTAGCGCGGCGGGGCTTTTGTGGACAAGGGAATGGGGACAGGGAAATGGTCGTGTCGTTGGTGGACGCGTTGGTTGTTCCTGATCTGGCGCAGCTGGGCATGGTGGTGGCCACGACCGTGGCCTACCCTTGCACGCGGCGTTTCGCATCACCATCAACAAAGTGCATGACCAACGACATCGTCATTCCCCTGTCCCCATTCCTCTGTCCCAAAAAACATGGGCAAAGAGGTTCGAAATCAAAAACCTGGAGGGCGAGGGGCCTCCCGAGCCGGTGCGATTGAGGACGGCCGAGATGGTAGCGCGGCGGGGCTTTTGTGGACAAGGGAATGGGGACAGGGGAATGGTCGTGTCGTTGGTGGACGCGTTGGTTGTTCCGGATCTGGCGCAGCTGGGCATGGTGGTGGCCACGACCGTGGCCTGCCCTTGCACGCGGGGTTTCGCATCACCATCAACAAAGCGCATGACCAACGACATCGCCATTCCCCTGTCCCCATTCCTCTGTCCCAAAAAACATGCGCAAAGAGGTTCGAAATCAAAAACCTGGAGGGCGAGGGGCCTCCCGAGCCGGTGCGATTGAGGACGGCCGAGATGCTAGCGCGGCGAGGCTTTTGTGGACAAGGGAATGGGGACAGGGGAATGGCCGTGTCGTTGGTGGACGCGTTGGTTGTTCCTGATCTGGCGCAGCTGGGCATGGTGGTGGCCACGACGTGGCCTGCCCTTGCACGCGGCGTTTCGCCATCACCATCAACAAAGCGCATGACCAACGACATCGTCATTCCCTGTCCCCATTCCTCTGTCCAAAAAAACATGCGCAAAGAGGTTCGAAATCAAAAAATCTGGAGGGCGAGGAGCCTCCCGAGCCGGTGCGATTGCGGACGACCGAGCTGGTAGCGCGGCGGGGCTTTTGTGGACAAGGGAATGGGGACAGGGGAATGGTCGTGTCGTTGGTGGACGCGTTGGTTGTTCCTGTTCTGGCGCAGCTGGGCATGGTGGTGGCCACGACCGTGGCCTACCCTTGCACGCGGCGTTTCGCATCACCATCAACAAAGCGCATGACCAACGACATCGCCATTCCCCTGTCCCCATTCCTCTGTCCCCAAACAAACATGCGCAAAGAGGTTCGAAATCAAAAATCTGGAGGGCGAGTGACCTCCCGAGCCGGTGCGATTGAGGACGGCCGAGATGGTAGCGCGGCGGGGCTTTTGTGGACAAGGGAATGGGGACAGGGGAATGGCCGTGTCGTTGGTGGACGCGTTGGTTGTTCCTGATCTGGCGCAGCTGGGCATGGTGGTGGCCACGACGTGGCCTGCCCTTGCACGCGGCGTTTCGCCATCACCATCAACAAAGCGCATGACCAACGACATCGTCATTCCCCTGTCCCCATTCCTCTGTCCCAAAAGACATGCGCAAAGAGGTTCGAAATCAAAAACCTGGAGGGCGAGGGGCCTCCCGAGCCGGTGCGATTGAGGACGACCGAGATGCTAGCAGACGTTGGTTCGGGGTTTCATCCCGTTCGTTTGGGATCAGGCGTGTCCATAAATATAAAAATAACAGAACACTAGGTTCTTAGATCTTAATACGGCCAATCGCCTTTTTCGCGGGCAGAAGATCAACTTACAAATCAACGAACCAGACATCAATTTGCCTCTGTGATGCCCGAAGAAATGAAGACGAAGATTGTGGAGATGACGCCCGAGGAACGCCATGAATTGTCGGCCTATCTTATCAAGCTCGAACTCGAAAATGACCCTGAGTACTGGAAAGTTGTTCGTGAACGAGCAGCAAAGGAAGACCAAAGCTGGGTAAACGTAGAGGTCGCGTAGATCACGAAGACTGACGCTCGCGTTACCGTCGCCCAGTCGCCTTCTTGGCCGGCAGTGTCTTCACCGTCACCTTCTGCAAGGTGATGCAGTCCACCGGACACACTTCAACGCAGGCGCCACAGCGGATGCACTGGTCGCCGTCGAGATAGAGCAGGTTGTAGTCGCGGCTCGAACTCGACTCTTGATAGCCGGCGATGCGGTCCTTTTCGTCGTAGATGAGATCGCTGACTTTGACGATGCAGTCGTCCACCGGCATGACGCGAAGGCAGCGGTCGCAGTAGATGCACAGGTCGTTGTCGATCTCGAACTTGTAGTTGCACAAGTAGCAACGCGAGGCCTCAATCTCGGACGCGGTCTTTCGCAGGCCGAGGTCCACTTCGTCGCGCAGGCCACGCGCCTCGATCGCGCGTTCGGGCATAACTTCCCGCGGCAGGGCGTCCATGGCGGCGGTGCGGCCGGTGGTGGTTCGGGGAATGTCTTCGACCAAGACGCCGTCGATGAAGCGGTCTTCGTCCATCAGGAATTCGTCGACCTTGCGGGCGCAGGTCTTGGCGTGACCAATCGAATCAATCAACGAACCTGGTCCGGTGCCGAAGTCGCCGGCAATGTAGAGGCCGACTTCGGAGGTGCCGTGTTCGGCGGTGATGATGCCGTGGTAGATTTCGTCGAGCCAGTCGAGGTTCGGGGCTTGGCCGGTGCCGAGAAGAACTGTATCGGCTGGAAGTTCGAAGGTCTCACTCCCCTGCCCTTCTATAACCTGCGCTTTGCCATCGACCACCTCGGTTCGAGCAAAGCGAACCGCGCCCGCCACGATCTCGATCGGTTGCGCCAGAAATTCGACCTCGATACCCTCGGCGGGAAACAGCCCGAACTCCTCTTCTGGTATATAGCTGTCCTCCATCCGGCGCCGGTAGACCATCGTGACGTTCTGCGAACCGAGTCGGCGCGCGATGCGCACGCAGTCGACCGCGGTGAAGCCGCCGCCAATGACCACGACGGGTTCGCCGACTGGCGGTTCGCCACCGGCGTTGACCTCCTGCAAAAATTCCACGCCGTGTCGAACGTGCGGCAAGTCGACGCCGGCGATGTCGGGTCGGTTCGGCTGGAACGTGCCGGCGGCAATGACCACCGCGTCGTGTTTTTCGCGCAACTCGTCCAAGGTTGCATCGCGGCCAACCTGAAAGCCGCAGTTCAAGGTCACGCCGCACAGTTGTACTTGGTCCACTTCGCGCCGAACGACATCGCGCGGCAGGCGGAACTCTGGAATGCCTTGGATCATCATGCCGCCAGCTTCCTCGTGTTGTTCGTAGATGGTGACCTCGTGGCCCCAGAGCGCGAGTTCGCGGGCGGCGGTGAGTCCGGCCGCGCCGCCGCCGATCACGCCGACGGATTTGCCGCTGGGTAAAAAGAGGGGTTCGAGCACCTGCGGGTCGCCAGCGAGCATGTGGTCGTCGGCAGCGCGTTTGCTCCAGCAGATCGCCACGGGTTCGCCGAGGCCTTCCCAGCCGTGACGGCAAGCGGGTTCGCAGGGGCGGGTGCAGACGCGTCCGAGGACGGCGGGAAAGACATTGCTCTCGAGGTTCAGCCGGTAGGCTTTGGCGAAGTCGCCGTCGGTGATGGCTTCCAGATAGCCGGGAATGTCGGTTCCGGCGGGGCAGGCGGCTTGGCAGGGAATGTTTTTCTCCGCCCAGTCGAAGTCACGGGTGTGGCGTCCGAGGCCGGTGGACTTGGAGAGGACGAACTCGCGGGGCTGTTCTAATTTGGCGTGGCGATGGGCTTTCACTGGCATGCGGCTAGTTGTTTTCCACGCCGGTGCAAAGCATTTTAGGGGAGAGTTGTGGTCGTTAGTAGCGGGTGATGGCAGAATAAAATCAGTCGGCAGTTCGGTCAGATCCAGTCGATCGTTTCAAATGGATCCCAAATCCTGAAACTTGCCTACTGGTTTCTACCTACTAAAATCACTTTTTCGAAACGAATTGGCAGGTTTGCTGCGTTTAAACGAACAACGGAGAACCGCCTTGGGTTCTTCAGTGACAACCTTGACAAAAAATAGTTGAACATGAGACATACTCTGTGGGTCCACTGCGGAGGCACTAGCGGGAACAACCGCGGAGACAACGACAACAATGACGTATCCTGACAGCCAAAACCAGCCGAACAACGAGCCAAACAATCTTCAACACGAAGACCTGCGAGCCCTCGAACAGGTAAAGGCCGCCGCCGCCGAAATTCGCGCCGAACTCGGCAAAGTCATCATCGGCCAAGACGAAGTCGTCGAACAACTCCTCACCGCCGTGTTTGCGCGCGGGCACGTCCTGCTTGAAGGCGTCCCCGGACTCGCCAAAACGCTGATGGTCAGCACGCTCGCCAAGTGCATGCGTCTCGACTTCAGCCGTATCCAATTTACGCCCGACCTAATGCCGTCCGATATTACCGGCACGGAAGTGATCCAAGAGGATAAGGTCAGCGGCGCACGAGAATTTCGGTTCCTGCAGGGACCGGTGTTCGCCAACATCATCCTCGCGGATGAGATCAACAGAACCCCGCCTAAGACACAGGCGGCTATGTTGGAGGCGATGCAAGAGAAACAGGTGACAATCGGGGGCAAGAGGTATCCACTTCCAGCCCCGTTCTTCGTACTAGCAACCCAAAACCCGATCGAACAAGAAGGCACCTATTCTCTTCCCGAAGCCCAGCAGGACCGATTTATGTTCAAGGTCCTCGTCGGCTATCCAAAGTACGACGAAGAGTATCGCGTGGCAGAGACCACGACCGCCGCGGCGACCGAGGAGGTCGCGCAAGTGCTGTCGGGTGAGGATCTGCTGCACATTCAAGAACTCGTCCGGCGCGTGCCCGTGCCCGAGCAAGTCATCCACTACGCCCTCCGACTGGTTCGCGCCACCCGCGTGAAGGAAGACGGCGTTCCGGACTTCGTTCCCGAGCTGCTCAGCTGGGGCGCTGGTCCGCGTGCCGTGCAATACCTCCTGCTCGGCGGCAAAGCCCGCGCTGTCATGGAAGGACGCGCCGCCGTGACCTCCGCCGACATCCGTGCCATCGCCGCGCCGGTCCTGCGTCACCGCATCATCACGACCTTCCATGCCGACTCGCATGGCATTGGTCCCGATGATGTGGTCGCCAAGTTGCTGGAAGGCATCCCCGAACGCCACGAGGGCGACACCATCGCCCCCGAACTGCAGCCAGCGTTTGCCTCCTAGCCGACCGTTCTTCTTCCTTCGCAGGATCACCGTAAGGAACGTGTCGCACCATGGCCGACCCTAAAACAGCAGACAAAGACCTCGACTATCTCGACCCCGAAGTCCTCGGAGGGATTCGCCGCATCGACGTGCGCGCCCGTCTGGTGGTCGAAGGCTACATCACCGGGATGCATAAATCGCCGTTCAACGGTGTTGCGATCGAGTTCGCCTCACACCGCGAATACGTACCGGGCGACGAGATAAAACACATCGACTGGAAGCTTTGGTCGCGTACCGATCGCCTCTACATTAAAGAGTACGAGGAGGAAACAAACCTCCGGTGCACTATTATTCTCGATGGCAGCAAGAGCATGGCCTACGGCGAAAAGAAAGACGGTGGCCTGTCGAAATACGACTACGCCGCCACCGCCGCCGCCTCGTTGGCGCACCTGCTGTCGCGCCAGCAAGACACGGTCGGCCTAGTAACCTTTACCGACAAAATCACCGCCAACATTCCCCCGTCCAGCAGCAGTGTGCACCTGAAGAAATTGGTGCATCAGATGACGGTCCTGCAACCAGCCGAAGCGACCGATTTTGACGGCGTCTTTCCCGATCTGGCGGCGCAGATTCCGCGGCGCGGTTTGATCGTTATTTTCAGCGACCTGTTCGCGGATCTCGGCCACCTAAAGTCGGCCCTGCAACAGTTCCGCTTGCGCAAACACGACGTCGTTCTGTTTCACGTCATGCACGACGACGAGATCAATTTTCCGTTCGCGGAGAACACCAAGTTCGTCGGACTCGAAGTCGACGAGGAACTGCAAACCGATCCACGAGCGCTGCGCGAATCGTATTTAAAAGTGGTCGGCGAATTTCAGGACCAGGTCCGTAAAGAATGTAGCCGCCAAGGCATCGACTATCTTCTGCTTAATACCAAGGACCGCCTCGACGCCGTGCTCAACAAGTATCTCGCGTTCCGCAACAGCACCAAAGGACAGCGCCGTCTATGATCGCTTTCCTAAATTCGATCGCCTCCTTTAACCTGATCATTGCTTGGGGCTTGGTGCATCCGTTCCTGCTTGGCGCGGGCGCGCTGGCGGTGGCGGTGCCGATCATCATTCACCTGCTCAACCGACGCCGGTTCAAGGTGGTGGACTGGGCTGCGATGGATTTCCTCAAGCAGGCCGAGAAACTCAACAAGCGGCGCATCCAACTTGAAGATTTGCTGCTCCTCTTATTGCGTTGTCTGGCGATGCTGTTGATCGGCTTTCTACTGGCCCGCCCGTTTTTGAAGTCCGGTTTTGTCGGCAGCTTGATCAGCAACGCGCGTTCGGAACGGATCTTTATTCTCGATGACTCGCCGAGCATGGGCGCACGCGGTCCGGACGGCACCGCGCTGGATGTTTCGGTGCGTAAACTCGGCGACTATCTCAGTGATCTTGCCGCGGACGAGTCCGGTGATGCGGCTACGCTCTACCTCACATCCGCACCGGAAAAACCATTGTTTGCTGGCGTTCCGCTTAAGAGCAACAGTCTCACCGAGATGCTCGAAGCCATCGACGAACTAAAACCCTCAGACCATCCGGCCGACTATAACGAGGTGCTCTCGCGGGTTCGGCGACGAATGCAGGAAAAGTCGAGTAGCCTGAACCGCATTCTGTTTGTGATGACCGACCTGCGCCAACGCGATTGGGCCGGCGCCCGCCCCTCGGCCATCGAAGCGGAAGAAGGGGATGCTGAGGAAGTCGTGGTCACTTCAACCATGGCCAACCTGCAGACCTTGTCCAAAGATCTCGCCGGCTGCTTCCTGCTCGACTTCGGCAGCAGCGACACCGCGAACCTCGAAATTATTTCCATAGCCCCGCAGGACAAAACCTTGGTCGGCGGTGTGCCCACGCGCTTCGACGTCACGGTGCGCAACCACGGCAACGCGCCAGCGACCGACGTGGCCATCTCGTTCGGCGCGGCGAGTCAGTTGCCGATGGAGGACATCATCGCCCGGATTCCGCCGGGCGGAACCGCCTCGGTGCCGTTCACGTATTCCTTTGCTCGTGAGGAGTCAGAAGAAGCGGGTGCCACGGGCCGACCGGCGGCGATGCGGGCAGTGATCAAACCCGATTCGGCCGCGGAGGACATGCTAGACGCCGACAACGAACGCCTGTTTCCCGGACGCGTCATGCAAGGCGTGCGCGTGGTGATCGTCGACGGCAACCCCGAGGCGCGCGCCGAAAAAACGGAAAGCTTTTTCCTCAAACGCGCCCTCGCTCCGCGCGGCAGCATGGCCTCAGGTATGGACGTAAAGGTGATGGGCGTGGAGGAGTTCGACGATATCAACTTGGACGAAGTCCAATACTTGGTTCTGTGCAACGCCTACCGGGTGACCAATCGGGCCGATCGCAACGACGAACGCCTGGAAGAAATTCGCGCGTGGGTTGCGTCCGGCGGTGGACTGTTCATCGCGCTCGGCGACGAGATCGACGAGGATTACTACAATCAGAAATTATACCGCGACGGCAAAGGCCTGCTACCCCTCAAACTGGTACAGATGGTTGGTGACGACACCGGTGAAAGCTGGGCCAACTACCAACTGCTCACCGCCAACCACCCCGCCTTGAAGGTGTTCGAGGGTGACGCGAATCCGCTGCTCGCCGATGTGAAGGTGTTTCGCTGGTGGCAGTGCGAACTGCCCGTGTTCGACGAGGAAGAGAAGTCGACAGATAACGAGGCTGCCGAAGAGGACTCGACACTTTCTGCGGACGGCTCCGTGCAGATTCTCGCCCGCTTCACCAATGGCGAATCGGACCCGGCTTTGGTCGAGTCGGCGGTCGGCGAAGGCCGCGTGTTGGTTAGCACCACCTCGCTCGATCTCGACTGGAGTAACTGGCCGAAAGAATTTAGCTACTTGATCGCGCAACAGGAGATCGCCCGTCATCTAGCCCGTAACGACAGCGCCAACGGGGTGCTCACGGTCGGCGAACCGATCCGGCAGCCGGTGGACCTGAGCCGCTTTAAAATTGATCTGCAACTGACCGCTCCGGGAGAAAAACTGGTCGCGTTGCAGGCGCGCAAACCGACTGCGGAAGACAAGAAAAATTCGCCGGTGTGGAGTGTGGATTTTGAAGAGGTTGAGTCGCGCGGTTTCTACGAACTTGCGCTCGAACCAGCGCGTGGTGGCGAGCCCGAACGCGTGCTGTTCGCGGCCAACATGGAAGCCGGGGAAGGCGCGCTCGAGCGGGTCGACACCGAGGGCTTCAAGACACAGTTGAGCGATAGTAACATTGAATATGCGAAAGCGTTCCCGACCTCCGGCAAGGAGATCAGCGCTGCCCGCCACGAAATCTGGAAAACCCTACTGTTCCTGCTTGTCGCCTTGCTTTGCGGAGAGCAGATTTTTGCTTGGTGGCTCGGTAATCGGAGAACTGTCACATGAAACATCTCGCACACTTCACATCACGCATCGGCACCCTTGTTCTTGTCTTTGGCCTACTGTTCGGCATCAGTCTGCCGTCGTTCGGACAAGCCGCACCGCCCTTGAAGGAACCGCCGTTACGCACCAACAACAGTAGCGATTACTTGCTGCAACGCGCGGATCAATACCTCGAAGAAGGCCGTTCCGCGCTCGCCGCGCAACTCTGGCAACGCGTGATCGACGAGAGTCAAGACACGGTCGCTTCCGAAGGCGAACGGCAGCGGACCCTCTTGGCCGAGTTCAATATTTTCCGTCCCCGACTACCCTCGCTCGAACGCATGATCGCGGAAAAACCACGCGAATCGCTCGACGCCTACCGACTGCGCGCGGACGGTGAAGCTAAAGCTTTGCTGGCAAAGGCGGAGTCGCCCGCCGAACGAAATGACGCGCTGATCCAGATCGCAAACCGTCTGTTCTTGAGCAATCTCGGCGACGACGCGGTCATGGAACTCTCAGGAGAAGCGTTGGAGCAGTTCGAATTTGTCACCGCCGAACGCCTGCTGAAAAAGTTGGTCAACATCCACCCCAACCCCTCGGTCGATCTCAACCAAGCCAAACTCCGACTCGCCATGGCAGCCGGCCGCAATAACAACCTCGGCTTGGCTACCCAATTACTCGAAGAGTTGCGGGCGAATCAAACTGTTCCCGCGTCCATGCTCGACGCGGTGGAGAAAGCCCTTCCCGCCAGAAAAATTGCCAAGGAGGCAGGCACTGCCGGCTGGCCAATGGCTGCGGGCTCGAGTGGTCGCGACGGACTCATGCCCGCGCTTCCCGAAGGACCACTCTCCTCCTACAAACTCGTGTGGGAACAGCCTTTCACCCTGAACGCCCCCGCCGGTCTCGAAAAAGATCTCGAACGCGAGGAGGATCATTTTGGTGACGACACCGCGCTGTTATTGCGCTGGGCGCAACGCGATTATCGCCCGGTTACCACCCTGCGTTTTGGCGGCTCTTCCGTGTTCTTTCAAAACGATGAACGCCTGATCGGCGTTCGCGCCCGCGACGGGCGCATCGTAAAAGCGTTTCCAAAAATGGGCTACCAAGACCCTAATATGCAAAGCCTGCAGCAGAATGCCATGCGCTTTGGTCGGCCTCTGCCCACCGACCCCAGTGCACCCAAGAGCTTGGCCGAGTCGCAGTTGTTTAAAGCGAGTCTCGAACAGTCAATGTTGTGGCAAGATGATGTGGTGTTCGTCGTTGAACGACCGAGCCCGCTGGAGATGCCACGTCAAGCCCAAGCCCAACGCTTTGGTGCCTTCTTACCTGTTACTCGTTTCCGCAAAAATCGCTTGGTCGCGTACGGCGCGAACCCGCGCAAGGCGAGCGAAGAGCAATGGGCGTACCAGCCGGAAAACAGCGGTTGTATTCTCGGCGAACCGACCCCCTTCCGCAACAGTGTCGTCGTTCCCATTCTCGAACGCAACCGGATCGAACTCGTCGCCCTCGACAAAACCACCGGCAAACAACTGTGGCGTTCCTACCTGTGCGAAGAACAGGTGGGCGAAGTCGCGCCCTACGCGGAAGCCACGCTGGCGGTGTCCGGCGACGATCTCTACGCACTGACCGGCAACGGTATTCTGGGCGCCTTCGAAGGGACCACCGGAAACCTCCACTGGGTTCTCCAACACGCGCGTTCGGTTACCAAGAAAAACATTCGCGTCGCCGGCGTCGGCGTCGAGATCAACGGCTGGAAAAAAAATCATCTCATGGTCAGTGGGCCCAACCTGATCGTCGCTCCGTCCGACATGGAATACATGTTTGCCGCCGACCGGCGGACCGGGATGATCCGCTGGCGTCAGTTCATGTATTTTGACGACGACGAATCCACGCCCTACCCGCTTGGCATCGTCGGCGACCATCTCTACGTCGCGTCCAACCAGACCTTGCGCATGCAACCGGTAAAAGACGGACGCATCATCAAAGGTCGCCCTGAACGTCCGCTCGCCAAAAAGGACAAAGACTTCACCCGCTTCTTCGAGTCCTACGGACGCGGTGCCCTCACCACCAATGAAATCCTCATCCCGCACAACAACGAGGTGCTGCGCTTCGACCACGAACTCAACTTGATCGACCGCGCCGCCCTGAACGACGATGACAGCATCCCGCTCGGCAACTTGTTCAGCGACGGCAAGCGTCTGTACCAGGTCGGACTACGTTCGATCCAAGCCTTCGAACCCGTGCCCGAAGAAGAAGAAGCAGCAGAAGAAGAAGAAGAAGAAGCCAAACCCACCGACGAAAAGGATGTGACCCCATGAAGCCCTTGCTCTCCCTTTTGACTGCGGCCCTTGGCCTCCTCCTCCTCCTTTCCGCCACCCCTGCACACGCCGAGAAAACTGCGGAAGAGTTGATCAGTCCGCGAACACAGGCCGCGATCGACAAAGGCCTCCGGTATCTCGCCAATCGCCAGATCAAACGCGGTCCCGACGCCGGGGCCTACGGTGGCGGCAGCTTTCCCGGCGCACCCGGCATCGTCGGCCTCACCGGACTGGCGTTCATGTGCGACGGTTCCACGCCGGGCATCGGCCGCTACGGCGCCGAGGTGAAACGCTGTACTGAGTTCGTCGAACGCAACACCGCCGAGACTGGTTACATCGCGCGTAAAGGCGACGAGGCCGGCAACATGTACTCCCACGGTTTCGCCACCTTGTTCCTCTCCCAAGCCTACGGCATGACCCAGGACGACAAGGCCAAAGCCAAGCTCAAAGCCTCGGTCGACATGCTGATCGCCGCCCAGAACGACCAAGGCGGTTGGCGCTATCAACCGCGTAAAACCGACGCCGATCTATCCGTCACAGTCTGCCAGATTATGGCCCTGCGCGGCGCTCGCGACGCTGGCATTCACGTGCCGGAAAAAACCCGCGACAAGTGCATCGAGTACGTGAAGAGGAGTAGCAATCAAAACGGCAGTTTCTCCTACACGCTCGGCTTTGGCGGCGGCGGCTCGTTCCCGCTCACCGGTGCCGGACTGGTCTCTCTCTACAGCGCTGGCATCTATGACGATCCGATCATCAACACAGGGCTGAAGTTCCTGCAGAACAACCGCAACCCGCGCCGCGCAAACTACTACTTCTACGGCCACTATTACGCGGTCCAGGCCTTCTGGCACGCGGGCGGCGATCCCTGGGAGAAATGGTACAACGACATCCGGGTCGAACTACTCGAAAAACAAGACGCCAGCGGCGCCTGGAACTCGAAGTACGGCACCGAGTTCGCCACCGCCATGGCCCTGATCATTCTGCAAATGCCCAAAGACGTCGTCCCCGTTTTCGCCCGCTAACCGCGAAGCGCCCACCCCCCTCCTTTCCCCCCAGCTACCTCCCAACTACTTCCCGGCTACCGGCTACCGGCTACTATCTACTCAACATGAATTGGCTCCTCAGACTCCTCGGCTCCAACGCCGGCGACATCCCCGAAGACGCGCGCGCCGAACTCGTTTGGGAAAACCTGCCGTCCTCGTGGGGCGTGTTCCTATTGCTCGCCGTCGTGATCGGGATTGTCTGGCTGGTCCTGTGGCTGTACCGCCGCGAGACCGTTCCCGACCGGCCACCGCGTGAGAAGTGGATCCGCCGCGCTCTCGCCGCATTGCGCCTCGCCACCCTCGCGACGCTGCTGTTCATCTTTCTCGGACCTGCCATCCGCGTGAACCGGCGCGACGTTCTCAAACCCAATATTGTCGTCCTACGCGACGCCTCGACCTCGATGGCCGAGAAGGACAAGTACGTCGACGATCGCAGCGCCAAGATGGCCGCCAAGGCGCTGGACACCTCAGTGAAAAAGCTGCGCAAAGAACCGCCCGCCCGCGCCGATCTGGTCAACGCCATTCTCGAGGACGACGACCACCGCCTGCAACGCGAACTCGAAAAGCTCGGCAACCTCCGCGCGTTTGATTTTTCCGACTCGCTCACTCGCGTGGACAAGTTCGGCCAACTGGTTGGCGACAACGATCCTAACAGCCTCGACAATCTGACCAACGACGTCACCAATGTTCGCGAACCGCTGCCGCCGCTGGTGGCGAACGGTCCCGCATCCGACATTTTCGCCGCCTTGCGTGAAGGCCTCAACGACAAGCAAACCGCCGCCATCGTGCTCTTCTCCGATGGCCAACACACGGCTGGCGGTGCCCTCGCCGAAGCCGCCCGCGACGCGAAGGCGAAGAAGATTCCCTTACTGATCGTCGGCACTGGCGACCCGACGCCGCCGCGCAATCTCAGTGTGTCCGATCTCTACGCCGACCCTCAAGTCTGGAAGGACGACCCGTTCGAACTGCAAGCGACCATCACCAGCGAAGGCATCGGTCCTGAGACCGTAGAGGTCGAGTTCTATGAGATCGGTGGGTTCGGCGAAGGTGCCGCTGGCGTCGAAGACGGCAGTGAAACCTCGATTGAAACCCGAACCGTCCAACTGCCCGAGGAAGACGGCCCGTTGCGCCTGTCGTTCCGCCACTCTCCCGGCAAACCCGGCCGCCATGCCTACGGCGTTCGCGTGGTGCCGATCGAGGACGAGCACCGAACCGAAGACAACGCAGCGCCTGCCCCCGCCATCGTCAAGGTGCTCGACAATCAAGCCAAGGTCCTGCTGATCGCCGGCGGTCCGAGTTGGGAATACCGCAACTTGAGCGTGCTGCTTACCCGCGAGAAGTTCATCGAAGTTTCATGCTGGTTGCAGAGCATCGACGACGGACGCGCCCAAGCCGGTAATCAGGCGATCAACGTACTGCCTGAAACCAAAGAAGAACTGTTCGCCTACGACGTGATCATGATGCTCGATCCGGACCCGACCGAGTTCTCGCCGGAGTGGATCGAGTTGCTCAAGGAGTTCGTTCGGGAGCACGCTGGCGGCGTCCTGTATCAAGCCGGCCCACGCTACTCAGGACGTTTTCTTGGTGGCGACGACACCGGCGCCGTGCGTGATCTGTTGCCGGTTCGGCTCGGCGATGTCGCTGATCTCGAAGTTCAGACCATGCTGTCGGTAAACAATCAGGAACGGCCCTTCCGCCCCTTCCCGCCGAACGCCGACCACCCGGTCCTGCGCTTTTACCAAGACAGCGACCAGAACACTCGACGCTGGCAGACCCTCCCCGGCGTCTACTGGTCGTTCCCGGCGGAAGAGGCCAAACCCGCGGCGAAAGTCCTGCTCGAACGACGCGGCGGCGGCCTCGAACGCCCGCTGATCGTCAGTGGTCGCTTCGGCTCAGGACGTACCGCTTACCTTGGTTTCACCGGTACATGGCGCTGGCGTCCGATCGGGCGCGAAAACGAATTTTACAACAGCTTCTGGGTCCAAACCGCCCGCTGGTTGGTCGAAGGACGCGCCATGGAAGGCCGCCGCCGCGGTACCATCGAAACCGAGCAGCAGCGCTACCAAGTCGGCGACCGAGTTCAGATCGTCGGCAAGCTCAAGGACGAGCAATTCAATCCGCTCGAAGACGCTGAAGTGCTCGGCACGCTCAAACTACCGAACGGCGACACCCAAGATCTCGCCCTCAAAGCCGTTCCCAACCAACCGGGCCGGTACCAGTCTACCGCGATTGCACAGGTCCCCGGCTCGCACTTCCTCGCCATCGAACTCGACTCCCGCGACGGTCCGCCCACCCGCATGGAAATCGACTTCGCAGTCACCCTGCCTCAAGTCGAAACCCGCGCCGTCTGGCTCAACGAACCCCAACTTCGCGAACTCGCCGAGATCTCTGGCGGCAACTACTACAACGTCAGCACCGCCCCCAAACTCTACGAGCAAGTCCCCAACCGCACCCGCGTCCTCGAAACCCAAGGTCCGGCCACACCCATCTGGGACAACCTCCGCATTCTCCTCTTTCTGGTGCTGCTGCTCGCCCTCGAGTGGTGGTTCCGCAAACGCTACAAACTTCTCTAATTCCAAGGCCGAAGGCCGCCGAATCCTAGGCCGAAGGCCGGCCCCTCCGACTACTGACTACTCGCTACTGACTACTTGAATATGACCGCCGGACACCAGTCACTCGATAACATCCGCCGCCAGCTTTCTGAGCTGCGCGGACGCATTCGCCGTTGGTTCCTGATCGACGGCCTCGCCAAGGTTGGTCTCACCATTCTTGCATTGGTGTTCGTCGATTTCTGGATCGACCGACTGTTCCGCATGGACCAGCCACAGCGCTTCGTCATGCTGCTGCTGATGATCGGCGTCGTCGGCTATGTGGCCTGGCGCTTTCTTTGGAAGCCGCTCAAAGCAAGCGTCACGGACGACGCGCTGCTGCTCGAAGTGGAAAAACAAAATCCCGCCCTGCACGAACGCCTGATCAACGCCTTCCAACTCTCCCGGGTGGATCCCGAGTCGTCGCACGCCTCCCCTGCCCTGCTCGAAAAAGCCATTGCCGACGGCGTGAGCGAAGCCGAAGAAGTGCAGTTCGCCAACGTGCTCCACGTCGAACGCGGTCGGAAGAACAAAGGCCTGTTTGCGGTCGCCGCCCTCGGCTTACTGATCCTGCTTAGTTCCTTCGCCTTCGCCAAGCCGATGCGCACCTGGTTCAACCGCAACGTCATGCTCGGCCAAGCCCAGTGGCCGCAGGATTACTACCTGCACGTGCTCGGTGCCGAGGACAACAAATTGCTCGTCCCCCGAGGCGAAGATTGGCCGATCATCGTCAATGTCGAGAAGGTGCTCTCGACCCCAGAGTCGTTGCAACTGGAATACGATAATTCCCAGTCGGTGCGGCGCGAGATCATGAACCGCGTCGACAAGCTTTCGTTCGAATCGACCCTGCGCGACGTGCAAAGCGAATACCGGTTTCGCATCGTCGGTCGCAAAGGCGTGGCCTCGCCATGGATCGCCATCAAACTAGTCGAACGCCCCGAAGTCATCGGCACCACACTCGAATCCGAAGCGCCTGAGTACACCAAACTCGGAACCACCGAACTTCCGCCGGGGGCTGGTCCCTATTACGTCTTCGATGGCAGCACAGTCCGCATCGCCGGCGTTTCCTCCAAAGAACTCCGCGGCGCCGAACTCCTGCACGAAAAGCAAACCATCGCCCTCGAGCTCACCGACGGAAAAAATTTCAGCGGCGTCATCCCGCCCGAAAAACTGCAACCCGGCGTCTACACCATTTCCCTGCTCGGCACGGACGAAATCGCTCGACCCGGCGAAGCGGGCTTGATCCCCCTGCGCTCCTCCGACACCGCCCAGTTCACTTTGCGCACCAAGGAAGACAAGCCGCCGAAAATCAAAGCCAAGACCAGCGGCATCAGCAACCTCGTGGTCGCCGACGCCCGGGTGCCCTACAAAGTGAATGTGGTGGATGATTTCGCGGTTCAAAAACTCGAACTCGACACCGCGTGGAACTTGGCGCGTGACGACGGGACTGCGACCAACGGCATGTTTCGCACCGAGGCCGCGGGTATTCAGGCCCAGATCGGCCAAGCCGAGATCAACAGCGATAGCGCGTTCGAACTGGGTCTGTCCAACGCCCCTGAGGGCGCACGCGTCGCGCTCCAATTCCTCGCCGAAGACAACAACACGATCAACGGTCCCAGCACGGGGGCATCGCAAGTCGTCTTTCTCCGCGTCGTCTCGCCGGTCGAACTGCGCGAGGACATTCTGCGTCGCAACAAAGAGATTCGTCAGCGCATGGATATCATTCGCAAGAAGCAGAACGACATCGGCACGGACATCCTTGCGCTCAAAGCCGACACCCGTGGTGTTGCAGCGATGAACGACAACCAGCGTTTGCAACTCAACAAAGCGCAGAAAGAGCAGAAGCTGCTCGGCACGCAAATGATGCAGCTCCACCGCCGCCTCGATCAAATTGCGTCCGAGCTATTGAACAACAATCTCGAAGACGAAAACAGCGCCCTCATCGGACGCCTGCGCCGCGACATCCTCGCGCCGATGGAAACCTTGGCTCAGACCACGATTCCCGCCGCTGCCGGATACTTGGATGGCATCCGGCGCGTCGCCGGAGAGGAGCGCGGGGCCGCGTTCGAACAGGCGGGCATCACCAACGGCGAAATTTTGGCTTCAATGGATGAGATTTTGACGTTTATGGAGAAGAACGAGGACTTCCAGCTTGCGGTGAACCTCCTGCACGAAATCCGCAAGGCGCAGGAGGGGGTTCGGAAACGAACCGAGGCCGAACGTAAACGCCGGATCAAAGATCTGATCGACCAACAAAAACGCGACAAGAATTGAACGACGAAGAATGAACAAAAAGCCCTGTCCATTCCGTTACATTTCCTGAATCATCGCGTATGTTCCGAGAGAGAATTCCCATGAAACCATTCCACCCGCTTCTTCTCCTCCTCCTTTCTCTCCTTCTTTGCCTGCCGGCGTGGACCCAGAATCCTCCCGCGGGCGAACCTGAGTCCGCCCTCGGTGTGCGTCAGGACCGCGTGAAAGGCATGATGCTGCAACTCGAGAAGAAAATGGAGTCGCTGGCGCAAGTACTGCAGAAGACGGAACCCGAACAAGCGGAACGACTGATCAAGGCTTACCAAGAGGCCAAAGAAAAACTGATGACGCCACGCATGGACGACATCACCGGCTTGCTCGACGATGCCAAACTCGAGTCCGCCACCGAGGAACAAGACAAGGTGCTCGCCGACCTTCAGGAACTCATGGACACGCTGCTCTACGAACAGAGCGAACTCGACGAACTGATGAACGAGATCGAACAGCTCGAGGACATGCAGGAAAAACTCGAGGACATGATCGAACGCGAGAAGGAGTTGCTCAAGGAAAGCAAAAACCTCTCCGACCCCGAACAAGCCAAAGCCCAACTCGATCGCCAGATCGGCCAAGTAAAAGAACTGATCGAACAACAGGAAGGGATCGTCGACGAGACCCAAGACGCACGTTCAGAGGGCGACCTCGACAAGATGAAGAGCGTCGGCAAAAAACAAAACAACGTCCGCGAGGAAACCAAAAAACTCGCTCGCGAACTCTCCGAAGCCGGCGACCCGCTCGGCAGCCAAAAGAAACCGAGCGACGACGAACAACAGACTGGAGAGCAACAATCCGGTGAACAGGAGTCTAGCGAGCAATCTGGCGAACAACAATCTGGAGAACAGAAATCCGGCGAACAGCAGTCTGGCGAACAGCAGTCTGGCGAACAGAAGTCAGGGGAACAACAGTCCGGCGAGGAGAAATCCGGAGAACAGAAATCCGGCGAACAGAAGTCTGGCGAACAGCAGTCTGGGGAGCAGCAATCCGGCGAACAGAAGTCAGGCGAACAGCAGTCTGGGGAACAGCAATCTGGAGAACAACAGTCCGACGAACAGAAGTCTGGCGAACAGCAGTCTGGGGAACAGCAATCTGGAGAGCAGCAGTCGGGTGAACAGCAATCCGGAGAACAGCAGTCTGGCGAACAGCAGTCTGGTCAGCAGCAATCCGGCGAACAACAGTCGGGTGAGCAGCAGTCTGGCGAACAAAAGGCCCAAGACGACGAACCTCAGGTCACCGAATCTCAGGCGACAGCCCAAGCCCGCGCCGCACAACAAATGGCCAACGCTTCGGAAAACCAAAAACAAGCCGAAGAAAAACTGAACGATGGCGATGGCCGTCGCGCCGAGCGCGAAGCTAAAGAAGCCCTCGACGACCTCAAAGACGCCCTCGCCGAACTCGAAGAGGAACGCGACCGCCTGGAAAACCAAGACGAAGAAAAAGCCTTCGACAAACAAGCCCGCGAACAAGGCAAAGCCGCCGAAGACCTCGCCAAAATGCAGAATGGCGGAGAAGAAAAACCGCCCTCCGACCCCCAAAACGGCGAACAGCAGAACGGCGAACAGCAGAACGGCGAACAGCAGAACGGCGAACAGCAGAACGGGGAACAACAACAGGGCGAACAACAACAAGGCGAACAACAGCAAGGCGAACAGGGCCAACAACAGCAAGGCGAACAGGGCCAACAACAGCAAGGCCAACAACAGCAGGGTGAACAACAACAGGGTCAACAGCAACAAGGTCAGCAACAGCAGGGCGAACAGGGCCAACAGCAACAGCAGCAGCAACAACAGCAGCAGGAAAACCCCGCCCCGCAAGAAGCCCAGCAAGCGATGCAGCAAGCGCAGGAAAACATGGAGAAGGCGCAGGAGAATCTGGAAGAGCAGGATGCCGAACAGGCCCAGCAAGAGCAGGAACAAGCCATTGAAAATCTGGAGGAGGCAAAAGAAGAAATTGAGAAGAAGCTCGCCGAGATGAAGAAAGAGGCACCCCAAGACCAAGTCGAACGCCTGCTCGATATCTTCACCGACATGCTCGCCAAGCAACAGGGGATCAATGCCGAGACACTCGACTTGTTCGGGCGCACCCAACTTCCCGAAGACGAGCGCCTGCGCCGAGCCGAGTCCAAACTCGGACGCAAGCTATCCGAAGAGCAAATGGCCCTCGCCGAACGCAGCGCCGACGCCCATGGCCTGATCATCGACGAATCCATGAGTGTCGTCTTCCGCCGCCTCGTTCGCAATCTGCAAGAAGACCAAGAGGAGGTTTCCGATCGCCTGTCCGACATCGACGTCGCCGAACTCACCCAGCTCCGCCAAGTCGAAATCGTCACCACCATCGAGGACCTCATCGAGGCGCTCGACGAGGCCAAGAAAGAACAGGAAGAAGAGGAGAAACAAAAACAGGAACAGCAGGAGCAACAAGAGCAGGAACAACAAGAAGGCAAACCCGCCCTGCTGCCGCCGTCCGCCGAACTCAAGCTGCTCAAAAAGAACCAGCTCCGGGTCAACCGCTACACCGGGGCGCTCAACCAGTTGCGCGACGACGGCAAAGCGCTCGATGCGCTCAACGAAGAATCTGTCCGCGCCTCCCGCCTGCAAACCCAGATCCTCGACATGGCCCGTGAACTCGGTGACGTGATGAAAAACAACCGTCCCACGGAGGCCCAATAATGCGACCAATCCTCTTTCCCATCCCCGCGCTCCTCCTCGCTTTTTTCTTTCTCGCGCCGACCACCTGGTGCGGGGAAAGTGAAGACGTACAGAAGGTCATCGACAGCTATCTCAAGCACGTCGAAAAATCCGGACTCAGCCCCAAGAAAAAGGCGTCCGCCAAAGATATTGTCGAAGCGGTACGCGAAGATGAGGAGATGCAAAAATCCGCCATCTCCGATGCGCTCCGCGACATCTACCCGAAGTTCGACGAGGCCATCGCCCAACTCGGCGAAGACGATCTCGCGCCGGCGGTGCAAGCGCTCGAAACCTTCACCGAAGCCGAGGACCCCTACCTCGCCGCCGAAGCCACCTACTTCCTCTCCCGCGCACACATCCTGCGCGAAGACTACGAGGCCGCCCTGCCCCATCTCGAAACGCTCAACGACATCATGACCGACCGCATGACTCGGCGAGCTGACGCCCTCTTCTACGAAGGCGCCAGCCGATTTCACAATCTCGACCGCGGTGGTGCCATGCAGAAATTGCAGGCCTTCCTCGACTACAGCGAGACCGACAGCGAGGACTCGCTTATTGGCGAGGAATGCGAACGCATGCTCGAAACCATCGCCGAACTCGAGACCGGCTCGATCGACGACGTCGCCGAACACATGGACTACGTTCGCCGTCGCCTTTCACTCGACGATTCCGGCGAACGCACCGTAGAAACCCAAGAAACCATCATCGACATGCTCGACGATCTAATCGAGCAAGCGGAAGAACAGGAACAGCAACAACAGCAGCAACAGCAGCAACAGCAACAACAGCAGCAGCAACAACAACAGCAGCAACAACAGCAACAGCAAATGCAGCAGCACCAACAGCAGCAGCAGGGGCAGCAGCAACAAGGTCAACAACAGCAACAGCAGGGCTCGCAGCAGAGCCAGGCGCCCGGCCAGAACGAACGCGCCGAGAATGACGACGGTCTCAACAAACCGCGCCGCAATCTGGGTGACGCCAAGCGCTCCGAATGGGATAACCCGCGCGAGCGCGCCCGCAAAATCGAAGCGCTTTCCGCGCTCAAAAAGCAATTCCCCGCCCGTTACCAGCAGCTCATCGAGCAATACTACGAAGACCTCCAAACCGAAGACTTCTAATCCGACATGCGACGTTTCCTCCGCCTTCTCTGTATCTCCGCGGCCACTGTCGCCGTTAGTTCCATCGGCTTAGCCGCCGAACCACTTATCACCTTCCTCGACGGCAACGAATTGGAGGGGGCCACGGTTTCCGCGATCAATGCCGAAGGCACCGTCTTGATCAAAGGTCAGAAGGAAACCGCCGACGTCGATTTCCTACGCCTGATTCTCACCGGCACCGAGCCGAAGCCAGTCGACGCCTCGCAAGCCATGCACTTGCAATGGATTGATGGCAGCCAAATGACGGCAACGTTACTCAGCGTTAAAGGCGAGCGGCTGACCTTCGCTGGTCCTGCCGTCAACGCCTTGACCCTGCCGATCGACGCGATCGAGCGCGTTCGGTTGCAGCCGGAAAACAAGGCTGAACGCCATCAGGAAGCGTTCGCCACCGCCCCCGGCGATCTCGATCTCCTCCTCGTTCAGATCGAAGGCGAACTACAAAAAGTTCGTGGCTTCATCGTCAAGATCGACGACAACAGCGTCGAATACGAGTTCGAAGGCGAACGCGCCACGTTCGAACGCAAACAAGTATACGGCATCATCCTTGCCAAACCCGACATGGAGATTCCCTACGCACAGGCCGCCATCCACACCGTCGACGGCAGTGTGATCCGCGGCAATGTTGCGACCTTGGCCGCCGACAAACTCGTGCTCAAGACCATCGCCGACACCCGCATCACCATTCCTTGGGCCCAGGTGACGGAGGCCTCGCTCAACGCCGACCGACTCGCCTTTCTTTCCGACCTCAAGCCGGTCGATTACAGCAAAGCCCCGATTGTCGCCCCAAACCGGGAATGGGCCGCCGACCGCAGCATCAAAGGCTTGCCGATTGTGCTTAACGGCAAACAATACCGCAAAGGCCTCGGCATGGTTTCCGGCATGACCTTGGTCTTTGAACCCGCGTCCAAGTTCGATATCTTTTCCGCCACCATCGGCATCAACGATGGCACCGGCAACCTCGGCGATTGCGAATACATCGTCATCAAAGATCGCAAGGAGATCTTCCGTAAAGTGGTCAAAGGCACCGACCCGCCAGAGAAGATCAACTTGGACATCACCAACGCCGACACGGTGACGCTGAAAGTTGATTACGGCAAAGACCTCGACCTCGCCGACCACGCCGATTGGGCCGAAGCCTGCTTTATCAAAAACCTCGAAGAGTAACCACGCTGCTGAGGTCTGATTCTGAAGGATCACAAGGAGGTCCGATCCAATGAAACCCGCAGTTAAAACAGGGTGCCTCTGGGGCTTCGCGATCATCCTGTTGTTGTTGGCTGTCGCTTGTGGCGTCTATTCCTATTTCCGGGGCAAGGCCGCCCCATGGCCCGAACCACCGAACCCCCCGGCGGATCTGACGTTCCCCCATACCGCGCTACTAAAGCCGGACGAAATCCCCCTCGACAATGGCTATTCGGCGTTACTGGAGTTCGGAGCTACGCTGGGAAACCAGCCGAACTGGTTCGAGATTCGAAGCGAATGCAATGCCTACCGTGACGGCCGTTTCAGGGAACACCCAACCAACTTCCCCACGCTAGTGCAGCTTGGCAAGGTCGCTCCGGAGCTACTGGATTTGTGGTCCACCGCCGCCAACGGTCCAGCTTGGCCTGATGTCGTGTACTATAGCTTCGATGAGCATGTTAGAGAAATCCAGGCCTACATCGCACACCAATCCGCCATGCGCATGTTTGAAGGCGACATGAAGGGCCTTCACAAACTGCTCGCCGACTCTCTCACGGTCAGCACCCGCTTCGCGCAGATTCCAACCGGATCGAATCTGAATCGCGGATTCATGGGCACCATCCAAACCATGAGCTTTTTCAAAAGCCCAAAACTTCTCGCGCCACTATCAGATGCCGAACTGAAGCAATGGCAAATGAACTTTTTGGATGCGGCCAAGGTCAGAAGCAAGACGGCAGATATTCTGCGCTACGAGTATCAACGTGTGCCCGAGATGATGATCGAAGTTTTTGAGAACTCTGCTAGCTTTGGAGAATATCGGACGATCGAAATCCCGCGCGTCTTTCTCAAACCATTGGGCAGCGATCTCGACACCACGACAAAAAACATTGGCGTCATCTATCAACACTTGATCGCCGGGATCGACGATCCATCCCGTTCGGGAATCGCTGAACAATTCGCGCGCGATATTAATGCCAATTCAACCTATTGGCTTGGCGATGATCCGGTAGGTCGACAATGGGTGATAAAGGGGATGAGTTCAGCGGAGGCATTGGTGCACAAGGATGCGATACGTCGGACCATGCTCCACGGCGCAGCGCTCATGGTCGCGATCGAGCGGTATGCGAAAAAGAAGGACGTATTGCCCTCGACCCTCAACGATCTCGTCCCTGAGATTCTCCCCGAACTCCCGCTGGATTTCTTGAGCGAAACTCCGTTCATCTATAAGCCGAACCCCGATGAAACCTACCTTCTGTATTCACGCGGACCGGATAGACTCGATGGCGGAGGTGTCCGAGATTCCGACCTGATTATCCGATCGAGGGAGCACTATCCAACGAAGGTTGCACCCTGAGCCTTGCCGCACTGAATTTGCCAATCGACCTTCAACTCCTTACCAACAAGCCCTTTAGCGATACTCGGCTTGGATTGACTGCCCGATCGCGAACATTTTACTTCGCCTCCGGTCCGTTTTCTTGAATAGAATCGGCATCAGATACGACAGACTCTCGATGAAACCGATGCTCACTGCCCTCAGGCTCTGCACCCTTACGCTGTTCACACTTCTGGTCTCTTCCGGCGTTCTCTTCGCGCAGGGGACCATTCCGGGCACTGCTCCAGCTGCGGCCCATGATCCAACCCCGGCAAACTGGCCGTATCCATGGCGGGTCGGCGAAGACATCGACTATAAAATTATCTACGGCGCGGTCAATGTCGGCAAGGTCACCTGCGAGACCGACTGGATCAAAACCAACGGATTGGATCTCGTTCGGATCAAAGTGAAGGTAAAGTCCAACAGACTCATCTCCGCCGTCTACCCGATCGAGGGCACGCTGGAAAGCTTGGTCGATCCGGTGACTTTCCGCCCGCTGATATCCACCCGCGTCATGCGCGAAGGCAAGCGGCGCACCAATGAGATCAATGTGTTCAATCGAAACACCATGACTGGACATTGGGAATCCATCACCAAGAAGAAGAAGAAAGACTTCAAGATCGGACCCGATACCCTCGACGTCCTCAGCTTTATGTACGACCTACGCGGTACCCCGTTAACCGTCGGCACCTCGACGAAGAAACAGGTGATGTCTGACGAGAAGGTCTACGACCTCGAACTCAAGTTCGAAAAGAAGGAACGGCTCAAGGTGGTAAAGGTCGGTAAGATCGACTGCATCAAAGTCCGTCCGACCGCGACCTTCAACGGACTCGTCAGTTTGAAAGACAAGGGCGACATCACCGCTTGGGTCTCGAACGACGCCCGCAAAATCTGCACCAAAATCGTGGCGGAAACCCCGTTTGCGAACCTCAAGATCGTGCTCACCGATGTCGATGGTCCGGGCACCGACAAGTGGGTGAAGTAGAAGTCCGCTATCGGACCCTGCTCGGATTCGTGTTCGGCCTACTTCCTGCGAGACCAGAAGTGAAAACGAGCAGCAGTAGACGTGGTTCCGAATCCGAGAACTACATCTCGCGCAACAGATCGATCGCCACTTGCCGAACTTCCGGGTCCTCCGAACGCGCAGCCTCCAACAGAGCCTCGCGTGCGTGGACGCCCATCTCTTTCAGAAGGATCCGTGCGTCGCGGCGGCTGGCATAATCGGTGGCGCCGAGGTTGCCCACGCACGTCTTGATCAGCGCCTCAATGTCACCATCGACGTCCAAGGTGACCGTGACGATATCGCTCACGGCTAGTTCGTCGCTGCGGCTGTGGCACTGCACCTGAAGGATTCGTTTACCCTCTGGGACCGGATACAGTTCCACGATGTTCCGCCAGGGGCCACCGTCCAGGCGGGTGCGCACCCGAACTGATTCTTCGGGGACGTCGAGCTCCCCTACCGAGATGCCGATCCGGTTCGCTTCGGTCCGGGTGTCCACCTTGAACGTGTAGCGCTTGAGTTCGGGACGGACCATCACCCAGCGATGTGATGATTTCTTGCTGCCGTAGGCGAGAAACAGCCCGCCGTCGCCGTCCGGTACCAAACGCGTGATCTCCTCGACCGCCGCCGGGCTTCCAGCAAGACTCACCTCAACCACATTGGTGCCGCGCACCCCGAGTAAGTGTCCTCCCGCCGTCAACCACTGGTTGCCGAAGCGGTCGGCTTCAACCAACTTGACCTTGCCATACTTTTTCAAGCGTTCGTCGTCTTTGAAAAAGGCGATGTTCGCCGCCAGGTTCGCACGTCCAAAGCGCAGATCATTCCCGCCCAATCCAAATTGCGCCTGCTCCATCTGGAACGCCCCGCCTACAAGCCGTTGCTGAAGTTGCATGTTCCCGCTGGCCTGCACCGTTGCAGCGCCGCCCTGCGTGACCATGACCAACTTGCCCTCATTGAAGCCCATGATGTCTTTGCCTTGAATCACACGCGGACGTCCGCGCCGGTTCAGATAGGGAGCCCTGGTGAAGGTCATCCGGTTGCCGGCATTCTTGTAATGCAGCGAGGTCCACGTTCCGTCTCGCAAAATATTGAGCCGGTGGCTGCGGTCAACGAACCAGATCTCGTCTTGGTCGACAATCAACGGACGGTTGGGACCCATTCCGTATTTCGGGGTGCTAGGATAGGCGGGCATGTAGCCTGGCTTTGCTGCGGCAACTTCAGCCTCAAACGCTTCGAGGGGTGTTGCGTAACGTGTCCAAGAGCTCTCGTCTTCTGCGACAAACACAGTGCTCGTCATCGAGGAGGCATACGACCAAGGACGGTTGGCGGAATCGAATGCGAAGCCGCCGGAATTTGTCAGGTCGAGCGGAAAGACTGGCCCCTCGAGCCATTCGCCATCTTCCCATCGATCAAGGCGAATAACCTTATTGCCTTTCAACACATGCAGGCGGCCAAGCAAGTCGGCTCGCATATCGGACCATGTGGTGAATGGCACGATCTCTTCATTCACGGTTGCCGGGAGTTCATGCCAGTTTCCGGCGACGGTATAGAGTCCCTTCTTCGAACTCATGAGGACAAAATGTCCGCCGGTGAATACCCGAGTGATTTTCAGACTGGGCATCCCATGACGCCAGTCGAGCCACGTCGCACCGCCTTCTTCCCGCCAAGAGAACAGACCCGCGCCGTGGGTGCCGACATGCACCTCATTTCGGGAGACAGCTGCGATGTCAGGAAAGATGTGGCCGTAGTAGGTCAAGTCGTTCTCTCGCACTGTGTCGATGCCATCGTGGACGACCTCCAAGCGTGAACCATCCCAACGCCACAGTCGGTGAAAGCGGTCGGCTTCGCGTTCGGTCAGAGCGTCGTCACTGCCGCGGAATGGCGTGGACAACATCCACAGGGTGCCGTCGGGAGCCTGAGCCGCTTGGAACACCGCATGGTTGCCTAACTGAGCGGGATCGAATCCTTCTGCGGTGGCGGGTTCGCCGGTGGAGCCGTCGAGCACCATCCCGGGTCGGTCCGAGAACGCGATAAACACCCGATCATTCCCAAGGGCGACGACCTCAGTGGTCCGCGGCGTCTCACCGATGTCGATTTCGCGCATGACGCCATCCTTGAACTGCATCGCCTTGCCCATGGGACGAAAGCTGTCACGCTGAAAACTATCTTGGGTGACAAACCAGACCGCACCGCTGGTGGCGGTCGCGGAGGTTAGGGCCTGCATGCGGCCGTCCGCAACCCCAGGGCAGATGACCACATCCATTTGTTCTGCATCGGGGGTCGGCAGAAAATTGATCACCCCGGCACCGTAGATGCTGGCATAGGTTCGGCCCGATGCATCCGCACCGAGGCAGGTCACGTAGCTGTATGAATTCTGCGGCAGATCACGAACGGTCCAACCATCCAGCGGCTTGGTGAAATCAAGGACGCCGAGTTTGCGCCCCTTCTTGGCGTTCCAGACCGCCACAAGTTTTTCGCCGCTCTGGTGGAGCGACTGAAAGCTGCGCATATCATCTTCGGGAATCGGCAGTGGAACCGCGCTACCATCTGGTTCGACCACGACCAAATCGGTGCCGCTGAACATCGCGATCCCATGCTCGGTGACCGAGGCGTCGCGAAACGCCATTTTCCAATTGGCCACCTCGGCGAGGGGATGAACGCCCTCCTCGAAACGTTGGCCAAACACCAAGATGGAGGAGAAAAGAGACAACAACAAGGGCAACAATATCCAACGGAACATGCAACAGGATAGGCGTTGCCAACTAGGACTGGCAAGATTTTAACAGAGCCGCAGCGTGCTCATAGCTAGCTAATGCTAGCCTACGAAACGATATGGCAAACTCTTGCCATAGCGTGGCATCGTTCTGCCACACCATGGCAACCCTTTGCCACATGGCGGCCTTCCTCGTTTCGACACCCGCTGAAAGCCTGCGCAATTTTAAACGGTCTAGTCCCAACTCAGCACCCCACTGCTGGAGGAGAACTGCTCGGCTTCGATGCCGAGAGCGTTGGTCATGCGCAGGAACAGGTTGCTGAGCGGGCGGTTGTCGGCGGGATCGTAGGCGACGTAGTTGTCGTGTTTCAAGCCGCCGCCGGCGAGCAGAACCGGGTTGTTGCGCGGGTCGTGGGCGGCGGCGTTACCGAGGTTGCTGCCGAGGAGCGTCATTGTGTGATCGAGCAGACTGCCGGGGCCTTCCGGCTGCTCATCCAAGGCGGTGAGCAGCTTGCCAAAGCGTTCGAGGATGGCGCATTCGATGCGTTGCAGTTGAGCGATCTTCACCGGGTCGCGTCCGTGATGGGAGAGGTTGTGGTGTTCGGTTTCCACCCCATCGATCAGCGGGATGCCGTGGTGGTTTTGGATCACGATGCTGAGGATGCGCGAAGAGTCGGTTTGCAGGATGAGCGGGACCAAGCCGAACAGCAGTTCGATGCGCCCGGCGAGATCGGCTTTGTCGGGAATGTCGGAGGGGGGCGGAACCGCGACCTCGGGCTTGGGGCGGTCCATCCACGCGCGGGACTCATGAAGATCGCGTTCGGCCTGGCGCACCGATTCGAAATAGCGGTCGAGGGTGTCACGGTCGGCGGTCGACACACGCTTCCGCATGCCGGCCCGCTGGTCCGCGAGCGCGTCGAGCACGCTGGCCCCGTCTAGCAGGCGGCGGCGTTCGCGCGCAACCTCGGCAGCGGAGCCTTTGAGAAACAGCCGGGCAAATAGTTCTGAGGGCCGGTCGAGGGCCGGGATCATCACGCCGTTTTCGGTGTAGGACTGACTCTTGGGGCCATCGGTGCTGAGCGCGAGCGAGGGAAAACGGGTCACGTGTCCAAGTTTTCGGGCGGCAAACTGGTCGATGGAAACGCTGTTTTGAAAGCCGTCACGACCCGGGTTCCGGGCGCCGCTCAGCCAGGTCATTTCGCAAGCGTGTTCGCCGCCCTGGTCGGGATGCGACAAACCAGAAAAGAGGGTGAAGCGTTCGCGGTGCGCCGCCAAGACGTCGAGGTAGGGCGTGGATTTGTAGCCGCGTCCGGCCGCCTTTGGGAACAGGGCGGTCGGCATAAAACCGAGAGTGTTGCAGATGAAAAGGGCTCGTTGTGGCGGGGTGTCCGCGGCTTGGCCGAAGACCTCCAGCATTGGGAGGGCAAGACTGACACCAGCGGCGCGCAGGAAGGTTCGGCGGGGGAGCAGGGTTTTCATGGACCGGACTATTTGTGGCGGAAGAGCGGGGATTGAATGATGGCGTGCAGGAGGTCGCCCAAGCGATACCCGTCGGGCCTTGCATCGGGCAGGATCGCGTCGACGATAGCTCGGTCGGCGAATTGAACCTCGGCCCCGGTGGCGTAGGCAATGAGCTGTTCGGTAAGGTGGCGGGCGATGGTGTCTTGCTCGCGGAGCAGCAGGCGTTTGAACTCCCGGATGCCGTCGAAGGACTGTCCGTCGGGAGTGACCCCCGAGGCGTCGACAGCCGGGCCGAGCCTGTATTCGAACACCGGGCGACCGAGCAGTTTCCTCCCAAGCCAGTCGCCGGCACCGGTTGAACGATAGCGGGTTCGGAAGCCACCGATGGGGTCGAACTGCTCGAGGGCGAAGCCGGGCGGATCGATTTCTACGTGGCATCGTTGGCAGCTCTGCACATCGCGATGGGCGGCGAGGGTTTCCCGGATGGTGGTAGTGCCGCGGGTGTCGGGTTCGACGGTGCCAGCGTCGGGAGGAGGCGGCGGAATGTCCCGGCCAAGCAGGCGGCTGAGGACGAAGTACCCGCGGGGGACCGGTGAGGTGTTAGTGCCGTTGGCGGTGACCTTGAGGATGCTCGCCTGCGTGAGCAGACCGCCGCGCGGGGAACTCGGCGGCAGCAGAACTCGCCGGAACTCGAGCCCCTTCACATTCGGGATGCCGTAGTGTTGGGCGAGGCGCCGGTTCGCGAAGATATAGTCCGCATCGACCAGAACACGCAGCGGGCGGTTGTTGCGAAAGGCGTCGGCGACGAACTGGCGGGTTTCCTGCAGCATGGCTTGGCGCAGGACATCGTCGTACTCGGGAAACAGCTTGGCGCTTGGGCGGGTCGCGTCGATTTCGTCGAGACGTAGCCATTGGTCGGTAAAGTCTTCGACGAAGCGCTGTCCTCGCGGATCGGCGAGCAGGCGTTCGGCCTCGGAACGCAGAACGACGGCTTCATGGAGCCGCCCGCTGCGTGCGTGTTGGCGCAGCGATTCGTCGGGGAGGGTTTTCCACAGCAGGAGTGAGAGGCGGGCGGCGAGGGCCTCGGCGGGCAGCGGTCCGGGTTCGCTCGTCAGGTACAGAAAATCAGGAGCGCAGAGCATGCCGCGAACCACACACCGTAGCCCTTCGAGTAGGCCGCGTCCTTCCTTCAGTGCAGGATCGGCGAGCCCGACCCAGGACTCGACTTCTGCCGTGGTCAACGAACGCCGAAAAAGCCGCGGTCCGATGCGTCGGACCGTGTCCGTGATGTGGGCGCGGGGGGTTTTGGTCGGGCGGAGACGAACGCTCTGCGGAGCCACGTCGTACTCCACGTCCCGTCCCAGCAAGTTCCGGGTGCGAGCCGGTGGCCAATCAGGTTCCAGCGGTCCCTCGATGCTGAGCGAACGGATGCCGAGCCCCTCCCCATCATACTTCCGGGCTCCAATCGCGAGGACCGGTTTGCCTGACGGCCCCCAGTCGTGATCGGCGGGTGCGATGTAGAAATAGTCGCCGGGGCGGAAGGCAAGGGTCCAGACAACGCGTTCGCTGCGGCCCGGTTGGAGTTCGCGGGTGGCGACGAGGTCGCGGCGCCCCTCGAGTTCGTTGCAGCGATAGAGGCAGAAGGTCACCGGGGTTTTCGCTTGGTAGGCAAAGGCCTCGGCGGTGATGCGGTAGGAGCCGGGAACCTTGAAACGGTAGCCCATGTTGTCGGTCTGAGTCATGTGCGGACGCTCATCGAAGGTCACGAAGGCGTCGTCGGTGCGGAGAACGGTGTTGCCGCCGCGGCGGAGTTCGCGGTCGAGCCACATTTGGATGTAGCGGCTGTTCATGTAGTCGATCTTTCGCGGACGCATGTTCGGGCGGGGTCCGAGTTCGATCGCCTCGTCGAGGGCCGCATCGGCGGCGGTGAGGTAGCTCCGAATGTGCAGCGGGGCCATCTCCTGAGCGGCGGCCATGGTATCGAAGGGGGCGGCGTCGCTCTCGAGAGGCAGCAACTCGGCGAGCGGAGTGCGGACGCCGAGTACGTCCTGAACTGCGTTCTCGTACTCGAGGCGGGTGAGGCGTCGGGCTGGGGCGCGGCCTCTTGCCTGCTGTTGCCGAGCGCTGGCGTCGAGGAGGTGACGCGAGAGAGTGTCTTGAGCCGAGTTCAGAACACTGGGATCGAGACGGTCTTTATCGGGCGGCGGCATGCTCCCGTTCGCGAGCACCTCGTGAACCTTTTTCCAATGCCGGTGGGTGGTTGGGTCCTCGAGGTCGAACGTCAGCGCTTCCAGGTTGAGCGGCGTCTTGGTGTCGGCGTCGTGACAGTCGAGGCATGAGGTTTCGAACAGAGGGCGGAGGTGGGTTCCGAGCGGGGCTAGCACGGGGATCGAACGCGGGGCGGGTTTGGGCTTGGGCGCTCGCGCCTGTCCCCAGTCTGGGGCTTCGGCGAGGACGTCGCGGTTGAGGTCGAGGAGCTGCTGCTTGAGTCGTTCGAACACGGCCGGATGTTCGGCAGCGACATTGTGTTGCTGCTTGGGATCGCGTTCAAGGTTGTACAATTCGAAGCGTTTGTAGGTCATGGCTTTGATCGCAGGAATCCAACTCTCCTGGAACTGGTTGAGTCGGATGAACTGACCGCGCAGCTTCTCGGCTTCGCGGTTTTCAAAGCCCTCGAAGAGCCGTGCCTTGACGGTCGCAACGGGAGTGGGGTCGTTTGTCTTGCGGAGCACGTCCTCCATCTTCCGACGCAGTTCCGCCATGGCTTTTTGGTCCCTCGGGAAGTTCCCGTCGCGGTGGCCGATGAGGGACCACGGTCCCTCGCGCAGCGCAAGTGGTTCGCCGGACAGCGGCAGGATCCAAGCGAGCGGCTTCTTGCGGTCGAGTTGATTCTGCCGGCCAAGAAGCAGCGGGCTGAGGTCGGTGCCGTCCAGCGGGCGGGCCGTGGGCGGCGGGATCTTGGCGAGGCCACAAATCGTGGAGAAGATATCGATCTGGCCCGCAGGTTCGGCGATTTCGCGGCGGGCCGGGACCGTGCCAGGCCAGGAGACGATGCCGGGAACACGGATGCCTCCCTCGTGGTTACTCCCCTTGGTGCCGCGGAGATCGCCGACCCGGTCTAGCCGGTAACTGCCATTGTCGGAGGAGAATATCACGAGCGTGTTCTCGCGGAGCCCGAGTTGTTGCAGGCGGTCGAGGAGACGTTCGACCGCCCGGTCGAGATTGTCGATGGTGGCGGAATACAGCGCGCCCTCGGGGGGGCCGTTGTACTCGCGAACGAGTTCGTCTGGTGCCGCAAGCGTGGCGTGGGGTTCGTGGAACCAGATGTTCAGGAAGAAGGGGCGTTCTGCATCCGCAGCGACTTGGCGTTCCATCCAATCAATGGCCTCACCGACCACCAATTGGCAGGAATAGCCTTCGAGCGGACCGACCTTTTCCCCGTTGCGAAGAAAATTTTGCGGGTTGCGATGGCTCGGGCCGGCGCCATTGCGGGTTCCGAACCAGTGGTCAAATCCATGGGCGGCGGGGTCCGGCTTGTCCTGCGTTTGCGAACGCATGCCGAGGTGCCACTTGCCGAAATGTCCGGTGCGGTAGCCGGCGGTGCGCAGGTGTTCGGCGAGTGTGGTTTCCGCTTCCGGCAAATGGGCCGCCTGCGTGTTGTCGTCGATCCAACTGTAGATGCCGCTGCGAACGTGGTGGCGTCCGGTGAGCAGCGTGGCGCGGGACGGCGAACAAACCGCCGCGCCCGCGTAGAACCGGGTGAAGCGCACGCCGCTGCCAGCGAGTCGGTCGAGCGCCGGAGTCCGAACCGGTCCGCCGTAGCAACGCAAGTCCTGCCAGCCGAGGTCGTCGGCGAGGAGGAGGACGACGTTGGGCGGCCGGTCGTTTGCGAGACCGGGGGACAGGGCTGAAATGATCGCGAGCAATGTGATGGTCACGCAGGCAAGCGTGCCGACGTTGTTCATTCCTTTTCCTCAAACTCGAACTCGATACGGCCGCCACCATCCCTGATCGTCACCGAACCCTCCTGTTCGCCAAGCGTCTCGTGCCAAGCCCGGAACGCGTGGGTGCCGTCGGGCAAGCCATCGATGGCAAACTGCCCGTTCGCGTCGCTGACCGCGTAGTAGGGATGGTCGACGATGAAGAAGTGCGCCTCCATCCAGCGATGGAAGTCGCACTTGATGGTGATCGGTCCCTCGACCGCTTCGAAGGTCTTGCTGCGGTCCGGCGAACCCGCCGGCTGCGCGATGTTGAAGGCGCGGTTTTTGAGCGAGAGGCTGCGGACGTTGTGGATGAAGGGATCGCTGTTCTTCATGATCAGCTCTTGGCCGACGCGGATGGCTTGCACGCGCGGTTCGAACACGGAAAGGCGTTGATCGAGCACGGCGCCATCAGGCGGTAGCGGGTGTTCGCCCTCGGTCGCCTCCGAACGAATCTCGAAGAAGACGTTGGCCAATCCCCCACCCTTCCCGACGAGCAGGCTCCGCTCGGTCGGCGGCGCCTTGCCTTCGTAGAGTTTGCGGCTGGCTTCGTCCATGTGCAGCCGCCCGGGCGGTGGCGGCTGGCCTTTATAACGGACCACGCCGCGTAGGCCTTTCGCTGGTTTCGCGGGTGCCCGGACCGTGACATCGGTCACCTTGGCCTCGAGGATGAGTTCGCGGAAGCGGGATTCTTCGACGTCTTGCAAGCTGTTGAGGAACGCCACGAGCTTCGGGATATCCGCGTTTGTTGCGGACGGCTTTCGCTCGCCCTTGCGCAGTTCGGCGAGGTGCGCTGCCAGCGCGGCGGGCTTGTGTTTCGCGCTGCGCAGGCTGCCCTTGCCGGCGGGAAAGTCGTTGGGTCGATGGCACTCCACGCAACGGCTGGCAGTCGCGGACGCGCCAGCGCCGAGAAAAGTTTTGAACCCGTCGTAGGCCGAACGCGGCATGCCCGGCGGCAACTTGATTTGCACCCGGCCCTCCTGATTGGCGAGCCGTCCGAGAATGCGTCCGGCCATGTTGCGCGGACGCTCGCCTTCATGCGCTTTCTCCGGGAAGCGGTTCACGTAGACGAAGGCGTCGAAGGGCGAACGGGCCGCATTTTTTAGGCGGTGGACGCCGGCCGGCATCGCAGGTTTGGCCACCACCTCGCCGTCGGCCACCACTTCGCCGTTGGCCACATAGTCGAGAATCTTCACGAAGCTGGTACCCGGACTTTCCATCGCCACGCCCGAACGGCGGCGTTGCTGCCAGAGGTTATTCACGTCTCCACGTCGTTCGGGCGGGATGGTTTTCATCACCCGGTCGACATAGGGCTGATGCGGCTTGCCCACATATTCCTTGGGCAATTTGCGGGCTTCGATCCGAACCAACAGCTCGCCCAGCTTCTTTTGCTGTGCCGCGCGTTTGTCCTCGGTCAGGATGCCCTGCTCGTCCGGACTGAGCGTGTTCGGACTCAGCTTGGTGCCGCCGACCGCGTGTTCGGGGTAGTTCTTCGGCAGTTCGATGCGGATGATGGTGCCGCAGGCATTTTCCATGTGGCGCGCCGGGCCGCTGGTGCTGGTCCACACATTGCCATCGGCGTCGAACTCGATCTCGCGCGTGTAGCTCACCCGGAATGGCAGCGGAAATTCGACCAGCACTTCGGTCTCCGGATTGAAGCGGCAGATGGTGTCGTTGCCGGTGCCGCAGATCCACACCATGCCGTCGGGAGCCACGTTCAGCGCGTAGGGAATCTGGTTTTCGTAGTTCGGCAGCGGATAGGTTGTCCAGGTCTCGGTGTTCGGATCGAAGCGGCCAAACACGCCCGAACCAAAGCCCGGAACCCACACCATTCCATCCGGCGCCACGTGCAATCGCCGCGGCCCGCGGAACGGCGGATTCCATTCCGTGATGTCGCCATCAGGCGCCTTCGGGTCGATGCGCCCGATGCGGTTGCCGTTGAGTTTCGAGTACCAGATTTTTCCATCCACCGGCGAGTAGTCGAGGCCGTAGGGGGTGATGCCGCGCGACTCGCCCTTGCCGCCGGCCTTCACCTGACCCGCCTGAAGCAGGTGATATTCTTTCACCGCGAGAGTTTTCGGGTGGAGCGAGAACACCGAGTTTCGTCCGGCGTCGGTGTACCAGACGATGCCTTCGGGATCGGCGGGATTGACCCGCAAGGTGTGCGGCCACGAGCCACGTTTCTCTGGCGGTTCGGCGCTGGACATCACCATGTACTTCTTGGTGTTGAGATCGAACTTGGCCATCTCGCCGGAGACGCAGAGGGTCAGCCACATGTGTCCCTCGTTGTCGGGTTCGATCGAGTGCGGTCCGTGCGAGCCGCGCGGCAGCCTGTAGGTTTGGCGTTCGGCGGTGACCGGGTCGAGGGTCGCGGTGTACTGCTTGCCGATGTGCACCACGTAGGCGAGACCGTCGTCGCCAATCTCCAAGTCGTGGAACGAGCCCACGAAGGGCTCGCCCATTTCCCAGGAGGTGATGCGCGCTTTGGCCGCGAGGCCGCTCGGCGGAAGCGGGGGCTCGTAGGGCGGCCAGTCCTTGACCGCGTCGTCCTTGTAGGTGCCGATGATGCGTTCGACGATGGTGTTGCGGGTGTGCGGATACAAACCGCCGAAGCCGTCCATGCGGCGGATCATCGTTTCCCAGTCGACCGGCTTTTCGGGGGTTCGGAATCCTTGGGTGCCGATCTGGTGGCAGTAGCTGCACATCATCTTGAAATTGAGTTTGTCGCGCACCGAATCGAAGGGCAGCTGGGCGAAGGCGCTGTCGGCGGTACGCTGGGCCTCGAGGTCCTCGCCCGTGGCCATCGGCATGCGCAGCGCCACATCGTCGGCCCCGAGGCAGTTGGTTTCGATCCACTGGTCGACTCGGCCCGGGCTGCGTGCGCGGATCCGCGCGGGGACGTCTGGGAGACCGCGGAGTTCGAAGCGCCCGTCGGTTTGCGAGAACACCGAAGTGAGTTCGCGGCGGCTGTCTTGAAATGCGGACACCATCACCCCGCCAAGCGGGCGGCCGTGCAAATCGGTGGCGCGGCCGGAAATGCGACCGGTTACGCTGCTGGTCTGTTTCTTGCTCGGCTCGGCGGCTTTGGGGGCGCGCGCGGGCGGCTTAGCCGGTTCGGATTTTCGTACCGCGTCGAGGATGCGAATGAAGGAGTTGCCGCGATTCTTCATGTCCGGAAACAGGCGGCGTTGTTCGCGCCACAGCCGACCGAGTTCGCCCATCTGCTCCGGCGTCAACTTGTCCATCTCCCGTTCGACGAAGGGTTGATGTTCGGTGCCGCCGCCGGGGTAGTCTTTGGGAATCGGGCGGGCCGCGATGGCCTTGAGTTCGGCGATCAGCGGATCTTCTTCGGCGACCTTAGCCGGTACGTCGGCGCTTGCATCGGCGGACTTGGCGGCGGGACCGAGGCGAGGCGCGATCTTCGGCGGAACCGCTCCGGACTCCAAGCAATAGAGGTGTTTCAGTCCGCGCAAAAACATCTGCGAACCGGCGAGCGCGGGCGAGGCATGAAAGTGTTCGTCCAGTTCGTTGGTGGCCAAGACCTTGAGTTCGTCGCCGGGCTCCACCACCAGGGTCTTGCCATTGCGTCCGGCAAAATAGATCCGGTTTGCCGCCGCGACCGGCGAGGCGTACAGACCGGAGATGTCGGGCAGCCGCACTTTTTCCATCACCGTCCGGCCGTCGCTCGCGTCCACCACCGAGAGCAGATTTTGGTTCGACTTGGTGAAGTAGAGACGGTCGCCGACGAGGACCGGTGAGGGCACGTAAGGCGTTCCCTCGTCGCGCTTCCAACGGACCGAACCGGTTACATCGCCGGTGCCGGTGATCGGAATCGCAAGCAGGGAATAGCCCTCATGGCCGCTCATGCAGTACACCGTGTCGTCGACGACAATCGGACAGGGGATGCAGTTGCCGGTGAGGCCGGTGGCGGACCAGATGATCTCGCCGGTTTCCAAATTGTAGGCGCGCACCTGCTTGGAGGCGGTGGTGATCACCTGCATCTGAAAACTCTCGGTCGGATATTTGATGCCGAACGGTCGATCCGGTTGGTCCTCCGGCGTGGGTCGCGAGGGGTCGACCTTGCCGGTGTTGACCGCCGTGAGCACAAAGACCTGATCGCCCCAGACGATCGGGCAGGCGGTGCCCTGTCCGGGAATGGCCACTTTCCACGCGAGGTTCTCGGACTCGCTCCAGGTGAGAGGCGGGGTCGCGTTCTTCGAGGTGCCGTCGTTTTCTGGGCCACGCCACTGGTGCCAATTGCTCGCGTCCGTTTCGGCTTGCGCGAGCACGCCGGCCGAGCCGACTGAGCCGAGCAGGACAGCAAGTCCAAGCGCCCATGTTCTCACAGGTTTTAATAGAAAATTCATCATGGCTTCTCTTCATTCGTGGTTGGTTTTGGCCCCCACTGGACACCTTCGACGAGCAGTCCGGCGTCGACCTCAACGGTTTGAATCCAGAGATAGACGACCTCTTGTCCGATCGGGGATGGGGGGTAGCGTTCCGTAACCGGCAGGAATTCCGCCAGGTCCAGATCGATGGTAAAGCGGCCGGCCGGATCGGCTTGAACGTCGATGCCGGTCGGAACCGCATACTTGCCGGCCAGCCCGCCGTGCGGGGCATTGGTCGCGAAGCCGAACTGAATGCGCTGCTTCTGTTTGGCTATTCGGCCCCGAACGCGCAGCCGCGCATCCGCCGCGAGGCGGAACGGCGCCGCCCGCTTCGGCGAAGGATCGAGCACCGTGGTATACAACAGTGTCGCCTTTTCCGGCTGACCCGGTTCGCCCTTCCACAGGTGGGGCATGGCGCGGGCACCACCGACCGGATTCCGTTCGTCCGCCGGCTCCCAACGGCCTTGGCGCAGATCTCGCGGCAGCACACTTTGCCAGCGTTCGACAACGGCCCGACGCGGCACCGCCTCGAACGCCGCGCCCTGTTCCAGCGCCGCGACCAGCACCTCATCCGCCCCGACCTCCGCCACTTCACCATCGGCGAGCCGGGTCACGCGGACCCGTCCTTCATTCACCACGATGCGCGTGGCATAGTCGCCAGCCTGAAGATTGAACTGGGTGCCAAGCACTTCCGCCTTCGCCGACGGCGTCAACACCAGCAGCGCGCGTTCGGGTTTGCGGGGGCTCGCCTTGACAGAAATCGTGCCGCGTTCGAGTCGGAGAATGTCCTGACCGCCCTCACTGGAAACCGCGAGCAGGGAGCGTCCGGCCATCGAGACCGTGGTCTCATCGGGGAAGCGAAACGACAGCCAGCCATCGGCGCTCTTCGTTTCCAAGGTGCCCGACGGAAGGGTGACATCCGCTGTGAGCGCGGCGCGGGTTCTGCCGTCGGCGCCGATCCATCGCGCGGGGCCATCCGAGTCGGTGATGCGAACGCGGTCGGCTGGCGGGCGGGCCTGCCAGAAGAGCAGGCAGGCCAACAAGGCCAGAAGGCCGCTGGCCGCGAGGGCGAGTCCGACGAGAGTCCGACGGCCGCGCGGCGATACCGGCGACGCCGTTCGTTCGGCCACGGTCGGACCGCGAACTTGCAGTTCGGCGTGCATGTCGAGGTAGTGCAGGTAGCGCCGCTGCGCCTGCGGGTTTTGCGCCAGGTGGCGTTCGAGTTCGACGAACTCTTCGCGGCTGATTGTTTCGTCCACCAGCCGCGCCAGCAGGGCATCCAAGGACAACTCAGACATCGCTCCAGCCCTCCTGCCGCAAGGTGCCTTCCACGCATCCGAGCAACTGGCTGCGAATTTTCTCCAAGGCGTAGTACAGCTTGTGCGCGCGGATGCCGAGTTCTTCGGCGGCCTTCTGCACCGCGCCGTAAGTTCCGTAGCGCAGAGCGACCATCTTCCGCTGTTGCTCGTTCAGCTTTTCCAGACAGCCTTCCAGTGCCTTGCGTCGCGCCTCCATCAGCGGGGCGGTGTCTTCGTAGGACTGGTGGAGTTGGTCCAGCAAGGTCTCCGAGAACACCAGCTTCTCGCGCGCCTGCCGCTGTCGCCATTTCAACACTTCGAGATAGGCAAAGCGAATCGCCCAAGGAACAAACGGACGCTCCGGATCGTATTGCCCCCATTTTTGCCACAGCCGAACCGAGACATCCTGAAGAATCTCGTTCGCGTCCGCGGGCCGCGGCACCATGGCGACCAGATAGCGCGCCACTTCTGGTTGATGCTGCGTCCACAATTGGACAAATTCTGCAGTCGGATCACTCATCGCGGGTTGCTTCGCTTCACACCAAGTATCCTCCCCTCCAGTCCAGTTTCAGAACATTTTTTTTACATATCTTCAGGGCCAGCTTGGTTCGCAGCGCCCGCAGAATTTTTCTTCCTACCGGGGAAGACCACCGAGTCTTCCACTGCGGTCAAGATACCGGCTGACGGCGAATCAACCTTTATCGCTCTACCGGTTGCGGCCGTATTCCTCATGACTGGTGACCCAGTCCGAGGCGGAGATGGCCGACACCAGCGACAGCTCGCCGGCGAGAACCGTGGCGGCGACGATTTCGGCGAACTTGTTGACCGTGCCGGTGCCCGAACAACCGAGCAGGCGCAGGCATTCGTTCTGGGTCGGTAATCCGGTACCGCCGCCGTAGGTGGCAACAATCAGCGAGGGCAGCGTGATACTGATGTAGAGATCTTTGTCCGGTGTGAGTTCGGTGTGGAAAATCGCGGCCGAACTCTCGGCGATGTTGGCCACGTCCTGGCCGGTGGCGATGAACATGGCGGTGATGCCGTTGGCCGAGTGGGCGCCGTTGTTGTTCACGCCTGCCATCATGCTACCGACGTTGCCGACTTGGTTATGGTAAACGAAGGTCTCGGGTTCGACGCGCATCATCCCGGTGAGTAAGGCGCGTGGCACGACGGCCTCGGCGGTCACCCGCTTGCCACGGTTGTGCAGCAGGTTGATTTGCGAGGCCTTCTTGTCGGTGGCCATGTTGCCTTCGAGATAAAAGTGTTCGAGTTCGTGATGGCCCTCTTCCAATCCGTAATGGTGGCGGATCCATTCGCAGGCGGCGTGGGTGGCTTTGCTGACCATGTTTTGGCCGGCCGCGTCGCCGGTGGCGTAGTTGAAGCGCAGGAACGCGAACTTGTTGGATTGGAAGCCCTGAATGTGGATGAGCTTGCCGACGCGCGTCGTCTGCTCGGCCGCGTCGGCGATATCGGCCTCGTTGGTTTCCACCCATTCGATAAAGTCGCGGGCGGCACGGGCGTTGTGAAAGACAAAAGCCGGCGCGCGTTGCATCGAGTCGGCGCTGATCGTGGTGGTGACGCCACCGGCTGCGGACAGAACCTTCATACCGCGGTTGTAGCTGGCAACCAGCGTGCCTTCGGTGGTGGCGAGCGGGACGTGAAATTCGCCGATCGCATATTCGCCGTTGATCAATACCGGACCGGCGAGACCGACCGGAACTTGGGCCACGCCCATGAAGTGTTCGATGTTGCCGGCGGCGACATGTGGATCGAACGCGTAATGTCCCACATGAGTGAGATCCACGCCGGTGGCATCCTTCACGAACGCGCGCCGCAGCGCGGCCGCCTCGGGTACGTAGTCATCTTCGCGCAATCGCGGGATTTTTCGGAGATCGTTTTCTTGTTGTTCGTCCATAACGGGCGGGAATTTCTCCCACCATGCAAAGCAGAGAATCGAAAATATGCAAGGGATCGAATGGCTTGTTCGTTAAGCTTCAACGCTTGATCCTTGTATTGATCAAACCCCCACTCTACAAAAAAGTTTCGAGGGTTTTCTTGGTTGGGAATCCGCTGTACCTAAAAAAAATATCACCCCAGAGGTTTGCCATGGTTTGTAGAAAGACCGTCTTTCTCGCGTTGTTCTCGATGATTTTCACCACCAACTTGGTGGTGTTCGCGCTACCGATCGCCGGCACCGCTTCGGCGGATGGCATCTGGGCTGAACATGAACTGGCCGACGCGCCGATCACCGGCGCGGCGACCAACACGCAACCTTCCGCCTATCAGCTCTACCGTCTGGATTCGTTCGTTCTCGGCTTTTTCCTGAACAGCGCCCCGCTGGAAGGCAACGGATCGCTGGCGCTTTCCTTACCGATGCCAGACGGCAGCTACCGGACCTTCAACATCTGGCAGCGTCCGGTGCTCGATGCTGCGACACAAGCCGCCCATCCCACTATTCTCGCGCTCGCTGGTGAAGCTGCCGACGACTCTCGGGTACGCATCGTCCTCGACTATGCACCAACCGGCTTCAACGCGATGATCGATCTCACCGGCGAAAAAATGTGGATGATCGATCAGCATCCGAACGGTACCGACGATTACGTGATCGCCTATCGGGCCGGCACCACGCCGCGTGCGATCACCTGTCTCTGTCCCGACCACATCGAAGCAGATGTCCCGCACAACGCCGGCGCGAACGTCGTCCCGGAAAATTGTGTTGGCGGCGTGCTACGTAAAATGGATCTCGGCATCGCGGTCAGCGAACGGGTGACCGCCGCCCTTGGCGGCCAAGCGGCGGCGCTCAACCACGTCAACACCTTGGTCAACCGAATCAATCTCGTGTTCGAACGCGACCTCGCCGTCCGCTTCATTTTGGTCTCCGGCACCGCCACCATCTACGACGCCGGCAACCCTGAACCCAACGTCTACCCGCACGAGGCCTCGGTCCAGACTGGTCCGAGCGGCATCGACCTCAACGTCAGCGATGCCAATCTCGACGCGGCGCTCGGCGCAAACGGCTACGATGTCGGCTTTTCTCTGACTCAGTTCGACCTCGGCGGCGGCGGCGGATTTGCCGGCTCGGGGCTGGCGCAAACCCCCTCTCTCTGCCTCGCCGGACGGGGTGACCAAGTGACCGCCTACAGCAACCACGCGATCAACGACAGTTACCTCGGTCTGGTCATCCACGAGGTCGGGCACCAGTTCAGTGCTGGCCACACCACCGCCGGAAACACCGGAAACTGCGCTCCGGCAAACGGCGGCTTTAACCCCAATTCGGCGGTGGAGACCGGTTCGGGTTCGACCATCATGAGCTACGCCGGCATCTGCGCTAGCGACAATTTGCAAAACGATAGCGACCTCTACTTCCACGGTTTCAGCCTGCAGCAAATGAACAACTGGATTGCCAGCCGCAGTTGCTATGACGTCTGTCCACCCGACGGCAATACCATCCCGACCGTCACTGCCGACGACTGCGTGGTGCCATTGGAAACGCCGTTTACCCTCGAAGCCACCGGGAACGACGCCGACGGCAATCCACTCACCTACACCTGGGAACAAGTCGACTTGAGCGTAAGTCATTCGGTGTCGCAGCCGGACAACGGTATGATTACCTTATTCCGTTCGTACCCGCCGACCGCCAGCCCCACGCGGGATTTCCCGAGTTTGTCCGGCGTGCTCTCCGGCGTGTTGCCGCTTGGCGAAAAATATCCGCTGGTGTCCCGCACCCTCAACTTCATGGTCACGGTTCGAGACGGGGTAAACGGCGCTTGTTCGCATGCGGTCCAAGTTGTAGTCGCCGACGTGGGTCCGTTGACGATCTCCCTCCCGAGTGCAGGCCAAGTCTTACAGTGTACGCAGTCCATCACCTGGGATCCCGTTCTCACGGAAACGCTCACCGGTGGTGCCAACGTCAATATCCTGCTGTCCACCGACGGCGGCAACACCTTTCCCACCACGCTCGCCGCCAACGTGCCGAATGACGGTTCGCAAGTGGTCACCATGCCCAACCTCTCGACCACGACCGCGCGCATTCGCATCGAACCCGCGAGCGGTTGCTGGTGGGTTCTGTCTAAGGAGTTCACCATCGAACCCTGTCCGTCCGGCAAACTGTTCGCCACCGGCAACAACATGATCGACGACACCTGCGGCAACGGCAACAGCAACGAGAACGGCGTGATCGATCCCGGTGAGTCCGGCTTCCTCGCCTCGATCGAACTCTCCGCCACCACCGCGCCGGTGAATGGCATCGTCGGTACGCTCGTGTCCACCACCCCCGGCGTCATCGTAACCAGCGGCACGCAGCTCTGGCCAAACCTCAATCCTGGAACGCCCGCATCCAACAATAGCCCGTTCACCTTCGCGGTGCCCGCCAGTCACCCCTGCGGCGCGCCAGTCACCTTCGACCTCACGCTCAACACCTCCTCTGGCAGTTGCACCCTGCCGGTCAGTTTTGCCACGGGCCGCCCTGTGACCAACGTCTTTTCCTACACCGGTCCGATCGTGAACGTGCCCGCCGGCAACGGCGGTTCCAACATCACCCTGCCGGTCAGTGGTCTCGGCGGCAATGTCATCGACGTCGATTTGCTGATCGACGGCGCCACCTGCGACGGCTTTTCACCGTCCAGCAGCAACGGCATCAATTATCCCGGACCCGGGATTGTCGAACTCACCCTCACCTCGCCCGGCAACACCTCCGTTGTCGTACAGAACGGTGTCCCCGGCGGCAATGTATCATCAGCCAACTCCAACATCTGCGGCACGGAATATGATGACGAAGCACCCGGCATAGCCATTCCAGCCACGATCAATGGGAACTTCATCAACCAAAATTTCTTCCCCAGTACCCCGCTGTCCGCGTTTGACGGGCAAACCGGAAACGGCAACTGGATCTTGAACGTCACCATGAGCCCGAACTTCGGCAACGACCCGACCTTCGGCGACCGAACCGTCACGGCCTGGGGCTTGCGAATCACTACTCTCGTCTGCGATCCGCCCAAGGACAGCGCCGATCTGATGGTGATTAAAGGGGGGCCGGCCACGGCCGAAATCGGCGTCGCCTTTCCCTACTCACTCACGGTTATGAACAACGGCCCAGACACCGCCACCAATGTCACGCTCACCGACACCCTGCCGGCAGGCGTGACACCAGCCAGCGTCGGCCCGTTCGCGCTGGGCACACTTGCGGCAGGCGCAAGCACCACCGTAACCTTCATGGTCACCGCCGCCGGCCCGCTGCGTACGATCGAGAACTGCGCCAGTGTCAGCAGCGCGGATGTGATCGATCCGGTCATGGTCAACAACACCAACTGCGCATCGACCATTCTGATCGGCGCGCTGGGCGATGTCAGTCTCAGCGCCTCCGGCCCGGCCACGGTGGATTGCGGCGAGAGCTTCGCCTATACGTTGATCGTCTCCAACTTGAGTCCGTTTATCGCGTCCAACGTGGTCGTCACCAGCACCGTTCCGAGCAGCTGTGTCATCGTTTTGGACGCGACCGATCCTTGTGTCGTCGTCTCCGCTGGCGAAGTGGTCTGCACCATCCCGAACGTGGCCATCAACGGCTCCGTCCAGCTCGACATCGATGTGATGGTGGCCGCTTGCTGCGCCGTCTGGACCAATGAATCGATCTTGTTCCTCGCCAACGACACCGATGCTGCCAACAACGCCGCTAGTGTCGTCACCACGCAAATAGCGGACAACACACCGCCATCGTTCACCGCGGCCATCCCGAACACCCTTGCACTCGGCTGCAACCCCACCCCGGCGCAATTCCCCAATCCGGCATTCATTCTCAACACCGCCGTCGACAATTGCGGCGTCTCGACCAGCTTTTTCCAAAACGCCGACAGCCAAACCGGCTGTAATTTCACCCGCATCATCTCCTACACCACCGTCGATATTTGCGGCAACAGCTTCTCGGCCAACAGCGAGGTGACGTGGACCGAAGACACGGCTGCGCCCACGTTCGGCCTTGCAATCCCTGCCACCCTCGATCTTGGCTGCAATCCGACCGCCGCAGACTTTCCTGACAACGCCGTCATTCTCGCATCAGCGACCGACAACTGCGGCATCGTGAACCGCAGCGTCACCGCCATCACCAACGGCGGCCCTTGCGTGTTTCGTTCGACCATCAGCTACCTCGCAGAGGACGGCTGCGGACGCATGGCCACCGAAACAACAATCGTCACCTGGAGCGAAGATGTGCAGCCGCCAAGCTTTGGTAATTGTAGTCCGGCGGCGTTCAATCTTGGCTGCAACCCTGTGGCGGCTGACTTTCCTGACCCCGCAGTAGTCCTCGCTTCAGCTCAAGACACCTGTGGCGTCGTAAGCAGCTGGGTCGAGTCGGTCCGAACCACCAATGATTGCGACATCACCATGGTTCAAGATTTCTACGCCGTTGACGCCTGTGGATTCACCGGCACTTGTCAGCGAACCATCCAGTGGATCGAGAACAACGGTGCCCCCACCTTCCCAGCCGCCCCCGCCGCGACGCTCGACCTCGGGTGCAATCCGGCTGCGGCTGACTTCCCAGATGTCGCCGCCGTTCTCGCCTCCGCGACCGACGACTGCGGCATCACCACCAGCAGTTCGACCGTGATGACCAATGGAGGTCCCTGCGCCTTCAGCGCCATCTACACGTGGACCGCCGTCAACACGTGCAACATGACTTCCGAAACGGTCAGCGTAGTTGACTGGCGAGAAGATCTCGTCGCGCCGACGTTTAGCGATTGTAGTCCGGCGTCCACCAATCTCGGCTGCAACCCCCTACCCGCCGACTTCCCCGACCCCAGCCTCGTATTGGCTAGCGCCTTCGACGCATGCGGCGTCGTGACCTCTTGGGTTGACGCGGTTCGGAATACCAATGGCTGCGACATCACCATGGTTCAGGATTTCTACGCCGTTGATGCCTGTGGATTTACCGGTACCTGCCAGCGGACCATCCAGTGGACCGAAAGCAATGCCGAGTCGAGTTTCCCGCTCGCGCCAGGACCGCTACTCGACCTTGGTTGCAATCCTGCCGCCGCCGATTTCCCCGACGTCGAGGCGATCCTCGCCTCGGTCAACGCGGCTTGCGGAATTTCTGCCAGTAGTGCGAGCGCGGTAACCAATGGCGGTCCCTGTGTGTTTGATGCGACACTGACGTGGAGTGCAGTAGATCGTTGTGGAGTCACCGTTGAAACGGTCACGGTGGTAAACTGGATTGAAGACACCGAGGTCCCGACCTTTACCGATTGCAGTCCGGCCACAACGAATCTGGGTTGCAATCCACTGCCCGGTGATTTCCCCGACCCGGCCATCGTTCTTGGATCCGCAACCGACAATTGCGGTGTGGTCACTAGTTGGATCGAGTCGGTGGAAACGACCATCGGCTGCAATGTCACCCGCGTGGAGAATTTTTATGCCGTCGATGCCTGCGGCTTCACCGGCACCTGTCAGCGAACCATCCAATGGACCAGCAGCACCGAGCCCCCAATTTTCACCGCCGCGCCTGCGGCCGTGCTGGACCTCGGTTGCAATCCCGCCGCCGGTGATTTTCCGGATACGAACGCCATTCTCGCTTCCGCCACGGACGACTGCGGCAATATTATCAACAGCCAATCGATGGTAGTGACGAGTGGCGGTCCCTGCCAGTTCTCGGCCACCTATACGTGGACCGCCGCCGACAGTTGCGGCGTCACTGGTACCGCCGTCACCGTGGTGAACTGGACCGAAGACAACGCGGCGCCGACCTTCACCAACTGCGGTCCGGCCGTTACCAACCTCGGCTGCAACCCCGCCGCGTCCGACTTCCCCGATCCGGCTATCGTGCTCGCATCCGCCGTGGACAATTGCGGCGTGGTGACCTCGTGGGTTGAGGCGGTGCGGATCACCAACGGTTGCGATGTATCGATGGTACAAACCTTCTACGCGGTCGATACCTGCAACCAAACCGGCACCTGCCAGCGGACCATCGAGTGGATCGAAAGCAGCCAGCCGCCGCGTTTCACCGCCGCGCCCCCCGCCTTTTTGGATCTCGGCTGCAACCCCGCCGCGTCCGACTTTCCCGACAGTGCTGCGGTGCTCGCCTCCGCCAGCGATGACTGCCTTGTCGCAAGCAGCGAAGCCAGCGTGGTCACCAACGGAACCGCCTGCGCGATGAGCGCCACCTTTACGTGGACCGCCGTCGACAGTTGCGGCCTCACCGGTACCGCCGTCACCGTGGTGAACTGGACCGAAGACAACGCGGCGCCGACCTTCACCGACTGCGGTCCGGCCGTTACCAACCTCGGCTGCAACCCCGCCGCGTCCGACTTCCCCGATCCGGCTATCGTGCTCGCATCCGCCGTGGACAATTGCGGCGTGGTGACCTCGTGGGTTGAGGCGGTGCGGATCACCAACGGTTGCGATGTATCGATGGTACAAACCTTCTACGCGGTCGATACCTGCAACCAAACCGGCACCTGCCAGCGGACCATCGAGTGGATCGAAAGCAGCCAGCCGCCGCGTTTCACCGCCGCGCCCCCCGCCTTTTTGGATCTCGGCTGCAACCCCGCCGCGTCCGACTTTCCCGACAGTGCTGCGGTGCTCGCCTCCGCCAGCGATGACTGCCTTGTCGCAAGCAGCGAAGCCAGCGTGGTCACCAACGGAACCGCCTGCGCGATGAGGGCCACTTATACGTGGACCGCCGTCGACAGTTGCGGCGTCACCGGTACCGCCGTCACAGTCGTCAATTGGATCGACGACAGCGAAGCCCCGACGATCGCTTGTCCTAGTTCGGTCTCGCTCGGGTGCAATCCCGCCGCCGCAGACTTCCCCGATCCGGCTCTGACTCTTGCCACGGCGACGGACGATTGCGGCGTGGTTACGAGTTGGGTGGATGTAGTTCGAACCACCAACGGCTGCGACCGGATTATGGAGCGCACCTTTTACGCGGTCGACGCCTGCAGCCAAACCGGCAGTTGTGTGCAAACCATTGCCTGGACCGAGGACAGCACTCCCCCGAACCTCAGCTGTGGCCCGAGCGGCGACCTCGGATGTAACCCCGCCGCGATTCCGCCTGCGGAGGCCACCGCCACCGACGACTGCGGCCCCGTCGGCCCGGTACTTGTCGCCAGCCAAACCACAAACGGCTGTCAGGTTACCTTGGTTCGGATATGGAACGCCATCGATGCTTGCGCGCAAAGCGCATCCTGTACCCAAACCTTCACGTGGACCGTCGACCTGCTCGCCCCCAGACTCGACTGTCTCGACCAAACCATTCCGCTGGTGTCCGGGGCCGCTCTACCGGGTCCCGCGACGCCAACCATCAATGACGACTGCGGTGCAACGCTCACGGTCATCACCAACACGATTAGCACCAACATTCTGGGCGATGTCGACACCGAGTATGTTTACCTCGCGACAGACTGCGGTGGCCGCTCCGACATTTGTCGAGTGATCTATGCCTACGATTTGCCGATCGACCCACCTACAATTGATTGCCCACCGGGAGCGACCGAACTTGGCTGCAACCCGATCATCCCATCTGCGGACGCGGTCCTCGCTACGGCAACCGGGGAATGTTCGATCGCGACGGCGGATGCACGTGACAGCATCACGATGGACGGCTGCATCGCTACACTGACGCGTGTCCATACGGTCGTCGATACCTGCGGCCTCGCCACCATATGCACCCAAGTCTTCACCTGGAGCGAGGATGTCGAAGCGCCGACATTCACCTGCGAACCACCACTGGACCTCGGCTGCAATCCGACGACATTCCCAGACGCCGCAGTCGTGCTAGCCACCGCTGCCGACAATTGCGGGATTGTGACCAGTTGGTTCGAATCCGTGGTTGGACAAGCGGATTGCCAGATCACCGAGACGCGCACCTTTTATGCCGTCGATGGTTGCGGCAACACCGGCAGCTGCATTCGTGTTCTTCAATGGATTGAAGACCGAACCCCGCCGGTCCTTGAAGGCTGCCCGGCAGAGACCTTGATCGTCGTTCTTCCCGGCGAACTGCCGCAACCACCGACGATCAGTGCCAATGATAATTGCGGCACGCCCAGCCTACGCACGGAAATCAATCCGCTCTCGACCAACGAGTTCGGAGTGGATGTCGAGTACGTCTACACCGCCGAAGACTGTGCCGGTGCGCAGACGGTCTGCCGCGTCACCTTCACGTACAATTACGCCTCTCTGCCGGCTCCAACCATCGACTGCAATCCCGACCCAGTGATCCTAACGTGCGGTGCGGACTTCCGCGGCCGACCGAGTTCGGCCGCCGTTGTTGCGACCGCTGCTTCAGCTTGCGGCATCATTAGCAACCACGTGGAAACCACCCAGATGGACACGCCTTGTGGCAGCACTCTGCTGCGCACCTACACCGTGTTTGACGCGTGCGGACGCAGCTCCGTCTGCACCGACAGCTACACCTCGAACCGTCAGGACTTCAACCCGCCGATCCTAACCGTTCCTGTCGACACGAGCATTTGCAGTGGTGGCAACATCGCCCCCGCCTTCACGGGGATCGCCACCGCCACCGACGACTGCGGTATCACCGAGATAACCTTTGTCGACACGCCCCTCAGCAATGATTGCGGTACTGGCATCCAACGGAGCTGGACCGCAATCGACTTGTGCGGCAACTCCGCCTCACTCAACCAGCTCATCCTGGTTGCCGAGAATACTCTGCCAGCCTTTGACTGTAGTTCGGATGGCTTCTTGGAACCCGCGCCACCGCCTGCGACGGGCTTCCTCGTTCCCGACCTCACCAGCCAGTTGCTGGGCGACCAAGCCTGTCCGGTCTTTGTCACGCAAACGCCAGCCGCCGACACCATCGTCACTGCGGCGACCGTGGTCAACGTGGTCGTCAGCAATGCCTGCGGACAGTCTGATCGTTGCCAAGTGACACTCAGCATCCCTGCAGGACCACAGGCCATTATCGGCAACGAAGTCTGGGAAGATCTCAACGCCAACGGACTGCGGGAAACCAGCGAACCCGCACTACCCGGTGTCACGGTTCTCCTGCTCAACGCCAACGGCAGCACGGCCGCCACCACCTTAACTGATGCTCAGGGCCTTTATCAGTTCATCATCGACTTCGGCTCCTCTCCCCCGATCGCCCGCGGAGCAAATCCGAGCGTTAGCTATCTGGTCGCCTTCAACGCGCCGCAGTTTGCCGCAACACGCGGCGGCAAATCCGTCATTCTTGTCGGCGGCAATCAATCGGCGCCTTTTGACGTGGCGTCCGGCGATGTCATCCAAGACAAGGACATCGGACTCGTCCAGCCAGGTTCGATCACGGGCGTCGTCTGGCAGGATCTCGACAACGATAACATCCCCGACGACAATCTCTCCGAACTCGGCGTCAACGGCGTCACCGTCGAACTCCGACGGATTGAAAATGGCGCGCCGGTCGCCGTTGGTTCGACGCGCACCGCCACCAATACCCAAGGGGAACAAGGCAGTTACACCTTCGACAATCTATTGCCCGGCGAATATGAAATCTACGTCGACATGGCGACGCTACCGCGAGGCAGCACCCTCACGCCCGCAGATGGTGCCTTGCGGGTGACCCTAGCATCCGGGGCGGCGATCACGCCGAACGACCTCCAGGCCAACTTCAATTTCACGCCCGGCCCCACCGCCGCGGTCCTTCTTTCGTTCGCGTCGGAATTCGGTATCGCGACGTGGCACATCGGCACCGAAGATCAGACGCTCGGCTACCAGCTCGTCGATCTCGCAACCGGACTGGTCGTCGGTGACGGCTTCATCCTCGCAACTGGCGGCGGCGAGTACCGCCAAGCCGGACTCGAACCCGGCCAGTACGCGCTGGTAGAGGTCGACTCGGATCTGGCCCGCAATACCTTAGGCGAACTCACCGTTTATCCCGAAGCCGACGCTGACCCCACCGGCGAACCAACGCGCCTGCTAGAAGCCGGCGCAGACGGTCGCTTGGCGTTCATCACCGAGTCCGGAATCAACAGCTACTTCGTTACCGGCGTCGCCAGTCAGGCGATCGTGTTAGATGTATCTCGCCCGGATTCACCCGTACGCTTACGGGTGAAAACCATCGTCAACGAACTAGGTACCGCCCTCTATTTCAGTTGGCCGGCCGGCGCATCCCTACAAATTCGATAAAAACGCGGTCGAGGCGACCGACTAATCCTTTGCACCGGAACGGCTTTCCCGCATAGACGTGGCAATATGCGTTCCATTTTGGTGATTCTTCTCGTCCTGTTCTTTCCCTGCCACCACGCCTGGGTGCAGGCGCAAGAGACAACGATCAACTCCATCGAGGTCGAAACGAATTCGATTTTCGACCCAGCGGACGCCGAGAAATTTTTCCTCTACCGCCTGATCAACTGGACCCACTGGACCACTAAAGAATCCACCGTTCGCAAGGAGCTTTGGCTGAAGGACGGCGACACGTACGATGACAACGACCTGCGGGAGATTGAACGCGAGTTACGCAAAACCGGTTTGTTCGCCACCGTCGAGGCCAGCGCCGAATCGGGTGATCTCAACATTGACACCAGTGACCTGTTCAGTTTGCGCCTTGCCGTTCTCAGTTCCTTCGCCGGCGAAGTAGCCAGCTACGGTATCCTGCTTGGTGACCGCAACTTGTTCGGCAGCGGCAATGACATCCGCTTTCAAGCCGAGTTCAACGACAACGACGAAGAGATCATCTCCCTCGCCTACCTTGACCGCCACTTTCTCGATTCCCCCGTTCAAATGCGCACCCATTTCGGCACCACCGAGGAAGGCGATTTCTACCGCGGAAGTTTCACCAAACCCTTCCGACATCTGCAAGATCCATGGGCCTGGGGTGTCTCCGCCGCCTCCGAGGAAAACGCCGTCGACTTTTTCGAAGCCGGCGAAAGCGCTGCGGAGATTCCGCGCGAGAGTCTCGGATTCGGAGCCAGCTTGACGCGCGGCTACGGACCACGCGACGCACGTCGCCGGCTCGGTCTAAGTTTCGGGGCGGACGACATCGACTATGGCACGCCCGAAGGAGAAGCCGCCGACCGCTTCACTGCCCCGAACGGGGTCCGACGCCTAAGCTTGACCCCGTCCTGGGGTGTCAACGTAATCAAGGCGCGAGAAACCGTCCGCGATCTCGACACCATTGACTACACTCAAGATATCGAACTCGGATGGTTCCCTTCCGTTTTCGTCGGCGGCCAGCTCCGCGAAGAGGACGACAGCGACACCGAACTCCACGCGACCGCCGGGTTCGGACTACGTTCGGCAGCTCGGATCGGCGACCGTAGCTATCTGACCACCAACTCGGGCGCGTCATGGCGGGGCGACGCCGACCGCAGCGAAGGCTGGGCCGCCAGCACCGCCATCCACGCCTACCACCGCGTTCATCCTCGCCACCTGCTCGCCACCAGCTGGACCTACGACCAAGCTTTTGAAGGCGAAGGAATTCCCGCCCAACTCACCCTCGGGGAAGACAATGGACTGCGCGGCTACCCAGCCCGCCAGTTTTCTGGAACGCGCCGTATCCGCGTGAATCTCGAGGACCGGATCAAAACGGATTGGGAGTTCCGCTCCTTCCATCTTGGCTTGGTCGGCATTGTCGACGCGGGTTACATCGACGGAGATGGTGCGGCCCCGGATGATATTCTTGCGTCCGCTGGACTAGGCTTCCGTCTTGGCTCCAGCGAGTGGTACGGTGGCAATGTCCTGCGTTTCGACCTGTCCTTTCCGATCACGTCCGTGGACGGTCTAGATGAAAAACCGCTATTTTCGGTGGCGCTCGGCCAGGTCTTCGGTTTCTTCGGCAATAGCAACACCTTGCCGTCTCGTTAACCGTAACAAAGTCCCAGATTTTTTCCCAGCGTAGTGGGTTTCCAGAAAATAGTTCGGAAAAAAGCTTTGACCGCTTCGTTCAGCAGGTCAGCCAATCGGAACTCAATCTAACTATATTTCCTCATGGACAATCAGCAGCAACAACAAGACGGCCTCGACATCCACCTTTGGGATTATATGCGGATCGTCTTAAGCCGGATGCATATCCTTCTTACCGTGTTCATCAGTGTGGTCCTTCTTTCCATGCTTTACACGTTCACCCGGACCCAACTCTACGAAGGATCGTCCCGCGTTGAACTCAAACGCAACTCCGTGCAGATCGTCCAGTCCGAGGGCACCATGGAAGAGGGCGGCTTCTCCGGAGTGGACCGTGAATTCGTACCCACCCAGATCAAACTGATCACCTCGCAACCGGTACTCGAGAAGGTGGTTGAGAAAATTCTCGATGAAGGTTCGCGCAAGCCGAACCTCCGACAGAAGTTCACCGAGATGCATGATCCAATCCGCTATCTGGCCGACAACTACAATGTCAGCCAGGTGCGAGGCTCGCGACTCATCGATGTGAAATGCATGCAGGATAAACCCAAGGACACTGCCGACCTAGTCAACTTTTTGGTCGATTCCTACAAGTCGTACATCCGCGAACAGCGCCAGCAAGTCTCCGATGAAGGTCTGGTCGAACTCAAAAAAAAGCGGGAGGAGTTGCGCAGCAAACTCGAACAAGCCGAGGAGGACATCGACGACCTTCTGGAAGAAGCTAAAATCGTGTCGTTCGAAGACGCAGCCGCCATTTCAATGCAACAACTCAAAGGCCTCAGCGATCTCTACATCCGCGCCGAACCGAACCGTCTCGACTTGAAAGCTCAAGTCGAAACGGCGAAACGGGCGCAGGCCGCCGGCAAAGATTTAAAATCCCTTCCGGTGGTGATTCAATCACCGATCATCATCCCGCAGATCACCAAACTCTCCGAACTTGAAATCGAACTGCGCGATAAAGAAACCCGTTTCGGCAGCAATCACCGTGAGGTCGTCGGACTCAAAAGCCAAATCAACACCCTCACCAAAAACATCAGCGAACTGGCCGTCGCCGTTCTCGAATCACTACAAACCCAAGCCAAACTCGCCGAGGAGGCGTCCGCCTCGTTGATGGGGGAAATCGGGAAGAAAGAAAAGGAAGTCGCAGAAATTGGACAATATCGCCGCGAACACGAGCTCCTGAAAAAAAACCGAGATGTGATCGAACGAAGTTGGGACAACGTCGTCAACCGGATGGAGGAGATCGAACTCTCTTCCCTGAAAGGCCAAGGCGAAAGTATCTTTGTCGTTAGCCGGGCAAAAACGCCGAGCCGTCCGGCCTGGCCCCGAAAATTCCGCAACCTGATTCTCTCCGGCCTGCTCGGCGGCCTGCTCGGCATCGGCGCCTGCTTCTTCATGAACTACATGGATACCACCGTGAAGAGCATCGATGACATCCGCGACATCTATAAGGTCGAAGTGCTCGGCAGCTTGCCGCCGGAAGGCGTCGACAAGGTCACGGGCGACTTTATCGCGGTCGAAAAACCTCGAAGCCACTTCGCCGAATCGTTCCGCATGATTCGAACCAACCTTGCCTTTGCCGGCGGAAAAAATCCGCCCGGCGCCATCGCGGTTTCATCGGCGGTCCCTTCCGAAGGAAAATCCATCGTCAGTATCAACATTGCTATTTCGCAGGCCCAACTCGGCAAGCGGGTGCTGCTGCTCGATGCGGATATGCGCAAGCCGCGTCTGCACGGTGCGTTCGATTTCACCGAGCCCGGCAACGGCCTCGCCCAGTTGATCGAAACGGTCGACGAGGGAACCACCATGGAATCCATCAAGGAATTCGGCATCGCGACCGACAAACAAGAAGGCCTCGTTGTCATCACGTCCGGCACGAAGGGCCTCAACAACCCGGCCGAGTTGCTCGACTCCCCGCGCTTCAAAAAGCTCGTCGCGACCCTCCGCGAAAACTTTGATTTCGTCGTCTTCGACTCCCCGCCTTGCGCCTCTTTGGTCGACTCGTTCATTATCTCGAACGCGACCGACGGTCTGGTCATCGTGGTGAAAACGCACTCCACACCAAAAGGCGTTTCGGCCTATCTGGCCGACAACCTGCGTAACTCCGGCATCAATGTGCTTGGCGTCGTCTGCAACAACAAAGATGCCCCGAAACGAAGCCGCCTCTCTTACTATTATGGGTACGGCAAATACGGTTACGGTGGCGGCTACGGCTATGGATATGGCTACGGCAACAAATACTACGAGAACGAACCCGGGTTCTTCGGTAAGATGTTCGGCGCCAAAAGCTGACAATCATCAAAACCCCGGCGCGGGACCGCTTGGTCCACCACCAAGCAAGAACTAAAGAAACGCATGGATCAGTGGTTCGCGGTAAACCAAGCGCCGCAATGACCTGAAGCTTAGCGGCTACGCAGAGCAAGCAGCAGGCGTTGCCACGGGGAGTAGTTCACGACGGACACCGGTTCTGCGTGTCGGAAGCGATTCAAGTCCGCCACGAACTCGCCCATGCTTTGGTAGCGGCGCTCCCGTGGACGTTGCAGGGCTTTACGACAGATCGCATCCAACTCGATCGGCAGTTCCTTGCCACCTGAGTGGTTGGCCGGCAGCCGGAGTTCGGGCACGGGTTGGCTCGACACCTGTCGAAGCACGGTGGCGCGGTCCTCCCCCTGGAAAAGACGTTGCAAGGTCAGGGCCTCGAACAGCACGACGCCGAGACTAAACACATCCGCCCGGCCATCAATATCGATTTCACCGCGCGCTTGCTCGGGCGACATGTACTGCGGGGTGCCGTAGGTCAGACCCGCCAGAGTGCGTTCGAGATCGCCGTCGTTGTCGTCCAATTCCAACGGTAAGATGCCTTGCTCCCAGTCCCCCAAAACTTTGGCCACGCCCCAGTCCATCAACATCACCTCGCCGAACGAACCAACGAGAATGTTGGACGGTTTCACATCGCGGTGCACGACGCCAAGGCTGTGACTATACGCAAGGGCCTGGCCGACCGCGATCACCACCTCGATCCGCGCTTCCACCGAACGCAGCTGTTGCACATTCGGAAGCCCGACCGAGAGGGAGTGTAGGATGCTGCGGAAGTCGCTGCCATCGATCCGTTTCATCGAAAAATACGGCGTGCCCTCATCGTCTTCACCCAAGTCGTAAATTGGCGCGGTCGCCGGATGCTGAATCATCGCCACGACCCGGGCCTCGCGTAAAAAGCGCCGTCGCATATCACCATTGTTGCGAAATTTCGGATGCAGGGTTTTCAGCACCACTTCGCGTCCAAGAACCAAATCGCGGGCCGTCTCCAAGATTGCCCCGCCTCCCTCTGCCAAGGGTTGGCGTTCCACGTAACGCGCCATACCCGACGAGCCGACATCAGGCAGTGGCTGGTCGGTCAACTCGCGCCCGATCTTGGCATTCGCTGGGTTCTGAGAACGTGGGTTCATGTTCAGTTACGGTACGTTGAAACGGCGTAAAATGGCAGCGAATTAGAGATTTCTAACGAAAAAACCCTATAAAACATGTTGCTTCGGCTGCCAAAGCCCTTTGCCGCGCAAGGCTTTGCAATAAAAGTGAAAATAACATGAAACGAAAAAGAGGTTCAGTGCGTCTAATAAATAGCAACCAAACCTTTGACCCGCGGTGCCGACCGGACCTCCTCGCCTTGCTCCAGGAAGCCTCCAATCCGGTTGACCCGCGGGTCATCTTTTATGGTGCCAAAGTCCCCAATATGCAACGATGATTCTATGCCGATCATCGCACTGAGCAATTGGAACAAAGAGGGTGATGTGATGGTGGTTGGTTCGAGCGCGGGCGGCGGAATGGCTGCTTACATGCTCGCGCTGGACGGCCTCAACACCAAAGCGCAACGGCGCCACGAACGCCCTTTACCGCACTCGACACCAGACACCTTGAAATCGAGGATGTTCCCGACCTCGAAGACGACCAACGGTGAATCTCACCCCCACTCCCCGATCGGTTAACCAAGGGTTGCATGCGCGTTCAGGCATCGCTACAATCACACAACTCATTCCAACCACAATCCCCCTCCCTTTAAAGGAAATCTATGATCATTTTCGGAACCCGCGGCTGCACATCGAAGGTCGAACAAGGCACCTTTTTCTGTCCCCAGTGCCATGGGGAAACTGGCTACACCCACAAGAAAGTCCGCCGTTGGTTCACGCTGTATTTCATTCCGTGTATTCCGCTCGATCAGCTTGGCGAGTACGTCGAATGCAATACCTGCCAGTGCACCTTCGTTCCGCGCATCCTTGAATACGATCCCGCTCAAAGCGAAGACAGCGGCGCTAACGTCGAAGCCATGTTCCTAGTCGCCTGCAAGCAGACGATGATTGCCATGCTCTTGGCCGACGGAATTATCGACGACGATGAAGTCCAAGTCCTGCAAGACACCTTTGAGACCCTGACCGGGGTCGAAATTACTGAAAAAGATCTGCGGGAAGAAATCGATGCGGTTGCAGCTTCCGGTTCGAACGCCTTGGAAATCGTGGAGGAGGTCGGTCCTCACCTCAATGACGCCGGTAAAGAAATGGTGATGAAATGCTCCTATTACATCGCGATGGCGGACGGCGTGATGGCCTCCCAAGAACAACAAATGCTGGAGAAAATCGGGCGAGGGCTCGAACTGTCCTCATCGCATGTGCGTGGCATCTTGCTCGAACTCGAGGAAGAATACCAACGCCAGAAATAACGCCGCCCGTCCAAGCTCCTGCCTGAGCCACCATGTCGAAGAAAAAGATCAAACTCCAACGCATGATCGGTCAGGCGGGCGATGTCGCGTTCGAACTGCGCAGCCTCCATTTTTCCGACTACCGCCGTCTCGAAAATTGGGTGCCCGCCGTCAACGCCTACCGCTATGAGAACCGCTTCGAACTCGCGGTAGATCTTGCCGGCGTTGAACTCCGCGATATTGAAGTCACGGTGGAAAGCCGACGCATCATCATCAAAGGTGAACGCGTGTCCCCCACGCCGCCAATCGACGAACCCACGCAAGTCCTCGCCATGGAAATTGAAAATGGTCCCTTCTGTCGTCAACTTACCCTACCCGAACCCGTCAACGTCGCCCAAGCCACAACCCGCTTCGAAAACGGCCTGCTCTGGGTCGATCTTCCGTTCGAGGAATAACATGCGGCAAACTCTCACCGCCGTCGCCGTGGTTTGCTTCGGCGCTCTTGCCAGTTTCGTCCCAAACGCAAGGGCCGCGACAACCAATCTGCCAAATATCGTCATCATCTATGCCGACGATTTAGGCTTCGGCGACCTGTCCTGCTACAATCCCGAATCTGCCTACAAAACTCCGCGCCTCGACCGAATGGCGGCTGAAGGGATCCGCTTCACCGACGCGCACAGCCCCTCCACCATTTGTTCGCCCTCTCGATACGGCCTATTTTCTGGGCAACAAATCTACCGCTCAACCGGACGCGGCGGCGGCGCGTTCGAAGGCCCAGGTGGACCAAGCTATCTGAAGCCAGGAACCTTGACGCTGGGCGGTATGCTGCAGGAATCCGGCTACCGGACCGGCATCTTTGGAAAATGGCACGTCGGGCTCACGTGGCTCGACAAGGACGGCAAACGACTCGGTGGTGGGTTCAAAAACTCGTTGCTGATCGACTACGAAAAAAGCACACCGCTGCCCGATGGTCCGAGCAAACGCGGGTTCGACGAGTCTTTCGTCACCCCCAACTGCCCGACCACTGACCCGCTCTACGTGTACATCGAAAACGGCATGGTCCCCGTCCCCGCCAGCCAACGGCACAAGCGCGACAACCTGCCAAACCCCGGCGGCAAATGGCGCTGGGACAACGACGAAGGTTGGATGTCTGCAGGCTATGAATTCGTCGAAGCCGACCTGCTCTTCTACGAGAAAACCAAGGCCTTCATCACCAACCACCGCAAGACCAAGCCCGAACAACCCTTCTTCGCCGTGTTCTCCACGCAGATCTGCCACGCCCCCGTGTTGCCCGCCCCGGAGTTCCGTGACAGCACGGATGCCGGGGCCCGCGGGGACTTCGTCTTTCAGTTAGATGCCTTGGTCGGACGCGTTCTCGACTTGCTCACCAGCCTAGACATCGACGACCAAACGCTCGTGCTATTCAACAGCGACAATGGCGCAGAAACGCTGCACTACGCTTGGATGCGCGACGACCACAATCACGATGCCTCCGGCGGCTGGCGCGGGGTCAAACGCGACGGCTGGGAAGGCGGACACCGCGTGCCATACATCGCCCGCTGGCCCGGACGGATACCGAAACAACAAGTCTCCGACCAGATGACCAATACCACCGACATCTTCGCTACTCTCGCGTCCGTCGTCGGCTACACCCTGCCGGACAACGCCGCACGCGACAGCTTCGACATGCTGCCAGCGATGCTCAGCACGCAGGACGAGAACACATCCATTCGCCCGCATTTACTGACCCAAAGTTTTCGCGGTGAATTTCAGATCCGTGCAGGCGATTGGAAGTATCTCGACCACAAAGGATCGGGTGGCAACGGCTATGACAAAGGTATCATGGCCAAGTACAAGATCGCGGAAAACGCGCCCGAAGCACCGGGCCAACTCTACGACTTGGCCAAGGATCCCGGAGAGACCACCAACCTGTACGAGACGCATGCGGCGAAACGCGAGACCATGCAGGCCCTGCTAAAGAAACTCAAAGAGAGCGACCGCAGCGCGCCGAAGGGCCGAGTGCCCTTGAGCATGAAGAATATTCCTCAGCTCAAATAAGTAGCGCAATGGCTTCTGCCTTTTCAAGGCGTGCCGAGACACGGGCTTTTAGCTCGGAGTCAAAGCATGGAAGAGGGGGCGACAGCAGCCCCTAAACAGCCACTAAACAGCCACTAAGCAGCTACTACGAACGCCCCCGACCGCGTCGCCGAACCGCCCCCAACACCTCGCCCAACTCTGGACTGCGAAGGGCCAACGTCGCAGCGAGGTAAGAAAGGACGCCGACAAGAACCGCGCAGAGCGTCACAATCACTTGTGCCACTTTTCCCTTCTCCATGAACGATCCCAGTCCGCGAACGACCGCCCAAGCGCACAGCGCCATCACCAGTCCGGCCACGAGGCAGCGGCCCCAACTCGCAAACACGCCGCGCCAGCCTTCGATCCGGATGCGACGACGTAGAACGAACACCAGCACCACCACATAAACCGTCTCGGCTAAGACCGTGGCCAAGGCGATGCCCGCGTGCTTGGTCCCCTCGGGCCACGTCCGGATGAAGATCAAATTCAGAACGAGATTCAATAACACGCAACAGGCGGCGATTTTCACCGGGGTCTTGGTATCCTGCATGCCGTAAAACGCGGGCACAAAAACTTTCGCTAGGGCGAACACAATCAAACCCGGTGCATAAAACTGAAGCGCCATCGCGACTTGGCCCACCGAGGTATCGCTGAACGCATTCCACTCGAAAATCATGCGCACAATCGGCACCGCCAACACGCCAAGACCGATGGCGGAGGGAATCATCACAAACAGCAAGGTGCGCAGGCTGCGGGTGATTGTTCGGCCCATCGCCCCTGGATCGAGATCTGCCGCTTGCGCACTGAACGTCGGTAAGAGTACCGTGCCGAGCGCGGTGGCAAATAGGCCAAGGGGGAGGTAGATCAGGCGTTCGCTGAAGTACAATGCGGCAGCGGCGTAGTCGCCAATCCAATACGCAAGCATGCTGTCGATCATCACGTTTACCTGCGTGATGGACGCGCCGAGCGCGGCGGGCAGCAACAGGTAGAAAATCCGCTTCACCGCCGGATCTTTTCCTGGTTCGCGCCAGCGGAAGCGGAAACCGAGCGAACGAAGCAATGGAAACTGAATCATCAGTTGAACGATGCCGGCGACCACAATGCCAATGGCGACGTAGAACACGCGCGGATCGAGTCCGGGATCGACGTGTGTTCGGCCGCGCCAAACTAAAAAGCCAAGCACCGAAATCCAGATGAGGTTGAGCACGCACGGCGTTGCGGCTGGCAGCGCGAAGCGGTTGTGCGAGTTCAGCATGCCCATGCACAAGGCGACGAGACAGATGAACACCATGTACGGCAGCAGCAAGCGGATCAACGGTGCCGCCACCAGTAAGCGTCCCCCGAGTTCGGAGGTGGGTTCGGGGCCGTACCACATGATGAGGGTGATGCCAATTTGTAGCAGCGCCGTGATGACGGTGAGGAACACGGCCAGCAGGCAGAACACCCGCGCCGCCAGATCCCACGCGCCGGCCTCGCCCCGTTCCTTGCGGGCCTCGATAAAAACCGGAACGAAAGCCGCCGACAAGGCGCCTTCGCCGAACAAACGTCGGAACAGGTTCGGAACGCGGAAAGCGAGCGCGAACGCGGACATGGTGAGGCTGGTACCAAACAGGCTGCCCATCAAGGCGGTGCGGACCAATCCGAGAATGCGGCTCAGTCCGGTGAAGGCCCCCACGACACCCGCCGAACGCAGCAGGTTCGGGCGGGCGGAAGACCTCTCCTCGCGCTTCGGTCCGCGCTTCTCCGCTGCATCCGACGAGTCGACCGGCGAGTCGATCGGCGAAGGTTCAGGCATTTCCGCCATGCTCGCGTCTCCGCCTGCGGTTCTCCTGCCATTCAATTTCGCGGATCTTGCTGTACTTCAGCAACACCCCGAACGCACTCACCGAGGCGATGATGAAACCACGTACCCCATCGAGAAAACCGAGCTTCAGAATGAAGCCCTTGAAAAAGCGGAAGGCCGGACGGATCAGAATATCGGACAAGCGGAAGCGTCGGCCTTCGGCATACTTCGAGTTTGCGCTGATTGTACTGAAACGGTCCATGGTGGCAATGTGGTCGCCGAGGTTCTCGTAGGTGTAATGGAGCAACTTGCCCGACAGCTTTTTCACCGGGCCGTCGACGATCACCATGTCGTGCGGTTCCTGTCCGCCGCTATAGCCGCGGTCTTTCAAAAAGAGGCGCAGCTTCACATCCGGGTTCCACTCCCCGTGTTTGATCCACCGATCGAGGTAAAACACCTGACGCGGAAAACTGAACCCGACATACTGCTGGGTTAGTTTGCCCTCGCGAAAAATTCGTTGGAATTGGTCCCGAAGCTCCAACGACACCTCTTCGTCGGCATCGAGAAACAGCACCCAATCATGGCTCGCGTACTCGCGCAGCAGGTTGCGCTGGCCAATGTAGCCCATCCATTCGTGAAAGTGGACCTTGGTGGTGAACTCATGGCATATCTCGACGGTCCGGTCGGTGCTGCCACTGTCGAGCACCACAATTTCCTCGCACCACGTGAGACTTTCCAAGCAACGCCGAATGTTTTTTTCTTCGTTCTTAGTCATGACACAGGCGGAGATTCTTACCCGGCGGGATTCCATTGCATGCCTTAAGAGCAAAGCGGGTGACGAATCAACGACTGAATTCCGGCGGCCCAGCAAACCAAGGGTTTCGCCACGTTTAGAACACAAAACGAAACGAGGGTTTGAGCACGCTTCCATCAGCGGCGAGAATCCCGTTGCGCTTCAGCAGATCGGTCACCTCCTGCGCGTGTTGGACCAATTTCGGGTGCCCGCTGCGCGCTGCTAGATTGAGCCGTGCCACATGCTCGGCAGTCGGCACCACCGCCGGGTACACGACCTTGTTGTCGAGAAATTCGATCAGCAAGCGTGTGTCGGGCGAATTGGCGAGATGGTCGGCGGTGTGGATCGCTTCAGGCGGATAGAGGTGTCCGATCACGTGACGCAAGCCTGGGGCCTGGTTCCACCAACTGTAGATGTCGTTGTCATAGTTCCAGGCGACGAAATCGCCACAGTAGCCGGTCTGCATCCATTTGCCGGACGCGGCCTTTTCCAGCGCACGCGGAACGCGTTCGGGGAAGTCAGTAAGGGTGTAAACGGAGAAGCTTTTGATGAACTGGTTGCGGTGCCAATCCTTTTCGAGCGGATAGAATCCGAGGGTTCGAAGTTTGGTAGTGGTCGTGTCGGTGACGATTTCGCTGTGCAGATATTTCACCATCGGATCTTGCAGCGCCAGCAAGTCCATCAGCCCGGCCGGATATACGCCGATTTGCTTCACCAGGCTGCCCATGCGCGAGTTCCCAAGATGAAGCAGGGTAATATCGCCGGGCATCGCCAGAACGGCGGCAGCAGCTTCGGCATTGGCCACCCGCAGCGGGGCCGCTTCAAGAATCTTGTTCGACACGACTCGGGAAGCTTTCCCGTCAACCACATCGGCGGCCGTGGACCAGTGGCCGGTGGACGCGCAGCCGGAGGCGAATAGGAGGAGAAGGGCAAGCGCGGACGCGAGGCGGGTGATCGAACTGGAAATCATAGCGGGGACTTAGGGTGGTTCCGTGCTGGGTGCAACTGCTTGCAATGCCCTCCGGCGAATTTTATAGAAGCGCCATGTTGAACTGTTTCGCGACGCGACTCCTGCGTTTGTCCCCTGCTCTGCTGCTCATGCCGCTGCTAAACGGTTGTGGTAGTAATCATACCGAGACAACCCCGGCCAAGCCACTGGAGGCCGCTTCTGATCCCGGCTTGGAAGCGGCAAGGTTAGCGACACCGCCCGGGATGGTCTTGCTGCCGGGGGGGAGCTTTCTCATGGGCAATCCCAAGATCCCGGATGCGAGACCCGTTCACAAAATCTCGGTCAGCCCGTTTTATATCGATACGACCGAGGTCACTAACGCACAGTGGAAAAAGTTCGTCGCTGCCACCCAGTTCAAATCGTTCGCCGAACGCATCCCAAGCCCTGAGGACTTTCCTGGCATCGCGCCCAGTAACGTTCCGCCCGAGATGCTGGTGGCCGGCTCGGTCGTCTTCGCCCCACCTAACCACCCGGTTCCACTCGAAGACCACTTGAAATGGTGGAGTTTTGTCGCCGGCGCCAATTGGCAGCATCCCAGCGGCCCCGACAGCAACATCGACGGACTCGACGATCATCCGGTCGTCCACCTCACCTACGACGATGCGCTCGCGTATTGCGAATGGGCTGGCAAACGGCTGCCGACCGAAGCCGAGTGGGAGTACGCCTCGCGCGGCGGTCTCGAGCAACAATCCTTTCTTTGGGGCAATGAGAAAAACCCGAAGGGCAAGCGCCTTGCCAACATTTGGGAAGGTGCGTTCCCGTGGCGCAACCTCGAGATCGACGGATACAGCGGTAGTTCGCCGGTGGCCACCTATCCCGCCAATCCCTATGGCCTCTACGACATGGCCGGCAATGTCTGGGAGTGGACCTCCGACTGGTATCACCACAACACCTATTCAATGCCGGACCGCGCCACCGTCAATCCCGTCGGGGCCAGCGAAAGCTTCGACCCGCAAGAGCCGCACATTCCCAAGCGCGTGACCAAAGGCGGTTCGTTCTTGTGCAACGACGATTATTGCATCCGCTATCAAGCCGGCACCCGCGGACGCGGCGACCCGTACACCGGCACCAACCACACCGGCTTCCGCTGCGTGAAGGACATCCCGAAAAAATGAATTCGTTGCGCGTTTTTCCGCTGGCTACATTCGCGCTGCTCGTCGGTTCCGCACGTCCTGCCTCGAACGCGGAAGCGGAACGCCCGAACGTGCTGTTCATTCCGCAGTCGATCAAGCTGGGTTCGGAGACGTGAGCGGCACCTGCGAAATCTGCCTCCGCGAGGACCTCAAGCTCACCAAGCATCACCTGATTCCCAAGGCCACGCACAAGCGCAAGCGAGTGCAGAAGCAGCACGACAAAGAAGAGTTGCATGGCCGCTTGTTGTGGATTTGCCGTGGTTGTCACAACCACGTTCACGCGACGTTGTCCGAACGCGAGCTCGCGGACGAGTACAACACGATTGAGACCTTGTTGGCCCACCCGGAAATCGAGAAATACATCGAATGGATCCGTGGCAGGAAAGTCACCGGCAAGGTTCGGTCGGCGCGTTCGGCGCGGCGTAAACGGCGTTAGAGGATGTACCCAGCGCCCTGCTTGGGAAAAAATCTGAAACTCAGATTATGCCCCTCAGAAAAATCCAAATAGCCCATCCCGCCTCTTACCATTCTATCAATGCGGATGGCAGTTCGGCCCCACTTCGTTCAGCATGTGTTCGACAATCTCCTCTGGATCGTCGGTGAGCACTAACCGCTCCAAGTCGCAGTCGGAAATTTTTCCGCCTTTGTGCATGGTGCTTTTGATCCAGCTAATGAGTCCTTTCCAGTAGGCCTTGTTGTAGAGCACGACCGGAAAATTATGGATCTTGCCGCATTGAATCAGGGTCAAGCTTTCGAACAGCTCGTCGAGCGTGCCGAAGCCGCCGGGGAAGATCACGTAGCCGCGGGCGTATTTTACCAGCATGGTTTTACGGCTGAAAAAGTATCGGAATTCGAGGCTGATGTCGCAGTAAGGATTGATGTGCGTTTCGAACGGCAGCTCGATGTCGAGCCCGATCGACTCAGACTTGCCCTGTTGTGCGCCCTTGTTGCCCGCCTCCATGATGCCGGGGCCACCGCCAGTGATGACGCTGAAGCCGGCGTTCGAAAGCAGCTTGCCGGTCTTCACGGCCGCCTTATAATCGGGGTCGCTTTTCTTGGTGCGCGCCGAACCGAAAATGGTGATGGCCGGACCGATGTTGGCGAGTTCGTCGAAGCCTTGCACAAACTCGCTCATCACCCGGAACACGCGCCAGGATTCGGGCGAATCATTGAACTCGTTCGGACCTGGCGGGGCGAGCAGTTTTTCGTCTTCGGTCAGGCGGGTGGCGGATTTCTTTTTGTTCGAACTCATGCCCTTCCCTTAATCCGTGGATGGGGCTTGGCAAGAGTCGGAGGCGAAGTTCGCCGCCCCACGGAGGGTGTCGGACTTCTGCGCTTAGACCGCTCCGCGGAGGTAAAAGATTTGGCGCAAAGGAATGGCGTCGTGCGGCTTGGCCAGTGGGATCTCGGATGAGAGATTCCGCGTGCTCTGCTCTTATCCGGGGTCCATAAAAAGGTCAGCAAAGAATCTGCCCTAGCTTGGGTCTTAGCCGCAGCAAGCCAGCGCGGTTGACCAGTCGCTGCAAGCTACACAAGAAAACCATTGCCTCCCCGCTCGCTGGCAGAGATGAATCAAACGACAACACGACCGTCGGACAAAATATGGAATTTGGACTCAGTTTAGGATCGAACCTCGGTGACCGCGAAGCGCACCTGCGCGCCGCCCGTGAACGCCTGCTTGCGACGGCCGACGCGACGCTGCTCGCGGCCTCTTCGCTGTACGAAACCGAACCGGTCGGGGTGCAGGAAAAATACATCGAGATGAAGTTCGTCAACGCGGTTCTGATTATCGACAGCGAGGAATCCGCAGAAGACTGGCTACCTTGGCTGAACGAGATCGAGTCCGAACTCGGCCGCGTTCGGGGTGATGACAAAAACGCGCCGCGACCGATCGATATCGACATTCTCTACGCCGGCGACCGCTGCATCGGTTCGCGCGGCACCGACGAAGAACAAGTGGATGGCAACCTCATCGTGCCGCATCCGCGTTGGACCCAGCGCCGCTTTGTCATCGAACCACTGGCCGAAGTGCGCGGCGAATTGATTCTACCGAACCAAAGCGAAACGGTGGCAGAACTGCTCGCCCGGCAGGAGGATGCCCCCTTGGTGAAGCTCGACGTCGATTGGCGTTCGGCATCGGAATGGATCAACGAAGAACAAAACTCTGGCATCCGCGGTGTTTCCGTCGTCTGTCCTTCGTGCCACGAGGCGTTCGAGGTCCCCTGCCCCGCGCTCGCAGAAGTGCCGTGTGACATCGACTACGATTGCGAGATTTGCTGCCGCCCTATGCGGGTTGGTCTGTGCGAAGCCGACGGCGAGATCGTTGGCCAAGCTTATGGCATTGAAGATTGAACGAGAGGAGGCCTTTCGCCCTCCAGCGTTTTACATCACCTATTCTGATTCTTCCAACGAATCCAAACTCGCCCGGAACGTGGCCAAGCCCTCCGACCCAACCCGCTTCCAGCGCTTCGAACGCAGTCGCTTCTCCAGCGCGTCCGGCTTGATCGAAAAACTGGTCACGTGCTTGCCGTCTTTGCCGAACACGTGGGCGCGTCCGTGTGGATGGTAGGCGACGTAGGCGTCGTTGCGTTCTTCAAAAAACAAATGCTCCTCGCTGACCCCGTGGGCATCCTCATAGGCTTTGGCGGTGGGCCGACTCGATTCGCGACGCCGCACTTCCGCGTGTTTGGTGCGCCGTTTTCGCTGACGGTCGCCGCGGCTCAACGAACGCGAAAATTTGCGTAGCACCCCGCCGATTTTGGCCATGTGCTGCTGAAAGCGTTTCGGGTCTTTGTCCTCACGCGCGTGCGCCGCCATGCCTTGAATTTGCGCCAGTTGTTCCATCGCCTGCAAACGCGCCCGGCGCAGCCCGGGTTGCCAGTCGCCGGAAAACAGCTCGACCGGTGTCGGCACCAGTCCACCGTGTACAATGGTGTTCAGGCGCAGGTCGAACTTCCCCCCGCGCCCGCGCGTTTCGACTACCTGAAAGGTGATCGCGAAACTACGATCTTTGGCGGTCGGATCACCGAGATGTTTGGGCAGATTAAAATAGCCAATCGCCACCTGACCAAGAACCGAATAGGTCTTGGACGCCTTGCCGAACGAGCTCAGTTGGCCCTCTTTCAACTCCTTACCGAACTGCAGCAAGTTCAGCACCGCCGGCTTCTTGCCGAACAGCAGGTGCACGTCCTCCTGCTTCGCATCGAGCAACTTCTGCGCGAAATCACACCACTGCGGCTGGCCCATGCTATCGTATTTATCGAACACCGAAATAGGCGTCGGCGGCGCACTGCATTCGCAGTTCGCGGAGTCGTGATGAAAACAAAACACCCGCCCTTCGACATAGGCTTCGAAGTCGGCTTCTTGATCTTCCAACTGGCGCAGCACCTGCGTGTCCAGCGGCGGATCGAAGGAAAGCGCCCATTTATTTTTGGGTTCCATGTGCAGCCGGAACTGAAAATCAAGCGGGTCCAGTTTTTCTTCGTTGGCGGAATAATGCTGCTGGAATAAATCGCGGATAGCGGTTCGAAGCGCGTCGGTGACGGCCTTCTCCCGCCGTTCGTGCATGCTAAGTTTCGGCGCTGGCGGCGGCGCGGTCGCTGGCGGCGCGCTTGGCTCATTTGCCTCGGCTGGCTCTATACCCTGTGTTGGATTGACTGCCTCAACTGCGACAGGTTCCGGCTGCGGAACGGGCTGCACCTCATCGTTCATGGGGGAGGATATATGCGAGAATCTGCGAATCAGAAAGGACAAACGCTATCCGATCAAAAGCTGTCGCAAGACAGCCGGTATATAGCACGGATTTGCGACCCGTGGGAGCGAAGAGTACACGCCGTGATTCCCAAGACTTTCGTTCGGTCATGGTCAGCCGGAGTGAATCACGGAGCACATAGGGTTACTTTTTCGGCTTTGGATTTTTCCGTTTGGAATGAACCAGCCGAGGCCGCTCCAGCTTGTCAGACGGACCGCGCATCACGTACGGGTCCCACGCGGCGCGGGCGGCTTGCCACTCCTCCAGCGAACGGGTCGGGTACCAGGCTGGCCAACCGGAGGTGTTGAAGTCCGAGGTCTCCTTGTTGGCGTCCACCCAATCATCAACCGTGCCTTCGGGCTTGGTCCGAGGAAACACGTCTTTGGCGCGAAACTCTTTGCTCACACCTTGGTCGTCGATCACTTTTTTGCGCCAGGTTATTAGCGTCGCCAACAACTGGGCTTTGACCTCCTGGTACGCCGGATCGTCGGCAAGGTTGTTCACTTCGTGCGGGTCTTTTTCCAGATCGTACAGTTCGAACTTCGGCTTGCGCGGCACCATGAACGCGGCCTGGGCCGGCGTGAGTTTGCCTTGCATGTGCAGCACATTCATCTCAGCCAACATCGGGTACGACCCTTCTTTGTAGCGGTTGAACTGGCAGTAGGGGCGTTCGGGCATGAGGTTGTGGATTAGCTTGAAATCCTTGGAGCGAACCGCCCGCATCGCGTCGTGGGTTTCGTCCATTTTGTCACGCGCCGCGAACACATATTCCCGTTCCGTTGTCCCGTCGCCGAGCAAACTTTGCCCATGCAGCGGCACCGCCGAACGCGCCCCCGCCACCTCGACCACGGTCGCGCAAATATCGAGCGACATCACCAGATCGTCGTTCACCTGGCCCGGCTTTACCTTGCCCGGCCAGCGCATGATCATCGGAATCCGGATGCCACCATCGTAGAGGAATTGTTTGCCGCGGATGTGGCAACGACCGTGGTCGCCGATGAAAAAGACCAGCGTGTTGTCGGCGAGTCCCTCGTCGTCGAGACGCTTGAGAATCGCGCCAACTTCGCGGTCGACCAACTGCATTTGTTCGAGGCCGTTGGCCCAGTCGCGGCGGCAAAATTCGTTGTCGGGATAGTACGGCGGGAGTTCGACGGTTTTGGTGTCGATCGGGCGTTCGGGGTCGCGCTTCCAAGTGCGGTGGGTGCCGCCAAAGGTGATGCGGGCGAAGAAGGGCTGGCTTTCCTTGCGGTCTGTCCAGTCGCTGCCAGCAAACAATTCCGAACGCGTGTTCGGGGTGAAATTGCAGTCGGTCTTCCAACTCATGATCGCCGTGTAATAGCCGGCATCGGCGAGCAGATGCGGGATCGGCCGAATGCCATGCGGCAGCGGCTGCTTGTTGTGTTCGCGGTGCTGGTTGGCGCGGATGTAGTTTTGATGGAAGCCGGTCATCATCGCCGAACGCGAGGTCGAACAAACCGGCGAGGTGGTGAACGCGCGTTCGTAGCGGACCCCTTCCGCCGCGAGTTTATCGACATGCGGCGTGTGTATGCCCTTGGTTCCGTAACATGACAAGTCGGCGGACCAGTCTTCGATGGTGATCCACAAAATGTGCGGTCGCGGATCCGAATGAGTTGGCGAATCTTCCGCCCACAGTAAACTCCACGGTTGAACGAACGCGGCAACCCAGAGGACGATGAAGAAGTGGGTGATCGATTTCATATGGTGGGTCCTGAAGACTGGCGAGAACAAGGTACCTTGGTCGCCATCACTCGCGGCGAACGCGGAAGAAATAATGAGGGTACGGCACGGTGTTGGTCGGCACATCAACCGTCTCAAATTCGTCGTCGGCGACACCCTGATGCAACAACACCCACGGACTGCCCTCAATCTTGGGAGTCCCTTCTAAGATGTAGCTGGTCGTCGGCAAACTCTCCCACTGCAACAAAAACAAGGGCGAGTCTGGGGTGTGGTTCAAGGTGAGCCGAATGGCTGCGGGTTCGGCAATATCCACGTCGCCCATCGGATAGCGCAAATTGGCATCCACGCCCGCTGTCTGCAAGCGAATGCCGGGCGCGTCCGTTCGCGAATGAATGACCGCCACGCGCAGGGAATACGTTCCGATTGGCAAGCCGAGCGCCGAGACTTCTATTGTCGACTGACGCGTTGCGCCGGGCAGCAGATCACGCAGCGAAACCGGATCCCGGCCGATCGCCACCGGTACGCCAGCCGCGTCGCACAAGGCCACTTCGATCAGATAGTCATGGTAGGCGGGCGCGCTACCGGTGTTGGCGAGTTCGACGTCCACCTCGAACGCACCATCTTGGTTCACCGAGTCTGGCCAGATGCACGAGGCAATGTGATATTGGTAACCCAAGGCCCGCTTAATTTTAGCCAGTGGCACATCATGCCCCGGGTCTTCATGCGGACCCGCCGGACCCAGAAAGGAAAAGTGATAAGTCTCCAAGGCCAGCACCACGTTCGCCGTGTCGTTGAGCCACGTCTGTTGTTGTTCCGGAAGCGGACTCTCGCCCGAGATCGCGCCGCGGTGCCAGTTGTCCTGCGCTTCCGGCAAGGCATCCAATGCGTAGGCCAGAATCGTGTCGCCATACTCACCACACAAAGGAAACCCCCACGAACACGGCGCGGTGAAACTGGGAAAATAGTCCTCGTACACCCCGAACTCGGCGCCGCCCGTGTCGGTGTCGCGCATCAAACGCACTTGCACCGGCGTCTTGGTGAACGCGGCCTTGTAGGCATCGCGCACCGCCATCCGTGCCGCCGCCAAGGGCTGCAAGTCGGGACAACCGAACTGATGCCATTCGCCCCACATGCCAAGCAGACCAGCTTGGATCGTAGTCACTCGTTCGTCGCCGTCGAAGTATTCGCCATACGCTTCAATAAGCTCCTCCATCTGCGCGATCATCGCCGGATGATTGTAGTCCGGATTCCGTCCTGGTCCGTCACCGTTACAACTCGCATAATCGACGATCGGAACCGACACCGGCGCTTGCTCCAACCACAACGGGTAGTCGCGGTTGGGATCACCGCCGGCATAAAAACGGTTGATCTCCGAACCCGGACCGTTCGGGTAGTCGGCCACCAGGCGAAGCAGAAAAGTCGCGTTGGGATAGGCGTCCAAAATCGGTTGCAAGCGCCGCGCCTCAAGCCCCGCCCAATCAAATTGCTGATCCGCCGGCTCCACCTCTCGCCAAGGAATGTAGACGTGGAAAATTGAACTGTCGTAATAATTGCCCACCGTCCCACCCGCCTGAAACGAACTACCCCAGAAGACGAAGCCTTGATGCGGATTCGAGAGGTCGAACGATAGCTGGGGCGGCGTCACCGTTTCGGCGCAGAGGGGCAAAACGCAGAAACAAACGCAGGCCACAAACAAAGATTTCATGGCCCGAGCCTAAACCATGTTGAGCCGGACAAACAGAGTGAAATTTTCAGCGGCCCCTTAGCCCCCACGTCTCATGCACTTGGAGCAGCCTCCCCTTCACCTTCTCATGTTCTTCAATAGTGGTGAAGACCCGCAGGAGTTCCAATCCCGAGACAAAGTCCATGCGGGCATGTGGATCTTCCCAGCCCTTCGGACAAACAGTTCGAAAGAAGTAGTACGGCCATCCTTGGCCGTACCGTCCCGGCAGCCTTCTAGGCTGCCGAAACGCGTGTGCAGTTCGCCAGTCTGGAAGACTGGCGAGACGGGACCGCCTTGAAGGCGGTCCTACGTTGCCTCGCTACTTCTCCGCCCAGTGCAAATTCCGGAACACCGGCGCCGAACCCGTCCAGGGACCGCCCACCACGTTCGCAGGTTTGCCACGCGCAGCGCGCTGGCGTTCGATATGGCCGAGTCGAAGTTCTTTGCAGTCCTTCCAAGAAGCCAAGGACTCGCCCGCCGCATCACCGAACGCGGTCGGGGCCAAGCGCACTTCTTGCCACGCTGCCCCACCCTTCACGCTCACCGGCGCGGCAAAGCGATCCAAGGCGACCACCAAGGTATTGGACGCGGCACACTTCACCTCGAACCGCAATTCGACTGCTTTGTCCGAACCGCCCGCGTCCGGCGCAGCATACAGAGTGTCATAAATTTTATGCGTGCTGATCGGCCAATTCTTCGGCCGGTAGCTGAACCATTCCTGTCTCCAATCGCCCTCAAAGGACTCGATGATCAGCGGTAGTTCGGAGGAGCGGGTGACGGTCGACTTCGCGCCGGACGCGGTCAGTTGCTCGGGCGTCTTCATCGTCATCAAAGAGGACAGCACGAAATTGGTGGCGGTGTACGAACCATGGTAATAGCCAGTCGCGGTGATCGGTTCGGCGAGGCGGTAGCGAGCGTTCGCGTAGGCCCAAACTGGTTCGTCGACACCGTGGAGCGGCAACTCAGCCTGCCAAATGGAGTCCAAGACAACCTGGGTCGGCGCATGATGCCAATGCCGGTTCTTGGTGTTCTCCATATCGCTCTTCATTCCATCCATTTGACCGTGGCGGGTGTAAAAGACATCCACCGATTCGAGTTCAAAGGGGCGGATACCTTTATCCGGAATTATCACAAAACGAACGACACCGTCATCACCGACATCGAAGGAGACCTGCGGCTTGAGGGGGATGCTGGCGCTCCCCGGAATCGTCCTCATTAAATAGTGATCGAACCACAGCTGAGTCGCGACCTCGTAAGGTGCCGTGTCCTGGTGGTTGTGATGCGGCGCGCAGGTCACCCGCCAGTCCTTGCTACCAATTTCGGTGACGGCGGTCTGGAGATCGTCAATGGTGCCGTGGAAGTCGTTGGCCGGACTGAGAAAAAAGATCGGGCAGGTGATGCGCTTGAGATACGGATCGTCGCCGATGGTTTTGCGGAACAGCGGATCCTTGTTGCGCCGGTCGCTCATGCCGCCGCAGGAGGGCGCGGCCGCTTTCACGCGCGCGTCCGAACCGGCGGTCATCACGGTCAACTTGCCGCCCATGGAATGCCCGTAGACCCCGAGCTTGTCCGCGTCGATTTGCGGCTGGCGTTCGAGAAAGGTGAGCGCGCGGCGCGCGGCCAGCGTGCAGAGAAACCAGCCGTTGTTTCGGGGCGAGAGGACCGGGTCGACCGTCCACTCCTGCGCGCCCGCCAAGACCGGAAATTGGTTCCCCTTGTTCCGACCCGGCGCGTGATAGCCGTCGAGCGCGCCCCAGTCGGTGGTCACGCGGTAGGCCGGATCGTTGGTCGCCCCGTCCCAGAACAGCTGGACTTCTTTCGGACCCACGTTGTAGTCTGGCGCGCTGATCCGACCCGCCCAGGCGATGGAAAGACAGGCGTAGCCGCGTTTCGCGTTGGCCAAGGAGGTCTTCGAATCCGCGTACTGGCCGCCGCCATGAATCTGAACCAGGCCGGGTACCTTGTTCGTCTGGCTGGCGTTCTTCGGACGCGCGTACACGCCCGCCATGCGTGCGACCTGTCCCTTGAACATGCCCACTCGATAGCGCAGCACTTGCAGAACCACGTCGTCTTCGGTCCACTCTTTCAGCACCTCGACTTCCATGGGTTCGGCGCGTGGATCGATGCCCTGCCACAGTTCGTCGAAGCTTTGCGGCGCCTTGCCATCCTTCAACGCGGGCAGAGTTTCCGCGTTCGGATCTTGGCCGGCCGCGAGGCCGAACAGCAGCGAGAAGCAAAGGAGAGTGGCGAGGCGTTTGCAGGAAGCGTGTTTGATCATCATGTGCATGGTTCAACGTTTGAACTCCGCTGTTAATGCCGAGTGCGTTCGAAAAACAAATAAACTTTTACCGAACGAGCTGGCAGGGCTCACCGGCGAAGCGATGATCAAACCAGTTTGGCCGAGAACGATTGAACGCCGTTCGCGCGTTCGGGAGCGGGCTATCTTGATCATCGCTCGACGGGGGCAAGCCCCGCCGTGGCGTTCGAGGCCCGGTCAACGAAATCACCGCCGATCTACCGGTAAAAATCGATCCAGGATAAATGAAGTTCGGGCTGCTTCAACAGATCCGCCGGCACGGTGATTTCGAAGAAGCCTTTGTGCGGAATCGCAACCAGCGCCGCCTTGGGCTTCAGTTCGATCTGCAAACGCTTGGGATCGTCCGGTTTTTGCCGAACGCCGTTCAAGGTGGAAACATGACGGAACTCGCCATGGCTCTGAACGAATCCCGAGAGCTTGGTCTCTCCCGCGACGATCTGAAAATGCTCCATGCCGTTCGTGTGCAAACGCAGAACCACGCTGGCCGGCCAATCCCCCTCGCCCTTTTTCTGCAAGGTCGCCTTGGCAATCGCCCCGTGCAAATCCACCACCAAACAATCCTTCTCTACCTTGAACGTCGCCGGCTTCTCCGCCTTCGCCGCGCCTTTCGGCAAGCCGAACTGCTTACTGTAGTTCAAAGAAAATACCGCCTCACCGGCGACTCCGGAGAAAACGCCGAAGATCAAGAGACCGCAGATCAGGAGGCCACGGATAAACAAGAAATTGCGCATACCTTAATTATTTCATGCCCCGGGTGATTCCACAAGGAGGGAGGCCTAGCGCCCAGGAGCAAAAGTAGCGCACGAGTAGCGCACGCTTCCAGCGGGTGTCGGTACGCGGGCTTCTAGCCCGCAGTTCAATGTGCGTCATGACTGCGGGTTAGAAACCCGCGTACCGGCACCGCCTAGGAAGACGGCGCTACAGCAATTTGACCAAGTCCGCTGCAAAATTTTCGTTGTTCGAACCCAGATCTGTGGCAACCCATCCCCATGACGCAGACCGCACAGAAACAAACCGTGAACGTGGATCTGGGAGATCGTTCCTACGATATCCAGATCGGCGGCGGACTGTTGCCTTCGCTCGGGGACGCCTGCGTTAACGCCGGGCTGACCGGCACCGGGATCGTCATCACCGATTCGAACGTGGCCCCGCTTTACGGCGACACCGCGCTCGCCAGCCTGCGCGACGCCGGTTTCAAGGTCACCCTCGAACAAATCCCGGCCGGCGAACCCTCGAAGAATCTCGAGATCATGGCCGACATGTACGAACGCGCCATCGCAGCCGGCGTCGACCGCCGCGGCTTCGTCCTCGCGCTCGGCGGCGGCGTGGTCGGCGACCTGTCCGGCTTTGTCGCCGCCTCGTTGTTCCGCGGCGTCCGCTTCGTTCAAGTGCCAACCTCCCTGCTGGCCATGGTCGACTCGGCGGTCGGTGGCAAAACCGGCGTCAATCTCGCCTCCGGAAAAAATCTAGTCGGCGCCTTCCACCAGCCCGAACTCGTCATCGCCGACACCGATGTGCTGCAAACCCTGCCGCCCGAAGAACTCGTCGCCGGCATGGCCGAAGTGGTGAAATACGGGGTGATCTACGACGCCGAACTATTCGCCTTTCTCGAACGCAGCGTGTCCGACATCCTCGCGCTCGATCCTGCCGCCATCGCGCACATCGTCAAACGCAGCTGTGAAATCAAAGCCGACGTCGTTCGCCAGGACGAACGCGAAGGCGGCCTGCGCGCCATTCTCAACTACGGCCACACCCTCGGTCACGCAGTCGAAAAAGTCACCGGCTACAAACAATATCTGCACGGTCAGGCCATCGGCATCGGCATGGCCTACGCGGCCCATCTTTCCGCCGACCAACACGGTCTGCCCGCCGAACACGTGCAACGCCAACTCGCGTTGCTCACCGAACTTGGTCTGCCAACGCGCGATGCCAGCCTCGATATCGACGCGCTGCGTACCGCCATGAGCGTCGACAAAAAGTCGATCGCTTCCATTCCGAAATTCGTGCTCGCCAGCGCCATCGGCTCAGTCGACTTCGGCGTCACCGTGCCCGAACCCGCGATCGAATCCGCTTGGAAAACGCAACACGCCTGAAACCTTGGCGCAGAGGAACGACCGCTACGTATGACCGAACACGAAGCCTACATCGCGCTAAATTTGATGGAGAAAGTCGGGCCGGTAAAGGTCCGCGCGCTGCGCCAAGCGCTGGGTTCGGTCACGGCTATTTTCACTGCCTCCCCGAACGAACTACAACGCGCCGACGGCGTCGGTGCCAAAGCAGCCGATCATATCATCAGCCAACGCGACCAGATTGCGACCAAAACGCTCGCCGCCGAACTCGCCAAAGCGAAGAAGTTCAAAACACGGATCATCACGCTCGACCAAGCCGACTATCCGGAAGTGCTCAAGTCGATCCACGACGCGCCGCTCGCGCTCTACGTGTTCGGCGAACTCCTGCCGCAAGACAAACACGCCATCGCTGTGGTCGGTTCGCGGCGGACCTCGCATTACGGACTGCAAGTCGCGGACAAACTTTCCTATCAGCTCGGCAACGTCGGCTTCACCGTGGTCAGCGGACTCGCCCGCGGCATCGACACCGCCGCGCACAAAGGCGCGTTGAAAGGATCCGGCCGAACCATTGCGGTGCTCGGCAGTGCGATCGACGAACTCTACCCCAAAGAAAACGCCGAACTCGCCCGCGACATCGCCAAGCGCGGCGCGGTGATCTCCGAGTTTCCGTTCGGCACCGCGCCCGGGCGCACCACCTTTCCGATGCGCAACCGGATCGTCACCGGACTGAGTTCGGGCGTGCTCGTGGTCGAGGCTGGACGCAAGAGCGGTGCGATCATCAGCGCCAACGAAGCGGTCGCGCAAGGCCGGCCCTTGTTCGCGGTGCCGGGCCGGATCGACAATCCCGGTGCCGCCGGCTGTCACATGCTGATCAAGGACGGCGCGAAGTTGGTCGAGGACGTGCGCGACATCACCGACGAGTTCGAATATTTGATTTCACCCTCGGCGGTCGATGCCGCTGCGGCGGGTTCGGAGAAGAAGAAAGCCGACGCCCCCCGCCCTGCCCTGTCCGAACCCGAAGAAGCGATTCTCGCCCATCTCGACCACGGTCCAACCGACGTCGACTCGCTGATCCGCGCCACAAATCTCAATCCAGCCCGGGTGGCCGGGTTGCTGATCGGATTAGAAATGAAACGCATGATCGTCATGCTTCCTGGGCGCATCGTCGAACGGTGTTAGCCCAAGTCATGAGTCTTTCATTCCCGCGAACTACCATTGGAAAGTCGAACGGGAATTTGATGCGCCAACACAGAGCTTCTCCTTGTTTAACAAGATCGACGTGGGGGCCGAAGACTCCTGCTTGAACGTGATCTCGAGGTGCACGAGGGCCGCGTTCGCGGTACCGTGAACTGGACGCCGGGTCTCTCCTTCGTCAATGTTCTTCAGGACGACACCGAGTCCGAGCAACTGGGCTGGTACAGTCGTTTGCAGTGGGAGTATGCGGCAGGTCGAAAATTCTTTGCTGTGTTCAACCAGAACCTACCTGCGCGACGATGGATCGTTCGCCGAACGAGAGACCGAGGCGGTGATCAAGTTGAGCACGGCAGGGTGGTTTTAGGGGGCGCGGAAGCAGTCATATGCGCCAAAAAACGGATCATTTCCCTTTGACATGCCCCGTTTGCGCTCGTACCTCCCTGCAACCAATTTAGTTTTTATCGAGAATTTATTATGAGCATGCACCGCAGTTTTAAGGCCGCCAATAAGATCATCAAGCGTCGCAACGTGTTAAAGCGTTACGAACGCGTCAATCTCCTCAAGGCTCGTGGCCAGTGGAAAGACGGCGACAAGGCCTACGGCCTGCCGAAAACCAAACCGGGCGATTGATCGCTTGAGCGAATCGAACGACGAGGCCATCCGCCTCAATCGCTACCTCGCTGCCTGCGGCGTGGCTTCCCGGCGGGGCGCGGACCAACTCATCGCCGACGGGGCCGTCCAAGTAAATGGACGGCCCGTTTTGTTGGGCATGAAAATCGTGCCCGGAACCGACGATGTGCTGGTCAATGGCGAACCCGTCGAGCCCGAACCGATCATCTATCTCGCGCTCAACAAACCGCGTGATATTGTGTGCACCTCCGACGACCCGCAAGGCCGACGCACCTTTCACGAACTGCTCCCCGACGACCTGCCCGCCCGCGTCTACTGCGTCGGCCGACTCGACCGCGACAGCGAAGGCCTGCTGCTCGCCACGAACGATGGCGAACTCACCCACAAATTGCTCCACCCCAAGCACCACGTTAGCAAAGTCTACGAGGTCTGGCCCAGCCGCGATCCGAGTCCGGAAGACATCGAAGACATGCTGCGCGGCGTCGAGTCTGGCGATGACATCCTGCGCGCCCTGAACTTCACCCGCGACCCCGATGGTGTTTGGATCGTCGAACTCGGCGAGGGCAAGAACCGCCACATCCGGCGCATGTTCGACGCCTGCAACCTGCGCGTCCACCGCCTACGCCGCATCGCCATCGGCCCACTCGATCTAGGCGACCTGCGCCGCGGCGATTGGCGGGAGTTGCATCCCGAGGAAGTGGAAGCACTCCGCGCCAGCGCGAGCGAACAGCCCAACGACACCCCGGACGACAACCCGGACGAAACACCGAACGACAACCCGACCGAAGAGCCGTCCGAGTCGTAGTACCGCCATCCTTAGCGGTGTCGTAACGCTTCGAACTCGGCCTCAGCCTTCGGCGGGCGGCATCTCGTGTTCGAGCAGTTCGCCGCCAATCACGGACGCGCCCCCGTCCACATACAAAATCTGGCCGGTGATTTTGGTCGAACGATTGCCGAGCAGAAAGATCACCGCGTCGGCCACTTGCGGGGCAACGGTTTCCGGGTTCCACGGCAGCGGGCTTTTCTTCTGCCAGGTCGTGCTGAGTTCCATGAAGCCGGGGATCTTGCTGCCAGCCATGGTTTTCACCGGACCGGCGGAGACACCATTCACGCGGATCAGTTCGCGACCGTGGCGACGCGCCAGAGCTTTCACCATGGCTTCGAGCGCGGCTTTGTTGACGCCCATCCAGTTGTAGAAGGGGTACGCCAGTTCGGCGCCGAAGCTCATCGCGACGATGCCACCACCGTCGACCAAGTGCGGTTGGGCGAACTTGGCCACGGTCGCCAGCGAAGCAGCGCTGATGTGGAAGCCTTTGAGAATGTCGTCGGTCGCGTCGGTGTGAAACTCCTCGCCGAGGCAGGTTTTGGGGTTCGAGAACGCAATGGAGTGAACCACGCCGGCGATCGGACCAATCTCGTCGAACAAGGTCTTCGTCTCCTCGTCGCTGGTGATGTCGCAATATTTAATATTGAGGGCGGCTTTCTCCTCCTCGGTGATCTTCTTGCTGCGACCGAGAAAGATTTTCGCCATGCGTTCGCTTTGCATGGTGAAAATAACCTTTCCGCCGAGGGCTTCAATACCCTTGCCGACGTGAAAGGCAATCGAATCGGGGTCGAGTAACCCCATGACAACGTACGTTTTTCCAGCTTCAATCATGCCGCCTTCTTACGTGGGAATAAAAGCGGACCAAGAACTCTTTTGCGCCGCCTTTGTATGTTGCCAACGCGGTAACATGGGTTAATGGATGCTCGAAATGCCTGAATCAGACAAACGCGACATCTACCATGAAGAGGCGGCGAAACCGCTTCCGCCCGAAGAGCGGGCGCGCATTAATTCGGATCCACTCGAGGTCATCAACGATGCGATTCGGCGCGACCGACTGGCGTTGTTGCGCTTCTGGCTGATCGCGCTTGCCTTCGCCGCGCTGATCGGACTCGTGTTCTGGCAATCGTGGCAACTCCGCAACCGCACCCAAAGCGACATCAATTACAACGCCAGTCAAACGAGCGAGGCCGCCCCGAACGCGTTCAAGGCGACTCCGACGCTCGTCGATGAAATGCCAGTGTTCCCGCATGTCGATGCGCTGTTCAACATTTCGCCCCAGCCGATCGATTCCAATGCCAACATCATCGACCGGGCTCGGCTCAAGAACGCCGCCACCGCGCTCGTCCAAGCCGAAGCTCATTTCGAGGCGAAAAAATATCGAGAAGCGGCGGAATACTATCAACTCGCTCTCGACGCGGTCCCCTCGCTGCGCGGCGTCGACGAATATCTCGCCGTCTGCCATCTGCAAAATCAGGAACATCGCAAGGCGATCGACCAATTCTCAATTGCTCTGCAACAACACCCCGACTCCCCCAGTCTGCTGAACAATCTTGGCACAGCGCATCTGGCTCTCGAGGAGTTCGACGCGGCCGCCCCCGCGTTGCTGCGTTGTGTACAGGTCCGTCCGCGCTATGCCCTCGCGCACTACAACCTCGGCTGGCTCTATTCCGAACAAGAACGCTACAGCGACGCAGCCCATCACCTGAAAACCTTGCTCGAACTCCGTCCCGACCACTTCAAAGGGTTGAAACTCTACACCAACGCCCTTCTCGCTGAACGCCGCTGGGGCGACGCCACAGTCGCTCTCCAGCAGATCATCGCCCAAGTTCCCGACGCCGCCGCGCCCTATTTCCATCTCGCCCAGGCCTTGGTTGAAGAAGGCAAAAACGACGAGGCGGTTACGCAGCTCAGTGAAGGCGTGTCCCGGCTCGACCTGCCGACAGCGCACCAACGTTTACAGGCTCCGCGCTTCAACAAGCTGCGCGCGCTGCCGGCGTTCGACGAACTGCTCATGTCCGTCGCGCCGAAAGAGAAGCCCTAATTCGCTTGTCGAACGGTCTCGAACCGGCGACCTAACGGCCAATCTCACCCTGGCTCCTCGGCCACCAGGGTTTCAAGGCCCCACTTCTTTTCGCCGAACACCACACAGGTCGATCCGTCTTCGAAGGTGAGCAACAAGGCGGGATATTTCCAGTTTTTGGCCGAGGCGTATTCAAGGACCACCGAGTCGCGCGGCCACTCAGCTAGTCGTTTTCCCGCACCGACTCCGAGCAGTTTCTTCTTCAGAAAACAAAGGCGCGTCGGCGTCAGCGCCAACACGCCTTGTTGTGTCGGCATCTCGGCGGCCGAACCGCTGGACACCGCGCCATCGGCTTTGGACTTCAACGCCTGAAGGATCGGGCCCGTGAACGTGGTCTGGCCACCGGGCGCGAACGCGCGGTAAAGAGTGGCACCAGGGGGAACGACCATGGCCGCGCCGAGCACGTCTTCTTGTAGTTCCCCCTGAGCCTGCTTGCGTATTTTTTCGCTGACGGACATGCAATGAACTTGGCCCGAGTTCCGTTCGGGTCAAGGGGCGCCCAGGAAACAATCGCACGACGGCGTTGCGGTTTTGCATGGTCCGGTTATGGGGAACCCGTGGACACGTTGAACCCAAAACAACTGAAACGCTTACGCGAGGCAGCGGCTCTGCTCAACCGCGTCTCGGGCAAGCTGCCGTTGCTGCGCTCGATGGACTGGGATGATTCGTTCCGGCAGCGCTTTCTCGCCGACGGCACCCTGCCCACTCCGGTTTACCACCCCGTGGATATCGAACCCGCCAAAGAAGGACTCGCCCTTGCGCGCCGCTTGCTCGATCCTGCCAACGGAGCGGGCGGCCTTTCCTCCGAACATCCGGTCACCGCCTGGCTACTGCGACTCTGCGACACCTTCGAACACATGACCGGTCTGCTAAAAACCCGTGGCACGCCCGCGTTCTTTCAGCACTCGACCGCCCTGTTCGGCGAACCCGGCCAACTGATGATCGACCGCAGCACCCGCGTGCTCGACCTCGCGCGGCACATGGACGAGTCCTTGGCTGATTTGGATGCCGCGCGTCTGGTACTCGGCACCGAACCGACCCCGTTCGCGGCCGAAACCTTCGCCGACTTGCTTCGTCCGCTGCTCACCGAACACTTCGGCGAACGCGCCCCGACCGTGTTTGTCGACGCGAACCTTTCCGCAAAAGCCCTCGCGGGTTCGCGGCGGATCCGGGTTCGAGAAGGTGCAACGTTCACCGCACGTGATGTCCAGCAGTTGTTGCAACACGAAGCCTTGGTGCATACCGCCACGGCACTCAACGGTCGCGCCCATCCGTACTTCAACATTCTCGGACGCGCCCACGCCGGCGCGACTGAAATCCAAGAAGGGCTCGCGGTGTTTGCCGAGATGATCAGCGGCGCAATGGACCCGGCCCGCTTCCGCCGCCTCGCCGACCGGGTGCTCGCCATCCAGATGTGCATCGACGGCGCCGACTTCCGCGAGGTGTTCGAATTTTACCGTCCGCGCAGCCACGACGAGGACCAAGCCTACGACAACACGCGGCGAATTTTTCGCGGCGGCGTGATCGGCGGCGGCGCCCCGTTCACCAAAGACATGGTGTATCTGAATGGTTTGCTGCGCGTTCACAATTACCTTCGTTCGGTGGTCAAACTCGGACGCGCCGATCTCATCCGCTTGCTGTTCTGTGGCAAAATGGATCTCGAAGACATCCCAGCCATCGCCTGCCTCGCCAGCGGTGGCGAACTCGCCCCGCCGGCCTTCATGCCACCGTGGGCCAAAGACCTGCGCTTTCTCGTTTCCTATCTCGCCTATTCCAGTTTTCTCAACCGGGTGAAAATGCCCGGCTTTCAATCTTACTATCAAGAAGCGCTCGCGGAGGTGCCGGACGCTTGGTCCTTTTTTCCGGCGGAGGACGCGGAGGACAACGGGCAAACACCCTCGCCCGGCGGCACCGTTTAAGCTACGATTGCACATCTTCCGAGCTTTCCCGTTATGAGCCGTTTGCAAAAAATCGCCTTGTATTGTGCCATCGGCTGCCTCTCCGCCGCGGCGATCTTCGCCATTGGGGTGGTCCTCATCGGGGACTTCAACGAGTTCGAACTCAAAGCCTTGCTCACGGCAGTCACGATCGGTTTCGCCTCGATTTGCATCTTGGTTTCGGCTGCCTACCGCCACCCGGTTCTGGGTCCGAAAATCGGCTATCTGGCCATCGCCCTGCAACTCCTCGCCGCGGTCATGCTGATCGCTGGCATATGGGTTAAAACGTGGGACATTCCCTTTTGGCAGTGCACGTGGATTCTCGTCACCTTAGGCATCGGCCTGGCCCACGCGCTCGGTTTGCTCTCCGCCCGGCTCCGGCGCGGGCAGCGATGGTTGCAATATTTCGCCGCCGTGCTGATCTTCATCCTTTGTGGCCTGATCAGCTTCCTGATTGTCGACATTGTGGGGGACCTCTGGAAGGGCGATCTGCTCATGAAAGTGTTGACCGTCCTGTCGATCCTGACCGCCCTGGCGATCTTGGTCATCCCCATTTTGCATGTGATCGCCAGAGCCCATCGATCCAAAGAACAAGGGGCGCTGGTGCTGATGCCAAGCGGCGACGGAACTTTTCTCACCCGCGACGGACGCCGGTTCGAGGTGCGTGAAATCAAACCCGGCTGAGGCGAATTTCCCAAAATCGTTCTTTGGCTGGCCAAGGTGTCACCGCTACGCGGCTACTTTATTGACTGGGCGAGAACCCCGGCCTTGCCCTGCGGGCGTCAGCCGGGGCTATTCAGGGTGCCACCGCTAACGCGGCTCTTTTCTAAATGGAGCCTTTGAACTTACCCGCTGGCTTCCAGGTATTCCGTTTCCAAATCCGAACCCAGTAGAACTTGGTCGAGCCGGACGCCGGTATTGAGCAAGGCGGGGATAAACATCTTGTTGATATCCGCCGCCGTGCCTGCGCCGTCGGCGGTCAAAATCAATTGGCGGTTGGAGGAGTGGAACTCGATGCGATAGGCCTGAAAATTTTGGGTCAGCTTATCCACATTCGGATCCGGCGAACTCGGACTCAGCTGGTAGCGTAGGGTCAAGCCGCGCGAGAGGATGTCTTCCAAGGGCGCCTGCTCCATCAAACGACCGGTCTTCATGAACGCGACATGGTCGCAGAACTGTTGGAGTTCGGAGAGGATGTGCGAACTGACGACGATGGTTTTCTTGCCGCGGTGGCTGCGGATGAACTCGCGCAGGTTGTAGACCTCGCGTGGGTCGAGTCCGCTCATTGGCTCGTCCAAAAAGATCAGCTGCGGATCGCCGAGAAAGGCCTGCGCCACGGTGAGCCGGCGCAGCATGCCGTGACTGAGCGAACGGATCAGTGACTTGCGGCGGTCGTAAAGGTTGACCGCGTCCAAGGCCGCGTGGGACGCGCGCAACGCCTCGCGCGAACTCAAGCCGGCCAGCCGTCCGTAGTACTGCAGGATCGCCTCGACTTTGGTGTAGTGCGGCAGTCCGGAATCCTGCGGGAGAATGGTGACCAGACCGCTGTGCACGTCGATGTCGAACGGGCCGCGTTCGAGGATGTCGATCCTGCCGGTGGTTGGCTTTACCAAGCCCGAACAGATCGACATGAAGGTCGTCTTGCCGGCACCATTGGCTCCGACGAGTCCGAAGATACTGCCGACCGGGATGGTCATGTTCAGGCCGTTCAGGGCATTAAACTTGCCGTACTTTTTGACCAGCCCCTGAATCTCGAGCGCGTATTTCAAATGTCTCTCCGGTAGGTGGCGAAGTAACCGATCACGAGAAACAGATGCCCCAAGCCGATCAGCATCAATCCAGCGATAATCTGCCGGCTGAGTTCGGGGCCCCATAGGTGGCCGCGGTAGGACATCGGGGTGAACTGATAGAGCACGTCGACCAATTGACGCCAGTTGGGGTGGTCGGTTCCGCGTTCGCGCAGATGTTCGTGGAAGCCCTCGATGATGGCAAAGATAAAGGCGCCGCCGATCGCGAATGCCACCGCCAAAAATTGCGACTTCGTCAGTTGCGAGACGCAGGTCGCCAGCCCCAACCAAGCCAAGACATACAGGTAGGACATCAATCCGTATTCCAACAGATAGCTCAACATTTTCAGCCGCTCGAACCCCTCCAAGCGGAAAGCCGAAATACACCACACCCCGAACGCGCTAATTAAAAACACCGGCAGTAAAACGATGGCCTGACCCCAATATTTACCCAGACACCAACTTAGCTGGTCGGACCGATACAACACAAAGCGCGCCGAACGCGTTCCGAGCTCGTCCGCCACCCGCGGCGAGGACATCAACAGCGTCAGCATGGCCCCGAGAATCACCGTGAACCACGCAAACACCAAGACCACCGGATGGGCCTGCATCAAGTGCTCGACCAATTTCTCGTCGCCCTTGTAGGTTCGCATCATGGTATTTTTTGCGATGCCGATGTCCCACAAACGGCTGGTCACCGCCCCGGTCTTCGCCCCCTCCGAGACGCCCATGGTCTTGATCAACTCGACCTCCGCGTCGGCGAGAAAGCCGGTGAACTGATACGACATGAACATGCAGATCGCGAGGTAGATCAACATTAACGAGATCGCCCAGCGGCTGCGGATGCTGTCTTTGAACTCGTGGATTGCGGTGATCCAGATGTGCGAGAAAAATCGTTTCATGTAGGAGGGGCGTTCGGCCTGAAAATGGAAGATGGAAGAGGGCGGTCTGGGCCTTCGGCTTGTTACCGTAACCTGGCGTTATCTGTCGCGACCGCGACGGCGTCGTTTGTCTTCGCGCCAATCTTCCTCGATCTGATCGTCGTCCGGTTGCATGGCATCCAGTTCGAAGCCGTCCTCCTCCAAGTCGAAAATCGGTTGGGCGACGCGCGGATCGATAAAGTCGAACATCTTGAAATCCTTGCCCGCATCGTCCTCCCAGTTTTCCGGCAGCCCCGCGTCGAGTTGATCGTAGCCTTCAACCATCGAACTGGTCATCATTTGCATGAGGCGAACGCCATCCTGCACCCGCGGCGTGCCGTTTTCGCGGACCTTCTCGGCCCAAGTCTCCATGCCTTGTTTGAGTCGCATGTTCATGATCTCCACTGACGCCTCGAACGCGACCGCCTGCTCGCTGTCGAGTTCGAGATTAGCGTAAAACGAATCCTTGGCGACGTTGGAGCGGAATTCCCACATATCGACCAGTTCGTCCATGCGTTCCTCCGAGCCCATGTCGCGCCAGCGGTCGCGCCGATCCGCGCGCGATTCCTTCACCTCGTTGGTGCTCACTTGAGCGACCTCAAGCGAATTGGTCACCACCACATTTACTTCGTTGGTGATGGTTTCGAAGCGGGTCACAATATTGGTTTCGACCACCACCCGGGCTTCGCGCGGCGGTTCGTTGATCGGGATGATGTTGCCGATTCCGATGCCGCCGGTGCTCCCGGAACCCGCGCCACGGCGGATGTCTTCTTTGAGTTCTTTCACCTCGGCCTGGCGCATATGCAGTTCGCGCTTGGGCAGCCAGTTTCCGATTTGGTAACCGACAAAGAGGCAGACAAGCGCAGGGAGGAGGTATTTCATGTGGAGTTACTTCGCAGGGAGTTCTCGAATGGTTACGCAGAACTTGCTACCAATTACCATGCGATTCCGCCTGCTGCCCCTCGTTTTACTCGCGTGTTTGCTCTTTCAAACCAACGCGCAGGAACCTCCAACCATTGCAAGCGTCGGTCCCTTCGCCGATCCCGAACTCCCCTATCTGTTCACGCCGGTGGACGCGCGCGCCTGGGGGCCGGACAACAACCTCACGCCGCGTGGCATCGTTCTGAAAGATGGAGACTTGCGTGTTTGTTTCGATACCGATCTGCTGCGCATCTCTGCCGCCTGGATCGCTGATGGCGAGAACTTCCTGACCGAGTCCGGAACCGTGGCTGGGCTGTCCTGGGCGGACGGCCGTAAAAAACAAGGGGGCGGCCAAACGTCATTGCCCACGCCCATCGGCACGCCGATCTTTATCACCGGCATGGTGCCGGGAATTTTGCCAGTCGACGCGGAAGTGGTTGATCCACGCACCCCGGCTCCCGACGGAAAAGAAGTCGGACGCGGTCCAGACGGGCGCTGGAACCATCTCGAGTTTGGCGGCAAACTCGGCAACAAACTAAGCTACCAACGGGGGGACATTAAGGTGGTGGAAACGATCAAGATGTCCACCCAACGTGGAACCAGAAATGCTCCCAGAGACTTCAACGGGAGGTTCCCGCGCACGATGAAAATCCGCCGTAACATTGCGGTGAGGTCCCCGAACCCATTTGCAATCGTGGCTTGCCGGATCCCCGATCATGCCGAGACTACCATTGACGGAACCACCTTTAAATGCACGACACCGAGTCGTGACGACATTCCGCAGACCACGCTCGAAATTACGGCCACGTCGTTAGCTCTGCAGAAGCCCCTCCTGACACCGGTGATGAAAATCCGAAATGGTCATCTCCTCGTGATCCCCCAACGAGATGGTGAAAGGATGCCGGTGATCCAGTTGACCTATCGTCTACCCCAACGCTACCGGTTCCAGCCCGGAAAAGCTCTAAGGGTGCCCCCGGTTCGTCGTTCGTACCCGCCGGTTCAATCAACCCATTGGAACAATGACATCTCCTCACGCGTCAAGCCAGTCACAGTGTTTGCCGACGGCTGGACCCTTGAAGAAATCCCCCTACCCGAACCCAATCCGTGGAAGCGCCGCGTGCGCATCGCCGACATCGACTTTTCCAAACAAGGACAAGGCTTTGCCGTCACCACCGATGGCGATGTCTGGCGTTTGACCATGGATGAGACAACCGACGCAGCAAGCAGGCCCGACTCGGCCAAGTGGCGGCGGGTCGCGGGTGGCCTCAGCGAACCTCAGTCGATCTGCGTCGTCGATGGCGAACCCTATGTGTTCGACCGCACCGGCATCATCCGGGTGGAATACAAGCATCCGGAGTTGGGCCCGGCGCACGTCTTGCACAACCACTGCAACCTGTTTGCTCAAACCTGCAACACCCGCGAATTCCCGATGGCGATGGAGCGACTCGGCAGCGATTTCATCATCGCCAAAGGCGGACAACAGGCGGGGACCAAAGGCAAACACAACGGCATGGTGCTGCGCGTGCCAGCGGACGGACGCTCGTTCGAGGTGATCGCGTCCGGACTTCGGCAACCGTACATCGGCGTCGCCCACGGCCGCATTTACTCCAGCGACCAACAAGGCCACTGGGTGCCGGCGACGCCGGTGCATGAGATTCGTTCGGGCAAGTTTTACGGCTCGCAGGAATCCTATCCGGCCACCAACAATTTCCCCGAAATTACCGAACCACTACTCTGGTTGCCGCACCAAGCCTGCCAGTCGGGCACCGGCACCCTTCCCTTTCCCGGTGACACCAACAGCATTTTGTATCTCGATTATTACCGCGGCGAGGTGTTCCGCATCGCCACGTACCAGGGCCAGACAAGCGGCCACAAACGCTGGTCGATTCCGGGCCCCTTGTTGGCCGGTACCATCCACGACGACGACATTTATCTGTGCGGCTATCAAGTCTGGGGCCACGCCGGCAGCGAACGCGACGCGGGTTTGTGGCGATTGCGCCGGACCGAAAAAGCAGCCGCCCCGAACCCAGCCCCGCCGCTCCCGGACTACGCGCTCGCCAGCAAGCAAGGCGTCTTCGTTCAACACAGCGCTCCCCTGCCGCCGAACACCGAACATCTCGAACACTGGTCGCTCGAACGCTGGAACTACAAACGCACCGCGAGCTATGGTTCGCCGCTCTACAAATCCGACGGCAGCGCCGGACGCGAGTTCCTCTACCCCAGCGCCGCTCTGCTCAGTCCCGACCGGACCGGCATCTTTCTGGTCGTTCCCGGCATGGCCGCGTCCGACCAACTGGTGGTCAAACACACAGATGAAACGAATAAAATCTCTGCCGTCTACCTGAGTCCCCGAACGCTCCCCGAAGCCGCGTCGCTCAAACTCCCGGTCGCCAACATCCCCACGGACATCTCCCGCCTCGCACCGGTCAAGCGGCTTGAAACCGACGCGCCCAAGGAAATCTCCATCGCGTCCGGCAAAGCCCTGTACACCAGCATGGGCTGCATCGCCTGCCACTCCGTCGACGGCACCACCGCCGGAAAAACCGGACCGAGTTGGAAAGCGCTCGCCGACAGCAAACGCACCCTGGTTGATGGCAAAAAGCTCACCGCGAACAACGCCTATCTGCGCACCGCCATCTACGAACCCGGCAAGCACAAACCGGTCGGCTACGCCGCCGCCGACATCGGCATGCCGTCGTACCTCGGCCTTCTGGATGAAGACGATGTCGCGTCGCTGATCCGCTACATCCGGTCGTTGGAGTAAGAGGGGTATTCTAAAAACGTGGGAGGCCGCCCCCGTCCGGGCGACTATCCGCAAAGGATGGCGGCAGATTTTCAGCGATTGACCACATCGGCACCTGGGCACGTCTTCGTTCCGACCGGAATCGGAAGTGGCAAACGCCGAATGGAGATGCAGACCGGTCGGCCCTTCTTGCCCATCCTGACCCAGGGCTGCGCTGCGCTTGCCCTGGGCTACATTGTCGCACCCCGTTGGGGCGCCCGCGCCCGCTAGCCAAGGGCCGAAGTCCAGAATTTGCGGCATGCGTGCACGGACGAGTCGACGTTCGGAGACGGCCTCCCAGTCAATCCTAGTGTTCTGTAGTTTCTATATTTATGGACACGTTGATCCCAAGAGAATGGGATGCCCCGAACCAAAGCTGCTGCCATCTCGGTCGTCCTCAACCGCACCGGCTCGGGAGGCCCCTCGCCCTCCAAGTTTGATTTTGAACGATCCAGAAATGTTAAATTGACGTTGCACTAGTCACGCGCCTTCGGCGCCAGAAAGTCCCCAACGGGGGCAGACAACGTAGCCCGGGGCAAGCGAATCCCGCAAGGCGGGATGAGTGCCGCCCCGGGGCAAACAGCAAAGACCGAATCGACCGGATTGGCCCTTCGCCCGAAGCTTCTGCTTGGTTCCGGTCGAAAGTTCTCGGACGACGTAGATACTACCCACCAGAAAAATGACCGATCAGACTTACGACAGCACACTAGGTCAAATCCTTCACTTCGAACGCCGAACCAGCAACTGCGCTTTCAACTGCTCCACCAACTCCGGAAACTCCGCCGCCACATTCTCGGTCTCCCCCGCCGGACTGCGGTGGTCGTACAATTCCAACTCGCCTTTGCGGTGAACAATCAGCCGGTGGGTGTCGGTCCGGATCGTTTCGGCGCCGCCGCGATACGAGATCGCCGGGTGACCCGCCGCTGCCGGATCTTCCAACACCGAACGCAAGCTGACCCCGTGCACGTGTTCGGGCTTGGGCAGGCCCGCGAGATCGGCCAGCGTCGGAAACACATCGAGGGTTTCAACCACCGCCATCGACTTTTCGCCGGGCTTGGGCATGTCCTTGTAGTTCACGATCAGCGGCGAACGCAGCGATTCCTCGAACAACGCGTGTTTACCCCAGATCGCGTGTTCGCCGAGATGCCAACCATGGTCGCCCCAGAGAACGACGATCGTATCATCGCGTTTCCCGGACGCGTCCAGCTGCGCAATGATGCGGCCAATCAGCGCGTCCGCGTAGGTGACACAGGCGGCGTAATGTTTGCGGCATTCAATCGCGAATTCAGCATCGGTGTTCGGGTTTCGTTTCCAGCGGTTGTATTTCATGAACTCGCCCGAACCATGCCAGGTGGTTTTGCCTGTCGGTTTTTGCGGATGCGCGATCGGCGGAAGTTCGATGTCTTTGTAGGGTTCGAGGTATTTGGCCGGCGCGCCGAACGGCAAGTGCGGATCGATGATCCCGACCGCTAGGAAGAATGGTTTGTCCGCCGCAGTCAACAAGCCCAGCTGCTTCAAGCCCTCGTCCGCGATCAAGCCGTCCGGATAAATTTCATCGCCACCCTCGGCCGCTTGAAACACATCCATGTCCTTCGCGTTCTTGCGGATCTCGCCGTGGGCGAGTCCGTGCATCACGCCGCGCGGATGCAGCCAGTCACCGACCGGACACAGATGCCGAACCCAAGACAGCGGCATTTCCTTTTTGCTGTCGTCGTCCCAATCCGGACCGCCGCGGCCGCCCGGATGATGCGAAACCTTACCCACGGACACGGTCGTGTAACCGTTCTCGCGGAACCACGCAGGCATGCTCGGCGGACTCGCCTTCGGATTTTTCATCAAAGCCGCGCCGCGATTCAACAAAGCGCCATTGTTGTCGCCGCCGTAACGGCCAGTGAGGAGCGTGTAACGCGACGCGCCACAGGTCGGCGCTTGCACGTAATGACGATGAAAGGCCCGACCGCCGGCGGCGAGTTTATCAATGTTCGGCGACTTGATGTAGTCCACACCGAAGCACTTGAGTTCGGGGCGGAGATCATCGACGCACAACAATAGCACGTTCGGCTTTTCGGCCGCGAACGCGAGTCCGCCGAGCAAGAAAAGGAGCAAGTATGAACGAAAGATTTTCATAAACGGACCTCATTGTGGCGTTCGGGTCTATGGCAAAGGTCTGCCATAAGGTGGCAAGGTTCTGCCATACTATGGCAAGCTTCTGCCACTTTATGGCAAGGTCTTGCCATAAACGAACGACGCGCTATATTTTAATTTCAATCGGGCTGAAGGCGCTGCTGGTGGCTTTGATGTAGTAGCCGTAGTGGGTGATTTTCTTAAGCGATTTGGGAAGTTTTCGGGTGATGGCTTTACCGTTAATGACGGCAGTGACGGTGCCTTTTTTCAGGTCCACCGTGACATCCGCAGCGAAGGTGTCGTCTGCGCTGAAGGTTGCGGTGGACTTGCCTGACGCGGCATTGCCCCACGATCCCTGAAAGATCGAATGCGCGCCCATGCCGATCGCCGTACCAACTTTGACCAAGGCGTTGTTGTCGTCGGAATCACCGAATACCAACATGGCGTTACGGGTGGTGGACGAGGTACGGGCGGTGTAGCGTACGCCGAACTGGACGCGTTCGGTGACCGGCTTTTCGAAGCGTTGCAACGCCAGGGCTTCGCCTTTGGACTCCAGCTTGAAGCCGAGTTCGTCCTTGGACAGGGTTCCGCCTTTGACGATCGCGAACGACCCGGTCGCGTCCTTGCCCGGCGCGAGCGCGGCGCCCTTCTTTGCCTTTTCTGGTGTTTTCCCTTTGCGCTCACGCGGCTCACGCGGCTTTTCGTTTTTCCACCAGTCCGGCCCGTCGGCGAGCACCGCCTTATCGTGGGCGATCAACGCGTCGCGCATCGCGGCGAATTTCTCCGGGTGACTTTCGGCGAGATTGGCTTTCTCCTGCCAGTCGTCGGCGATGTTGTAGAGTTCGAACGTGCTCAGGTCATCCGACCCAATCACTTTCCAGTCGCCATCGCGCAGGCCGACGCGGCTGTCCTCGGAGGCGAGATGGTTGCGCCAATACAGTGGCTGCTTGCGCAGCACCGGCTGGCCTTCGAACAAGGGCAGGATCGAGGTGCCGTCAATCACCCGGTCGGCCGGCAGGGGAATGTTCATTATATCGCACACCGTCGGAAACACGTCCATGGCGATCACCGGCACGTCACTTTCCATACCCGCCGGGATCTGGCCGGGCCAACGGACCAGTCCGGGAACGCGGATGCCGCCCTCGTGGGTGGCGCGCTTGCGGCCGCGCAGTCCACCGGTCGAACCACGGGTTCGGCCACTCATCCCGGTGCGACCTTCGGGGCCGTTGTCGGACGTGTAAATCACCAAGGTATCGTCTTCGTAACCGAGCCGTTTGAGTCCGGCCATCAGCGCGCCGAAGGCCGCGTCGATCTGGGTGACGTTGCCATGATGCTGGCGGATACCTTCGTCGTCGATGTGTTTATAGTGCGCCATGTATTCCGGCGCGCTCTCGATCGGCAAATGCGGTTCGTGGGTCCAGACGGTGATGAACCACGGCGCGTCCTTCGGCTTTTTTTCTTCCAGCCACATGAGCGCTTCCTTCGCCGCAATCATCGCCGAGGGCCCTTCGATTCGGCCGGTGGCCTCACCGTTGCGCACGTAGTTCACTGGGTTCATGTGATGCGGCGACGCGTTGTTCTGGGTGGCCAACCAGTGGTCGTAACCATGGTCGTTCGGCTGCGGATGTTTGTCGGAGTTGAAGTGTCCGTTGAGGTGCCATTTACCGGTGTGGCAGGTGGCGTAGCCCTTTTCTTTGAGCACTTCTGCGAGGGTGATTTCGCTCTCACGCAAATGGTACTGCGAACCCGACGGGATCCAGCGCCAGACGCCGTTGCGGTACGGTGTCCGCCCGGTGAGAATCGCCGAACGCGACGGGCTGCACACACTGCAACCGGCGTAACATTGATTAAACTTCATCCCCTGTTTCGCGAACGCGTCGAGGTGCGGCGTTTTGATTTCCGGATGGCCGTAGCAGCCCATGTCGCCCCAGCCCTGATCGTCGGTGAGGAACACGAGCACGTTCGGCGTGTCGGCGGCATGCGCTTGGTGAAGAAGTGAAAATAGAGGAAGCAAAGCGAGCAGGAGGGGCAGTTTGAGCAATTGTTTCATTGTGCAAAGTACGAGACATCGAGCGAGTTTTCACCGGCCAACAGAAATGAGGTTCACCTATTAAAAGTTGAATCATAAACTTCATAAACTCAAACCCAGCAAGGGGCAGACCCAGAACCACCATCAACCGCGAACGGCCGCGACCCGCCACGGCAAGGTTCTCCCCGCATACATCGGCACCACGTCACCGTAACGGGCGGGCACTTCCATCGGGGATTTTTCAAGAACGATTTCCGTCGCCGGAGGCCGAACGCCGTACAGGGCTTGGGCGCGTTCGGAGACGAAGGCCTGGAGGGCGTCGAGCTGGTTGTGCTTGTCGAAAAGTTCGGCGAGCAATGGCAGCGCGAGCGGTGCGGTGAAACAACCGGCCGCGCAACCGCAACACTCTTTTTTGTCGATCGGGTGCGGGGCGGAGTCGCTGCCGAACATCAGCTTGGTGTGGTTTAGCGCGGCGTTGACCAAGGCTTCGCGATCTTCCGGTCGCTTTAAGATCGGCTTGCAAAACAGATGCGGGTTGAGCAGGCCGCCGGCGACGTCGTCGAGGGTGCAGATTAGGTGTTGCACGGTGACGGTGGCGCGCAGGTTTTCGTGGTGGTCGAGCAGCGCGACCGCGGCGGCGGTGGTGATGTGCTCCATGGTGATTTTCAGCTTCGGAAACTTCTGCGCGAGTTCGGCGTAGGTCGGCAGGAAGCCGGCTTCGCGGTCCATCACGAACTCGTCCGGGTCCTCGCCGTGAACCAACAACGGGATGTCCATGTCCTGCATCATCGCCATCACGCGTTCGGCTTCTTTGAGCGAGGCGACGCCGGCATCGCTGTTGGTAGTGGCGCCTTGCGGGTAGAGTTTGATGCCGAGAATGTGCGGCTTTAACGCGGCGAGTTCGGACTCGGTATAGCCACGGAAAAACATGGTCATGTAGGGTTCGAAGTCGGGCACACTGGCGCGGATTTCTTCGCGGTATGCGAGTAGTCGCTCTTCGTTGTCGACCGGCGGAACGAGGTTCGGCATGATCACGCCGCCGGCGAAGTGGGCGGCGGTCAGCGGTGCGACCACCTTGAGCATTTCGCCCTCGCGGAAGTGGAGGTGCATGTCGAGGGGAGAGGTGAGGGAAAGGGTTTTCATGATGCTGATTTAAAATTTCAGATTTTAGATTTCAAAAATGATTCGAGCAGCGGCAGATTTGAAATCTGCGCTCAGGGCAAAAGTTTTTGAAAGGCCTCTTCGTCCACAACCGACACGCCAAGCCCTTCGGCTTTGGCCAACTTCGAACCCGCTTTTTCGCCGGCCAACAGAAAGTTGGTCTTGGCTGAAACGCTGCCGGTGACTTTACCGCCGAGGCTGGTGATCAGCTCTTTGGCTTCGTTGCGCGATAAGTTGGCGAGCGTTCCAGTGACCACCCAGACTTGCCCCTCGAACACTTGGGCTCCGGCGTGGGCGGCGGATTTTTCGGGGGCTTGCGGATCGAGTCCGTGGGATTTGAAGCCGGCGATGAGTTGCTGATTTTGTTCGTCTTGGAACCACATCGCGATGCAGTCGGCGACGATCGGCCCGCAGTCGGGCAGTTGCTCCAGGATGTCGGGCGTGGCAGCCGCGAGTTCGTCGATGTTCTTGAAGTGGTCCTGCAACATCTTGGCGGTGGACTCGCCGACTTGGGGAATGCTGATGCCGTGGATCAGACGCCAGAGGTCGTTGCTTTTGCTTTTCTCCAAGCCGTCGATCAGGTTCTGGGCGGACTTCTGGCCCATGCGTTCGAGGCCGGACACTTGGTCGAGTTCGAGCGCATATAAATCCGCCGCCGTACGCACGAGGCCGGCTTCGAATAATTGAATCACCAGCTTCTCGCCGAGTCCGTCGATGTCCATGCAGTTGCGCCGCGAAAACTTGATGATCTTGCCGACCTTCTGCGCCGGGCAATTGTCGCCTTGGCAGCGTAGCGCGACTTCGCCTTCATTGCGCCCGACCGGCGAACCGCACATGGGACAAGCCTCAGGCATGGCGAAATCCTTTTCCTCGCCGGTCCGTTTTTTGGTCACCACGCTGACGACGGCCGGAATAATCTCGCCGGCTTTTTCGATGATTACGTGGTCGCCGATTTTGATGTCTTTGCGGCGGATCTCATCTTCATTGTGCAAGGTGGCCCGGCTCACGGTCGAACCCGAGACAAAGACCGGTTCGAGTTCGGCCACGGGGGTGAGCACACCGGTGTGGCCGACCTGAATCGTGATCTCTTTGAGCACCGTTTCGACTTGGTCGGGCGGATACTTGAACGAGGTCGCCCAACGAGGGCTTTTCGAGGTACTGCCGAGCGTGTCGTACAGATCGCGTTCGTTGACTTTGACCACAGCGCCGTCGATCTCGAAGTCGAAGTCGTGTTTCATTTCGGCGAGCGCGTCGATGGCTTCGAGCACCTCTTCGATGTTCGCGCACTGCCAGGTTTTCACCTGGGCCTTGAAGCCGAAACCCCCGATCGCATCGAGCATGCCGCTGTGCGAATCGAAGTCGATGCCATCGAGTTCGCCGGTGGCGTAGAGGATCGCGTCGAGCGGGCGCTTGGCGACTTCTTGTGAGTCGAGCAACTTCAACGAACCCGCGCAGGTGTTTCGCGGGTTGGCGTACAGATCGAGTCCGGCGGCGGCGCGCTTCTGGTTGAGTTCGACGAACTTGGCTTTCGGCATGTAGGCCTCGCCCCGAACCTCAAGCACGCGCGGGGCATCGCCTTGAAGCACGAGCGGGATCGAACGAATGGTTTTCAGGTTGGCGGTGATGTCGTCGCCGTTGATGCCGTCGCCGCGGGTCATGCCGCGAACCAGCGAGCCGTTTTCGTAGCGGAGCGAGATCGCGGCCCCGTCGATTTTCGGTTCGACCACGTAGGTCATCGTTGCCGCTAAGTCGGCTGGGAGCAGTTTGCGAATCCGCTCTTCCCATTCGCGAACTTCCTCGCGGTTGTAGGTGTTCGACAAGCTGATCATTGGCACCGCGTGCGGCACGTTGTCGAAGCCATCGAGCGGGGCGCCGCCGACGCGTTTGCTCGGCGAGTCGTCGGAGGCGAACTCGGGATGCTCGGCCTCGAGCGCCTCGAGCTCCTTCATCATCATGTCGTAGTCACGGTCGCTGATGACCGGCTGGGCGAGCACGTAGTAAAGGTGGTTGTGTTTGTGCAGGTCGTCGCGCAATTTTGCGATTTGGGTTTCGATTCGTTTTTTCATCTGGAGCGTCCTTGGAACGGAAGAAAGAAGAGGCCGGCGGCGATGGCGCCGAGCGCGTCGGCGACCCAGTCGGCGATTTCCTGGGAGCGGCCGGGGGTGAAGCCTTGGTGGAGTTCGTCGCTGGCGCCGTAGAGGATACCGATGATGACCCCGATGATGATGGCCTTTTTCCAGGAGACCTGAAACGCCATTCGCAGTCCCCAGATCCAGCAGGCGGTGAGCACGCCGAACGCGCCGAAGTGGAGAATTTTATCCTTCACCTGGAAGGGTAGATCGATGTCGTTTCCGGGCAGCGAACTCAGGTAGAAAATCAGCCCGCAACAGAAGAGGGCCGGCAGCAAAGCCAGGAGTCGGAGGGGGTTCTTCAATGGAGAATCAGGTTGCAAAATTGGCATGGTGTGGCAAGCCCCGACGCGATTTTTGCCCCTCGCGGGCATGAAATCCCACCGATTTGCCATAGGGTAAACGGAACAATTGATTTTAGGAAAAAAGACCATGCTCAGATCACATACTTGCGGCGAACTCCGCGCCGACCACGTTGGACAGGACGTCACCCTTTGCGGATGGGTGGACACGGTTCGAGACCAAGGCGGCATCGTCTTCATCGATTTGCGCGACCGCTACGGCATCACGCAGGTGAAGATCGAGGAGGCTAAGTCCGAAGTGGCCCGCGAACTCGCCCACAATACTCGTACCGAATACGTGATCTCGATCACCGGCAAAGTGATCGCGCGTCCGGACGGGATGGCCAACAAAAACCACGCCACCGGCGAGATCGAAGTCGAGGCGGAGAGCCTGTCGGTTCAGAACAGTTCCCCCACCCCACCCTTCCCGCTGGAAGAGAAGAAGGCCGCCAAGGTCTCGGAAGACTTGCGCATGCAGTACCGCTACCTCGACCTGCGCCGTCCGAGCATGGTCGGCAAGTTGCGGCTGCGTTCGAAGATCACCCAGGCGATCCGGCAAACCTTCGACTCGATGGACTTCATCGAAGTGGAAACCCCGATTCTCACCAAGTCGACGCCTGAAGGCGCGCGTGACTACATTGTGCCCAACCGCATGATCCCCGGCACCTTCTACGCGCTGCCGCAGGCCCCGCAGCAATATAAGCAGTTGTTGATGGTCGGTGGGATCGACCGCTACTTCCAAATTGCCCGCTGCTTCCGCGACGAAGATTTGCGCGCGGACCGCCAGCCCGAATTCACGCAGGTCGACTTGGAGATGTCCTTCGTCGAACCCGAAGACATCTACGCGGTGATTGACGAAGTCTTGGCCAGCGCGATGGAGGCCGCCGGCCACCCGCGTCCGGAGTTGCCGTTGCCGCGCATGACCTGGGAACACGCGATGGAGAACTACGGCATCGACAAGCCCGACCTGCGTTTCGAAATGAAGCTGGTCGACCTCAACGAGGTGTTCGCCAAGAGCGAGTTCAAAGTGTTCTCCAGCGTGCTCGCCGACGGCGGCGCGATCAAAGCGATCAATGCTAAAGGTGGCAACGACCCGATCACGGTGAAGATGATCAACAACTGGACGGCTCTCGCCAAAGAACACGGCATGGGCGGCCTCGCCTACATCCGCGTCTCGGCCGAAGGCGATTGGAAGTCGCCGATCACCAAGTTTTTCTCCGAAGCCGAGATCGAAGGGCTGCGTTCGGCGCTGAACATCGAGGCCGGCGACGTGGTTCTGTTCGCAGCGAGCAAACGCAAGAACGTCAACGAATTCCTCGGCAAGCTGCGCCTGCAAGCCGGCGAAGCGATCGGCTGCATTCCGCACGGCCCGCTGGTGTTCACCTGGGTGACGGAATTTCCGGTGTTCGAAGAAGGCGACGACGGTTCGCTACACCCGATGCACCACCCCTTCACCTCCCCCCACCCCGACGACTTTGATCTGCTCGACAGCGAGCCGGAGAAAGCGCGTGCGCTTGGCTACGACGTGGTGCTCAACGGCGTCGAACTCGGTTCGGGATCGATCCGAATCCACGACGCCGCCCGTCAGGAACGCATGTTCAACTTGCTCAACGTCAGCGACGAAGAAATCTCCAGCCGGTTTGGGCATTTGCTCAAAGCCTTGAGCTTCGGCGCACCGCCGCACGGCGGCATGGCGCTAGGCCTCGACCGCTTGGTCGCCTTGTTGGTCGATGGTGATACGATCCGTGACGTGATCGCGTTCCCGAAGAACCACAAGGGTAACGACCTGATGATGGAAGCGCCAGCAGCGGTGGATGCGAAGCAGCTACGCGACGTGCACATTCAGTTGAGTCTTCCCGAAGTGGAAGAGTAGTTCGGTATCATCGCGTCAGACGCGTTGAAAACCAGCCAAACCCCGCTGCAATACCTTTGACATTTATGCCCTTCGGGGCATTTTAAGGGTTATGCAAAGGACTATCCGCAACGGGTTTACCCTCATTGAACTTCTCACCGTGATTGCGGTGATTGGCATTCTCGCAGCCATCGTTAGCACGGCGATCAGTCACGCCATTGTTTCCGCCAAAGAGACGACTTGCCGCAGTAATTTGCGGTCGTTCGGCCAAGCGCTTGAAGCCGAGTTTTTGGAGGATTTGGTGATTCCATCCGATCTGATGATCACGCAACACGAAATGCCTCCGACCCGCGTCGCCAGCAACGCCCACAGCGCCGGTCTACCGCTCGGATGCCTACCTGGTTTTTCTTCGTTCCATCTCGCGACTGAAGATACGGCAATATCCTCCTCACCCCAGTCCTCCCCGTCAACGGGCGGATCCGCCGGAGGCGGCACGCCGCTGCGCAGCAGCAAATGGCTCAAACCCTACTGCCCCCTCGCAACCCCGAACCCAGTATATGCCATCGACCCGCTCAACGAACCGAAATCCCGCTCCTATGGCATTCGGGCTTCGGCGCTGGGACAAAGCTTGGATCAGATCGGTTGGGTGCTCGCCGAGTCGGAGCTTCGCCATATTCAAGGACCCGAAGATTTGGCCGCCCGCCACCGCAATTACGTGCATGTGTACAACCAAGGTGGCGGCGTTTCCCGACTGCTTAAGGAACAAGTGGAATTCACTCCATGAGGAATTTTGTTCTATTCATCGCCCTGGCTTGCCTGCTCGGCTGCTCTCAGAAGAGCGACGAGGAGAAGGCGGCTGAGGCGGAACTCGCATCCATTTACGCGTGCAGTGCCGACGGCCACTGCACGCACGACCACGACAACTCCCTCGCGGACCTCCAGAGCGCACTCGCGGAGAATCCAGACGATCTCGTCCTGAAAACGAAAGTGATCCACAAGGCCATCGGCGAGAACCATCCGAAACTCGCGGTTGAACACTGCCTCTCCATCCTCAAACAGGATCCGGAAAACGAATACGCGACAAGCCACTTGGCCACCGGGCTCGCCGAACTGGGCGATCTAAATAAAGCGATGTACTACGCCGCGAAGAACTTGGCCAAACATCCTTCCGCCTTCAATCATCTGGTCGTTGCCCACATTTTTTATCGGCAAGGACGTAAAGACCGCGCTGGCGAGATGTTCCAGAAAGCCTTGGACCTGGAACCCGGAAACGCCGACGCGCTTGAAGGTGTCGAACGCTGCCAAGCGTCCACGAAGTAAAAGTCCGTCACACCCGGAACGCGACGTAGCTTTTCACGAAGATGCCGAGAAAGCGTTCGTTGAGGATTTCGCAGTCCGGAAAGAGTTCTTGGAACTCCTTTTTTGAAATCAGACGGATCTCGTCGATCATCCCCTGAACCGTCTCCGGACTCGGCCGGGTCATCCAGCCGCGCACCGTGAAATTACGGATCAATTTCTTCTGCACCGACTTGGGAAACCAATGAATGAACGGTGCGATGTAATGCGGTTCGATGAAAAAACTGCGCGCGGGTGTTTGCACCCAGATCCGTTTACCGACCCGGCGGAGTTCGGCGGCGAAGCGTTGTTGGGCGGCGTAGTCACCGACGTGTTCAATCACACTATTCGAGAACACCACATCGTAACTCGCGTCAGCCATCTCAAGCGCGGTGCCGTCACCGATCAGGGTATGAATTCCGTGACTCGCAGTGACCGCGTCGCTGCACGGAACCTCGTGGATGTTTAGGATGTCGATCCGGTTGGCGCAGGGCTCGTGCGGCACCCACGTGTCGGCGAAGCCACCGACATCCAGGATGGTTTCGGAGGCCTGCGGTTGGATGCGTTCGCGGAACCAGCGGAAGCGCCGGTTACGGAAAATTGGGCCGATTGTACGGTAGATGGAATGGATATTCACGAGCGTGGGGCCAGCGGCGGAATTACTTCGCGCCAATGCAATAGAGTCGTTCTTGGCGTTTGCCGTCGTGGCGGAACGCGGTGCGGATGTAGACCTTGCCGTTGACGAACACCGGCGTTGCGAACGAGTCGTTGCCGAGTTGGTTTTTGGCCAGCAGTTCGAAGCGTTCGGGATTGGCTTTGAACACGAAGGTCGTGCCGAGTTCGTTGCTGGCGTAGATGCGGTCGCCGACCAAGATCGGCGAAGCACTGACCGGGCCCTTGCAGCGTTCTTTCCATTTCTCTTCGCCGGTGGCGGCAACGTAGCAGGCGGCCATGCCGTCGTCGTTCATCATGTAGACGTGCCCTTCGTGCATCAGCATGGATTGTTCGTAGCACTTCATTTTGTTTTTCCACAGGACCTGTCCAGAGCCATCCGCTTTCACACAAACGGTCTCGCGTTGTGGGTAGCCGCCGCTACCGATGACCAGATCGCCTTCGCCAGTGACGGTGCCGGCGGTGTGTTGCGCACTGCCAGGTGCGGACCAGAGTTTTTTGCCGGTGGCGGGATCGTAGGAGACGAGTTCTTGGTTGCCGGTCATGATCAGTTGTTTGCGTCCGGAGACCTTGAGGAGTCCCGGAGTCGAGTAGCTGGTGTTTTGCGGACGGTTGGTCCGCCAGCGTTCGACGCCGGTCTTCTTGTCGTAGGCGACCAGCGCGGTGACCGCTTCGGACTCGGCGGTGGCAATCACCAAATCGCCGTGGAGAACCGGAGAGGCGGCATAGCCGAACTCGTATTTCTGGCGGAACGCGCCTACGTCTTTTTGCCAGCGAATCGCGCCCTTTTGCTCCAAGGCGGTCAGGACGATTTTTCCACGGTTGTAGAAGGTGATGTACAGTCCGTCAGCATCTGCGGCAATGGTCGCGCTGGCGTGCGTATTCTTGTTATGGATTTTCCCGGGAAGACCGCCCTCGTGAATGACCTGCTTGCCGAGGAGTTTGCCGGTGCTGCGTTCAAGAGCGAGCACGGACTGGGCGGTGTCATCAGCAGTGGCCATAAAGATCTTGTCGCCGATGAGGGTCGGCGTGCTGTGGCCGCGTCCGGGGATGTCGACGACCCAGTGGACGTTCTCGGACTCGCTCCAAGTCAGCGGCGGCATCGGCCCAGCGGCGGCTTTCCCATTGTGCGTCGGCCCGCGCCATTGCGGCCAATCGCCAGCGAACAGAAACGGAACACAAAGGAGGAGGATCGTGATGGAGAGCGCTTTCATGACTCGCGTCATAGAAGGTCGCAGCAAGGTTTCAAGAAGGTTTCAAATCACGAAGCGCGTTCGTCTTTACCACCCGCACGACGCCCGTCCCGGCGTTTGTCACGGCGTCCGTCACGGCGTCTCTCACGGCGTCTCTCACGGTAAGTAGGCGACGCCAAAATCAAGCGCTGCGTCGTGTAAGCGCTGATCGTGGGTCCATAGCGTTGAATTCCCATTAGCCACCACCGCGCACAGCAATTGCAGGTCGTTCCACTGGAGGCCCTTGCCGAACAAAGCCCGCTCCTCGATCAGGAACAATGTTTCATCGAAGGTCGAAGGCGCAAGTGCAGGCAGCAGGCGCAGGTCCGCAATCGTTCGGGAACGGCGGGCCAGGCTGCCGGTGGCGAGTTCGCCGATCACCACCTCATGACAGGCCACAAAATCGAACTCCAGCATCTCCATCAGCAGCGGATTGCCACTCTTCTCACGGAAATGGGTAATCCAAATATTCGTGTCGGCAAGAATCAGCACCGGCTATTTCTTCCGTTTGGAACCTTTGCCATAGCTTTTGGACTTCGGTTCGGCGGCGATGCCCAACCCGCCACGCGACCTCGAAGCAACCGCGAAATCAGGGGCGCTGCCCGCCAATCTCATCAGCCTCAGCCTTGCTTCTGAGGACACGAGTTTTTCCAACGCGGCTTTCACGACGGTGGAAATATTGTCGTCACCGACAATTTCAGCCGCCTTTTCGAATAACTCATCATCGATTGTGATCGTACTTCTCATGGCATCAATGATGCACTATATGATCTTGCGCGCAAGCAAAATTGCTGTATATTTTTCAAAATAGTGAGGGTGTCGAATTTCTTTGTCACCTGCCCGCCCCCGAACTAGCTTAGGTTCATGAGTAAAAAAGACGACAAGAAGACGCCTTCCTTTGAGAACGCGATGGAGCGCCTCGAGACGCTGGTCGACGAGATGGAGTCCGGCGACCTGAGCCTCGACAAGATGATCGCGCACTTCGAGGAGGGTTCGGGCTTGGTGGAGCTCTGCGCCAAAAAACTGGAGGAGGTTGAACAAAAAATTGAAACCTTGGTCAAAAAAGATGGGAAGATGTCTACCGAACCGTTCGACCAAGAGGACAAGGACCCAGAAGCTTAGACTGGGAATATTAAAGAACCCGATGAAACACCTGATCACGATTTTTGCCGGCATTTTTAGTCTGCTGCTTTTCTGCGCCAGTGCTCCCCCAACCGCTCCTGCGCAAGAAGGACGAGCCATGCGAGCGGAGACCGTTCGAACCATTCCGCTTCCGGCCACGCGCCGCCTGCCCGGCGAAGTGCCCGCAGGAGAAATTCCCGCCGGGGAATTGCTGCCCGGAGAAACCGAGGTCCCACCGCTTGCCACAACGATTCCAAGTATACCTACCGCGCCCGCCTCGACCACGCCGAACACCCGTCGCCACCTCGGCATGCCAAGTGCCGCCCGACAGGTAAGCAACGCCATGGCCGATTCGGTGGAGAAGATCTTGCCGGCCGTGGTTGTCGTAAAGACCTCGGCGCAAGTCCTTCACCGCGACTTTTTCCGCACGGTCATGGCGGAGCAACAAATTGGCCAGGGCTCGGGCGTGATCATAGATCCCCGCGGCTACCTGATCACCAACCGACACGTGCTCATGGAGGCCGAGACAGTGAAGGTGCAGCTCGCGGACGGACGCGAGTTCAAAGCGGAGTTCATCAATGACAACGCGCCCACGGATTTGGCCGTACTCAAGATCAAGGCACCTGCGGGGACGATCTTCACCGCAGCAGACTTTGCCGACTCCGACGACGTCCGCGTCGGCGAACTCGCCATGGCCATTGGCAGCCCATTTGGATTCAACAGCAGTGTGACCCATGGCATCATCAGTCAGAAGGGACGCGGCTGGGAAGAGATCCCAGTGGTCGACTTCATTCAAACGTCCGCGTCGATCAATCCCGGTAACAGCGGCGGAGCCTTAGTGGATATCGATGGTCGCTTGATCGGCATCAACACCTTCATCAAGACCGCGCCGGATGGCGGCCAAGGCAGCATCGGCATCGGGTTCGCGGTTCCTTCAAACGTGGCGCTGCGAGTGGCGCAGAGGATTATTGACGGCAAGCCCAGCGACCTCGCATACCTTGGCGTGTTCATGGGCCAAACGCCCTACGGTGTGATGATCACGCGCACCGTAGAGCACGGACCGGCGGCAAAAGGCGGGATCGAACCAGGTGACGTCGTGCGTGAAATCGACGGCAAGACGATCACCACCACCGATGATTTCCGAACCTACATGTTGCTGAAAAAACCAGGCCAAAAGATCAAAGCCCGAGTGATCCGCAACGAACGGATCCTCGAGATTACGGTAAAAACCGAAGAGACACCCGGACTCCGTTCGCTGATAAAGGAATAGCATGGCGCGGGTTCGACTCGATGAGCTACTGGTTCGCCAAGGTCATTTTGAAACAGCGGAGCAGGCGCAAAAACTGATCCGCGCCGGACGCGTACGTCTCGGTGACGCGCCCCAAACCAAGCCCGGCGAACGCTACGCCGAGGACAGCGAATTCACCGTCAAGGACGCGGCCCGATGGGTATCACGGGGTGGCGGCAAGTTGCAGGGCGCGTTCGACACCTGGCCCGAACTCAGCGTGGCCGGACTGCATTGCATCGACATCGGATCAAGCACCGGAGGGTTCACCGACTGCTTGTTGCAGGCCGGCGCGGCGCATGTGACCGCCGTCGACGTCGGCAAGGGCTTGCTCGCCTGGTCGCTCCGCAACGACGAACGCGTGACCGTCCTCGAACAAACCAATGCTCGGCATCTCGAATCACTGCCGAGCACAGAAGCGCATGGCGCGCCGCAGTTTTTTTGCAGCGACGTGTCGTTCATTTCGCTGACGAAAATTCTCCCAGCCATTGGCAAGGTCTGCGCCCCGGACGCGTTCGGGGTGACGCTGATCAAGCCGCAGTTCGAGGCGCGTCGCGAGCAAGTCGGTAAGGGAGGCGTGGTTCGCGACGCGGCGGTGCACCGCGAAGTTTGCGAACGTGTAAAAGACTTCGCCGAGTCCGAACTCGGCTGGCGAAGCGTCGCGATCATCGCCTCTCCGCTCACCGGTCCGAAGGGCAACCGTGAGTTCCTAGCACGCTGGCAATTGCCGTCTTAAGAACCACTGATCGGCGCGGGGGCCCCTGTCCGCCAAATTGAGAGTTTGCACCCCCTCAAATTTGCGCTAGCGGCTGGGTCAGGAAATGGGCTACATTAGCGCCACTTCGAAACCATGACAAAAAAACCAATGCGCATTGGCGTCATCGCCAACAAAAAACGAGCGGACGCAGGAATCGTTCTCAAGAGATTGCAAAGCAAGGCTGAGGAACTCGGCTTTTCGCTGGTGACCTGTGAGCAAACGCATCAGTTCCTGCCCGATGCCACCCACGTCGAACCGAACGAATTCGTCCACAGCATCGATATACTGATGGCGCTCGGTGGTGACGGTACCTTGCTGTTCTGCGCCCGACTGCTGAACGGGGCCAAAATTCCGATTTTCGGCATCAACCTCGGCAACCTCGGCTTTCTCACCTCGTTGCGCGAAGAGGAACTTGAAAAGGCGATGGACGCGATCGCCAGCGGAGACGTTCGGAAATCGCCGCGCACCATGATGCACTGCAAAGTCATTCACGAGGGCGAGACCATCCGCGAATATCGCGCGCTCAATGATCTCGTGCTCAGTTGGGGTTCGTCGGTGCGCATCGCTAATATCGAAGTGACGGTCGATAATCGCCCGGTCACCATCTACGCCTGCGACGGCCTGATTGTGTCGACGCCGACCGGCTCCACCGGCCACAGTCTTTCCGCCGGCGGCCCGATTGTGCACCCGGAGACGACCGCGTTCATCATGACGGTCATCTGTCCGCACTCCCTGAGCGCACGGCCAGTCGTCATCCCCGAACAGAGCAAGATCCGCATTATTCTGAAGGGATCGAAGGAATTAATTCTCGCGGTGGACGGCCAGTCCGGCCTGCCATTGACGCCAGGTCACGAACTCGAAATTGTCCGCGCAGACCACGGTGTAGAGCTGCTCACCTTGCCTTCCTACAGCTACTTTTCGGTGCTCCGCGAGAAGCTCGGATGGCGGGGTTCGAGCACATGACAACTTGTTGATATCAGACAGGAACCCAGTTAAAAATGTGCCAAAAATGCGCTAAATTCGCGGTGTTTTTGTGTGTAAGTTGCTCAAATGCAACGAAATGTACCGATTTGACATGTTCGCGCTTGCTTTCTCAAAAAAATCGCTGCAATCTACGTCATATTTGCAACATTTTTTATTTTTTTTAAGAGGAACGAACAATGCATGTCGAGCCATCCGAAGCTTCGGTGGCGATCTATTGGGATTTTGAAAACATCCACGCTTCGCTATATACCGTAAAATCAGGTCAATCCTACTCAAGCCCAGAGAACCGTTACCGCCAGCAAGACCCGATCGTCCATGTTCAAGCGATCATGGACTTCGCCTCCAGCGTCGGCGACATCGCCGTTAACCGCGCCTATTGCCATTGGCAGTGGTTTGCACGCTACCAAGAGATCCTCAACGAATCCGCACTGGATCTGATCCAACATTTTCCCCGCGGGATGAAAAACGGGGCCGATATTCGTTTGGCGCTCGACGTCATCGAGAACCTGCACAACTACCCGCACATCACTCACGTGATCATCGTCGGCGGTGACAGCGACTACATTAGTCTGTCGCAGAAAGTTCGCCAGTCCGGACGCCGGATCATCGGCATCGGCGTGCGCGAGACCACCAACCACTTTTGGATCAAGTGCTGCAACGAGTTCAAATTTTACAAGACCCTCGCCTGTCGCGCCGAGACCATCGTCAGTGGTGATTCCCATGATGCCGACGACGACACGCACGATCCGATGGACGACAAGGGGCTGATGGACGCCCGCGCGCTAATGCTCCGCGCCATCCGCAAACTCGTCAATACCGGCGGCGAGAACCGCGTGCCCAAACCGAAGCTCAAGCAGCTGATGATCCGCACCGATCCGTCCTTCGACGAAGGAAACTTCGGCTTTGCCTCTTTCTCGGAGTTCATCGAGGCCTTTCCAGATGTGGTCGCCGTGCAGGAGGACGAAACCGGTGGCTGGGTTTCCATCACCGACGAATCGGCAGCAGAAGCTGGTGCGGTGATCGACTATCAAACCATTTTGCGACGCGGAAAAGTGCGTCCGCTACAACCGGCATGGTGGCGTCCGGCGGTTGAGGAAATTGAAGCCATGTTCCGCGAAGCGGACAACATGCGTCTCAACTCGTTCGAAGAACTCGAACGCCGCCTTGCCACCCGCCTGCAAAGCCGTGAAATTCCGCACGACGAGGAACGCATCCACAAACTGCGCGGCAACTTGTATGCCCTGCGTCAGTTTCGGCTGATGGGCCCCGATGGCATCGGTCTGTTTGTCACCGAACCCGACCTCGTGGAAAACGTCACGGAGTCCAATGGCAGCGATGGCGGGAAAAACGGCGGGAAAAACGGCGGGAACAACGGTGAGACCAATGGCAACGGCAAGTCGGAAAATGGCAATGGCAAAAAGAAAGTCGTCAAAACCGAGAAGGGTCCCCTTACTCTTCTGCAACTCGTGGATGAAGAAACCATCCGGCGTTTGATCCGTTATGCGGCCGACCCGATTTCGGTCGATCGGGCCACATTCTTGCTTCACGGCTCCAGCAGCCCCGACGATGTCAACTACACCCGACGCATCGTCGAAAAGGTGCAAGGCGACTTCAAGAAAAAGCCCTAAAACCCAAAATAACTGCCATGAAACGCCGCCGCTTCCTTGCCGACTCCGCTGTAACTGGGGCTGGCATGGTCGGCCTCGGCGGGTTAAGTTTCGCATGGACCGGATGTTCAAATCCGGATCAGGAGACGAAAAAGATGGAGAAGGAAACCGAAAGCCAGCCAGCGATCGAGCAAGCGCCAGAAACCACGCCGCAAAAATTGCAGCCCGTCGCGCTGATTTCTGACGAACGCTACCTGCACCATATTCCTGGTCTCGGGCACCCCGAATCCCCGGCCCGGGCCGCGTCAGTAATGAAAGCGTTCAACGCGTCCGACATTCCGTTCCGCCGGCTTGAGCCGCGGCACGCGAGCATGGAGGAAATTCGCAGCTGTCACACCGCCGAATATGTGAAGACGGCGGTTCTGGATATCGAAGCCGGCAAGAGCATGCTCAGCACTGGCGACACCCATATTTCCAAAGATTCCCTCGATGTCGCGCTGCTGGCAGCCGGTGGCGTCTGTGTCGCCGTCGACGAAGTGTTCTCCGCAGATGCGGCGTCCGTCGACCGCGCGTTCTGTGTGGTTCGTCCTCCCGGCCATCATGCTGAAGCGAACAAGGGGATGGGCTTTTGTGTGTTCGGCAACATCGCTGTAGGCGCGCGCTACGCGCAAAGCAAACACGGCGCCGAACGGGTGTTGATCGTCGACTGGGATGTACACCACGGCAACGGCACGCAGGATATTTTCTACGACGACCCGAGCGTGTTCTTTTTCAGCAGCCATCAGTCGCCCTGGTATCCGGGGACTGGCGATGCCAACGAAACGGGTTCGGGTAAGGGCGAAGGGACGACGCTGAACGCCCCGCTTGCCTCGGGTTCGGGGCGGGCCGAAGTGTTCGAGCAAGCCTTCCGCCAGCAGCTGCGCAACGCTGTTAAAGATTTCAAACCGGACTTGGTGATGATTTCCGCTGGCTTCGATTCGCGCATCGACGATCCCCTCGGGCAGTTTGTGTTGGAGGACCAGGATTTCACCGACCTCACCCTGTTCATGCGCGAACTCGCGCACGAGACCGCCGGCGGACGTGTGGTGTCGGTGCTTGAAGGCGGCTATAATCTCGACGGGCTCGCGGCGGCGGCCACCGCACACGTTCGGGCGTTGGCCGAACCCGCGTAAACAAGGAATCTAGTTCTGAACTGGCAATTACATGAAACGCTACCTTCCAATTTTACTCGTGTCATTCGGACTACTCGGGGCCTGCAAACCAGGCCCGACCTCACTGGACTCTCCCGATCCCTCTTCGAGTTCGGTCGAAGCGCCTGATTCGGTTCGACCCTCTGTTATCCCGTCCTTAAATGACTCCGCTTCCTCTGACCGATCGTCGGAATTGGAATGGGTGATCGAAACCAAAGTTGAGGACCTCGCCGAAATTGAGGCTGTCCTCGATGAACTCAATGCAAGCGAGGGTTTGCTGCCAAGTACCCCAGACCCACTCGACCCTCGAACCATGCACATAACCTTCGGCAATGAACAGCTCATGATCGGTGGTTCCACCGTCACCGAAGAGGAACTGCGTGCCGCCGTTCGTGGCGGCATTAGGCGCTATGGCGCTGACACTCCTGTCGTAATTCATGCCAAGGATCTCACGTCCAAAGAGCTGTGGAATTTTCGGAAAACGTTGCATGATGACGGGGTAGAAATACTGCGCGTCGAACAGCTTTAGATCCTGAACTCACCGCTCAGCATCAACGAACTCGGCCAGAACCCGTTCCACCGCCCCTTTCTCCCGCGCCGATAATTCGACCAAGATCGCGGCCGCCTGATCCCCGAACGCCGACCGTCCGGTCTCCCCCGCTTGATGGAACAAGTCCGCCACTTCGCGCCACAACTCCGCGATATTGGCGTACCCCTTCGCCGGCGAACGCAACTCGGCCGAGTCAAGAAACTCCGCGCTCTCCGCCAAAAAATCGCGGTAGAGATTGCGGAACAGCGAACCGCCGGTCCCCGCCCGCTCCATCAACATCGCGATGGTTTGGAAATCCTCTTTGCGGTTCGGGCTCTTCTCTAATAACCATGCCTTGATCTCGGTGCTGGTTTCCAAGATCCCCTTGTAGTCCAAATTTTTTGATCGGCGGATTGAGGAACGCGGTCGCCGTGTTGAAGACGACCGGCTTGATCGCCGCCACGACCGTCGTCGGACCGAACCCAGCTTCTCCCCGCTCGATGGAAAAACTCATATTCCGGCCCGTCCATCGGACCGCGTTCGGGCTATGGCAGAACGTTGCCATACTATGGCAGAACCTTGCCACACTAGGGCAGGACTTTGCCACACTATGGCAGACCCTCGCCATACGTTGCCGTGAGCCCTTGCGGTGCGGATTGAAGTGCCAAGCAAGTGTTTGGAGAGGCCGCCGTCAGCTTCCCCGGTATAAAAGACTTTCCCAAGCGCATAAGATTACGCAAGGGGGCGGGAACTCAGGCCAAACCAGCAACCTAAACAGACCGACCCACAGACGCCTTCCAGACGCGTAAACCTCATCTTCCAAACGAAGCCACCACATGGTATTCAGCTCCCACCTCTTCCTCTTTTACTTCCTCTTGCTCGCGCTCGGCCTGTACTACACGGCGCACAAGTTTGGCGGGAACACCCTAAAACATCTCGTGCTCACCGGTGTGAGCTATCTGTTTTATGGCTGGGCAAATCCGCTGTTCGTACTGCTGATGGCCTGGTCGACCCTGATCGATTACATCTGCGGACTGGTCATCGCCGGTGGCCAAGCGGCCGAACTACCCAAGGGCGAACCGCGTTCGCGGGCGCAGAAAATCGCGCTCACCGTATCGATCCTGTCCAACTTGTCGCTGCTCGCCTTCTTCAAGTACTTCAACTTCGGCATCGACACGTTCACCGCGCTGGGCCTGACCGGCGTTCAAGATTCGGTGATGCGAATCACCCTGCCGCTGGGAATCAGTTTTTACACTTTCCAGTCGATGAGTTATTCGATCGACGTGTTCCGCGGCGACGCCAAGGCGATCCGCAACCCGATCGACTTCGCCTGCTACGTGTCGATGTTCCCGCAGTTGGTGGCAGGTCCGATCATCCGCTTCAGCGAGGTGGCGCAGCAGCTCGTTCACCGAACCCACACCCTCGAGAAGTTCTCCCGTGGCGTCGCGTTTTTCGCCATGGGCATGGCCAAGAAAATCCTGCTGGCCAATCCCTGCGGCTGGATCGCGGATCAGGCCTTCAACGCGGGCAGTGTCGGCTTTGTCGACGCCTGGTTCGGGGTGACCGCTTACAGCATGCAGATCTATTACGACTTCTCCGGCTACACCGACATGGCGATCGGACTCGGCCTGATGCTCGGCTTCGTGTTCCCGAAAAACTTCGACTCGCCGTACATCTCGCAGAGCATCACCGAGTTCTGGCGGCGCTGGCACATCTCGCTGTCTTCCTGGCTGCGCGACTACCTGTACATCCCGCTCGGCGGTAACCGCAAAGGGACGGTGCGCACGTACATCTATCTCGCCCTGGTGATGCTGCTCGGCGGCCTGTGGCACGGCGCGTCTTGGAACTTCGTCGTCTGGGGTGCGATCCACGGCGCCATGCTCGCGTTCGAACGCTTCCAAGGCAAAGACAGCTTTTACCGAGCGCTGCCACGCGTCGGCAAAATCGTCATCACCTATGTCATCGTGCTGTTCACTTGGGTGTTCTTCCGCGCGGATACGACCGGCGACGCGTTCACCTATGTGCTGTCGATGCTCGGCATGGGCGACACGAGCGCGGGCAGTGCGCTGATCGGTGCCGCGATGTACAAACCATACTATCTGCTCCACTTCGCCATCGCGGTCGGCATCGCCTTCTTCGGTACACAAACCTGGAACTTCACCCGCAAGATCACCCCCGCGAAAGCCGTGTTCATCTTCGTGCTATTCCTTTACGCCGTGCTCGTCATGACCACGCAGAGCTTCAACCCCTTCATCTACTTTAAGTTCTAGTAATGTCTGAAAACACTCCATCGCCGGCAGCTGAAACGCCGAAAAAGAAAAAGCGCCTCACGCGTGAGGAGCAGGCAAACATCGAAGTCGGCACCACCGAGATATCGCGTGGCACGGCCAAGCTGTTGGTGTTCGCCTTTCTCGCCTTCGTGATTCTGATCCCGACGGTGCAGCACATCCGCGAACTCGCGTCCGGTGAACCGCTTGGATTCCTTTCGCTGTTCGCCGACGCACCGGACGCGTTCAAAGAGGGCTACGGCGCGAAGGACCTGGCTGGGGCCGGGTTCGTGAAACGGTTCAACAGCGGCAACAAGCAACTGCTCAAGGTGTTCAAGGACTACGAAACCGAACTCGAAGAGGACTCCTATCTGTCCGGACTGATCCCGCCGATGCAGGCGCTGAACACGCGGACGCTGCTCAAGGGCAACGAACTCGCGGTGCTCGGCATCGAAGGCTGGGCGTTCTTCAAACCTGGCGTCGACTACCTTACCGGCACGCCATTTCTGGACGCGGCTCAGCTGCGTTCGCGGTCGCTCGGCGCACCGGAATGGGAACAACCGCCCGAACCTGACCCGCGTCCGGCCCTGCTCGAACTGAACGCGTTCCTCAAAGCGCAAGGGGTGCAACTCTACGTAGTGCCAGCGCCGGTCAAACCGATGATCCACCCCGAACAACTGAGTCCGCGCTATGCAGATAATGACGCGCCGCTGCAAAATCCCAGTTTCACCCCGCTGGTCGCCGAACTCGAGGCCGCCGGCATCAAGGTGATCGATCTCGCCCCCACTCTGTTCGAACACAAGCCCTCCTACCTGCGCACCGACACCCATTGGAATTCCGAAGGGATGCAACGCGCCGCCGACGAGATCGCGCGTTCGGTGATGGCGACCAGCGACATTAAAACCGGCAGCTTGCCGCTCGAAAACAATCGCGAGGTGGTGATCAACGAAGGCGACATCACCGCCACCACCCTCGAACTCAAAGGCACGGATATCTTCGGCGCCGAGGAGACCACGATCCAGCAGTTTACTTCCGATGATCAACCGCTCAATTTCAGCGACCCGGCGGCCGAGATCGTGCTGCTCGGCGACAGCTTCGCCAATATTTTCTCGGTCAACGAAGACCTCAACTGGGGTGAAAACGCCGGACTCCGCGAACACCTCGCCGCCCGTTTCCGCCAGCCGGTTCTCGCGATCACCATGAACGACAATGGTGCCTTCGCCAGTCGCGAGGCCCTGTTCGATCTGTGCGCACGCCAAGGCACTGGCTTCTTTAAAAATAAAAAGGTCGTGATCTACGAGTTCGCCGCGCGCGAACTGGCGGTCGGCGACTGGAAGACGTTTGATTGGTCCAGGATTCCGCAAACCACCGCCACAACCACGGCAGCCGCGCCGCTGCCCCCCACCGACATTACCGGCACCATCGAACTCGTCAGCCGCCCGCCCCGCCCCGGCACTGTCGCCTATAAGAACTGCATCGTTCAGCTTTATCTTACCGGTGTCGAGGGGTTGCCCGAAGGCGATAGCGCCTTGATTCGCATGTACGGCATGCGCGACAACAAATGGACCAGCGCCGCCGAATACAAACTGGGCCAGCAAGTCCGGCTGCGTTGCGAGGACTGGTATGAAGCGGCCAAAACAAAAAAACTCGCCACCATGAAAGTCGAAACGGTTGCGCTCCCCGACGAGATCGCGTTTGGTGATCCGCCGCCCGAACTTTGGGCCGAAGAAGCGCTGGAAACTGACGCTGCACCCGAACCGCAACCTTGAACTCCCGCCCATAAAATCCAAAGAGGATCCATGATTCGCACCTTGCTACCTGCCCTGACATCTTTCCTCGCGCTGTTCCTTCTCACTGGTTGTGGCGGCGGTTCGACGACCGCCACCCCCGAAACCGATGCCGACTATACGCCGCCAGTCCCGGTGAACCCGCTCGGTGCCGATACCGCTGCGGCAGCCACCGCTCTTCTCGCCGCCAACGCCGACAAGAACGCGATCCGCGGCGAAGGCGACTGGCTGTTTTCGCCGAACGAACTCCGCTTCCTTTCAAAGGGCGAGTTCTGGGGGGCGCGCATGGCTCAAACCAGTGCCGCCGCCAACAAATCCTGGGCCGACCCGCTGCTCGGCATCAATAGCTTTCAAAACAACCTCACCGCCAAAGGCATCGAACTCATTATCCTCCCGGTGCCGCCCAAAGCGACCGTCTACCCCGACAAACTTCCGGGGATGGCTGCGCCGCAAGCCAGCGACGCGCTGCCGCGCTTTATTAAATATCTGCGCGAGTCCGGCATCCAAGTGGTCGACCTCACCGCGGCGATGACCAAGGCCCGTAGCAGCAAACCGATGCACTGTACCACCGATACCCACTGGAGCCCGCAAGCCATCGAACTCGCGGCCGACACGCTCTACAACCAGCTCAAGGGCAAGCCGTGGGCCGCCGGCATCGCCAAAGAGACCTACGACGTCGAAGAGAAAACCATCTCCTACCCGGGCGACTTGGTCGAACTTTCCGGCGAGTCCATCGCCGCCGAAAGCTTTACGGTTCGCCGGGTCACCAAAGGCGGCGCTGTGCTGCCCGAAGATCCGGACAGTCCGATCCTCGTGATGGGCGACTCGCACACCTTGTTCTGCCACGAACCGAACATGGTCACCAACGGCGCAGGCCTGTCCGACCACTTGGCCCTCCGCTTTGGCTGCCCGATCGACCTGCTCGGCATCAAAGGGTCGGCCTCGAGCGCCACCCGCCAGACCCTGCTCTCGCGGAAAAACCGAGCCCAGAAAGCTGGCAACGACTACCTCGGTAAAAAGAAAGTGATCATCTGGTGCTTCACCGCCCGCGAGTTCACCGAGAGCACCGGCGGCTGGCGGGATCTTGACCCGAAGTACTGGAAGTAAACCGGGATTGGCCAAGATGCAGTTGTTTCGCCGTCTGGTCTTCCTCCTCTGCTTGTCCGCTGCCAGCCTCGGCCAGTTTTCTGCCGCGGCGCCGCCGAGTGAGCCGAACGTGCTCTGGCTCTATGTCGATGATATGAGCGACTGGATGGGTTGCTACGGCCACGCGGGCAAAGGAACCGTACCAACGCCGCACATCGACAGTTTGGCCGAAAACGGCATCCGCTTCGAACACGCGTTCATGCCAGCCCCGGTCTGTTCGAGCACTCGTTCGGCCTTGATCACTGGCACGATGCAAACCAGCCACGGCCTGCATCACCACCGGACTCCACTAAAAAAACCTTTGCCAGACGGCATCGAGACACTTCCCGAGTTGTTCCGTGCTGCGGGTTACATTACCTTCAACGAAGCCAAGGATGACTACAATTTCGACAAGCCGCGCGAGGACATGTACTCCCCGGAGTTCGAACGCCCCGGATATAAAAGCCACTTGAACAACCTCAACCTTGATTGGCTGGAGCAACTTAAAGGAAAGAAATTCTTCGGTCAAATTCAACTGCGAGGCGGGAAATTTGAAGGCGAGACCGGGTCAAAATATCCGATGCCCAGCCGGGTGGCCGAGTCCGATGTCACCGTGCCGCCGTACTACCCCGACGACCCGGTGATCCGCAACATGCTCGCCCGCCACTACGAACAAGTGGCCGCCACCGACGAGCAAGTTGGGGCGATTCTTGCCGCACTGAAAGCGTACGGATTGTGGGAGAATACCGTCGTATTCTTCTTCACCGATCACGGTGGCCCGATGCCACGCGCCAAACAATTTCTCTACGAGGACGGTACCAAGGTCCCACTGATCGTGCATTGGCCCGTCGGCCGCGAGCAGCTCGAACGGGGTGGACGCGTGCGCTCGGATTTGGTCAGCGGCATCGACATCTCCGCCTCCACCCTCGGCCTGGCCAAGCTTCCCCTGCCCGACTTTATTGAAAGCCAAGACCTGTTTGCCGTCGACTTCAAACCTCGAACCCACGTGATCTCCGCTCGCGACCGTTGCGGACTCGCAATCGATCGGATCCGCGCAGTTCGAACCGACGGATTCCGCTACCTACGTAATTCACAAACCGACCGGAGCCTTTACGCACAACAATATCGCGACAACTACGCGTCGTTTACACGGATGCGTGAGTTGTTGGACGCCGGGAAGCTTTCCCCCTTGCAAGCGTCATACTTCGACCCCACACAGCGCCCGTCCGAAGAACTCTACGACCTCAAATCGGATCCGCATCAGGTGAACAACCTCGCTGCCGATCCCGCCTTTCAGACTCAACTATTGCACCACCGACATCTGCTGCGCGTGTGGGAAACGAAGACCAATGATAAAGGTCGGTACGCCGAGGATCGCGCCTCGTTGCGCGCGACCTATCAGCAGTATCGGAAGAAGAACCCGAGTGCGCCGGAGTTCGATTTTATCAAAGCGGAAGCGAAATAACCTAAGCCAAGATATCCAAGATATTAGAAATTTTGAAGGTCATCTAACCGACGCCGAACTTTCTACGACTAACCATGGAGTGGTGGCAAGAAAGTAGCCCAGAGTGGAGCGAGGTACGAGCGCAACCCGGGGTAGCCGAGAGCTTTTGAACCGACCGGCCTGCCCCTCTGCACCAACTCTTCGCTTCATGTCCGGTCGGAACGGCCTCATGGCTCTGAGGACATCCTGCGGCCTTTATTTATTCTTTGGCCGGACGCAGCAGGGAACGCCATTCAAAGGAGGACAGGATGTTTGTTGTGACCGTCCCTCCGGGACTCCCTGTTCTTTCTCGCTATTCCGGGGGTTGCGCTCGCGCTCCACCCCCGGCTACTGTCTTCCGTCCCTCCGGGACTCAGCGACATGACCCATAGATTTTAAAAAACCAGCACACTAGTGTGCTGACTGGGCCTGCGGGCTAAAGCCCTCGCTACATTATTGGTCGGCGCGCGCACGGTGTGGCATAGGTTTCAACCTGTATTTGCCCGGCGGGCTTTAGCCCGCCGAGATGAGGCCGTTGGCCTCATCTTTACCCTATCTTATCATCACGAAATTTTGGGGCAGCACACTAGTCGGATGTCACCGCTAACGCGGCTCGTGCCACGTTCTTTCCCATTCGACTAACTAAAGGAATTTGAAAAGTTTGACTCATTTAGTCACGAATCGACAAAGTAAGGATCTAATAGTTCGCCTTAAGGGAGGCCGACCCGCAGATAATGGATAGAAAAAGTCCATTAGTTAGTTAGTGGGGCCCCTGATCAAAGTCGATTTCACCGTCTCACCCGTTGGAAGGACCGAGTCCCCTCGCTACCTCGGGTTTAAACCGCCAGCACGGACTTCACCAAGGACCCGTTTAAGCCCGCCGGCACATGCACCGCCCGAACGCCGATCGACAGCGTGTCGCGAATGTTGCGCATCTCGTCGTCGAAGAACACCATCTCGTTGTAGGCGAAGCCGGTCTCGCGTTGCAGTAGTTCGAAGTGAACCAGTTTGTTGCCGGGATAAATTTGTTGGTAGCGGAAGCGGTCGCGGATGCCGAGTAGTTCGAGGAGAGCGTTGGCAGCTTCTGGATCGTGGGTTCGAGACGCGAGCGCCAACGGCACTTCTTTCTCCGCCAATTGGTCCAGGATTGCCATGACATCGGGATACAGCCGGCAGTGGTTGCCGGCTTGGTCGGTGATGCGTCCGTCGTCATCCTGCTGGAACGGCGGCGTGGTGCAATCCACCCAGGTACCACAATCCCACAAGGTATAATCGAGGTCGAACACGACCAGTTTGATGCTGCCGGACTCGTCCATGGCGTTCAGCCGAACATCGCCGGTACTTGTTCGGAGGCTTCGAGCAACGAGGCCACATTCGTTCGGTGCGGGGCGAGCAACATCAGGCCGCCAGGCTCAAAGTGCAATTTGGCGCTGTGACCTTCCACCACGACGGTGCATTCGCTGGCGTCGGACGGGTACGTCACCGTGATCGAGTCGTTCTCCAAATCTTCCACCCGGTCGATTACGTCTTCGACATTCAACGGTGCCGGAAAATCGAAACAGAGCCGGTCGAACAGGCCATCAAACGCCGTAGCGAAATCTTCCGAACGCGCCACATCCGGATCGGTAATGTCGCACAGTTTAGTGACCAAGTGAAAGTTAGACGCGTTCTCCGGATCCCCCTTGATGGTGATGTCGACGCGGTAGTTGGGCGCGTCGATCGACGCGGCCCCGGCATCGGCGTCGTGGCCCAGGCTGAGTTCGCGGCGTTTGTAGTTAAAGGTCGTCTTCAACGTTTGAAACAAGGACTCGGCGTGGTCTACCAAATCCTGTGCGCCCAAGCGCCGGGCGGTGCGGTCGGCATACTCTCCGGGTGAATCGGGCAGGGAAAATCCCTTCTGAAAACCCTGCAAGGTCTTTAACGTGCCGTGCTGGGTTCCTTGAAAACGGGCCTCATTTAATGGCGTTTCGATCGGTTCGCTCATGCGGATAGCGAACCGCATGTTTTCGGGTCGGGCAAACCAAAAGACCATCTCGACGAAAATGAACAGCTTCACATTTAAGCCACACAAAATCGTTGCACCCCCCTCCACATGCGGTAACCGCCCACCATGTCCAAAAATGACGCAATCTCCGCCTTCGGTGCCGAAGACCCGCTAACCCTCGTGATCTTCGGCGGTACGGGGGATCTCACCCGCCGTAAACTCCTGCCCGGCCTGTACGCCATGTATCTCGAAGGACTGCTGCCGAAGAAGATCGCCATCGTCTGCCACGGCCGCCGCGATTACAATGACGAGATGTTCCGTCCGATGATGGAAGAAGATATCAAAAAGCATTCGCGGCTCAAAGTGAACAAGAAGAAGCTCAGCTCTTTCCTCAACTTTCTGTACTACTTTAAAGGCAACTTGGATTCGTCGGATGATTTCGAGGCGCTCGCCACCCGTTGCAAAGAGGACAAGAAATGGCCGGACAACCACGTCTTTTATTTGGCCACAGCGCCGGGCTTTTTTGGTTCGACCACCCAGATGCTGGTCGACGCCGGCATGATTCGCAACCACACCGACAAAAACTGGTCGCGTGTGGTGGTCGAAAAACCGTTCGGCACCGACCTCGCTTCTGCGCAAGCACTCAACAGCGAACTGCTCCGCTTACTCCACGAATCACAGGTCTACCGGATCGACCACTACCTCGGTAAAGAGACGGTGCAGAACATCATCTCGTTCCGCTTCGCCAACACCATCTTCGAACCGATCTTCAACAGCCAGTACGTCGACCATATTCAGATCACCGCCTCGGAAACCGTGGGCATGGAGTCCGGACGCGGCGGCTATTACGACCAGTCCGGCGCGCTGCGCGACATGATGCAGAACCACCTCCTGCAGCTGCTCTGTTTTGTCACCATGGAACCCCCGTCCGGCCTCGCCGCCGACGCGATCCGCGCCGAAAAAGTGAAAGTGCTGCAGTCCATCCGTCCGCCGACCGAGCAGGACGTGCGCGACGATGTGATTCGCGCCCAATACAGCGCCGGCAAACTCGGTGACGACACGGTCAACGCCTACGTGATGGAAGACCGCGTGCCCGCCGATTCGACCACCGCCACCTTTGTTGCCGCCAAGTTGTTCATCGAAAACTGGCGCTGGGGCGGCGTGCCCATGTACCTGCGCACCGGTAAACGCCTGAACCGAAAGTACACCTCGATCTCCATCGTGTTCAAAATTCCGCCATTGAAGATTTTCAAGACCATTGAAGAAGACGACGAGGGTATCGACATCACGCAGACCCAACCCAACGTGATGACCTTCCACCTCGCGCCGCAACAGGGCATCAGCCTCGAGTTTGCGGCGAAGCGTCCGGCCATGCAGCTGGTGGTCGAAAACGAGTCCTTGGATTTCCGCTACGACGCTGACGAGAATCTTCCCGAAGCCTACGAACGCCTGCTGCTCGACGCCATGCGCGGCGACTCGACCCTGTTCATGCGCTCCGACGAAGTGGAAGCCGCTTGGGCGGTTGTCGACCCGATTCTCAAGGCTTGGGAAAGCCAAGACGATATTCCGGTCCACTTGTACCAGCCCGGTGGTTGGGGGCCGCGCGAAGCTGGCGGACTGATCAAGCCGAACGGCAAGTGGCAAAATCCGGAGTAAGCCACACGACCTGTAAGACCACATCTCTCAGATCGACTAAAGTTCAGTGAAACGTACCGTCTATCTGTTGTCGGCCTTGTGGGCATTGTTGGTCTCGGTCTTTTTGCCTCATCAAGCCGCAGGCCAAATAGATATCACCAGCGTTGCGCTCAGCAACGGCATGATCCACCTTGAATGGAGCGGCGGCACCGCGCCATGGCAAGTCGAAGCCCAGGCCGACATCGCCTCCAGCAACTGGACGTCCATTGCCACCGCTGCCACTGCGAACGCCAGCGTTCCGGCAAGCACCGCCCTGCAATTCTTGCGCGTCGCCTCACTACCGGCGCCCGATGCGACCGCCCGCTACCGGATGACCTTCGTCAATACCTGGAGCACCTCCAACCCGGCTGGGTACAACTTTCCCGGCACCGCACACTATACCACCTTTGCCGGCACCACCCACAACGACAGCTTCAGCATGTGGAAAACCGGCGACCTCGCGACCCCAGGCATGGAACAGTTGGCCGAACTCGGCGGAACCTTCATGGCCCAGAACGAAATTACCGCCGCGATCACCGCCGGCAGCGCCGACCAGTCCCTCTCCTTCCCCGGCTTTTTCCCGCCCGGCGTCAACCAGGTGGTGTTCGAGTTTGATGTCAACTTGAGCCACCCCAAAGTCTCCTTCGCCAGCATGGTCGCGCCCAGCCCGGACTGGTTCGTCGGCGTGTCCGCGCTCGAACTGATCCAAGCCGGCGACTGGGTCGACACGCTCAACGTCCCCGCCCGCGTCTACGACGCCGGCACCGAAACCGGCGAAGGCTTCTCGCTCGGCAACCCCGCCGAGTTAGTTCACCAACCGATTTCCAGGTTCGACACCTTTACCCTGCCCTTCGGCGCGTTTTCGTTCGAACGGATCGAGCCGTAGGTCATCATGTCGGGACGGTTCGATTTCCCAGGAAGGAACGCGGTGCTGTGGGCTGGAGCGGCAACGATAGCGATGGTGCTGCTGAACCTTTTCTTCCTGTACGTTGCCGAGATCGGAACGTTCCTCGCCTTGAGTCCGCTTATTGTTCTTCCTGTTTGGATTTGTTTCGTTGTCCCTTTTGGAATCGCACTTCCCGCTTTGTTGAAGAACGGGTGGAGAAATGTCTTTGCCATCTGCTTGTGCATACTGCTCTTCCTGTGGCTTGGCATGATCGGTGGACAGATTCATAAACAGGCACTTGCCTCGGTTTTACGGAACCCGCCTCCGCGCCCGATGTTCCAAGGCGACTTCGGGCTGTATGGCCGGAATAGCTTACCGCAATGGTGGCCTATCGCGATCGCACAGAATACAGGAATGAATCTATATTTGGATGACGCCGATAACGCCCTGCTACTTCTGCACCCCAGCCAGAATCTGTGGACTCGTGAAATGACGATGGATTCCGTTACGCTGCGTTCGACGAACGGGACCAAGATCACCATTTCAAGGAGTATGGATACTCTGACGCTTCCAACGAACGAGGAACTGCACACCTTTGGGTTGAAGAAAGACGCGGTAAAATCCTCCGCTCTTTTCGATGAAGACCTTCCCGAGGATTGGGGCCCCGAACTTGTTCAAGAGTTGATCCAAACCAACGATGTTCCCGAATTCAAACGCCTTTTGCAAAAGCTTGAACGAAAAAGAACCCCGTAAGACTCCCTCGTTCGCTTGTCCGGCCCACGAATGACAGGAGCGTCCGCTACGCGAATGGGTACAAGACCATCTACACGTCACGGGAAAACGCGCAGCGCGCGTAGTCTACCGTCCGAAATTCCGCGTATTCCGCGTTTTTCCGCGGTCCAATCCAAACCGATGGCATGGAGGATTCTCAGATGACAAACCGGACGCAAACGTGTATTTTGCCCGCATGGTTGCTCGTGGTTTGACTCGATTTTCGCTTTTGCTCTTTCTCCTCCCCGTCCTCTCCTTCGGCGAGGCGATGGTGCAGTATTTCAACACCAGCTATCGCGAACTCACGCACAAGATTCCCGAACTCGCGGAAGTCGGCTACAACTCGATCTGGCTGCCACCGCCGACCAAGGGTTCCGGCGGGCTGAGTGTCGGTTACGATTTGTGGGACCGCTTCGATCTCGGCAGCAAAGACCAACGCGGCACGGTGCGCACGCGCTATGGCACCGAGGCCGAACTCCATCAGTTGATCCGCGTCGCCCACCGCTTCGGCATCCGAATCTACTTCGACACGATCATGAACCACAACGCCTTCGATGTGCCGGGCTTCAACGAGTTCACGCCGATCGATATCTACCCCGGCTTTATCGCTGCCGAAGATTTCCACCTGCGCCGAACCGCCGAGGGCTTCTACCGAAAATGGGACAACACGCGCAACTGGAACGACGCCTGGCAGGTGCAATACCTCGGCCTGTCCGACCTGATCGACATCGCCAACGAAGCCTTCATCAACGGCAACCACGGTTCATACGAAGGCGCGACCTTTCCGAAGTACGTCGGCGTTCGGCATCCGGCGAACCCCGAGTATTACTGCGTCGATAAAGACGGCAACTATGTCGGCTTCAACTCGCCCGTGATCGCGGCGCAGATGGCCGCGAACCCGGCCGACTTCAACGAGGACGTCAACGCCATGCTGATCCGTTCGGTGCGCTGGCTGATGGACCACACCAAGGCCGATGGACTCCGTCTCGACGCGGTGAAGCACACGCCCGATTATTTCTTCGGCGAACAGTACGGCGCGTTCAAGGACGGCTCCAACGCCGGCTATCTCGGGGCGGCGCAGGAGCAGTTCAATCTCACCCGCGGCTTCTCCGACTGGAACAACCACCGCGACTCGGTTTTCTCCACCGAGATCCCGCGCGACGACGCCATGATGTTCGGCGAACACCTCGGCGAACCACCCGGCTTCCAAGGCTACGTCGACGCCGGCATGCGTCTGGTCGACAACGAACTCCGTTCTTGGCTCAACAGCCGACTCGGTTCCCCCTTCGCCGGCATCGACGGACTCGACCAACCCGGCGGCGGCGGTTTCGACCCGGCCATCGCGGTGATGCACGCGCAGTCCCACGACAACGATTTCGCCGCCCGCCGCGAACTGCAACACGCCACCTATTTCACCCGCGCCGGCCTGCCGCTGGTCTACACCGATGGCAACTTCCACGCCGAAACTCTCGGCGAAAGCGGCGGCGCTTTTCCGCGTCACGCCAACACAACCTTCCTCGGCCAGTTCGGCGACAAGCTGCTGACGAACATCGTCTACGTACACAACCAGTTCGCCCGCGGCTCGCAACGGAGCGCCTTCAGCGATCCCGATTTCGTCGCCTACGAACGCATCGACAACCGCGAGGGCCACACCCAGAACCACGAAGCCGCGACCATGTTGTTCATGATGAACGACAACTTTTCGAACGGCGCCGGACGCAATGTCAGCACCAGTTTTCCGGCCACCGGCGGCACCGCCTTCGACGCCTACCTGCACAACTACTCGCCGATCGGCGGCAGCTTTTACACTTACGCCTCGCAGCTCGGCGGCGTCATCGTTCCGCCCGGTGGCTACTTCATTTTTTCCTACCGCAGCCCCGAACCCTCGGATCTTTGGGGCGGCGATCCCATCGCCATCTATCAAAACGGCGCGCTGGTCACCGACACGCTTTGCTACGAACGCCGCGACGGATCCGACGGCGATCCCGGCTTCAATCCCTACGGCGTGGCCGACGCCGACAGCACCGACTTCGCCTACACCTACTGCGTTCCGCGCGTGACCAGCGGCAATGATCTGCGCTTCAGCGTGCGCACCGACGGTTCCGCCGACAACGTCCTGCTCAAACTCGACGGCGGCATCAATTTAAACAGCCAATCGCACCCCGGCGGCGACGGACGCGACAACCCGCCGGCGCTGGCGACCGACACCTTTCTCGGTTACGAACAGATGGATTTTGTGCAGCGCCAGCAGAAGGAAAAGTTCGCGGCGGAGGATTCGGCGAACCGCAATGTTATCGGTTCGGCGGGGGCGGAAACCTGGACTGCGGTCATCGGCAGCCCTGGCTTTACCACTAGTCAAGGCGGCGGGTTCGACAGTGATGTGCTGACCGCGCAGTGGGTCTATCACGACCCGCGCGACGCCTCGGTACCCGGGGGGACGGTCCAGTTCTTTCCCGCTCCGGCGAACGCGGCCAATGCCGCTATAGATGTCTGGACCAAACTCGGCAACCCCGGCGATGTGAACCGCGCCGTCATCTACTACACCACCGATGGCAGCTTTCCCGAGGGCGCTGGCGGCGAAGGGTTCGGTACGACGCAAAGCGCCGAGATGCAGTTCCAGTTTCTCGACGCGGGGGCCGATTGGTGGAAGGGCACGATACCCGCGCAGCCGCTCGGCGCAACGCTCCGCTACAAGATCGGCGCGTTCGACGCGGACCCGGCGATCGGCGCGGTCTTTCCGAGTTCGGCCTCCAACGTCGGACTCAAAAAGAGCATGATGACCGTGTTCGAACTCGACAACTTCGACGCCACCACCGTCTCCCATCATCCGCACAACGACTACGGCCCCGCCGAGTCCGGACTCGATGAAGGCTTCCATATTCTCTCGGCCCGCGCCTTTCTCAAACGCGACGGCGGCAGCCCTTTTCCCGGCACCAGCATTTACAACACCTTTCCGCAGACCTTCTATTACGACGCGCAGACGCCGACCGGCGAACTCAAGTTTCCGGTGGCCTTCGAGACGCTTGGGGGTTCGGAATATGAAGCGGTGGTGCGCACCGACGCGACCGTCGAACAGGTGTTCTTCCATATCGACGACCCGGCGGCCGGCAACGACGACGGGACCACCATGCGCCCAAACGGCAACGGTCTGAACGCGGCCGGCAACGATGCCTGGGTCGAGGCCAGCGAGGTGACACCGAGTTTGCAAATCTCGTCCGCCTATCCCCGCGAGTGGCGCTTCAAGATCCGTAATATCCCCGCCGCCAATGTCGCCGGCGCGGTGCGGGTGCGTCTGCTCGAACTTAGTTCGAGCACCAACATGACGCTCTCCGCAACCGCCGGCCACTTCACCGAACTCTCCACCCCGGTCACCTTCAACGGACCCAACCACCGCTTCTACTTCGACTGGCCGAACACCGACGGCACTCCCGTCGGCGCTGGCTACACCGGACGTGTGTTCTTTGAGGACACCCTTGGCAACGGCCTCAACAACCCCGATCTCAACGACAGCTTCAGCGTCGAGGTTATTCCCGACGGTAACTCGTCCGGGTTTTTCCTGCCCAAAACCAGTTTCACGATCGCGCGTTCGATCGGCGGCGGACTCGGACGGTTCGAGGTGACGCTGCCCGACCTCTACGATTCCAACGCGCCGAACCGCTTGTACACCCTGCGCGTCCGCCAGGTAAACGCCGCCGGCGTGCAAAGCGAAACGAGTGTGCGCGTCACCGCGATTCCGACGCCGCCGGCCCCCTTCATCGACATCATCGAACCCGAAGAAGTCGACGTCATCGGCAACCGTCAAACCATCGAAGTGACCAGCTTCCCGACGCAACAACTCGTTCGGGTAAGCACCGATTCGGATCCCTCCTCGGTCGTGGTCACCGTCGACGGTGTCGCCCTTGCCGTCCTCGGTAGCAGCACCGGCGGCACCAATCGCATCTGGTGGGATTACCAATGGACCATCACCGCCGAAGGCACCTTCACCATCACCGCCGACCGCGGCGACGCGACCGACACCGTGAACATTCCGGTGCGCTTCGTCGAACGCGTCCCGGAAGATCCAAACGATCTCGACGACGACAACGACGGCCTGCTCGACACCGCCGAACAAACCAATCCGGGTCCCCCACCCTCCGCCAATTCCGACACCTGGACCCAAGCGCAAGTGCACGACGAATGGGCGCTCGGCCAAACCGGCCCGCTGCAACCCGACACCGATCTCGACGGCCTGCCCGACGGTCTCGAACTCGGCTATCGCAATCCCAGTCCGCCTGCCGGCGATCCAGCCGAGACCGACACCGGCGACGACACCAACAACGACGGCACCCCGAACTTCGTCGCCGACCGCGACCCGCCCTACTACAACACCCTCGACAACCTCGGCAACGTGCCCGAGGTCACCAACGCCAGCATCGGCGGCAACCGCCGTTCGCGTGTGGCCGGCACCACCACCGATCCGAACAACCCCGACTCCGATTCCGACGGCATTCCCGACGGCATCGAGGACGCAAACCGCAACGGCTGGATCGACGGCGACGGCGAGGACCTGCCGCCTAGCTTTAATCCCTGGCTCGGACGCGACTGGCCGGACGGCGTCATGGATGCCGGCGAGACCTGGCTGGAAACGGATCCGAACAATCCCGACACCGACGGCGACGGCATTCGCGACGGCGACGAGGACGCCAACCGCGACGGCATGATCGCCGGCGACACCAACGGCGACCGCGTTCTGGATAGTGGCGAGACTTGGACCGAAACCAATCCCTTGGACGCCGACACCGACGGCGACGGTTTGCCGGACGGTTGGGAAGTGTTCCACGGACTCGACCCGCTCGACCCCACCGGCCCGAACGGCGCCGCCGGTAATCCGGACGGCGACACGCTCGGCGGTAGCGCTCAGGGCGATCCGTACACCAACCTGCTCGAGTTCCAGAACGGCACCCATCCGCTCGAAGTCGATATTGCCGGGGTGGTCAACGGCGACGCGATCACGGTCGGACCGGGTCCGATGATCGGCATGGTCAACGGCCAAGCCTACTTCGAGGAGTTCCGCGATTGGAACAAAGACGACCTGATCGTGCTCGACGAGTACGAAGGCGACGGCAACAACAACCGCTCCGGCGACCTGTTCATCGGTGGCGATGGCTTCGACAGTTCCCGCGATATGGTCGCGTTCTACGCCCGCGACGGTGGCACCGCCCTCGACAAATTTTACTTCCGCGTCGACATGCACGACCTGCAGCCCTTCGCCGAGGAAAGCGGACTCGACCTGTACGTGGTCATCAATGTCGGCAACCCCGGCGCGGGTGAGAAAAACCTGCCGGATGAAGTCGACACCATCACCGACCTCGGCTGGCAAGTCGTGGTCGCGGTGTACGACAGCAACAACGGCAACGTCTATGTCGACCTCGATCCGAACAACAACACGACCAGTTTCGGCCAGAGTTTCACCGGCATCGACGTGCGCGACCGGAGTCATCCGGCCGGGTTCGAAGGGGCCTACTTCAACAGCGAACTCGATGCGGTGGAGTTCGCGATTACCCGCAGCGCGCTGACCGACGCCGGCTGGAACGGACTCGATGCGGCAAACTTCAGCTACCAGGTTTTTACCACCAAAGACGGCACCCAGAACGACGGCACCGGCGCCGGCGACCTCGGCGGCCGTTCGGATGTGCGCGACTCGATTTACGACGACAATGTCGCCGAGGATTACTGGCGCGACCAAGGCAGTCTGCAAAACCGACTGACGACCGGGTTCGGCGTGAACGGGTTCAATGACATCGGCAAATGCGCTAGCGTCGCCATGTTGGTGCACGGCAACCAACCGATTCGCCCGGGCGCGAGCATGCAGGACTTGATCAACGACGGCCAAGGCGCGGGCTACCACCGCACCCCGCTGGTTCACGACATGTTCGACAGCACCGTCAACCTGCACATCACCGCCACCCTCGCGAGCGCGCTCGAATGGGCCGCCACCGACCCCGCCACGCCCGACATCTGGCGCCTCGGCAGCACCGCCAACGGGCCGCGGTTCAACGATTGGATCGCCAGTTTGATGGCCAGCAATACCGTCGAACTGCTCGGCAGCACCACCAGCGACCACATGCTGCCCTACTTCCCGCACGCCTACCATGTCGACAATGTCGCATTCGCGACCGACACGCTCACGCGCATCTACGGCGCCCCCTCCAGCCGCGTGCTCTGGCTCCCCGAACGCCTGGCCGACTCCGCCACCCTCGCCGAAGTCGACGCGCTCGGTTACAGCCACACCTGCATCGACCAGTTCCGCCACGTGCTGAAATGGTTTGGCCGAACCAGCGCGCTCACCGAGGGCGGCTACCGCGTGAACCGAGTCGAGAACACCGACTGCTTTGTGATCAACGATTTTGCCAGCGAGTTCCTGTTCGAGACGCACGACAACGGACTCGCTTTCGCCCTGCGCAACATCGTCGCCAAGCGGGCGCGCAGCGGCACCCAGGATCAGTTGCTGACCTTGTTCAAAGCATGGGAGGAGTTCGGCGATGTGGACAAAGCCGACGCCTACGACCTCGCCGTCCGCTGGCTCGCCAATCGTCCGTGGATCGATCTGGTGTCGCTCGACGATATCGCCGCCGATCCAAACTGGGGGCAGATTGACCGCGGCAGTGGGCTCGCGCTGCCGAAGGTCGCGCAAGATTGGATCGACCACGCCACGGATGAAAATTACGACCACTGGTACTACGGTTCGGCCTTGGAAGAAGGGCTGTTCAACCGGGTGTTCGAATCACGTCCCACCGCAGCGACGCCGGAGTCATGGGGCCAAGTCGGCGTCACCGGCATGATCGACCAAGCCTGGACTGACTTGCAAAGCATCACGCACCCGGATGTCCGCGAACTCGCCCGGGCGACCTTGCACGCCTCGGTCTTTCAAACCGCGTTCCACAATCAGGCCAACGGCGACCTCAGCAAGTTCAGCACCGGCGATTACATCAATCCCGACAACGATCCGGAAACCATCGCCCCCTTCGCCGCCCGCGCCCAGGCGCAAACCCGGATGACGTCGATGTTCCGCGTCCTCGACCAATGGGCCGCGAACCCGCCCGCCGCGCCGACCACGTCGATGGCTGATATCGACCAAGACGGCTTCCAGGAATGGACGCTCGCGAACCAAAATCTGTTCGCCATTTTTGAAGCAAACGGCGGGCGCATGGTGGCCGCGTTCATGCGCGACCGTACCAATCAAATCATGCAAGTGATCGGCAACTTTTCCGGCTACGATGGCGACGAAACCGAGAACGAAGGCATCCAGAATATCGACGCCAACGGGACGGCCGCCCACCGCACCTCCGGGTTCAAAGACTGGTTCGCCGCCGGTCCCGGCAGCAGCCATGTCAACGGCAGCTACAATGTCGTCACGCTCGCCAACGGCCTACAACTCAGCAGCATCGGCGGTCCGGTGACCAAAACCATCACGATGGGCGACAACACGAGTCGTGTGTTCGAGGTCGCCTACAACGTCGACCCATCGGTCAACCGCCTGTACGTCCGGCACGGCCTGTCGCTCGATCTGCGAACCCTGCTGACCGATGGCCAGGCCCATCTGACGCCGGTGACCCAGTCCAATACCACGGTCACGGTTCGCAGTCTGCTCGCCGGACGCGAAGTGAATGCGATCCTCACGTTGGGTTCGGGAACGATCTACGAGTCGGCCGCCACCGACGACGACAACACTTTCGAAACCGTCCCCATGCGTAATCAGGCCCAGACCGAACAGCTCGAAATCAGCGGCGCCGGCAACTTCGACTACACGCTCGCCTTCGAACCCAAGTCCCTGCCGACGGTCGTCGTTCCGCCCAATCCCGATCCGGACAACGATGGCATTCCGACCGTGTTCGAAGACCTGCACCCCTTCTTAAATCCGAACGACCCCGCCGATGCGCTGCTCGATCAGGACGGCGATCTGTTCACCAATCTCGACGAGTACATTGCCGGCACCAATCTCGACGACCCCAACGAGTTCCCGGTGATCACCGATCTCAACACCGATGGAACGGGTTCGGTCTTGTACTTCCCGACCAAGCCCGGCCGCAACTACACCGTCTGGTACAAAAACCACACCATCATGAATCCCCCCGCCGACTGGACCATCATGAACACCGCCACCTTGGCCGGCACCGGCGGCGTCGTGTCGATCCTAGACGATGGCACCATGACCAGCCCCGCGCCGAACGCCCCTGCCTTGTTCCGGAGGTTCTACCGGGTGACGATCAATCTTGCGCCTTAAAATGGCGTTCCCTCGGCCATGATCATTCAATTTATCTCCTCAATTATCCAACTCGTATGCAGCACCCTTGTTTTACTTTTTGTTCTTCGAGCATTTCGCGAATGAAAAGTTGGGAGACCTTATTTTTGCTGGCTGGCTTTTTTGGTTTGGTCTCAATGTCTCTCTTCGCGTTCTTAATTCCAGTTCTGTATTCTCCATCGTTCGAAATTTACGGATTTCAGATGATGGTCGTGCTGCACGCGGTCTCATTTATGGTGTTTATGATCGGCGTCGCCGGGTTGTCGCTTATGGTAGCGCGGTTGGCGAAGTCGCCACGCAAATAAAAGCCCACAAATCGACCTCGGCCAATGATCGTTTAAAATGAACAGAGGGTGTCGTGTGTGCGAAAATCGACATGACCGCAGAAGACGCGGACCACGAGGAATTTCGGACGTCTGCGGATTGTAAAAGCGAGCCAGGTTGAGCGGCGGTCAAACGGCTCACGGCTCATAAGGTGGCATGCCTCTCCAGAGGCGTGTCGGGGGGCACCACGGCGTTCAGCGTCGCTTCGTTCACACAATCGCAAGTGGCATGCCTCTCCAGAGGCGTGTCGGGGGGCACCACGGCGTTCGGCGTCGCTTCGTTCACACAATCGCAGGTGGCATGCCTCTCCAGAGGCGTGTCGGGGGGCACCTCTCCTGAGGGGGCCGCGTGGACAGGGTGTTTAGAATTTCGCGGTCCTTCGATTTCACTGAACCAATGAACCGCCTCCCGCCGTTCAATTTCCACGGCTTTTCTTCCAAGAACGAACGCCCCGATGTGTCATGATAAGGAAGTACCCATTTCAACCCAAAACGTCTGGCTCGCTATGAAACAACTTCTGCTACTCTTCTTTGCCGTCGCCACCCTGCTGCTAACGAACGCGGCCGCCGCCGAGATTCAGTTTATTGAAGACTTTGTCCTCGGCGAGGATCGCGAGGCGGTTTTGTCGCAACTCATTCCGGGCACCGACGACTATTATTACTATCACGCTCTGAACGAGCAGCATGAAGAAAACTGGGCGGCCTACGAAGACGTAATCAAGGCCTGGTCCGCGCGTCTCAAACAAGCCAGCCGCGCCGAACCCGGCTCGATGAAGGAACTGCGCAACCGCGCCGCGTTACTGCGTTTCGAACAAAACCCGAAGGCGGCATGGGACCGGATCACCTCCGAACTGGATCTGCGCTTCAACCACACCCGCCAAGTCGTTCGCAAGCCCACCTACCCGACCGAACTCGACCCGACCGGCATCAACACCGCCGCCTACAAGAAGGAGGCACGCCGACATAACGACTACATCAACCGCTTCACGCCCTGGGGACTCGAACAACTTCAGGGCGACCCGCTCGATCCTCGCCAGCGCCGCGCCCTGCTCAGCCGACTCGAACGCCCCGATTGGCCGGGCCTGGTCGATCTCATCGTGCTCGATCTCAAATACCAGAACAGCCGCGGCTACGGTTCGCACAAGATCCACTCCAAACTGACGCTGCCACAGTTGCGCGCGCTGGCGGAAAAACATGCCAGCGTCTTGTTCAATCCCACCTACGTGAACGAGGTGGTCAAACGCCTCACGCCGAACGCCGACCAGCTGCCGACCGCCGGGTTCGAGGCCGAACTCCCCGATCGAATTGCCGCGCTCGAACGCCTTTGGGACTTCGTCAAGGACCTCTCGCCGGTGCACAATTCACTCAAGCTCAACATCCTCCACGAACGCCTGCGCGTCGATCTGCAAGCCGGCGAACTCAGCGAGGCGCGCTTCATGGAGTACATCAAAATTCCCCGCAACCTCGCCTACATGGAACCGCGTTGGCTGCAGCGCGAGGAACACCGCAACCGCTTCGCCAACCTGAACCAGGACTTCCCCAGTCCCTGTCTGTCGCCCGTACGCGGCGACGAGGGCCTGCTGCGCGAATACCTCGAACGCTTCTTCGTCGACGCCAAGGATTTCACAAAATTTGCGCCGTATCTGCGCGACTCATTCCTCAAGGAAATCTTCGCCACCACCAAAATCCTGCATGGCAAAGGCGATGTCGAACGCTGGGCCTCGATGCTGAACCCGGCCAGCTACAAAGCCCTGAAAGAATCGGTGGAGATTAATTTCCGACCCGAAAATCCGCGCCAGCTCAGCGCCGCCGATCCGGTGGTGCTCAAGGTGGATGTGAAAAACGTGCCCGAACTGCTGGTCAAAATTTACGAGGTCAACGCCTTCAACTATTTCCGCGAAGTCGGCAATCCGGTCAACCTCGCGATCAATCTCGACGGCCTCGTGGCGACCTCCGAACGCCGCCAAACTTATGACCGCCAGCCCGAACAACGCAGCACCGAGACCTTCAAGTTTCCGCAGCTCAAGGGACGCGGCGTGTGGGTGGTCGAGTTCATCGGCAACGGCGTCAGCAGTCGCGCCCTGGTGCAGAAAGGCCGACTCCACGCCGAGACGCGTTCGACCCCGGCCGGTCACGGAATCCTGGTGCGGGACGAAAAACAGAAGTTGATCAAGAAGGCCAGCGTGTGGATCGGCGGACGCGCGTTCGAAGCGGACAAGAACGGATTGATCATCGTGCCCTATAGCACCTCGCCCGGCAGCGCAAAACTGATTCTGCGCGACGGCGACTTCGCCAGCCTCGTGTCGTTCCCGCATAAAGCCGAGACCTACGCGTTACACTGTGGCGTGCACGTCGACCACGAGTCCTTAAAAGGCGGGCAGGAAACCGACCTGCTGATCCGCCCGGTCCTTAGCGTCAACGGCGTGCCGATCAGCCCCGAACTCCTCAAAAACGCCCGGCTCTCAATCTCCTCCACCGACCTGCAAGGCACCACCTCTCAACGCGACGTCAGCCCCCTGAAAATCTCCGCTGGTGAGGATCTGGTTGTGCCCTTCCAAGTCCCGTACGACTTGCAAAATTTGACGATGACGCTGTCGGCCGACGTGGAAAATGTCAGTGCCAACTTCCGCCGTGACAAACTTCAGGCCTCCAAAAATTTTGCCATCAACCACATCGACCAAGGCACCGTGGTCCATGCGATTTTGTTCACCCGCCGAGGCGCCGACCACTTCGTCGAAGTGCGCGGTCTCAACGGCGAAGCCGTGCCCGATCGACCGCTGCGCCTACGCCTTCAGCACAAGTGGTTCGTGCGTCCGCTGGACCACACGATTCAGACCGACGAAAAGGGCGTGGCCAAGCTCGGGACCCTGCCGAATATCCTCAGCGTCCAGGTCGAAGGCGACGGTCTCGTCTCCCAAGTCTGGCGTCCGGCCCAACCGATGCTTGAACTGCCCGCCGCCATCCACGGCTTCGAACAGGAGGCGGTGCCAGTCGCCTTGCCCGCCAGCAGCACCGACGAACTCGCGCTGTTCTCGCTGACCACCGGCGAGTATGCCGAGGACCTCAGCGCAACCCTTGAACTGAAAGACGGCTTCGTAATCATTCCCGCCCTGCCCGGCGGCGACTACGAACTCGTGCTCAAGACCATCCCCTACGCGTTCCCAGTGCGCATCACTGCCGGCGAACGGCGTCGGCTCGAGTTCGTCAATCCCGCGCCTTTGCAGATTGCCGAGATCAAACCCGGCGAGAAAACGATCGACATAAATCTGGTCAACGCCGGCGAACACACCCGCGTGCACGTCTTTGCCAGTTGGTACAATCCCGCCCACGCGCCCTTCCCAAACTTGCACGGCGCCTCGCTGCCGCCGCCGTCGGTGCGCGCCCTGCCGAGCGCCCGTTCCTTTTACGAGTCCGGACGCGATATCGGCGACGAGTACCGCTACATTCTCGACCGCCAAGACGAGCCGCGCTTTGCCGGCAATCTGCTCACGCGGCCCGGCCTCCTGCTCAACCCCTGGGAAGTTCGCGTCACCGAAGCGACCGAACAGGATGCCAAGGCTGGCGGCAGTTACCGGGTTCAGCGCGAGGACCTGCAAGAGCTCACGGAGGAGAAAAAGGACCTCGAAAAACTCGCCGCGACACGGGCACCACAACAACGCTACGACATGTTCTTTGGCGGCGGCACCGCTGGCAAGCGCATCCAGGCGGCCACGGGCGTGTTCAAAAATATCAACTTCCTCGCCGCCGGTGGCGTTCGCCTGCTCAATCTCAAACCGGACAAGGACGGCGTGGTGAGTATCGCGTTGGACGCGCTCGCAGGAAAACCGCAAATCCATGTGGTCGCCATCGATCCGCTCAACACCGTGTATCGCTCAATCGCCTTGGATGAAGGCGCGTTCGAGTTGGAAGACCAACGGCTGAAGCGTCCGCTCGATCCAGCCAAAGGAACCGCCGAACAAAAACTCACCACGGTGGCCAAGCCAGCCGAAGGCGAGACGCAGGAAGTGGTCTTGCGCGACGCGCGCAGTGCAAAGTTTGCGCTGTTCGATTCGCTCACGCCCGCGTTCGATTTGCTCGCCACGATGCGCGGCGACACCAGCTTGGACGCGTTCCGTTTTCTACTCAGTTGGCCAACACTCGACGAGGAAGCGAAGCGCGCCAAGTACAGCGAGTTTGCCTGTCACGAACTCCACTTCTTTCTCTACCACAAAGACCGCGCCTTCTTCGACCGGGTGATCAAACCGTACCTGGCCAACAAGAAGCATAAGACCTTCATGGACCACTGGTTGCTTGGCGCAAACCTCGAACGCTACACCGAACCCTGGACCTTCCAGCGGCTCAACCACATGGAAAAAATTCTGTTGGCCGGCCGCCTGCCGGGCCGTTCGGAGGCGACCGCCCGTTGGATCCAGCACCGAACCGACATGATCGCGCCGGATCTTGAAGCCGACAACCGCCGCTTTCGTTCCGCCTTGCAAAGCGCCGCGCTCGGCGGCGGCAGCCAGAGTAAAAAGCTGATGGACTTGCAAAACATGGTGTCGTTTTCCGGCGCGATGGAGGAGTGGAAATTCGAGGGAGGCTACAATGAATCAGGGCAGTACATCGGCAGCGGAGGACTTTTTAATAAACAAGGTGATTTTATTGGGGATACCGGCGGATACGATGACAAGGGGCGGTTTGCCGGCGCGAAAGGCTATTTTAATTCCCAAGGGAATTGGTACGGTCCGGGTGGCGGCTATGATCAAAACGGTAATTTTTCCGGGGACGGCGGCATGTACGATCGGAGTGGGAAGATTGTCGGGCTCGGGAAAACGGCTCAGGGATCCGCCGGAATAGCCCCGCGTTCTATGTCGCAACTAACTGCCCCCGCCACCGGCGTCTGGCGAAGTGCTTATGCCGGAGCGGGGAATTATCCGGGGCCGAGTTCGGGTGCGGTACCCGTACCCACAGCAGCGCCCCTGCCGCCGCCGAAGCCGGAAACCGCGAAGGCCTCGAATCGCGGCATCGTGCTTGGCGACCGTCTGGCCCGAGCCAACAAAGATCGTTCGGTATTGGCGGTCGAAAACAACTTCAGCTCGCTGCGACGCTCGGAACGTGATGAATCGCGTCGCTTCTTTGTGAAGTTGGACAAAACCAAAGAGTGGGCCGAGAACAACTATTACCAGCTGCCCATCAAACAGCAGCTTGGCGGTCTTATTCCGGTCAATCGGTTCTGGAACGACTACGCGGCGCACGTGGCCGAGTTCGAGGCGGACGGCGATGGCCTGTTCCTGTCCGGCTTCCTCGCCGATGCTGCGGCGAACCGCACCGACGCCCTGCTCGCGCTCGCGGTGCTCGACTTGCCCTTCGCCAGCGCGGACGACGAGGCCTTGGACGCGGCCGAACTCAAGGACGACGACATCGTTCTCAACTTTAAACGCCCCGCCATCCTGTTCCATCAAGAAGTTCGGCCGACCGAAGAGGATCCCGACGCCGCTCCGGTGCTGGTCGCCCAGAACGTGTTCCGCGCCGACGACCGCTACCGCACCGAGGGCAACCAGCGCTTCGACAAGTTCGTCCGTGACGAGTTTCTCCGAGGGGTCGTCTATGGCACCCAAATCCTGCTGACCAACCCGACCTCGGCGCAGCAGAAGCTCGAGGTCATGGTGCAGATTCCGCGCGGCGCAGTACCGGTCAAAAAGGGCTTTCAAACCCGAGGGATGCCCTTCGTGCTGACCCCGTTCGGGACACAGTCCTTCGAATACTTTTTCTACTTCCCCGAGAGCGGCGAGTTCGCGCACTTCCCGGTGAACGTCGCCCGCGACGGCAAACTGGTCGCCCGCGCCGAACCAATCACCTTCAAGGTGGTCGACCAGCCCACCGATGTCGACGAAACCAGCTGGGCTTGGATCTCGCAGAACGCGGAGACCGAGGCCCTGTTCGACTATCTCGAGGACGCCAACTTAAATCGGATCGACCTCGAACGCATCGCTTGGCGTTTGAAAGACAAAGCCGTGTTCGAACGCTTCGTCACGCTGCTCGCCGACCGCCTCCACTACCACCACACCGCCTGGCAATACGCGGTCTACCACAAGGACGTGCCACGCACCGCAAGCTGGCTGCGCCACACCCCGTTCCCCGAACGCTGCGGTCTCTGGCTCGACACGCCCCTGCTCGAACTCGACCCGGTGGCGCGTCACCAAATCGAACACCTCGAATACGATCCGTTGGTCAACCGCCGCGCCCACCGGCTTGGTCCGCGCCGGCACATTGCCAACAAGGCCTTGCACCCTCAATATCATCAAGTCTTGAAGGTGCTGCGCTACCGTCCCGAACTCGACGACACCGACCACCTCGCGCTGGCCTACTACCTTGCCGTGCAAGATCGCATCGGTGAAGCCATTGGCCACTTCGAAGCGGTCGATCCCGGCGCGGTCGCGACCAAACTCCAGTACGATTACATGGCCGCCTGGTTGGCGATCAGTCGCGAGGACTTAGCCGAGGCGCGCGAGTTTGCCTCTGCCCATCTCAACCATCCGGTCGACAAGTGGCGGACCAAGTTCGAAGCGATGGTGGCGCAGCTTGACGAGAAAATCGAAGAGGCCGCCGACCCCGAAGACCGCAACGAAAGCCAAGACCTGTTCGCCGGAACCGAACCGGTGATGCAGGTCCGGGTGATCGACCGCGAAGTGCAGATCGACCACAGCAATCTCGGCGGCGCCGAGGTGAACCTCTACCCGATGGACATCGAGCTGTTGTTCTCGCGCAATCCTTTCGTCAAAGACCAGAGTGCCGCGTTCGCCTTTGTGAAGCCCGCCTTCACCCAAAAGCTGCCGTTCGCCGAGGAGGAGACGCGCACCCGCTTCGCCATCCCGCAGAAGTTCCGCAACCGCAACCTCTTGGTCGAACTGGTCGCGGGCGGCGTCAAAGACAGCGCCGCCGTGTACGCCAACGACCTCACCGTCAGCCCGATCGAGGCCTACGGCCAAGTTCAGGTTTTGCACCAGGATACCGCAAAGCCCCTCGGTAAAACCTACGTCAAAGTCTACGTGAAGACCGACAAGGGCCAGGTGAAGTTCTTCAAAGACGGCTACACCGACTTCCGCGGCCGCTTCGACTACGCCAGCCTCAACAGCACCGCCATCGACTCCGCCCAACGCTTTTCTATCTTAGTGCTCCACGAGGAGTTCGGCGCGACGATCATCGAAACGGACCCGCCTAAGCGATGAAGCAAACGATCTCACCACAAATTCTTGCTGGGTGATCCTATCACGCCGACACCACCGATGGCACCGGCTCTCGAACGTTCTAGTGAAGTAGGCTTCCGACGGTCGTCATTCTGCTCAATCCCGATCCGAACAACAGCATCCCGACCGTACTAGCCGTCTCGAACGCACGAGGATTAGGTTGCGGGACAGGACGAATGCCACAAGTCACTCTTACTGCATGAACTGTACAAATTTGACAAAAAATATGAATTCTCTTGTGCCTTATCCAACAAGGATCTATACAGTGAGGTAGTGAAATTTTCGATCCTGCGACATCGTGTCGCGATTAAATTCGGATTTCAGATACTAAAAGGAGTTTGGAGATTCTATGAAAAACGTAGTTCTTATATGTACGGTTTTAGCTTTTTTCTCGGGTGGAATCGCGCTGCACGCGCAGGACACAGATGCTGATGGCATTCCAGACGATTACGAAACGTTCTTCGGACTAGATCCCAATGATCCAGCGGACGCTCAGTTGGACCCAGACCTTGATGGCTGGAACAACCTCCAAGAATTTTCCGCCTTCACTGACCCAAACGCGGAGGACACGGATCTCGACGGGACGTTCGACTCCGTAGATCCGGAAGCACTTGATGCCGCTGTCATCCACTGGGCCCGAACCGATCTCCAAGCTGGTGCCAACGCCATGGATTATGTGTGGCCAACATGGATGCTCGGCGCCACCCAGATAGGTGGCACGTGGGGAAACAACCAATGGATCGTGCCAGCATCTGCACCCGCTGGACTGCAAGCACTGGACATGGAAATTGATCCAACTGGGTTCCATGATCTCCAGCTTTCACTCGGATACACAGATTTTGCCGGATCGAGCCTCCACGTTTCCCTCCTCGATGCCAGCCAAGCGACGCTCGCTGTGGATCTATTCGGCAATCTGATACAGGGTACCGGCGGAGATGTTGTGCGCGAACTCCTCATTCCCATCGCTTCCTATCCGAGCGCCGCACACATCCGTATCCACCGGTCGGCGGGCCAAGCAGCGGTCAGCTTTTCCCGCTTGGCACCAACCGGCGACCCCGTCGATCTGGCCGGGGCCGGACCGAACCTCCCGGATTATACTCCTTTTGTTTACTGTGATTCGAATGGCCCTTTTTACCGCTTCATCGCCAACGATGCGACAAACCAGCCGCCATTCCTCGACTATGACCAAAGTTTCCAAGTGTACGTTACAGCCGGCCCTCTCCTCGACTGCAGACGGGATAGCGACTTGGATGGACTACCGAACGACTGGGAAATCCTTCAAGGCTCATCCCCCCTTGTAGCGGACTGTGTCGAAACATTCGGCGAGGCCGGGCAATTCATGGTTGCACAGGCCGATCCCAACAGCTGGCATACGCTGAATTTCAACCGTTCCTACGAAAATCCAGTCGTGATCATGCGGACCGTCTCGGCGAACGACCCGGATCCCTGCTTTGTCCGTGTACGCAATGCCAGCACCTACGGTTGCGAGTTCCAACTTCAAGAATGGGACTACCAAGATGGCGTCCACGGCCCCGAATCCATTCATTATCTCGTGCTTGAAGCCGGGGTGCATGTCCTCCCCGACGGGTCGCTCATCGAAGCGGGCATTTTCGACAAAGCCCGCCACTCGTACAAATCGGTCGAGTTCGCCGGGGCGTTCCCGACCGCACCTGTCCTCGTGTCGCAAGTCATGTCCGAGTCCGAACCCGAGGCATGCCTCAGCCGCCAGCGCAACATCGATGCGCTCGGCTTCCAGGTGAAACTTCAGGAGGAACAAGCAAGTGTGAAGCCACAATCCGGCCATGCCCACGAGCTGGTCGGCTACATCGCCGCCGAACCGGGATCCCGTTCGGTCTTCGGACGGCTTGTCGACGCGGGGAGTTCGCCCACCAAAGTAAAGCACCGACCGGTCAGCCTCAGCCACCCCCAACCCTTCAGCAGAACGCGGGTTTTGCTCGCCGATTTCGCGACCAGCAATGTGGGCGATCCTGCCAGCCCCCGCGTCACCTCCACCGACGCCTCTGGATTCACGTTGTTCGCGCAAGAGGAAGTCTCATACGACGCTGAAACCAACCATGGTGCCGAATACGCTAACTGGTTGGCGATCGAGCCTGGTCTTTTGATTGGCAGCTTCCTCACCAGCGGACTGGTGGACTCGGATTGCGACGACCTGCCAGACAACTGGGAAATCAGCTACTTCGGTGACACCAGCTACGGACCCGATGACGACCCTGATGGCGACGGTTTCTCCAACATCGTGGAGTTTGACCACGCCACCGACCCGGGCTCCGTCACCGACGCCTGTTCCAACCCACTTGGCGAGGTTGGACTTGTCTCGGTCAGTTCCGGCGCACCCGCCCAGGTGACGCTCCGGCATACCTACATCGACCCCGTTGTCATCGCCCATACACTCACAAGCTTCGACCCAGAACCCGCAATGGTGGACGCCTCGATTTCCGGTGGAACGCTGACCTTGGAAATCGCCGAATTTCTCTACCAAAACCAAAATCACGGCGAGGAACTGCTGTCCTACATGGTCGTGGAAGCCGGGCGGCATTTGCTTCTGGATGGCCGGGTGATCGAAGCAGGTTCGACCACCGTCGGTGCCGGCACGACGAAGGTGACCTACGCTGAAGCCTTCTCAGCCCCCCCGGTCGTTCTCGCCCAAATCCATAATCCGATCGACCCCGAACCCGCATTCCTCCGGATATTCGGCAATGGCAAGGGCTCGATCAAATTCAGCCAGCTTGAACCCGAAGCGCCCTTGGTCATCGGCCAGGCCACCGAGACCGTTCATTACATCGCCATGGAGGAGGGACTAGCCGCAACCACAGACGGTCCAATCCAGGTCGGACGCACCGGCAAAACGGTCACCCATCTTCCCGAGGCCATTGCTCTGCCGGTCGGGTTGTCCAGCAGACCCGCGTTCTTCGCCAACATCCTCCAATTTGGAGCCGGCGACCCGGCAACCATCCGCCTCGGCCAGATCAATACCTTGCGGGCCGAAGTCTACGTCGCCGAGGAACAAAGCGGAGACCAAGAGACCGCTCATGGTACCCGCTACGTCGGCTGGGCCGCTATCGCCGCTGGCTCCATATACAATGACAACGCCGTTCCTTGTCCGCCCAACCCGCCGTTCGCCGATTCCGACGGAGATGGTCTTTTCAACGATCTGGAGGCGGTCTACGGAACAGATCCCAACCTCGCCGACACCGACGGCGACGGCATGTCCGACACCTCAGAGATTATTTACGGAAGCGACCCCACCAATGCTTCCTCCATCGCTACTGCTTCAAGCTTCCCGCTTGAGATTTTCCGCCCGGACCGCGCCGGCAACCCCTGATTTATCATTCGTAAATAAACCGAGGATACGATGAAACACCTGCCCACTTATATTACTGTATTTCTACTCACTTCCGCCTGCGTGGCCTCCGCCCAGACGTCCCTCACTGGAAGCGATTCCCGAACTGAACCGTGGTCCGAAAACGTGCTAAAAGATGACATTAAACGATTGCAGCGGCCCAACTGCTGTGGAACCGGAACGGCGCCGCCACCGGGCGCGACACCTCGGATCTTCGCCATACCAGTGCCTGCGGGAAGCCTCACGTCCGCAACCTTCGTTGGCAAACTCAAAGATGGTTACAAAATAGAGAACGGGCCGTACGTAGCCCAATCTAAGGATGTGAAGTGTAATACTGCTACCAGTCCAGAGGACCAACTCACGTTGAATTTCTCGAGCCACCTTGCCAACCGCTTCGGCAATGGGAAGATCGACATTACAGTTTGGAACCACCGCCCCGGCACCGACGTTCTCAACTGCTCGACTAGGTCCGACCTCACCACGCCCGTGGGCATTGACGGAACATTTACCTTTACGGGGACACGGTCCTACAGTGCCACCGCCTCTGTTCCCTCCACCATCGACTGCTCATCAGGAACGTGCGGTGGTGCCGTACAAGGCACCCTGGCCGGCGATGGCCCCTCAGCCCTTTCCGTTGAGATCGATGGACAGCGGATCTCGTCTACCGCCTCTCGTGCCCCCGGTACTTTCAGCATCCCCATCCCCCACATTTTTGAGAATGGATCCTACCCCGTCGTGGTTCGTTGGAACGGCCTCACCATCAATCTTGGACCGATCACAATCACTGGCGCGAATCCGCCCTGCACCGACAGCGACGACATCCGCGCTTGGTCCCTGCCGGCCTGCACCAGCTCGCCGACGTGCAACGATAAGCTCACCGTCAAACTCCGTGGTTGCGACGCCGACACGCTCACCCTCCACGCTGCCTCCGACGGGGCGGTTTTAGCCACCTTTCCCAGTGTCGAACCAGGCCCAGTAGCCCTCGAACATAGTCTCAGCGGTGTCCAACTGCGCCCAGGCTGGAACCAGTATTATCTTAAATGGGGCACCGGCCAGTCCGGGACTAAAGGTCATTGGATCCTCCCGGCCGGAACACTCGTCACGCACCCGGCGGGGAGTTGCCCCACCAATGTCCGCCTACGAAAGACCGACGGGACCACCATGAGCCTTCCCTCCAACAAGGGAGCCTACACAAGCTCCGACCCCTCCGTGGCCACAGTAGACGCTGACGGCAACATCATCTGGGGTAGCGCGGCCAGCGGCTCGACCACCATCACCTTCACCCTCAACACTTGTTCCGACTGCACTGTCCAAGGAACCATCCAGCGCGTAGCCGACGGCATGGTGCTCACGTCCTCCCCCACGGACTTGTTGCTCTGCCACAAGGGTACGGGTGACTGCGCCCCCAGCAAGAAGGTCGAGTTCGACCTCAATAGCTGCGAAGAGGGTGTCGGGGCCGCCTTCAGTTGGGAGCTGCCGGATGGAACGGTGCTCTACCAAAGAAACACGCTCTACCCTGGCTCGAGGTCCTTCGAGCCCTACAACGCAACACGTGTTGGCGAGTACAACGGCGTTCTCAAATGGGGATCTCACACCCACCCACTCTCCGTCGCCTATTTCCCCTACGAAGAACTTATACTGGACAACTCCGACTGCCCAACCAAGGCGATTCTCAACCCGCCTCTCACCCCCACCTCGCCCGGCATCGGCTCATTCAGCGTCACGGACAAGGTTGGCTTCGAGAACTTCACCGTAGACAGCCAAGGCAACATCGATTACAACTTCCTCAACAACAGTTCCACCTCGCAAGGCAGCGCCACCATCACCTACTCTGCGCCGGGCTTTTGCGACAGCTGCGACGTCAGCGTTGAGGTCACCGTCGAACGCCCCTCCATCATCCAGTTCGAGGAGACGCCGTTTGTGTGCCTCACGGATCAAACGACGAAAAATAGTGTAAACTTTGACGCATCCAGCGTGGTGTCGTTCGACATCGAACTCCAGCTCGACGGGGACCCCGCAGGTGCCGCAACCGTAGCCCAAGAAGGCCAGGGCCGGTTCATCTTCAGCCCTCTCCATCCCCTCACCAACGGCGAACACACCTTCGCAGCCAGCGTCGTCAACGCCGAACCAGACTGCGACCCCGAACCTACCACGGTGAACATTGACGTCTTCGGCATCCGCGGAATGTTTCGGGAAGAACGAACATGTGACTCGTTCCAGCTCCACGCTTCCGACGTCACCTCCGCCACGATCACCGAGAACATCAAATGGACCCTCCAGGAACATTCCGGCTTTTCCAAACCCCCGAATATCGACGCCAACGGCTTCGTCAGCGAGATCCACGTCCCGCCTTCCGCCAGTGGCGATAGCCCCTTCATGATCGTCCGCGCGGCACATGAAACCTGCGCCGATTGCTACCAAGATTTTCGGATCGATCTCTCCTGCGACTCCTGCGGCAACGACGGGAATTGTATGATGCCGGAAGAGCTCGACAGCTTGGGCTGGAGTTTCAACATGATCGCCGACAGCTTCCTCCGCGGCCAACGTAACGACTTTAACCTGCCGAGCGCCAACAACGACAACGAAAGCGTCCGGCAGCTCAGCCAGCCGCGCTTTTCCGTCTATTCCGAAGTCATCGACGACGACTTTTTCAACGCCTCAAACATCCGCATCGGCAACACCGACCCCAACGTGCGCATCCTCTGGTCAAACCGTCTCATCCCCGCCGAACACGCCGACAAACCCGTTCTCGCCAACGGTCCCCTCTACATCGACCTGCAAGGCCGCGACGTCCAAGACCCCGACTACGAAGGTGCCGACGACGTGCCCTTCATGCGCCAAGTCATCGCCCCCGGTGGCCTTGTTGACATCCAACCGACGCCCCTCGGATACACCCTACGCGCGTACACCATCGACCAAGTCTTGCCCCTCCAGCCGAACGGTCTCTATCTCGTCCCTGTAAACACCGCCTACCAAACCATCACCGTCGAACGCCTCGGCCCCCAATCGGCCCGCATTCTCAAACAATCCTCAGGCCGAACCCTCGACCACGTCTACTCTGTCGACGCCGCCGGCAGTTGGACCCTCGACATCAACAACGGCGACTTCGTCGAAACCCTCGAACCGATCAACGCCACCACCAAATTGCGCACCCGCAGCGGCCCCCTCGGCCAATCCTTCCAAGCCGAGCAAACCGAAGGCCCTGGCCGCCGCCTGGAAGCCCTCGTCCTCGACCCCATGGGCCTGGACCCCATCTCCACCACCTACGCCTACCAGCCAGACGGGCTGCTCGAACGCATCGACCAGAACAACGGCAGTTACATCGCCTACACCTACACCGGCGACGACGCAGCCAACAACATTGCCACAATCACCCAGCCCCACGCCGCCGGTGGGATCCAAGTGACCCAGCTCGATTACACGCCTCCGCCCGGCGATTCCGATCTCCGCCGCCATCGCAGCCTGCCGCGTTCCGTCGTCACCCGTGTCAACGGCACCATCACCCATCAAGCGTGGACCCTCTTTCAGCAAGCCCCCAACGGTGAAATCTCCCACACCTTGGAACTCGCCGTCCGCAACGACGCCCAACGCGGCGATCCGACCAATCTGAAAACCGACTCCACCTTCTACCCCGACGAGGAAACCGGACCCGCCTCCGGCCGCATCAAGTCCGTCCTGCAGCCGGATAAGACCCTCATCTCCTACACCTACGAACGCGGCGGCGGCACCGAGAACTTCGCGCCCAACCCCAACGGCCGCTCCATCCGCATCACCGCCGTCAGCGGCACCCAAGCCCAGCCTGACGGCATTCCCTACCGGAGCACCTCCTACCAAGGCATTCTCAACCATTTCGGCAAACTGGCCTACGCCCAAACATTCGTCAAAACCCCGGCCGGTCGCGAACTCATCTCCTGGGAGCAATCCGGCTTCGACGAACGCGGCCGCCTGAGATCGGAAAAAGACAACCTCGGACTCCGCACCCTCTACGGCTGGGACTGCTGCGGCCTCGAAACCATCACCGCCGCCGACGGCACCGTCGCCTCCATCGGCTACGACAGCCTTGGCCGCTCCTTCTCCAGCACCGAACTCGCCGTCAACGCCAACGGCCTGCAACTCCCCGACTACGTTCGCCGCGCCACCCTCGACGCCTCCGGCAACACCCTCGCCTCCTCCATCACCGGCGGCACCCTCACACTCGGTTCATCCTCCACCTACGACCTCGCCGGACGGATGATCAACACCACCGACCCAGCCGGGCTCGTCACCGTCACCGCCTACGATACGCCCAACCGTACCATCACCACCACCTACCCCGACCTCGGCACGCGCACCATCACCGCGCAAGCGGACGGCAGTATCGAGACGATCTCCGGCACCGCCGTCATCCCCACCGCGTTCTCCTACGTGCTCACGCCTGCAGGCCATCTCCGCACCACCGTCACCCGAGGCACCGCCCCCGACCAAAGCACCACCACCCGCGAAACCGACCTGCTCGGGCGCCTCGTTCGGGCCGAAACCCCCGTCTACACCGACAACCAAATCGAAACGTCGGTCACCACCATGCAGTACGACGACATGGGCCGGCTCATTCGCCAAACCTCATCCGGCGAACCCGATGTCCTGTTCACCTACGACCCGGTCATCAGCGAACTCCAGTACTCCGGCCTCGACCTCAACGGCGACGGCCAACTCACCCTCGCCTCAGAAGACCGCATCAGCTACGGCAGCGAACGCTTCCTCAAAGACGCCACCACCGGCGACTGGTGGATCCACTCCGTCGCCCAAACCTTCCCCGTCCTCAACGATCCCACGCCGCAGACCCTCAGCGAAAGCTACCTGCGCGTCACCGGCCACGCCGCAAACCAGATCGCCGAATCCATCCTCATCGATGCCCAGGGCCTAACCACCAGCAGCAGCAGCGTCCTGACCCGCGGCAACCGCACCACCACCGTCACTACGATCCTGCCCGATTCCGACACCCCCGCCAAAACCACCATCGTCGCCGGGCTGACCCTGAACAGCCAGGACGCAACCGGATTCGAAACCACCACCAGCTACGACGACCTCCGCCGCGCCTTCCGCACCACCAACCCGCTCACCGGCGCGACCACCGTCAGCTTCGACCCCGCCGGCCGCCCCGAACAGGTCACCGACAGCGAAAACCGCTTCACCCGCTTCAGCTACGACCCCGTCTCCGGCTACCGCACCGCCACCGAAAACAGCGCCGGCGAAATCACCCGCAAAGCCTACAACCTGCGCGGCCAGACCGAGGTCGTCTACGGCTCAACCTATCCCATCCGCTACGGCTACGACGCCCTCGGCCGCATGGACCGCATGCACACCTTCCGCAACCTGGCCGACCCGCACGACCTCGCCGAGGTCCAGTCCGCCGCCGGCAGCCAAACCAGTTGGGACTACGGCCCCGCCGGACGCCTCATCCAAAAACGCGACCACGCAGACAAAGGCGCAAGCTACACCTACGACCTCGCCGGTCGCACCCGCGAACGCCTCTGGGCCCGCGGCGTGCAAACCGATTTCGACTATACCCCCGCCGGCGAACTCGACACCGTCACCTACTCCGACGGCACCCCGACCATCGACTTCACCCACGACCGCCTCGGCCGCGTCGCCACCGTTGAGGACGCCACCGGCCTGCGCAGCTACCACCGCGACGCCACCGGCCTGCTCGAACGCGAACAACAAGCGCCCACCCTCGCCGGCCTCGCCCCCGAAACCATCCACTACGACCACGACGCCGTCATCCCCGGTCGCCTCGCCGCCATCCGCACCGACAGCGGCTACCTCGCCGCCTACAACTACACCCCGCGCGGCCTGCTCGAAACCGTCGGACTCGGCCAGTCCGGCCCCACCTCCACCTACAGCTACGACCCGAACTCCAGCCGGGTCGCCGGACTCGAGTTCAGCGCCAACCCCGCCAACGCCGCCGCAAACCCGGGCGACCCCGCCGCCCCGGCTGCCCCGTTCCTCTCAACCCTGCGCGAATACACCGCCGCCGGCCTGCTCGAACGCATCTCGCACAGCGCCCGCAATCCCGCCGTCGATGCCGACGCGCCCGCCACCAGCCTACGTTCGTTCACCTACACCCACGACGCCGCCGCCCGGCGCAATACCCTCACCACCGAGGACGGACGCGTCTGGAACTACGGCTACAACGAAAAGGGCGAAGTCACCAGCGCCGCCCAAACCGAAGCCCCCGGCACCCCCGCCTACCGCCGCGATTACACCTACCAATACGACCACATCGGCAACCGCACCGAAACCAGCGAACACGGCACCGGCATCACCGCCAACTGGACCGCCAACGATCTAAACCAGATCACCGACCGCGACGTCCTGCCCCACGTCCTCGTCGAAGGCGCGACCGATCCGCTCGCCGATGTCCGCATCCACAGTTCCGCCGCCGACACCACCGGCACCCCCGCCTCCACCGACGGCAACGGCAACTTCCGCGGCCTGGTCAGCGCCGACAACGCCGACCAAGTCGGCCGCATCGAACCCGAAGTCCGCGCCGAACGCCCCGGCCCCAACGGCCTGTCCGAACAGCGTTCGGAGACCCGCAAGACCCGCGTCGCCGCCAACCCCGAAGCGATCGCCTACGACGACGACGGCAACATGCAGTCCGACAGCCGCTGGCTGATGGAATGGAACGCCGAAAACCGCCTCACCGCCGTCTCCGCCCGCAACCCGCAGGACGGCGAGTTCCGCGTCGAGAACACCTACGACTACCGCGGCCGCCGCGTGCTCAAACGCGTTCGGGTCTGGGCCGGCGGCGGCTGGACCGCCAGCCATGAGATCCAGTTCGTCTATGCTGGCTGGAGCGTGCTCACCGAAGTCCGCCGTGAACTGGCCGGCGGCGGCGCGGGTCCGGTCGAGGAAACCACCGCCCACACCTACTGGGGCCTCGATGTCGACGGCACCGTCGGCGGCGCTGGCGGTGTCGGCGGCCTGCTCGGCCGCACCACCTGGGACGCGTCCGGCACAGCCGACACCGTCCTCTACAGCTACGACGGCAACGGCAACGTTACCCAGCTGTACGGTCAAGACGGCGCCGAACTCGCCCGCTACGAATACAGCCCGTTCGGTAAAACCCTGGTCGCCGCCAGCGCCCCCGGTTCGGACGCGGCCGCCAGAAACCCCTGGCGCTTCAGCACCCATTACACCGACGATGAAACCGGTTGGGTGTATTATGGATACCGTTTCTACAATGCCGAGGCAGGCGCTTGGGTCTCGAGGGATCCGATCGCCGAGAAGGGCGGTCTTAATCTGTATGGATTCTGCCAGAACGACCCTGTAAATAAATATGACCTGCTTGGGCTTTCCGATGTGCAATACGGCGAAGCTTACGGCTATTGGAATGACTCAAAGGTTTATATTGGAGAAACTAAGAAGCCAGCCGGATCAAGGAAGGGTGATTCCAATCACCCGACTAAGGATAAAATTATGCCGACAGATAAGGGCTATGGGTCAAGTGTATCTCGGATCATGGGTTTGCCGAACTTCACAAGGCGAGGACCTCGTTTTGGAAAGCTCACACCAGGCCAGAAATTAAACTATATCAAAAGGACAGCTGAATTTGCGAAACTCTGGGATGTCATCGGGCACGACAGCAAGTTGATTGGGCCAAAAGGAGAAGTGGTCACACTTGAGGGAATGATGGCTAAGGATAGAAAAATTTCCAAGAAGGTGGGGGCATATCGCATTTCCGGGGGCCCACACGACGGGAAAGTCCTGGTTAACTCGCTCGGGGACCTAGGGATGAGTGGCGAGAAAATGCGTATTGCGAAAAAACATTTTGGCGTGGCCCTTAAGTCCCTAGTGCCGAAAAAGATTTGCCCTAAACCTCAGATTGGAGCTAAACCAAGCCTACCAAGCCTCAAAATCCGTAGGTTTTCGGCGCGACCACGCATAAATATGCCTCGCGGTTCTGCCGTTGAGGGCCTGGCATCAATGGGGATGCAACAAGTATCCAAGCACCTTGTTATCGGCACGGAGCTGAGCTCCTGTTTGGGAGATGCGCAGAAGTTGTTGAGAGGCTGGGGTTTGAAGGGGGGGGATGTGGGGTATGCTCAAATCGGGGTATATGAGTATCAGAATCCATCGTGTCCTGGGTACGTTGTACAGTGTGACCGCGTGGTCGTGAATGTAAGTCTCAAGCCCTTTGCGAAGCCAATGGTACCTGCGTGGGAAATTAAGCCTCCCAGTACGTATCGCCCCGACCAAATAGGATCAGCGCCGCCACCTTCATCGAAATCATATGGAAATTTGTATGTTAATCCCCCGAAAGCTGTGTACACAGGAACTGCAACGTGGAATGTCTATCAGGTAGAAGTTCCAATTGAACCTAATTTTTTAGAGAGTCTTTTTCTCAAGTGACATTATCAGAAATTGAAGAATTGTGCAGCGAGACATGGTCGGAAATCGGGTTTGACCCTTCTAGGTTTTTACGCTTAGATTATCATCTATTCTCGGAGCTTTTTCGCTCGAGAATACGAACAAGCTCTCTGGGTTTCTTAGCTGGGCTTAGGTGGTACTGCCGGAATAGAATAATCCTTTCAGACCCATTTATCACTGCTAGCTTTAGTCTGAACACTGTTCATGGGCCTCGGGAGCGACAAAAACTGTACCTATGGGACAAACTCGCGATCTGCCCAATAGACTTCCGGGACTCGATCTTTAATAATCCGGACATTTTAGGCTCACTGCAGTTGGTTTCGAACGTTGAAATATTAGAGCCATCTGTCTATCGCCTATTGCTAACTGACGTACTGACACATATGGCCTTGACAGAAGATGACTGGCTTCCTTCAACCTTTATTGGTCTAACTGACCATGCTGAAGGGTACTTCTCATCTACAGAGAGCTTTAGTGAAGAAGCGGCCCAACTAGCTCCGCTTTTGCCGCAATCTCTTAAGTTCCATGAACAGTATTGGTGATAATCCTTCTCTCTTCTTGCGTGGACTCCTTGGTGCGGTTCTTCTTTTTTCGTGGCAGGCTATTTACTTTGGTGCCTTAGACTGGGAAATTGGAGGGTATTCTATTGGACCACCTGAAGCCTTGATCTTTGAAAAAGATCACTCCGGTTATTCATGTAATCCCGCATATAAGCGGCACTCTGACGGGCCGATTTTTGGGCTGATACTTCTGCCTCCACACTTGGTAGACCGATTTCTTTTGAGGAAGAGTTTTTGGGAGGATACGTTAGCACAGTTTGGTACAGAACCGCCTCCTCCCCCTCCCATGATTCCTCTAACGCCTTAAAGGAGCGTTCGCTACGCGAACGGGGGCGTTCGCTGCGCGAACGGGGACAAAGCGTTCGCTGCGCGAACGGGGACAGACGAGCGTTCGCTGCGCGAACAGGGACAGACCATCTCTGCGTCACATTAATAACGCATTAATTGGGTCGAAATCGACCAATGACCAGCAGTGGCGTATACCGCCAATCGACTGCCCCAAGAAGCAATCAAAAAAGTGATTCTCACTTTTGATAATATAGTTGATTTTTATCCGTGGCGGCTGGCCGCACTGGTCAGCCGGGGTTGTTTGTTGTAGGCTGGTAGCGATGTTGCGTCTTCGAACAAACCTACTGCTCTGCCTGCTTTTCGGGCTGCTAGGCTTGTTGGTGTCAGTGATCATGCAACTTTGACCCCTTTCTGATCATCGAACTTTGACCCCCTGAACCCGACCACGTGCTCGGCGAACGAGGCGAGATGATCGGGAAGTGTCCCCGAACGGGGCGTCCGGGTCGTTTTATGGTCGGCAAATGCTGCGGACGAGGTTACAAGCCGACCGTATGATCAGGAGGACGTCATGGACGTCAAAGCAAAGTACGAGAGCGGACAGCCAATCAAGGCGATCGCCCGCGAAACCGGAATCTCACGCAACACCGTCCGCAAGATGGTGCGCGGCAAACACCAAGGGTCCTACACCCGCAAGGAACCGGAGAAGAGGATCCTCGACGAGTTCGCCCCCTACCTCCG
>Ga0209187_1000124_pt1 | contig 170447 bp, 143 predicted proteins | sample BantaG_FD_187430 | JGI IMG/M metagenome (GOLD analysis project Ga0209187, IMG submission 187430) | Marine algal microbial communities from Bantry Bay, Ireland - BantryBay_4 metaG (SPAdes) (version 2) | ecosystem: Host-associated > Algae > Red algae > Unclassified | place: Bantry Bay, Ireland...
GAAAAAAAATACTGGTTTTGGGCTTATTTGGGCTGCGGTAGGCAAGCCTGTGTTGCTTATTTATTGAACTTTATATGCTACAATAGCTTCAGACAAGCAAATGTAGTAAATAATTGAATGTGATTTTACTAAATGTGTTGATGGCTTTGGAGAAAGTCAGCAAGCCCTAAGTAAATTGGTTACCTCATAATTATAGTATTTTAAATATTGAGTTTGAGCTAATTTCAATTACAGCGTTTTGGTTAATCTTGGGTCTATGGGGAAATTTTGTTTTTGAATAATTTTTACTTTCTTATAATGTGAATGACTACAATTAAGGATAAAGTTAGAAGTCGAAGGCACAATTACACTCGGAACTTTTAAAGCAATTGTTGAATTACTTTTCACCCAATCATCACCTATTTCAGCCAGTACTTCTGGTGCGGGATGTTTATACCAGTTGTCAGGCAATTCAAAAGCGGTAATACTTTGAATTGAATTGTCAGGTATTTGCAAAGTTAAAAGCATTAAATTCGCTGCGAAGTTAGCTGGTAAGTGAACCACGGTTTCCAACAAAGCAATCTCAATACTTTCACTGCAATATAAAACCGGAGTGCCAGTTTTATTCCAGCGACCACCATTTAGAGCAGCACCTTTGCCTAATAAGTCATCAGCATATTTCTTATTTGCTATCCGGAAAATCTCCACAATGCAAATATAGATAAAATTATTTTAACTTACAAAGTTACATGAAACAATCGAGACTTGCAAACTTAGTTTGCAACCAAATTTGTTAATAAATGTTAATAGTATTTGTTTTAACTATAAACCCCATATTCAATCCTACCCAAAATGGTCTTTACCTTTTCAATACCACCGGGTATGCTAATTAAATTAATTGGTAATAGTTCTCCCAAAGCAGTATTTGGTAAGTTGAGCCATTTAAAGAAATTGAGCTCATTTTCAAAAACCTCAATTCCGTATAAAAACAAATGGGTTAATTCAAAAAGTTGCACGGCTATGTTACGGTCTAATTTTTTGTTTACTTTTATCCAACGGTAAATACTTGCTTCAGAAGTGTTGAGCATTTCAGCCACTTCATTAATAGAAAGGTTGAAACGTTTTCTAAAATTAGCAATAGTTTGAGCAGCAATTTTTTTGTTAGCAAGATGAATAAAATCAAATGAATTATCAATTGAGCCTTTCACATACTTTTTACCTAATATTTCTTTAATATCAGAAAAACGGTTAGAAACAGTATCAGCCTTTATTGTCAATTGAGATTATTTGTTCTTATTTGATAATTCGTAACTATTCAGTAGAGGTCAAGTTAGACCGCTTCGCCGTTAGACGTCAGACAAATTCGATTGGGTGAGTTCAAAAACACTCTTTTTCTCCCAAATTATACCTGACGTCCGAGGTCTAACAATAAAATGATCTGACATCTGAATAGTTACTATAATTCAAATATACGGTAATTTATATCAAAAATCAAATGGTTAAAATTTTACTATTAAAATAGTTATTTCAAGAAAAGAAACCGATAAACTGCTTTCAATTCCTCAAAAGGTTTTCACTTTTTATGGCTATACCTTACTCAAATACACTTTCAAAATTAGGAAGAGTATTTTTGACTTCACTCAGCCGAATTTATCCGACGCCAGACAGCGAAGCGGTCTGACATCTGACCTCAACTGAATAGCTACCTTGCATCTTTTAAAAAAAAAATAAAAAAAGGCACAACTAAATAGCTGCACCTTTTTTTTAAATATATTTTATCGTTCTTTTATTCTTCTGCTTTTAAACGAACAGTAGTATTACGTTGAATCCAACATTCTACTTTGTACGCATCGCCTTCTTTAACACTTGCCATAAATGCCACTCCTTTTGCAGGAAAATATTTATACAACGTGTTAATCATTTTTTGCGCTGATTCTGCCGAAGCAGGGTCTTTTTTTGCTTTCGCATAAACATCAACTGCAGCCCAGGCAGCACCAGCTTTTTCTATTTCGTTAGTACCACAATCGTTATACGATTTTGCGTATAAGCCACCAATTAGTAAATATGGCGCACCCCATCCTGGTTTTGCATCAACAGCTTTTAAAGCTGCTGTTCTTGCATTAGAGTATTGGCCTTTTTTTGCATAGCTGCTACCTAAGGCGTAATAAATTCCGCCTAATGTTTTTCCTTCTGTATCGCCCATATCAACTGCTTCGTTATAATATTTTATGGCTTTATCAAAGTCATCTTTTTTACGGTAATAGTTACCTAATTTATACAATTTACTTCCAGAAGGTTTTACGGCATTGTACTGTTCTAATACTTTTATGTATTGTGGCAAATCAGTACATTTCATTTTTGTTAACCGCGCGTAATAGTTACCCATTACTTTTTCATCGTTTGGCGATTCGGCCAATTGTGCCTCGTAGTGGGCAATTGCTTCCTGGCAATCGGCAAATTCAATACCTGTAACTTTGGTTTCGGTTCTTGTTGTTTTAATTATCTGTGCTTTTAATGGGCCACTTAACATTTCTAAAGCTTCGGCATATTTACCGCTTTTATCTGTTCCGCCATCAATATTGCTTTGTGCAATTTTTTTCATGTTTTCTACTAAAGGTACTACTTGTTCTTCAGTTTTTACTTCTTCTTTTATGTCACCTCTATATTTGTTAAATAAGGCTTTTAAAACAGATGCACCAACATCGTTACCGCCTTTAGTAACTGCTTCTTCAAAAATAGCATAAGCTTCTTCTTTTTTATCCTCAAAGTTAGATAGTAAGTATCTACCTTTCGATTCTAATACTTTTCCTTCTTCACCGTGGCATTTAATACGCTCATCAAACAAGTTAAAAAGCTTATCTAAATACATCGTTTTGTCTGCTTCTGTTGTTGCGTTTTCGTAGTAAAATTTGTACATTTCTTCTCCGTCAACAAATGGTTGCTTTCTAAAACCTGGCGCCATTTCCATTACAATATTCCATTGTTTTATAGCATCGTCATAATTTTCTTGTTTAAAAGATTCTCGATATAGAGAGTAAGCTCCATAAACTTTTTTCTTCTCAGCGTCGGTTTTGTAAGTTTTACACGCACCAGTACTTGTTGCGCTGCCTGCTGCTTCTTTAGTTGTTGTTTCCTCAACTTCGGTAGTGCCAGTATTAGCAACTTTGTTAGAACTGCCACAACCCCCAAATATTAAAGCGGCTAAAGCAATTGTTATTAATTTAATTTTCATACTTTATATTTTTTTATTTGTTAAAGCTTGTATAAAATCTATTCTACTTTTTTTTTGACAGTATAATAAATAAATAGTCTATTTTGTTAATATGAATTATTGTTAAAAAATTATTCATATCTACGTTTAATAAACCAGTTGCCATCATTAAAAGTAATACCAATGGTTGTTTTAAAGTAGGTTTCTCTAAGGTTATTGTCTTGTATATTTCCTCTATTGCCAATATTAAATGCCAAATTTATATTAGCTATTCTTCTAAATTTTAAACTATTTAAAATTGGAGCACCTAAACCAAAGGTTAATCCAAAATCGGGTAAATTAGTATTATTGGTTAAAATGTGATTGCTGTAATAATAGCCGCCAAAACGGTAGCTAATGGTGTTTATTCTTTTTCTTATACTGTTGTTGCGTTTAGGCGTAAATTGTGTACCAATAGAAATTTTGTAGGCATTGGCCAGTTCAATGTTGCGATAATCATTATACTGCGACCAGTTTATCTGTTTAAAATTCGCTTCTACCTGCCAGCTACCCGGTTGCCCATAATTAATGCCAATACCAAATTCGCTTGGCAAAGTCATAGTTGCTTCAGCTCTATCTAAAAACTCGCCAATAGTATCTAATGTTTGAATAGGGTTTGCACCATTAGTTAATAACTGTTCTAAAACATAATCTCTTTTGGCGTTAAGGCTGGTTTTACTTTGAAAAGTTAACCCTACTGCTAAAATGTTTTTAACCTCTTCTTTAGCCACTTTAGCATCGGTATTTATTTTTTTGTAGAAGTACCTTTTGTACAGCAACCCACCATAAAAACCAAAATCGCTTAATCTTAATGATTGAGTTTCCTTTAAGTTAAATACGTTTTCAATATTAGGTTTGTAAATAGTTGTTGTAATATCTCTGTTACCGAAATAAAAATCGGTATTTAAACCAAATGCTATTTGATTTTCTTTAAAAAAGCCCGTTTTAGTAATTGGACTTGTAAAACCATTAGCCCATTGAAATTTATAGTAAGTGCCGCTACCTTGAAAGTTGTAAATATTTAAGTTAGCAGTATCAGTTGGTTCGCCTTCGTATACCTCTCTTATTAAATTATAATTGGTAGAACTATATGGTAACAAACCAATTGAACTGCCCCACCATTTGGTAATGGGTAAACCTAAAATTAAATATTCTAATGATGAGTTAAAAGAATAACTGGTATTATTTTCATTAGAGCTATTGTTTTCACTTAACCAATATGCATTAGCAAACAGGCCTGTATGAAATGAGGCGTATTTTAAAGAACCTAACGCAGCAGGATTAACTAAGTTAACATACCTGTTAGAGCTGGATGCAATACCAACTCCTCCCATACTCCGTTTTTCGGGCAATTGAACATTGCTAAGATTACCCGGTCCAAAATAGGAATAAGGTGAGTTCTCTTGCTCAGATTCTGACAGTTGTGCGCTTGCATAATGAAGCGTAAAAAAGAAGCAAACAATTGCAATTAGTACGGTTTTACCCTGCGGCATTATAATTTATTATTTTGTTTAACCCGGTTATTACCAAATTAGGGTCAGCAAATATCTTATTTTTGAGTTGATTTTCAAAAAAATAACATCCACCGCCTGTAACATAAACCGTAAGTTTTTTGTAAATATTGCGATAAGTATCAATCATTCCGTCAATTTCGTGTAATATTCCATTTACTACACCACTTAAAATAGACTGTTTTGTATTAGTACCAGTTAAATTAACCGGAGAAAAACTATAGTCAACCAAAGGTAATTTAGCAGTAAAATGAGGCAAAGCTTGCAAACGCATAGTAATACCTGGGCTTATACTACCACCTATGTATTCTTTATTTTCATTTAAAAAATTAAATGTAATGCAAGTGCCGGTATCAATACTAATAATAGGAGTTTTTTCAACAGTTAAACTTAAAGCGCCAATAATGCCACTTAAACGATCTTTACCTAACGTTTTTGGGCTTGCATAAAGATTAGTTATTGGTATTGAGGTGTTAGCATTAAATTTTAGGTGATTGGTGTTTTTTATTAGAAAGGCATCAATTGAGTGGTTATAATTACCAGAATTTGCAATAATTGAATTGCTGATATTATGCTTGCTAAACAAATCTTCTAAGTTGTTTACTGTTAAGCTTTGGTATTTTTGAATATGTATTAATGAATCGTAATTGTAAATGCCAATTTTGGTGAAAGTATTGCCTACGTCAATTGCAATGTTAAAGCTCATAAAGGTAAGAATGGGCTAAAAAGAAAGATGGCACAACTAATGTTGTACCACCTTATTACTAAAAAACACCCAAATTTTTTTAAAGTTGATTACCTAATTTAATATTACATATCAACCCCGTTTCTGATGCAAATATACAACGAAGTTACATTACTATGCAAGCATTATTTACTTTTTTTTTCAAATGTCTATATAATCATTTGATAATCAACTAAATAAAATGAAAAAAAATTTACACTTTCTGCAAAATTTCTCTTTTTTTAGTACAAATGCACGTTATAATTTTCAAATAGACACAAAGGCAACTAAAATATAGTTGAGCTAACAATTTTATAACTTAATAATTAAAAGAATATCGTTGCGGTTGCGGCTAATATTAACAATAGGTTTTCAGGCGAGCTACAAACCCTTCGTTCTACCTCCATCTACTGGTAAGTTAATGCCGGTAATATAATTGGCAGCAGGCGAAGCCAAAAAAGCTACCGCACTTCCAATATCTTGTACTTCGCCAATTCGTTTCATTGGTATTGCGTTTTTCATTAGGTTTAGTTCTGTTTCTATATTACTATTATTTTTGTTGGCTCGGGCTTCTAATATTTGATCTATACGAGTAGTAGCAATTGTGCCCGGTAAAACATTGTTTACTGTAATGCCAAAAGTTGCCAATTCGTTAGCCATAGTTTTGGCCCAGTTGGCTACCGAAGCTCTAACGGTGTTGCTTAAACCTAAATCTTTAATGGGTTCTTTTATTGAGGTAGAGGTAATGTTTATGATGCGCCCATAGTTTTTGCTTTTCATATTAGGTAACAATAATAGGGCTAATTCGTGTGATGCAATTAAATGCATATTAATAGCAGTTAAAATTTGGGCGCTGTTCATGCTTGAAATTGGGCCAGGCGGCGGCCCACCTGTATTGTTTATTAATATTTCTGCAGTAATATTTTTTTTGGTAAGATGCTGTTCAACTTTTTGCTTTAACTGGTAAGGTTGGCTATGGTCGGCAACTACAAAACTGTGTTGCTGGCCTTTTTGTGTGTTTAAACGGCTTATTACCTGCTCTAATTTATTTTGGTTACGAGCTATTAATACAATACTTGCGCCTTGTGCAGCTAATGCAATTGCGCTAGCTTCGCCTAAGCCTTGGCTGCTGCCGCCTACAATTGCGGTTTTATCGGTTAAGTTTAAATTCATAACTCGAAAATAGAAAATTTGTAGCTTTTAATGGTTTTTAATAGCAGGTAATTGTAATAGAAGGGTACAATTTTAAGTTGCCTGTGCGTTAGGGATTGCAGCGGAAATCCTTTTTGTGAGGTACGAGCAAAAAGATTGGAGTGTAAAGGTACTATTAGATGAAGTTAATGGATCTGCTTACTTATTTAACAAAAGCTTTTCTAACGATATAGAGGATAAATTTTATATTGATGAAGAAATTTTATTTACATTTGAGGATAACAATGTAAAAAAGACAGTAGTGTTTGAGGTAGGTGAATATAACTTCACCGAGTATGATAGAAAACCTGCGGTATCTGTACCATTTAGAATTGAGTAACAAAAAACTACCTAATAGAAGACGTTCTATTAGGTTATTTCAAAGATTATGAAACATACATATATATTATTACTACTGTTATTTTCTTCTTGCTTAATTCGGTTTACTGGCATTACTAATGATTATGACCTATTAACAGAAAACCAAAAGAGTAAAATAAAAAAATTAAATGACTTTAATTCTATAGAAAAAGGCCACATATACGAGCTAACGGGGCCACAATTATTAAATGAATTAAAAAAGTATGATAAATCTTTGGTTTACTACTTTGCGAATGGATGTAAGTCAGAGGATTGTTTACCCTTGCAAATAATTGTAAATTATGCAGCAGAGTTTGATTATAAGCTTTTTTTAATTATGTGCGGTTATGGTGGACTAAAACACACTGAAGATCAAAATATAGATGCTCCGCTATTTTCTATAAATACTGATTATTATGAATCTAATAAGAGTAAAATATACAGAACACATTTTGAAACTGACATTGGATTAACTGAATACTTAGGGGATAATATATTTTTAGGTTCCTATTTTTTTTATGAAAAAGACAAACTTATTGATGTTAAAGAAAGGATAAAGTATGAAATGTAAAATAGCTTGTTGTTAAATAAATTGATTTACTTTATGATATTTAATCCCATTCTTCTCTTTGTGTAAACCTTGTATTAGCCTGTATAATTTAACAAATGCTAATATAGTTGATGTTGAATTTATTAACTCCAAAAATTTAATGTAATTGCGTTAGGGATTGCAGCGGAAATCCTTTTTGTGAGGTACGAGCAAAAAGATTGGAGTGTAAAGCCCGACCCGAAGGGGAACGCCCAAAAAATCTATAATTGTACTAAAAGCGGTTTTATAATATTTTTGGCTTAATTTAGTTGTTTAATAAACCTTTTATGAAAACCGGGTATAAATATAAAACAGGTTGGCGTTGCGCTTTTATAGTAATGTTGCTTTTGGTAAGCTTTGCCAACGGTTTTGCACAAACCTTTTATACTCAATTTGGTAAAAACAGGGTGCAGTTTAATGATTTTACTTGGTCGTTTTACGAAAGCAAAAATTTTGTGGTGTATTTTTATCAAGGTGGTCAGCAATATGGAGAATATAGTATTTACGCTGCCGAAAATAACCTGCCCGAAATACAAACGCAGTTAGAATATTATTTAGATAGAAAAATTGAAATATTGGTTTTTCATAATATTGCCGATTTAAACCAAACCAATATTGGTAATAATTATGAAAACACAGAGGCTTTCTCGTCGGGTAGAACGCAGGTAATTAATAATAAGGTATTTGTTTACTATAATGGAGATCATGGCCATTTAGAAAAACAAATTAGAGAAGGTATTGCTAAAGCTTATGTAGCCAACATGTTGTTTGGCGATAATGTGCAAGAGGTGGTTCAAAATGCGTTTTTGCTAAACTTACCCGAGTGGTTTAAAGAGGGTTTAATTGCTTACTTAGGCCAAGGCTGGAGTGCGGAGTTAGATAGCCGCTTGCGTGATTTAATTTTAAACAATGGTTTTAAAAATTTTAACCGCCTTAGAGCGGAGGAAGCCGTTTTTGCAGGCCACGCCTTTTGGTATTACTTAGCACAAAACTATAATAAATCGGCCATACCTAACTTGCTTTATTTAACACGGGTAGAGCGAAGTTTAGAAAGTGGTTTTATTTATGTAATTGGCCAAACGCTACAAAACACAATTGTTGAATGGGTAGATTATAATAACAGCATTTATGCTATTGACGAAAATAAAAGAACTGCTTTTGCCGATTCTATGGCGGTGGTTAAAGATAAAAAATTGCAACGACAAATTACGGAGCTGGCCATAAATGAAAATGGTAACTTGTTGGGTTATGCAATTAATAAAGCGGGCCGATACAAAATTTATGTTGAAGATTTGGACAACAACAGCAAGCAGAAAATATTAGCTGGCGGTATTGCTACTTTCGAAATGCCGATTAATACCAATTACCCTTTATTGGCTTGGAGTAAAAAGAGCAACACTTTAGCGGTGGTATATCAAAAGCGGGATCAATTGTATTTATTAAAGTACGATGCAGATACCAATGAAAAATCGATTGATGAAATCAATAAGTTTCAACAAGTATTGGATATAGATTTTACAGATGATGATAAAACTTTAATATTTTCGGCAGTAAGGGCAGGGCAATGCGATTTGTTTACTTATTACATGCCAACAACTCGGGTAAAACAAATTACCAACGATTTTTTTGATGACCTACAGCCTGCTTTTTATAAAGATGAACAGCGCAAGGGTATTTTATTCTCATCGAACCGTTTGAACGATACTTTACGCACCCAAAAGCAAGACACTATTTTACCTACCGGTAATTTCGATTTGTTTTTTTATGATTTGAAAACAAATAAATCGATAGCTACCCGTTTATACAGCAGCCCCAAAGCTAACGAATGGCAGGTGCAAGCTTATAATAATAATACGATTACTTTTTTAAGCGATCAAAATGGAATTTATAATCAGTTTGCTGGCGAGTTTACCGATTTGTTTGTAAGAAATGATACGGTGGTAATGTTTAAAGATTCAACAACGGTAACTAACCCCGTTTTAAATATTGACAGCTTATTGGCTATTAATGAAATTATTGGAGTAGAAACGAAACCAGTTTATCAACCTGCCATTATACCCAAAGTGTTAAGTAACTATAGCAGAAACATTAGCTTAATTAGTGTGGGCAAGCAAGTAGCAATGGCTTATACTTTTAATGGGGTGGAGCATATTAGCATCTTACCAAAACAACAAAATATTGAAGACTTAAAACCTAAAAAAATAAGGAACACACCTTTTAAGCAACAATTTATTAACCAGTTAAATGAAAAAGCACAAACATTAGCTACTAAAAAAACAAAGCGCAAAACCGCCACAAATATTTTGCAGCTCGAAAAAGAAAAGCCACCAGAAGAAGCTGAGTTTTTGCCAGAAGAAGAGGAAATAGAAGAGATAATAGAGGAGGAGGAGGAAGAAGTGATTACTATTGAAATGGAATCGATTGATGATGAAGACGAAAAGCCAGAGAAGGAAAAAAAGGAGGGGTTCTTTTTTGAGTCTCAATTTAATAAAAAGAAAAAGCGCAAGGATAAAAAAGAAAAAGCTAACGAAGCACCAGAAATAGTAATTGAGTTTGAGAATATTGATGATGAAAACAAACCCTTATTTATTTCTACCAAAATAAGGCCGTATGCACCGAAGTTTTCGGTAGAAAAAATAACGGCGCAATTAGACAATAGTTTAATGTTTACCAACTATCAATTTTTGGGTGATCAGCAAGAAAATTTTATTGCAGAACCACCGGCTTTAAATAGCTTAATCCGCTATTCGGTAAGCGATGTAATGGAAAACTACCGAATAATTGGCGGGTTTAGATTTCCTTTTTCGTTTAATGGTATGGAATGGTCGCTCACCTTTCAAAACAATAAAAAACGATTAGACAAACAAGTAATTTACTATCGAAATGGAGGGTTAGATTTTATAAACACGGGAAATAATGAATTTTTACGAGCCCGCAAAAGAACCACTTTTGTTGAAGGACGATTGGTATATCCGTTTGATTTTGCACAAAGCCTTAGAGCTTACGCTGGTTGGCGTAACGAAAAGGCCAGCATATTAAGTACAGAAATAAGTAGCCTAACTACGCCTGATGAAATTGACAATTATGCCTACGCCAAGTTTGAATATGTATATGATGATAGCCGGCAAATAGCGCTTAATGTAAAAAATGGCACCCGTGGAAAAGCATTTATGGAAGTCTACCATCCTTTTGAAGGCGTTATAAATGATAGTGAACTTAAATTTAGTTTGCCTAAAAGCAGCTTAATGGCGGTGGCAGGTGTTGATGTTAGGCATTATTACCCGCTATTTAGAAAGGCAATTTTTGCGGCTCGTTTTTATGGGGCAACATCATTTGGCAATAAAAGAATGTTGTACCGTTTGGGCGGTTTAGAAAACTGGATAACCTTTAACCAAAACAATAAAATTGACAACTCTACCCTGCAACAACCCGATTTCGATTATGCTTTTGCCAACAATATAGGCAACTTGCGGGGCTATAAAATAAATGCGAGAAATGGCAATAGTGTTATGTTGATGAACACCGAAATTAGAATACCTATTATTACCACCTTGTTTAATCGTAGCTTTAAGTCCGATATTTTAAACAGTTTGCAAATTGTGCCTTTCTTCGATTTTGGAACCGCTTGGATAGGGGTTAACCCTTTTAAGCCAGATGTGTTTAGCGTGCAAAATACCTTCCCGCTGCCAGAGCCAGGCGTACCAGGTTTTAACCCAGTTACCATTACGGTCGATTATTTTAGAAATCCGCTAATTGGCGGCTATGGTGTTGGTGTAAGAACGCAGTTATTTGGTTACTTTATTAAGTTTGATATTGCCCAAGCCTTAGATTATGGCAAACCTTCTGGCACAATTAATTACCTTTCTTTTGGGTATGATTTTTAGCTGCCCAAAGGGAAAGCGTTTCCCTTTAGAACAAAAAAATATTATTACTATCACTCCAAAAAATATTTCTCACATAATTTGTTGTAATTTACTTACCAATCATATTTTCTGGCACTACCCATTCGTCAAATTGTTGGGCAGTTAATAAATCTAATTCAATAGCTGCTTCTTTTAAACTTTTGTCTTCCGCATAAGCTTTTTTTGCAATTTTGGCTGCATTGTCGTATCCTATTTTTGTATTTAAAGCGGTAACCAACATTAGCGAATTTTCTAAGTTATGTTTAATGCGTTTTAAATTCGGTTCAATGCCAGCTACACAATTTTTGTTAAACGAATCAGCTGCATCGCCAATTAATTTAGCTGATATTAAAAAATTATAAATCATCATAGGTTTAAACACGTTTAATTCAAATTGGCCACTACAACCGCCAACATTTATAGCCACATCATTACCAATAACTTGTGCGCAAGCCATTGTTAAGGCTTCTGCTTGTGTTGGGTTTACTTTGCCTGGCATTATAGAAGAACCCGGCTCATTTGCTGGTATTGTAATTTCGCCAATACCACACCTTGGCCCGCTGCACAGCATTCTAATATCGTTACCAATTTTCATTAAACTAACTGCTACTGTTTTTAAAGCACCGTGCGCTTCTACAATAGCATCGTGTGCTGCAAGCGCTTCAAATTTGTTATTGGCAGTTTTAAAAGGCAAGCCACTAAGTTCTGCAATTTTTTCTGCAACTGCTACCGAATAGCCTTTGGGTGTGTTAATACCTGTGCCAACTGCAGTACCACCTAAAGCCAGCTCACTTAAATGCGCCAAACTATTTTCTATGGTTTTTATGCCATGAGCTAACTGCGATACATAGCCCGAAAATTCTTGACCCAAACTTATTGGCGTAGCATCCATAAAATGGGTACGGCCAATTTTAATAATGCTTTCAAATTTAATTACCTTTTTAGCAAAAACATCTTTTAAAGCTATTAATTTAGGTAGTGTATTTTCGGCCAGTAACTTGTAAGCTGCAATGTGCATAGCAGTTGGAAAAGTATCGTTACTTGATTGCGATTTATTTACATCATCGTTTGGGTGTACTAACTTTTTCTCATCTGTTAAAGCACCACCGTTTAATACGTGCGCACGGTTGGCCACTACTTCGTTTACATTCATATTGGTTTGTGTACCGCTACCGGTTTGCCAAACTACTAATGGAAACTCTGCATCTAAATTACCTTCTAAAATTTCTTCACAGGCTTTCACAATTAAATCTACTTTATCTTCAAACTGCTGCTTTGCATTGCTATCTTCAAAGTTTATAATTTTTAAGTTTGTTAATGCTGCCGCTTTTTTTAAGATGGCATACGCCTTAATTATTTCGGTTGGCATTTGCTGGCCACCAATTTTAAAGTTTTGTAACGAACGTTGCGTTTGTGCGCCCCAATACTTTTCAATAGGTACTTTTACTGGCCCAATACTGTCTTTCTCTAATCTATATTTCACTTAAATCTATTTTTTGTAAAGATAACTATTTTAACAAGGTACATTTTAATTTAAGCAGATTGTATTATTTATTTCGACTTCACTTTTATCTGATAAAAATGAAACACCATCTTCAATTTCCAAATTTGGCGATAGTTCGGTAATGTCTATTTTTCGTTTTCTATTTCTTTGCTTGAAGGTATCTATCCATCTGTTTTGCATAATTTGTGTAAAATATGCAGCAAACTTATCTTCTTTAGTTTTATAACTTCTATTTTCAATATTCAAATATATTTGAAAAATTACCTGATTATACAATTCATCAGCATCAGCTACAGATCCGGAATTAGCCTTTACATGAGCAACAGTTTTAGGTCTGAATTTCTTATCTAAGTATTTATAAACTTTTAAATCCTGGTTTATTATACCATCTCTAATTTTCGCATCTGTAAATTTTTTTTCAAACATATTAACTTATTTAGTTCTCCAATAATTTAAGGCTCTTATTATATAATCGAAACACTTACCAAAAGGTTATCATTTTTTTTAAAGATTTCTTTGAATTGTAAATTGATTAATAGTAGCAAATTTCTTTCTATTTATGTGGGGAAATCACAATCTAAAGCCATTTTTACATATCATTTAATAAGCAGAAGTGTATGTTTTGATGATTATTCTATTAAAAGCGTATTTTTTTCTTAAATTTTTTAACAATAAAGCAAAACAAGCACTACCTTTGTGGCCAGAAAAGGAGAGCAATATCTTTTAAAGTATAAAGCCAAACAGGGCAGAAATGATACAAAATTTATTTAACAAAACATATAGCAAGTCGCTTTACGCAATCACCTTTTTTTTCCTTGTCAGCTTTTCAGGTTTCAGCCAAAATGCTGAGCTAATTGCACAAGGAGAATCTATATTTAGAGCTAATTGCGCAAGTTGCCATTATGTTTCTAGCAAGCGGATGACTGGCCCGGGTTTAAAAGGAGCCGTTCAACGCTGGGAAGAAAACGCATCAATAGAAAAACTTTACGAGTGGATTAGAAACTCGCAAGCAGTAATAAGAGCAGGTGATGTACCTTATGCTAATAAATTGTATGCAGAGTATAACAACTCGGTAATGACTGCTTTTGCTTTGACAGATGCAGAAATTGCTGCGGTATTAGAATATATACAATATCCACCTGCACCACCAGATGGAGAAAAAGAGTCTGGCGGAGAGGTTGTAGGGCAAGAGTTAAGTTGGAACGATCCATCAGTAATATTTATGGTAGTAGTATCATTAGTATTAGCTATTATTGGCTTTCTTTTGGTAAGATTGTTAGGTAGCTTGCGTAGAATGTCATACCAAGCAAAAGGCATACCTTTACCAGAACCAATTCCAATTTATAAACGTTTAACAGATAAGCGTTTTTTGGCGGCAGCTTCTATTTTGTTAGTAATATTTTTAGCTGTTACTGCTTTTGATGTAACTACTAGTATGGGAAGACAGCAAAACTACGAACCAACACAACCAATTGCCTTTTCACATAAATTGCACGCAGGTATTAATGGAGTTGATTGCCAATATTGCCACAGCGGCGCACGTAAAGGTAAGTCAGCAGTTATTCCTTCTGCAAATGTTTGTATGAATTGCCACAAAGCAATAGAAGAAGGCCCAGAATATGGCAAGGCAGAAATTGCTAAAATATACGAAGCGGTTGACTGGGACACAGAAACACAAACTTACGGAGATAATCCTAAACCTATTGAATGGGTTAGAATACATAATTTACCAGATCACGTTTATTTTAACCACTCTCAACACGTTACCGTTGGTGGAGTGGAATGTCAAACCTGTCACGGACCAATAGAAGAGATGGCGAAAGTCTATCAGCACGAAACTTTAGGTATGGGTTGGTGTATTGATTGTCACAGAGAAACAGAAGTAAACTTTGTATCAAACGATTATTACCAGGTATATGAGCAGTTACATAAAGACATAAAAGAAGATGGTAAAAAAGTAACTGTGGAAGACATTGGTGGTTTAGAATGCCAAAAATGTCATTATTAATTAAATAAAGATTTTACAGCTTCAATATGGCTAATAGAAAATTTTGGCAAAGTTACGAAGAATACAACAAGAACCCCGAGTATTTAGAAAAACGAAAAAACGAATTCGCAGAAAAATTACCTTTCGCTTCTTTTGAATTAAAAAATCAAAAAAGTGCACCGCGACGTGATTTCTTAAAAATGCTTGGTTTTAGCATATCTGCCGCAGCAATTGCTGCCAGCTGTGAGCAACCCATTCGCAAGGCGATACCATATGTAATTCAACCAGAAGAAATTGTACCAGGCATAGCCAATTACTATGCTTCTTCATTTATAAACGGTAACGATTACGCAAGTATTTTAGTAAAAACCCGCGAAGGCAGACCTATTAAAATAGAAGCTAACCCTAACTCTGGAGTTAAGGGAACAGATGCACGAACGCAAACTTCTGTAATTAGCCTGTATGATAGTACAAGAATAAAATCACCAAAATATAACGGTGAAAGTATTACCTGGGAAGAAGTAGATCGTACGCTTGGGGAAGATTTAAAAGCCATTGCTAATAATGGTGAAAAGGTGGTGATATTAAGTTCAAATATTATCAGCCCATCTACCCAAAAACTGATAAACGAATTTGGAGCGCAATTTGCTGATTTTGAACACGTAATTTTCGAGCCAGTCTCTTATGCAGGAATGTTACAAGCCAACAAAAAATCTTTTGGCAAAGCCGTAATACCATCTTACAATTTCGAAAAAGCAGACATAGTTGTAAGTTTTCAGGCCGATTTTTTAAATACCTGGTTAAATCCAAATAACTTTTTATCACAATATGGTAAGGCTCGTAAAATAAGCCGCATAAACCCTAAAATGATGAAACACGTTCAGTTTGAGGCCTTAATGACCAACACAGGTAGCAATGCAGATGAACGTTATATAGTAAAACAAGCTTACTTGCCATTAGCCATTGGAGCTTTATACAATGCTGTTGCTAAAAGAACAGGTGGCCAGGCATTAGGCGGTAATTTTACTAAAGGCGTAAATGAAAATGCTATTAATAAAACAGCCAAGCAATTGGTTGATGCAAAAGGGAAATCAATTGTAGTTGCTGGCTCAAACGATCCAAATGTACAAGCCATTGTAAACGGCATTAATAATATGTTGGGCAACTATGGCAATACTATTAATTTAAGTAAACCTTACAATATTGGTAATGCCAGCGATGAAGCTTTTAATAGCTTAGTTAACAAAATGGAAGCCGGTAAAGTAGGCGCATTGTTTATGCACAATGTTAACCCAGCTTATGCATATTGCGAAGGCGAACGATTTGCCGATGCACTTAAAAAAGTAATTGTTTCAGCATCTTTTAATCAAAAAGTAGACGAAACTTCAGAAAGCGTAAAATATCTATTACCAGATCATCATTACTTAGAAAGCTGGAATGATGCAGAGCCCCAAAAAGGTTCATTTACTTTGGCACAGCCTTGTATCAATCCATTATTTAAAACCCGTCAATTTCAAGATACTTTATTGAAGTGGATGGGCAGCAAAGAAACTTTTTACGATTATTTAAAAACCAACTGGCAAAGTATTAGTGGCAATTGGGAAAAATCGTTACACGATGGTGTGTTTGAACAAAAAAGGGTTTCAGAAGAAATTGATTACAGCCAACCAGTAAGTGGTGATATTGCGGCAACAGTTGCAGGTGCAGCAAGTAGTATTGTAAAAAAAGCTAATGCCATTGGTGATAAGTTAGAAGTTATTTTATACGAAAACTTGTTGGGTAACGGTAAATATGCTGATAATCCTTATTTACAAGAAGTGCCAGACCCAGTTACAAAAGTAGTTTGGGGTAACTTTATATCAATGTCTAAAGGCACCGCAAAAACACTTGGTTTTAAAGAAGGAGAATTGGTAAGAATAAGTGCCAATAAACATTCTGCTGAAATTCCAGTAATTTTTCAACCAGGCCAGGCAGAGAACACTTTAGGCGTAGCAATGGGTTATGGTAGAACAGGTATGGGCACAGCAGCCTACGAAGTTGGGGCCAATGTTTTTCCATTTGTTTCATACAATGCGGCTAATAAAACTTTCGATTATGAATTAACAGTAACCGAAGATAAAGTAAAAAAAGTTGGCGGGGTACAAGCAGTAGCACGTACACAAGCCCATCATAATATAAACGATTATTTAGAAGGAGAAGACCAACCCTCTCAGTACGATAGAAAAGAACAATTAGTAAGAGAAGCAACACTTGCTGATTACAAAAAAAGCCGCTGGGCAGGTAATGAAATAAGTGAGAAGAAATTCCGTGATCCACATTATTGGGATTCTCATATGAACAACCTTTATAATGATATGCCTCAATTAAAAGAAGGTCATCATTGGGGTATGTCAGTTGATATGTCGGCCTGCACCGGTTGTAGTGCTTGTGTAGCCGCTTGTAATATAGAAAACAATGTACCAGTTGTAGGTAAAGAAGAAGTATTTAGAGCACACGAAATGCATTGGTTACGTATTGATAGGTATTACATTGGTAAAGATGATAATCCAACAGTTGCTTTTCAACCAATGATGTGCCAAATGTGCGATAATGCGCCGTGCGAAAACGTTTGTCCGGTTTCGGCAACTAACCACAGTAGCGAAGGTTTAAACCAAATGGCATATAACCGTTGTATTGGTACACGTTATTGCGCCAACAATTGCCCGTTTAAAGTAAGAAGATTTAACTGGTTCGATTATTCTGGTGCAGATTCTTTTGTAGCCAATACTGCTTTAAGTAATGATAAAATACCTTCATTAGTATTGGGGGAAGAGCCAACACAATTTATGGCAGATGATTTAAGCAGAATGGTTTTAAATCCAGATGTTACAGTTCGATCAAGAGGTGTAATGGAAAAATGTAGTTTCTGTGTACAACGTATTCAAGCTGGTAAATTAGAAGCCAAAAAAGAAGGTAGAGCATTAGCTGATGATGATATTAAAACCGCTTGTCAGCAAGCTTGTTCGGCAGGTGCCATCACTTTTGGCGATATGAACGATAAAAACAGTACTGCATTTAAATATGCAAAATTGGACGAACGTGCTTATGGTTTGTTAGAAGAAATACACGTTTTACCTTCTGTTAGATATTTAACTAAAATAAGAAATACAGATAAACTTAATCAAGATTCTGTATAACAAAAAATAGATTGAACGAATGGGGCATAATTACTCATCACCATTAAGGGAGCCATTAGTTAAAGGTAATAAATCGTATCACGATATTACCGAAGATATATGTAAACCTACAGAAACAAAGGGTACAGCAATGTGGTGGATAATCACCGGTATTGCCTTCTTTTTTGTAATAGTTTATGTATTGGCAGTTGCTGCTACCGTATGGAAAGGTATAGGCATGTGGGGCTTAAATAAAACCGTTGGTTGGGCCTGGGATATTACTAACTTTGTTTGGTGGGTTGGTATTGGCCACGCTGGTACATTAATCTCTGCCATTCTTTTATTATTTCGTCAAAAATGGAGAACAGGCGTAAACCGAGCGGCAGAAGCAATGACAATTTTTGCAGTAGTTTGTGCTGGCCAGTTTCCATTAATACATATGGGTAGAATTTGGTACGGCTTTTTTATATTTCCTTACCCAAACACACGTGGTGGCGAAGGTTTAAGTAGTTTGTGGCCTAACTTTAACTCTCCTTTATTGTGGGATGTATTTGCAATTTCTACCTATTTAACCGTTTCCCTGTTATTTTGGTATTCTGGTTTAGTGCCAGATTTTGCTACAATTAGAGATCGTGCAAAAGGATTTCGTAAAAAAATATATAATGTATTAGCCTTTGGTTGGCAAGGTAAAGCAAAGCAATGGCAACGTTTCGAATCATTAAGTTTAGTATTAGCAGGCTTAGCAACACCATTAGTACTTTCGGTACACACTATTGTTTCGTTTGATTTTGCTACCTCAGTAATACCAGGTTGGCACACCACTATATTTCCACCATATTTTGTATCAGGTGCAATTTTCTCTGGTTTCGCAATGGTGTTAACCTTAATGATAATTGTAAGAAAAGCATTTAAATTAGAAGACTACATCACCTTAGGCCACATCGAATCAATGAACAAGGTTATTATATTAACTGGTTCAATTGTTGGTATAGCTTATATTACCGAACTGTTTGTAGCTTGGTACTCAGGTAACCCTTACGAGCAATGGGCATTTTTACGTAACCGTATTGCCGATCCATATATATTTGGTCCATTATTAGGCGTTGAAGAAGGCCAGCACGCACCTTACTGGTGGGCTTATTGGGCAATGATGACTTGTAACGTTATCTCTCCACAACTTTTTTGGTTTAGAAAATTAAGAAGAAGCATTGCTTTCACTTTCTTTATGTCAATCATCATTAATATTGGTATGTGGTTCGAGCGTTTTGTAATTATCGTAACCTCATTACATAGAGATTTCTTACCATCAAGCTGGTCGTACTATTCACCAACTTATGTCGAAATATCAATTTTCTTGGGCACATTAGGTATCTTCTTTTTCTTATTTATGTTGTTTGCCAAGTTTTTCCCTGTTGTAGCAATAGCCGAAGTAAAATCAATATTAAAAACATCTGGCAGCCAATATGTAAATGAGTTTGAAGCATCGGATGAACGCTTTTTAGAAGAAGTAAGAAAGGAAACAATTTCAGATCGCAAGGGCGGCTTAACTCCTAAACCTACTTATAAAAAATAGAAATTATGGCTAAAAATTTTTTGGTAGCATTATATAAAGACGAAGAAGTATTGTTAGAAGCGGTAACGTTTATAAAAGATAAAGGTGTGAAAATTACCGATGCCTTAACACCGTTTCCTGTGCATGGCTTAGATCACGCTATTGATGTACCCGAAACAAGATTGCACACCGCAGGCTTTTTATTTGGGTTAACTGGTTTTTTAACCGCATTAACTTGTATGACTTTAATTTCAACAGTAGATTGGCCTATAAACTATGGTGGTAAACCTTACTTTGCATTGCCATCATTTATACCAATTACTTTTGAAGTAACAGTATTGTTTGCAGCAGTTGGTATGGTAATTACTTATTTTTTTCGTAATGGTCTTTCTGTATTTAATAGTACAGAAGTTATTGATGAACGCATTACCGACGATCACTTTGCTTTAATTTTTGATATAGCAGAGTTTACAGATGATGGCACGCAAAAAGTAGGACAGATATTACAAGACTCTGGAGCGGTAGAGGTGTTAACGAAAACTATGAAAAACTATAAAAATTTAAACGGATAACAATGATGCAGCATAAAGTAACAAGCATAACATCATATTTTATTCTGGCAATAATTGCAACTTTGGCAGGTTGTGGCGCAGGGGGCGATTATACGGGTATTGAATATATGCCAGATATGAAGCATAGCCGTGCTTTTGAAACCTTTTCACCAACAACTGTTTTTGCCGATGGTAAATCAGCACAGTTGCCAGTAGAAGGTACTATAAAAAGAGGTTATACGCCTTACAACTATGCCAACACAAATGCAGATTACGAAAGAGCGGGCCAGGAAGTTACAAGCCCGTTAAATAGTTATGAGCATAAAATGGCTTTACAAGAGGGTAAGCAATTGTATAATATTTATTGTGCAGTTTGCCACGGTAAAACAGGTGTAGCAGATGGTACTATTGTTAAAAATGGCAAATACCCACCGCCACCATCTTATTTTAGAGAAGATATTTTAGCATTGCCAGAAGGTAAAATGTTTCACTCGGTAACGCATGGCAAAAACCTGATGGGTGGTTACAGCAGCCAGTTAAATCAAAAAGAACGTTGGAAAGTAATTTCTTACATTAGAGATATGCAAGCCAAACATATTGCTAAAGAAGAAAAAATTAGCGAAGCAGCAGCATTAAAAAGGTTGTTTGTTGGTACAGGCTACTTATCAGCCGCCGAAGAAGAAGCAATGGCAAATGTAAAAAGTAAACCAAAAGTTGACAATGAATATGCCGGCTTAAAATCTATTGAACAAGAGTTAGAAGAATATCAAAAAGCTCACGGACACGGATCGCACGGCGATAGCCACGGTGGAGACCATGGCAATAGCTACGGATCTCACGGTGATAGGCATGGAGCTGATGAAGCAAATCATGAAGAAGTACATCAAAATAAGGATCATAAAAAAAATCACGATAAAGATGCACATCCTGAAAATGATCTTGATACTAACAAAATAACTGAAAAAGTAACTGATAAAATAGAAAATGTTGTAGAGAAAGTAGAAATAGCATTAGCTACCCAATATAAAACCTTAACAGCAGATACTAAAGTTAAACGTGGTGATGTTTTTGAATTGAAGAATATAAAATTTAGAAGTGGTAAATCAGAAATGCGCGGAAGCTCAACTGAAGACTTAAACAGGTTAACCAACATTTTAAATAACAACACTAAATTACGCATAAAAATTGAAGGACATACCGATAGTTCAGGAGAAGAAGAGATTAACATTGAGCTATCAAAAGCAAGAGCATTAGCGGTAAAAAACTACTTAGTAAATACAAGTGGTATTAATGCAGATAGAATTATAACATCGGGTTTAGGTTCGGCAAAACCAATTGCTGATAACAAAACCAGAAAAGGTAAACAGAATAATAGAAGAACGGAGGTAACATTCCTATAAGTTAAAATACAATGGAACAAAATTTTGTATTCCCAAGTAAATTAAGGAGCTCATTTATTGGCGTATTAATAGCCGGTATTGTGTTGTTTTGCCTTAGTTATTTTGTAATTGGTGTAGAAAGCAAACGATTATTTACAGCGTTGCTGTACAATTCGTTTCTCTTTCTTGGTATAAGCATCATAGGTTTGTTTTTCTGTGCCGTTCACGAAATTGGCTTAGGCGGTTGGATGGTTTCTGTAAAAAGAATAGGAGAAGCTATGAGTACTTTTGTGCCAATAGCTGGTGTAGTCTTATTAATATCAGTACTATTTGGTATGCACGATATTTACCACTGGACACACGAAGATCTTTACGACCCCAATAGTCCGAATTATGATAGCTTATTAGTGCAGAAAATCAGCTTTCTTAACTCAGGGTTTTTTACAATCAGATCAGTATTTTATATCCTTCTGTGGTCAGGCTTAGTTTTTTGGTTTAGATCTAACTCTTTAAAATTAGACAAAACTGGCGATAGAGTTTATTATAACAGAAGCAAAGTAATTAGTGCCATATTTTTAGTGCTATTTGCCGTAACCAGTTCTACTTGTTCTTGGGATTGGTTAATGTCAATTGACCCGCATTGGTACAGTACATTATACGGTTGGTATTGTTTTGCTTCAATTTTTGTATCAGGTTTATGCACAATTGCTTTAATTGCTATAACTTTGAAAAAATTGGGTTATTTGGAGTTTGTAACAACAGAGCATTTACACGATTTAGGAAAAATGATATTTGGTTTCAGTATTTTTTGGACCTACCTTTGGTTTAGCCAATTTATGCTAATTTGGTATGGTAACATTCCGGAAGAAACCTTATATTTTCACCAAAGATTTAATGGAGGTTATCGCTTTGTGTTCTTTTTAGTATTGATATTAAATTTCGTTTTCCCCTTCTTTACCTTAATAACAGCAAGCGCAAAACGTACTTATGGCTTAATGCTATTTGTTTGTCCTGTTATTATTATTGGTCACTGGTTAGATTTTTATGTTTTAACAATGCCTGGTGCAGTAGGTGCAGAAAGCTCTGGGTATTTATTAGAATTAGGTATAGGCTTAATATACGCAGCATCTTTTTGCTTGTGGGTATTTTGGCAATTAACAAAAGCACAATTACTACAAACACAGCACCCATTTGTACAAGAGAGTTTATATCATCATACATAAACGATTAAAATTTTTAAATGACAGGTTTAATAGGTATCTTAATTATATTTCTTATTGTCTGGATAATCTTTTTGTTATCCAAAGCAAATGAATTTGTTGCTGAAATAAAAGGCGACGATACAGCTGCTGATGCAAGTAACAGATTTAATGCCTTTATGTTTTTATTATTTTTGATATTGGGTATGGGCGGTTTTCTATGGAGCGTTTTACACTACGCACCAATGTTTTTGCCACCACCAGCATCAGAGCATGGCGCTTGGATTCGTCAAATGTTTCAAGTATCAACCGTACCAATAGTAATAGTATTTTTTATTACCCACGTATTGTTGTTTTGGTTTGCATTTCGTTATCAATACAACAAAAATAATAGAGCGGTGCACTTTGCACATTCTACCAAATTAGAAATTGTTTGGACAGCAATACCAGCAGTAGTTATGGTTATTTTAGTGTCAATTGGTTTGGTAAACTGGTTTAAAATATTTGATGATCCGCCAGCGGAATCCTTAATAGTAGAAGCAACAGGCCAACAATTTTTATGGCATTTACGCTATGCCGGAGAAGATAATGTGTTGGGAAGTAAATCAGTTTATAATATAGGTTCTGATAATCCTTTTGGTATGAAATGGGAAGACAAAGCAGGTAATGATGATTTTAAGTCGGATACATTGTATATGCAAATTGAACAACCTATTTTAATGAAGATCAATTCGTTAGATGTTTTGCATAGTTTTTACTTGCCCCATTTTAGAGTTAAAATGGATGCAGTACCAGGTATACCAACACAGTTTTGGTTTACTCCAACAAAAACTACACAACAAGCCCGTGATGAAAGAGATGATCAAAAATTTGATTATGAATTGGCGTGTGCAGAACTTTGCGGACAATCGCATTTTAATATGCGTAGAGTAGTTAGGGTAGTAGAGGCCGATGAATTTAAAGAATGGAAAGCACGCCAAACAACCCTATATTCCCTATACGGAACAAAAAAAGAAGACACTCAAAAAGCAAAAAATAATACAAAAGAAGAGGAGATAAAAGCAACTGCTGGCTTATAAAGGCTTAGCACAAAATTTTAATTTAAGATTATGGCAGATATAACAACAAAAAAAGAAGCTTTAGTCCTCGACAATGAAATATACGTCGATCACGGGCACCACCACCACCACGAAGAAAATTTTATACAGAAATATATTTTTAGTCAAGATCATAAAATGATCGCTAAACAGTTTTTAATTACTGGTATCTTTTGGGCAGTAATTGGAGGCTTGTTGTCAACTTTATTCCGCTTACAACTAGGCTGGCCAGAAGATAGTTTCCCTATTTTAGAACAACTATTAGGCCGTTGGGCACCAGATGGTAAATTGCTACCAAGCTTTTACTATTCTATGGTTACTATGCACGGCACTATAATGGTATTTTTTGTGTTAACCGCAGGTTTAAGTGGCACATTTAGTAACCTTTTAATACCCTTGCAAATTGGCGCGCGAGATATGGCTTCACCGTTTATGAACATGTTGAGCTACTGGTTTTTCTTTATTGCCGGTGTAATTATGATGTGTTCATTTTTTGTAGAAACAGGTCCTGCATCTGCCGGTTGGACAATGTATCCACCCCAAAGTGCTTTATCGCAAGCCAGCCCTGGCTCTGGTTTTGGTACCGATTTATGGTTAATGAGTATGGCCATGTTTATCGTTTCTGTATTGTTGGGTGGTTTAAATTATATTACCACCGTGTTAAACATGCGTACCAAAGGGATGACTTTAATGCGTATGCCATTAACTATATGGACATTTTTCTTTACTGCCATTATCGCACTATTATCATTTCCGGTACTATTATCTGCCTCTTTATTATTATTGTTTGATAGGAATTTAGGTACAAGTTTTTACTTATCCGATATTTATATAGCTGGTGAAGCATTAGCTAACTCCGGTGGAAGTCCTATTCTATTTCAGCACTTATTTTGGTTTTTAGGCCACCCAGAAGTATATATCGTAATTCTGCCAGCAATGGGTATCGTTTCTCAAGTATTGGCTACTAACGCTCGTAAACCTGTTTTCGGTTACGGGGCCATGGTATATTCTATTTTAGCTATAGCCATCTTATCGTTTATAGTATGGGCGCACCATATGTTTGTATCTGGTTTAAATCCTTTTGCAGGTGGCGTATTTGTAATTTTTACTTTATTAATTGCCGTACCTTCTGCCATAAAAGTTTTTAATTGGATCACCACTTTATGGAAAGGAAACATTCGGTTTACACCAGCAATGTTGTATTCCATTGGCTTTGTTTCACTATTTATATCAGGAGGTTTAACAGGCATTTATTTAGGTAACTCTGCTTTAGATATTCAGTTGCACGATACTTATTTTGTAGTTGCGCACTTTCATATTGTAATGGGTATGGCTGCGTTCTTTGGCATGTTTGCTGGCGTGTATCATTGGTTTCCAAAATTGTTTGATGGTAAAATGATGAACAATACTTTAGGTACGATTCACTTTTGGATTACCATGATTGGTAGTTACCTAATATTTTGGCCAATGCACTATATGGGTATGAGTGGCGTACCCCGTAGATATTATGAATTTTCTAATTTTGAATTTGCCAAAGGTTATGAAGATTTGAATACTTTTATTAGTACAGTTGCAGTAATTGTATTTATAGCACAATTTTTCTTTATTGTAAACTTCATTTACAGTGCAATAGCAGGTACAAAAATGGCTACCAAAAACCCTTGGGAATCTAACTCATTAGAGTGGACTTCGTCTATAGAAGGCATACACGGTAACTGGGAAGGTGATATACCAGAAGTATACCGTTGGCCCTATGATTACAGTAAAGATGGTTACGACTATATACCGCAAACAGTACCCGAAGGTAAAGAAGATCAATATCTACTAAAAAAACAACCAGAAGCATACGCATTGGCTAACGAAAGAAACGTTTAAGATTATTGAAGAATTCAATTACCATAACGCATACTTTTAGGGAAGCAATTAGTGCTAAACTTACCGACTACAATCAGTTGTTTAAGGTTAAACTAAACTTGGTAGTAGTTTTTTCAGCAGTAGTGGGCTATATTTTGGCTGCAGGTACAGCTTTCAATTTTTTAAGTTTGGTTGTACTAATTATAGGTGGATTTTTAGTTACCGCTTCCGCTAATACCATAAATCAGGTATTAGAAACCGATTACGATAAGTTAATGAAGCGCACCAAAAACCGACCATTACCAACTGGCAGAATGAAAAGTAGTGAAGCTATTTTAGCTGCAGGTTTAAGTGGTTTAGCAGGTTTGTGGTTGTTAGGTATATACTTTAATATTACTACTGCCTTTGTAGCAGCACTTTCGTTAATTAGTTATGCATTTATTTATACACCATTAAAAAGGTATACACCAATAGCCGTTTTTGTAGGCGCAGTACCAGGGGCATTACCACCTGTAATTGGTTGGTTAGCATTTTCAGGCCACCTTACTATAGAACCGATTATATTGTTTGTAATACAATTTTTTTGGCAGATGCCCCATTTTTGGGCGATAGGTTGGTTAGGTCATAATGAATATAAAAAGGCAGGTTTTAACTTATTACCTACAGAAAAAGGTAAAGACAAAGTAACCGCCTTTAATAGTATAATGTACGCTTTGGTACTAATACCTTTAGCATTATTTGGTACTATGTACGGAGTGGGTTACCGAGTAACTTTAATAATGGCGGTAGTGGCAGGTTTATTGTATATATGGCCAGCTATAAAATTATATAAAACCTGCTCAGACAAAGCAGCCTTAAAACTAATGTTTGCCAGTTTTTTGTATTTACCGTTAATGCAAATAAGTTGGATAATTGATAAATTTTGGATATAATATATGGCAAGTATAGGTTATAAGTACGAGTACAACAGCCCCATACATCCAAAGCTATTTGCACTTTGGTTGGGCATAGGCAGCATAGTAATGAGCTTTGCAGGTTTAACTAGCGCTTACATTGTAAAGAAAGGTGCAGGTTATTGGGTAGAGTTTAATTTACCACAGTTTTTCACCTACAGCACTTTAGTAGTAGTGTTAAGTAGTGTGTTTATTCAATTGGCCTATTGGTCTTACAAAAAACTACATAACAAATTAGCTACAGTTTCCTTATTAGTTACTTTTGTTTTAGGCATAATATTTTTAAACTTGCAATACCAAGGCTGGTTAGAATTAACAAACACAGGTATTGAGTTAGATGGTAATCCGTCGGGTTCATTTGTGTATGTAATATCAGGTTTACACTTTGCGCATATTGTAGGCGGTTTATTAGCCATGTTTTTTGTAATTTTAGGTATTTTGTGGCGAAACCGTAAACCTGTTAAAAAATTAATGGAAGAAACCAACCCCGAAAGAAACACACATTTAAAACTAATGACTACATATTGGCATTTTGTTGGCTTATTGTGGTTGTATTTGTTTATATTTTTTCAATATAATTAACAGAGAGAAAAAGAAATTAAAATGGCCAATAAAGCTGTTGTAGAAGAAAAATCAACTTGGAAGGGCGGATCCCGCCCTATGGAAGCCAGCTATGGTAAATTAATGATGTGGTACTTTTTAGTATCAGATGCATTTACTTTTGGGGCTTTATTAATTGTGTACGCCACCTTACGGGTTAGTGCAGGTTGGAGCGATGGTTGGTCGCAAGCCAACGATGTTTTTAAGGCTTTTCCAGGTTTTGAATTGCTAAATGGTACGCCTTTAGCATTTGTTACCTTAATGACTTTTATTTTGATAATGAGCTCCGTTTTTGTAGTAAGAGCTGTACAAGAAGGCCATAGAATGAACCAGCGAGGTGTGGCCATTTGGATGTTTTGGGGTATAATTGGTGGGGCAGCATTTTTAGCCTGTCAAGGTTTTGAGTGGTATGGTTTAATTGTACACGAAGGTTTGAGTATGGGCTACAATCCATTTGACCCTGAAACTGGTTTAAAAAATGCAGTATTCGAAAATGGACATATTGTAAAAGAAGCAGTATCACCAGGGCCAAAAGCATTTGGTAACTTATTTTTTTTAATAACAGGCTTTCACGGCACACACGTTGCTAGTGGAGTTGTTATTAATATTATTATTTTTATTCAAACATTAAGAGGCGTTTACCAAGAAAGAGGCCATTACGAAATGGTAGAGAAAGTTGGTTTATACTGGCATTTTGTAGATTTAGTTTGGGTATTTGTATTTTTGGTATTTTACTTATTATAGAAAAAGAGTTTAACAATACAGAAGCCACAACAGAAGTATCAAGAAGATTTTTAAATAGGGAAATTGTATAAAATAAATTAATTATGTCGCATCATTTAACCGACGAAGAATATAAATCACAGAAAAGAGCCGTTTGGAAAGCTACCCTAATTTTGGGTATTGTAACCTTTGTAGAAATTGGATTCGCATTAGCCCACTATTATGAAATTGCTCCATTCTCATCCTTATCTAAAGGATTGTTAAGTGGTTTAATGATTGTATTAAGTTTATTAAAAGCTTACTTTATTGTTGGAGAATTTATGCACATCCGCTACGAAATGCGCGCCTTAACCCTCACCATATTAGTACCATTAGTATTTTTAGTTTATGGAGTTATTATGTTTATGATGGAAGGTAATGCCTGGAATATTATGCGTATACCAGATTCAATAGAACTTAGAGTAACTATGGTAGGTTGGATATTTGTGTTAGCTGCCGCTTTTGGTTCAATAATAGGTGGCGGACTATTTTTTACTTACAGGTATAGAAAAAATACGCCTAAACGAGTACCGGAATAGAAATGGTTTAGAATAATACATTGCCGTATACTCTATGCAAATTTTATTGATTTTTTAATTTCCCATCTTTTAAGGATTAATATAAACCTTAATTGTGTGTTAGGTATTAATGCAGATAATTGTGTAGCTTAGGATTTAAGCAATACACAAAGTGTTACTTTATCGTAACTATTTAGTAGAGGTCAGAAGTTAGACCGCTTCGCTGTCAGACGTCAGATAAATTCGGCTGAGTAAAGTCAAAAACGCTCTTTTTCGCCTTAATTATGTCTGACGTCTAACGTCACAATGAAATGGTCTGACTTCTGAATAGTTACACTTTATCGAATATTTATTTGGCATTTTAAATATAATTCGTATTTTAGAGTAAGCCATAAAAACGCTTTCTAATAAATCCATTGTAATTCTCTCTTCTATAGGGGGCAAATATCAAGGTTTTGCTATTGGTGTAATAGGCCATAATTTCTATAACTAAAAAATTTTTACTATGCGATTTAATGCTATACTTTCAATTAACGTACTAGCTATTTTCTTTTTGTGTGATGCGGGTGTCCTATATGCATATACTAATAACAATTTTTGCGATAGCCTTTCTATGCTGATGGTATCTCCACAAAATGAATGTATTTATACCGACTTCACTTTAAATGGTAATATGTCAGAATTTGGAACTAGTTGTTATTCTGATGAGCCCGATACACTCTTTAAAGTAGTAGTACCTGAAAATGGACAATTTTTGGTAAAAGCCAGCCAAACTGTACTCTCACTTTACTCTGCTTGCTCAGATGATAACATTGCATGTGAACCGGTTTTTAGTTCAAAATTGATTTCGAACTTGACACCTAATGATACATTAATTGTAAGATTTACTCCTTTGTTTACTTATAGCACACCGCAATATCAGGTTTGTTTTTCCGAAGCTAATCCGTCAAATAACAATACTTGTGCAAATGCTATTCCAATAGAGGTTGGGCAAAACGGGAATTGCGAAACCGTAAATATAGATCTTAGATATAACGACTTTAATAATCCAAATTCTTGTGTATCATCAAGTTCTAATGTAGATGCTTATTATGAATATACCGTTCCAACAAGTAGTTTGGTAGAATTAACAACTGAAAATTATCTGCTCAATTATACAGGTTTTAACGCTTGCGATGGAGAATTACTGTTTTGTTTTACTGATGTACGGCAGGCTTTATTGCCAATTACAGAACCTGGCACAACTATAGTTTTGCAAGTTTCTTCTAATAGTAGAATTGAAGACAGTTTTTGTATTAAGGAAGTTTCTCCTTCAACTAATAATTCTTGTGCAAATGCCATGCCAATAGAGGTTGGTCAAAATGGAAATTGTGATACCATAAATATAGACTTTAAGTATAACAGCCTTAACAATCTAAATTCCTGTGTTTCATCCAGTTATAATGTAGATGCTTTTTATGAATATACCGTTCCGCCAAGTGGTTTGGTAGAATTAACAGTTGAAAATTATCAACTTAATTATACTGGTTATAACACTTGTGGTGGTGAACAACTCTTTTGTTTTACTAACGTGAGCCATGTTTTATTACCGGTTGCTGAACCTGGTACTGCCATAATTTTACAAGTTTCATCTTCTAATAGAATTGAATATAGTTTTTGTATTGCCGAAGTCTCCCCTTCAACAAACAATTCTTGTGCAAATGCTATTACATTAGAGCTTGGTCAAAACGGGAATTGCGATACTGTAGATGTAGACTTAAGGTATAACGATTTTAACACCCCAAATTCCTGCACGTCATTCTCTACTAGTGCAGATGCTTTTTATGAATATACAGTTCCACCAAGTGGTTTTGTAGGAATAACAACTGGAAGTTTTCGAATTAATTTTACAGGTTATAATGCTTGCGGTGGTGAAGAACTCTTTTGCACTAATGAGAGGCGGGCTTTATTGCCTGTCGCAGAACCTGGCACAACCATAATTTTGCAAGTTTCTTCTGATAGTAGAGATGAATATAGTTTTTGTATTGCTGAAGTCTTCCCTTCAACTAACAATTCTTGTGCAAATGCTATTACATTAGAGCTTGGTCAAAACGGGAATTGCGATACTGTAGATGTAGACTTAAGGTATAACGATTTTAACACCCCAAATTCCTGCATGTCATTCTCTACTAGTGCAGATGCTTTTTATGAATATACAGTTCCACCAATTGGGTTGGTAGGAATAACAACTGAATATTATGGTATTAGATTTACCGGTTATACAGCTTGCGATGGTGCAGAACTCTTTTGTACTAGCGAAAGGCAGGCTTTATTGCCAGTTGCAGAACCTGGCACTATTATAATTTTACAAGTTTCTGGTAATCTAAGTGAATATAGTTTTTGTATTTTTGAAGTCTCCCTGTCAACTAACAATATTTGTGCAAATGCAATTCCAATAGAGATTGGCCAAAATGGGAGTTGCGATACCGTAGATATAGACTTAAGGTATAATGACTTTAACAATCCAAATTCCTGTGTGTCATCCAATTCTAATGTAGATGCTTTTTATGAATATGTTGTTCCCTCTAGTGGTTTTGTGGGAGTAACAACTGAAAATTATCATGTTAATTATACTGGTTATAACGTTTGCGAGGGTGCAGAACTCTTTTGTTTTACTAACGTGAGGCGGGCTTTATTGTCGGGCGCGGAACCTGGTACTACTATAATTTTGCAGGTTTCTTCTGATAGCAGAATTGAAGAGAGGATTTGTTTTACAGAAGTCTCCCCATCCCCTAACAATTCTTGTGAAAATGCTATTCCAATAGAGGTTGGCCAAAATGGGAATTGCGATACCATAGACATAGATTTAAGGTTTAATGACTTTAACACTCTAAATTCCTGCGTTTCAGCTACTGTAGATGCTTTTTATGAATATGTCGTTCCACCAAGTGGTTTTGTAGAAATAACAACTGAAAATTATCGTGTTAATTATACTGGCTATAACGTTTGCGATGGTGCAGAACTGTTTTGTATTACTAGTGCGGGGCTGGCTTTATTACCGCAAACAGAACCAGGTACAGCTATAATTTTGCAAGTTTCTTCTAATAGTAGAATTGAAGACAGTTTTTGTATTACAGAAGTCTCTGCTTCAACTAATAATACTTGCGCAAATGCCATGCCAATAGAGGTTGGCCAAAATGGAAATTGCGATACCATAGACATAGATTTAAGGTATAATGACTTTGACACACCAAATTCCTGCGTTTCAGCTACCGTAGATGCTTTTTATGAATATATCGTTCCACCAAGTGGTTTGGTAGAGATAACAAATGGAAGTTCTCGAATTAATTTTACCGGTTACAATGCTTGTGATGGTGCAGAACTCTTTTGTTTTACTAACGTACGTCAGATTTTATTACCAATTGCAGAACCAGGCACTACTATAATTTTAAAGGTTTCCTCTTCTTATAGAAGTGAATATAGTTTTTGTATTGCAGAAGTCTCCCCTTCAGTTAACAATATTTGTGCAAATGCCATTCTAATAGAGGTTGGCCAAAATGGAGATTGCAATACCGTGGACATAGACTTAAGGTATAATGACTTTAACAATCCAAATTCCTGCTTGTATTCTAATACAATAGTTGATGCTTTTTATGAATATATAGTTCCGCCAAGTGGTTTGGTAGAATTAACAACTGGAGGTTCTTTTTTTTATAATGCTCTTCGAACTAATTATACTGGTTATAACGCTTGCAATGGTGCAGAACTCTTTTGTTTTACTAACGCGTATCAGGTTTTATTACCAATTGCAGAACCTGGCACTACTATAATTTTACAAGTTTCTGACAGTAGAGATGATTATAGTTTTTGTATTACAGAAGTCTCCCCTTCTACCAATAATTCTTGTGAAAATGCTATTCCAATAGGGGTTGGTCAAAATGAAAATTGCAATACCGTAAATATAGACTTAAGGTATAATGACTTTAACAATCCAAATTCCTGCTTTTTAGCCAATGTAGATGCTTTTTATGAATATACAGTCCCTTCAAGTGGTTTAGTAGAGATAACGACTAGAAGTTCTTTTGTTAATTTTACTGGTTATAATGCTTGTAATGATGCAGAACTCTTTTGTTTTACTGGCGTAAGCCAGGTTTTATTGCCGATTGCAGAACCTGGCACTAACATAATTCTACAAATTTCTAGTAGAAACAGAAGCGAAAGTAGTTTTTGTATTGCAGAGGTCTCTCCGTCTACTAACAATATTTGTGCAAATGCTATTCCAATAGAGCTTGATCAAAATGAAAATTGTAATACCGTAGATATAGACTTAAGGTATAACGACTTCAATAATCCAAATTCCTGCGTGTCATCCAATAATAGTGAGGCGGACGCTTTTTATGAATATACAGTTCCGCCAAGTGGTTTGGTAGGAATAACTGGAAGCTCTCGAATTAGCTATACCGGTTATAATGCTTGTGACGGAGGAGAACTCTTTTGTTTTACAGACTTGAGCCTGGTTTTATTGCCGGTTGCAGAACCTAGTACTACTATAATTTTGCAAGTTTCTTCTGCTAGTAGAGATGAATTTAGTTTCTGTATTGCAGAAGTCTCTCCATCACCAAACAATTCTTGCACAAATGCCATTCCAATAGAGCTTGGCCAAAATGAAAATTGTAATACCATAGATGTAGATTTAAGATATAATGACTTTAGCAATCCAAACTCTTGTGTGTCATCCAACACTACTGTAGATGCTTTTTATGAATATATCGTTCCATCAAGTGGTTTGATAGAAGTAAAAGGGAGTTATCGAATTAATTTTACCGGCTATAACACTTGCGATGATACAGAAATTTTTTGTTTTACTGATGAGAGGCAGGCTTTATTGCCGATTGCAGAACCTGGCACTACTATAATTTTGCAGGTTTCTTCCACTAGCAGAAGTAAATTTAGTTTTTGTATTGCAGAAGTCTTCTCATCACCTAACAATGTTTGTGCAAATGCTATTCCAATAGAGCTTGGCCAAGATGGAAATTGTAATTCAATAGACATAGATTTAACTTATAACGACTTTAACAATCCAAATTCTTGTGTTTCATCAAATTATAATGTAGATGCTTTTTATGAATACACCGTACCGTCAAGTGGTTTGGTAGAGATAACTGGAAGTTCTCAAATGAATTTTACCGGTTATAATACTTGTGACGGAGAAGAACTCTTTTGTTTTAGATACGCGGACCAAGTATTATTGCCGATTGCAGAACCTGGCACTACTGTTATTTTACAAGTTTCTGATGATAGAGGTGAACATAGCTTTTGTATTGCAGAAGTCTTCCCATCACCTAACAATGTTTGTGCAAATGCTATTCCAATAGAGCTTGGCCAAAATGGAAATTGTAATTCAATAGACATAGATTTAACTTATAATGATTTAGACAATCCAAATTCCTGTGTTTCATCCTTTTCTGACGAGGTAGATGCCTTTTTTGAATATACAGTCCCACCAAGTGGTTTGGTAGAAATAACTGGAAGTTATAGAATTAATTTTACCGGTTACAATGCTTGCGATGGTGCAGAACTCTTTTGTTTTACTAGGGTGAGTCAAGTCTTATTGCCGGTTGCAGAACCTGGGACTAATGTTATTTTACAAATTTCTGAAAGTAGAAGTGAATATAGTTTTTGTATTGCAGAAGTCTCCCCTTCAAATAACAATACTTGTATAAATGCTATTCCAATAGAGCTTGGTCAAAATGGAAATTGTAATACCGTAGAAGTAGATTTAAGGTATAACAACTTTGATAATCCAAATTCCTGCGTTGAATCCAATTCTAATAATGTAGATGCTTTTTATGAATATACCGTTCCGCCAAATGGTTTGGTAGGAGTAACAACAGGAAGTTTTGGAATTAATTTTACTGGCTATAAAGCTTGCGATGGTGAACAACTATTTTGTACTAGCGTGAGGCAGGCTTTATTGCCATGGGCTGAGCCTGGCACCACTATAATTTTGCAAGTTTCCTCTAATAGTAGAATTGAGTTTAGTTTTTGTACTGCGGAAGTCTCCCCATCAGTTAACAATATTTGTGCAAATGCCATTCCAATAGAAATTGGCCAAAATGGAAATTGCAATACAGAAGACATAGATCTAAGGTATAACGACTTTAATTTTCCAAATTCCTGCGTTTCATCCAATTCTAATATGGTAGATGCTTTTTATGAATACATCGTTCCACCAAGTGGTTTGGTAGAAATAACGCCTGAAAATTATTCTATTAATTATACAGGTTATAACGCTTGCGATGGTGAACAACTTTTTTGTTTTACTAGGGTGAGGCAGGCTTTATTGCCAGTTGCAGAACCAGGCACTAGTATAATTTTGCAGGTTTCCTCTAACAGTAGAATTGAAGATAGTATTTGTTTTACAGAAGTCTCCCCATCCCCTAACAATTCTTGTGAAAATGCAACCTTAATAGATATTGGCCTAAATGGAAATTGTAATACCATAAATATTGACTTAGAATATAACGACTTTAATAATCTAAATTCCTGTGTTTCATCCAATTATAATGTAGATGCTTTTTATGAATATACCGTTCCGTCAAGTGGTTTGGTAGAGATAACAAATGGAAGTTCTCGAATTAATTTTACTGGTTATAATGCTTGCGATGGTGCAGAACTCTTTTGCTTTACTAGGGTAAGGCAGGCTTTATTGCCAATTGCAGAACCTGGCAGTACTATAATTCTTCAAATTTCTTCCGAAAGTAGAGATGAAGTTAGTTTTTGTATTGAAGAAATCTTACCCACGGCCAATAATTCTTGTGGAAATGCCACCCCAATAGAAGTTGGCCAAAATGCAAATTGTAATACTATAAATTTAAGATATAACGATCTTAATAATCCAAATTTCTGCGTTTCATCTTATAATAATAATGTAGATGCTTTTTATGAATATACCGTTCCGCCTAGTGGTTTGGTAAAAATTACGACTCGAAGTTCTTATATTAACTTTACAGGGTATAACACTTGTGATGGGGAAATACTATTTTGTTTTACTGGTAGTGTTAAACGTGTTTTACTACCCAATACAGAACCTGGCACTACCATAATTCTTCAAATTTCTTCCGAAAATGATAGTGAAGTTAGTTTTTGTATTGAAGAAGTCTTACCCTCACCCAACAATTCTTGCGAAAACGCAACATGGATTTCGATAGAAGAAGATGAAAACTGCTTAAATAATGTAACACTTAATTTAGAGGATAATAATTTAAACTTACCTGTTATATGTGCGGATAATGAAATTGCTGATGCGTTTTATAAATTTATTGTACCACCAAGTGGGCAAATTACCTTAGCTGATGTAAATAATTTTTTTGATGAATTTTCAATACAAATATTTGAGACTTGTACAACAGAATCAATTTTTTGTAATAAAGATTTTGATAGTAATGATTTTGTGCCAGGTTTAACACCAGGAGATACATTAATATTACAACTATTTGACAACATTGAACGAGTAACAGAATTTTGTGTTTACAATGCCCAACCCTCATCTAATAACCATTGTGTTGATGCAACTTTAGTTACTGTAGGTACAGCGTCAAGTTGTTCAACTAATTCAATTATAATTGATTTTACTTTTAATAATGAAGACATTGAAACAGATTGTAATTTTTATAGTGATCTTAATAGAGATGCTTTTGTGGAATACGTTAGCCCTGAAAGTGGTTATGTAAAAATGTCTTTCAATAATATTACCATAAACAATAGTGAGCTTGAAGCACAAATAAGCCAATATTGTAACCCTGCTTCCTTTGAGTGTTTACCAGTACTTAAAAATAATATATTTCCCTTTCAAAAACCTGGTACGAATACTATTGTTCAATTGGTTTACCAAAATAATGAACCACTTGAACTGTGCCTGATAGAGGCACACCCTACGGAAAATAATCTTTGCGAAAATGCTGAATTAATTGCTGTTCATCCCAGTAGTGATAGTTGCAATTTTATAAGTATTGACTTTAACGATAATACTTTAGATAAACAAAATTCAGATTGCACAACTTATTCGTTCTCTTCAAAAGTTGATGCTTTTTACAACTTTGTTGTTCCTCCCTCTGGCCAAATTAAAATAAATTCAATTGATAATTTTGGATTTGCAGTATTTAATCGATGTATTGATTATAATAGCATATATTGTGAATCTACATCTTTAAAAGGTGATTTGATAGCTAATTTACCATCTGGCGATACTTTGCTTATGCAAATATATAGTAATTTTGAAAATGAGATTAACTTTTGCCTCAGAGAAGAGCCCTGTGAAGTAAATAACAACGTAGAAGACATTCCATTTGTTGAAGTTTTTGAGCCAGATAGTTGTATACTAACAACAGTTAGTTCAGCGACAGCCACCGAGCAAGCGTATAGTTTTATTGTACCTGGGTCTGGCCAAATTAGAATAAAACCATCATCAAACAGAATTGGGGCTGAGTTGTACGACAAATGTTCTTTTAATTCCCTTTTTTACGCCAGACCATTGATGCCAAATACCGTAATCAAAAACTTATTCCCAGGGGATACCATATTTTTAATATTATATTCATCCAACCCAGGCGATACCTTTTGTATTGAAAGTGCACCACCATCTGATAATGATTTATGTAATAATCCTACTGAAATAGAAATAGCACAAGAAGGTGGATGTTCTGACTATCAAATTGAGATGAATGCCTTAAGCAATAATGGAGATTTAGGTGTGTGTGGTAATAATCTTATAGATGCATATTTTGAGTTTACTGCACCACAAAACGGGTATATTAAAGCGAAAATATCTGACGAACATTTCTTTTCGGTATTAAATAATTGTAGTAATGAAAAACCAGTATTTTGCAATAACGGTAATGGGAATGAATTTGTAGTGTCAAACCTTACCCCATTTGAGAATTATATTATTAAGGTTGCTGATGATAATTTACAAACTTTCACTATTTGTTTAGAAGAGATAGAACCTATTGAAAATGACTCCTGTGCAAACGCAGCACCAATTGAGGTAACTAGCTCAATTGATGAGTGTGAATCAAACATAATATCCATTGATTTATCTAATAACTCTTTAGAAAATAGTGTTTCTTGCCAACCTGATGGATTTGTAGTTGATGCCTATTACACCTTTGTTGCACCACCAAGCGGCCAGGTAGTTTTTAATAATCTTTTTAATGCCGCCCTAGTAGTTTACGAAAGTTGTGGTGGACAACAGTTGTACTGTGAGGACAATAATTTTGGAACTAAACCGGCACGTAATTTATTACCTGGCGAGAGCTATATTTTGCAAATTGCTGGTAAAAGAAACCGTACCTACGAATTTTGTTTAAGTGATGCCACTCCTTCACCAAACAATTTGTGCGGTAATGCGCTATCGCTTAACATTGGCAGCGAAGAAAGTTGTTTTGTAAATGAAGTGAGAATAAATACCAATTATAATACAAGAAATTATAGTAATGGATGTTCTTCTGAAAAAGATGCTTTTTTTAGTTTTACAGCTCCTGAAAATGGAAGTGTAAAGTTCATTACTAACATTGATGTAGACTTTGGTGTATTAAACAGTTGTGGAGAAAACTTCTTGCAGTGTTTTCAAGAAAAGAGAAAGTTAGTTGTAATAGATTTAATACCATCTCAAACCTACATTTTGGTTATATTTAACAACAGTTTTATAAGCAACCTTACAATTTGCGCGAGTGAAGCTTTTACTTCTACCAACAATACTTGTAATAACGCAATATTAATTGATGTGAATGATCAAGATAATTGTACAGGCAATTTAACTTTAGTTGAAAATTATGATAATACCTTGGGCAGAAGTGAAGATTGTATTCAATTTCAGGATATAAAAGCTGATGCATTTTACAAATTTGTAGTTCCACCAAGTGGCCAAGTTTTCGTAAATACCTTTGGCAGAGCCAACGCTGGCTTTTCAATTTTTAAAAGCTGTAACAACTATGCACAAATATTTACTTGCATAAGTTCAGACAATAATTTTTTTGAAGAAACAAGCGAATTGGTTAATAATTTACCCATTGGGGATACGCTTTATTTACAACTTTTTCAAAATGAACCAAGTAATTTTAACTTTTGTATAGAAGAAAGTCTTCCGCCAGAAAATAACACTTGCGAAAATGCCCAATGGATGTTTAAAGATGAAAACGGAACTTGTAGTTTCACTCAATTTAATGTTAACTTATTTTTACATACACTCCAATCTCCACCGCCAAGCAACAGTTGTTACAATAGCCCAAATGTTGATGCTTTTTATAAAATGATTGTGCCAACAGAAGGTGCAATAAGCATAGAATCAAATGAAGCCTTTAGCCTTGCTATTTACGAAAACTGTAACGATATGCTTTTGTATTGTTCCAATGCTTTAAAAGAACATCGATATGCAGGTTCTATGCCGGGGGATACCATAATTTTACAAATATTAGATGATAGAACAACTAGCTCTTTTAATGTTTGTATATCAACATTAACACCATCTGAAAATAATACCTGTGCTACATCAACTTTGTTGGATATACAAACGGAAATTACTTGCACAGAGATAAATAGTACATTGGTAGATTTAAGTGAAAATACTTTAGATATTGACCCTGTTTGTGCCAGAAATAATTCTTACATTATTACTGATGCTTTCTATGGATTTATAGTACCAGAAAGTGGACAAATAAAGGTTAACAGGTTGGACTCAAGTACTTGGTTTGGAGTTGCTATTTATAATAATTGCAATGGCAATAGCTTATATTGTGATAATTTTCATAGTACCGATTCAGAACCTATTACAAATTTGACCCCTGGCGATACACTTATTTTGCAAATTTTTGGATCTGTTGGAGAATTTTTATCAATCTGTGTTTTAAGCGCAAGTCCTTCTGAAAATAATACTTGTGCAAGTGCAATACCATTAACTGTTGGTACTGAAGAGGCCTGCGCAAACAATGAAATTAGCGTTACAACTATTTATAACGATCAAAATTTTTCTAATGGATGTAGATCTGGTGAGGACGTATTTTATAGTTTTACTATGCCGCAAAGCGGCCATATAAAAATTAAAACAAACATTCGGATTCACGCATACGCAATTTTAGATGAATGTTATGGTAACGTATTAGTTTGTGAAGAACAATTTAATAATGAATTTATAACCCCATACTTAAGCCCCGGCGAAAATTATATATTGCAATTGATTGATATACCGCAATTTTATTATACACCTGCTGATTTATCGGTTTGCTTAATTGAAGCAATTTTGCCAAACAATAATGATTGCGCCAATGCAATACCCGTTGATGTTACAGAACCGTATAATTACCATTATACCGAAGCATCTTTAAACTTTGCTACTTTAAACTTAACACCAAACTGTAGCTATCCAACTGCTGATATTTATTACCAATTTACAGCACCAAAAAGTGGAGCAGTTAGATTGTATACCAACAACTCATCTATTGGTGCAACTATTTTTAGTGGTTGCGGAAGTGATGAAATTTTTTGCAGAAGAAATTTAAACTCAGTTAATTTGGTTAGAGACTTAGTACCAGACTCAATTTATCAAATTCAATTTTTTAGTTATAGTTTAGATGACTTTGAGTTTTGTATTGAAGACGTAAAAGCAACACTTAACAATACTTGTGAAAATGCTACACTAATTAATCTCCAAGAAACGAATGTTTGCCCTTTGTTTAGTTCGTATAGTGATATCAGTAATAATACGCTTGATAAACTCTTTTGCGACGGTCTTTATTATAATGATCGCTACGTTGATGTTTTCTTTAAAATAATTGTTCCGGAAAGTGGTCAGTTTAATATTGAAGTTGATGAGGTTTTATATTTAGCATTATACGAAAATTGCAGTAGCGAAGCTTTTTATTGCGAAAGTGTGTTTTCTTCTAATCCTGACATTTTCACAAGCAACCCTGGTGATACTATAATTTGTCAATTGATTGGTTCTAAATATGAAGGTACTAATTCAATATGCGTAGAAGATGCACAACAGATTGCAAGACCTGATGAGAATTACAATTGTTCAAATGCAGAATGGATTGAGGTAGGGGAGTTTACAAATTGCAGTACTAATGAAGTTACAGGCTTTTTGTTTAATAATTTACTTGATAGTGAAGTACTATGTAACAATACCTGGTATGATTATGGATTGTTTTACCAATTTGTGGTACCGCCAAGTGGCTTCATAGCTGTTAGTGGTTGGGTTCGATACGGAGAATACAGAGATAATCGTATTCCTTTCGCACTTTACCAAAATTGTGAAGACCCTTACTTTTATTGTAATTCAGCAGGAAGGGGTGTTAAGTTAATAGATCTTGAACCGGCCGATACAATTATTATTCAAATATTAGGTAATAGCGATAGCGATAGCAACGCATTTGCACTTTGCATTGAAGAAGCTCCAGAAATAGTAAATGATACTTGCAATGAAAATCTGCCTTTTGCTAATGTAAGTGATACGGTGGGTTGCCATATTAAAAATTCTATTGATTTTACATATAATACATTAAGTGATAGTATTTTTTGTACTTGGTTAAGTAGCCCCAAAGATGCTTTTTATAACATAATAGTACCTCCTGGAGGAAGATTTAAATTTTTAGGAGCAACAGATAATGATAACTATAGTATTGAAATTTATGACAAGTGTAATGGTGAATTGCTTTGGTGTGATGAAAGAGTGTCTAATAGCTCAATAAACGAAAACCAATTTAATACTGGGGATACATTAATTTTAAGAGTACTTTCATATGAGATTGACCTTGAGTTTTGTATTGAAGCTGACCCATCAACTCCAAATAATGACTGTGTTGATGCAAGTTTTATTGATGTGCTCCCACTTAATGCTTGTGAAGATGAAAATTTTACACAAATTTCACTTCAAAATAATACCTCAGATGGTGTGGAATTATGTAATGATCATTTTTCTATAAGAGATGCCTTTTATAAGTTGAGAGTGCCGCAAAATGGAGCTATATATATGGAAACAGCAAATGTAGAATATGTTTCATTGTATGCAAGTTGTGATAGCTTGATTGCAGTTAACTGTAATATGCAATTTAATGACTATGTACTATTTCAAAATCTTCCTGCAAATGATACCATAATACTAGAAGTATCAGGCATAAGATGGAATAATCTTAGATTTTGCATATCAGAAACGGAAAATGCACCAAACAACTTTTGCAATAGTGCAATAGAATTACCGGTATTAGATATTAATGAATGTTTTAGCAACTTTACAATACAGGATAAATATGTTAATACTTTACAATTAGAACCTGAATGTGGAGGCAATATTAACTCAGATGTTTATTTTAAGTTTGTAGCACCTGATGACGGCTCAATTAGGATGCTTTTTGAAAATGCATCTTTTTCTGGTATAGCAATATATGAAAGCTGTTTTGGGATACCCATATTTTGTAGTAGCTTTAATGATAGGTTTGATGTAAACAACTTACCTGCCAACGACACTTTAATTCTTCAAGTCTTTAGTCGCCAAATTACTTCATTATTTGATATATGTATTGCAGATAACAGTAGAGTTGCTAACGATGTTTGTGATCGGCCAACCAATTTAAATGTTTATGCCAACAGCAATTGCGAAGATAATTTATTTACAGGCGATTTTGGGGATTATAACTTTACACAACAAATGTCATGTCGCTCAAGTAATAGCCCCGATGCTTATTTTCAATTTGTTGTTCCAGAAAGTGGAGGTGTCCGTTTAATATCTAAATCTACCATTTCTACGGCTGTGTATGATGGATGTAATAGCCTTGAAATTTTTTGCGATGATAATGCTAATGATGAAATAATAAGAAATCTATCTGTAGGGGATACACTTATTTTAATGGTGAAAAGTAGATTCGATGATGAAGAAGACTTCAGAATTTGTTTACAAGAACTAGAAACGCCAGCCAATGATGTTTGTGACCAGGCTAAGTTAACAACAGTTTTACCATTTAATAATTGTATCATTAATAACGCTCAACCAGTTTCATTTAATTTTAATAATCTTGACATTCAACCTTCTTGCGCAGAAAATACTTTGGTTGATGCTTTTTTCCAATTTAAAGTTCCTGCATCAGGCCAGGTTAGAATAAGCAATTTTGATAATTATACCAATGTATACATAGCAGTTTACGATGCTTGTGATGGAACTGAGTTGTTTTGTAATAGCAATGAAGCAATTATTAAAAATTTGCCGGTTGGTGAAAACGTAATTTTACAACTTTCTGTTAATGAGGCTTACAACACTTCATTTTGTATAGAAGAAATACCAATGAGTGAAAATAACAGTTGCGAAAATGCTATGCCTATAATAATCTCATCAGCAGATTTAAATTGTGAAGATTACCTAAAAGAAATTAATCCAGCATTTAATGCAATAACCCAAATGCCTGCTTGTTATGATGGAGAGGAGCCACTATTAGCAGATTTATTTTTTGAATTCTATGTGCCTGAAAACGGTAAAATAAGGGTAACAACAAGCGAACTTATAGGTTTATCTATTTATGATACTTGCAATGGAACATCAATATTTTGTAAAGATGATATTAGTAACAATGTCATTGAAAATCTTCCACCAAATGAAACTTTAATTATACAAACCTATCATTATGCTGATTCAAAAACAACCATTTGTATATCTGAAGTAAATCAATCAGGAAGCAACTTATGCGAAAATGCATCTTTATTAAATGTGCCATTAATAGCAAATGGAAACCTGTTTGAACACTTTGCTGAAAACATACTCCTAAATAATACTGTAGAGCGAATGCCTTATTGTTTAAATACTGCTGCTGCCGATATTTATTACCAGGCTGTAGTTCCTTCATCAGGTAAATTGTTTGTTTATATACCAGCCAATGAATTTTTGTCAGATAAAGTTGGCTTATCAATTTATTCAAACTGTGGGGATGAAGAATTGTTTTGTAATGATGATTTTGTTAATGAAATCATAGAAGGTTTGCCATCAGACGAAACAATCATACTGCAATTTTATCAGGAAAACCCTGTTAATCACGATTTTCTTGTTTTAGATGGAGGAGCTTTTGCCAATGATAATTGTAGCGGAGCACAATTTATTGAAATGAACAACAACGAGAATTGCAACGATAACCAGTTCATAATTAATTATGAGTTTTATACTTTAAGCCGACAAACGTATTGCTTTGACCAAAGTAGGAACTATGTTGATGCATTTTTTGAAATTGTAGTACCAGAAAGTGGTCGTTTTTTGCTGCAAAGTGATACTTCGGTTGGAGTAATATTGTTGGAGAATTGTAATGAAGATATAATATATTGTAGTGATTTTTTTAGCTCAAGTTTTGAATTTGACAACTTGCCTACAAATGACACCTTAATTTTACAGATAACATTAGATAGGACAAATGCATCATTTTGCCTTTCAAATGATGTACCAAGTTCTAATAATAATTGTGGTAATGCTGTAGCGGTTTCGGTAAACAAAAATAAAGATTGTGATAGTTTAATTATTGTATCTAATGCTACAAATACAATAGAAGAAGCATCATCTTGTAGCCCAGCAGTTGCCGATTTGTATTATCAAATTGATCTTTCAAATATTGAGGGCTTATTTATAGATGTAATAAATAATACGTCAAATGTAGGAGCTGTTTTTTATGATAGCTGTGGCGGTAATGAGCTTTTATGTATAGAAAACATATCAAATGAAATAGTTGACAACTTACCAGATAATGTAATAATGCGGTTAACACAAGGTTCTCCTGGAAATTTTGACTTATGTTTAAATGGTACTAATTCTATACCTATAAATGATAATTGTATTGAGGCTACAAACTTATGTGGCGAAATAGTTTACGCAATTAATGAAAGAGCCACAATTAATGAAATTGGAATTAATGCTAATTGTGATATAAACCTAAATAAGAGCTTATGGTATCAATTTACTACAAACGCTTCTGGTAATGATGTTTTAGTTGAAATACAACAAGAAGAATGTTCTACGGAAAACAATTCACCTAACTTAAATGCTTTTATAAGCAGGCAACCTTGCGTTGAAAATTATGAAGTAGTGGAAGATTGTATTACTTATATGATAGAAGAGAAGCGATACGAACTAATTTTAGAAAACCCAGAGCCTAATACTAAATATTTAGTTTTTGTTGGAAGTAGAAGTAGTAATATCTCTTGCAATTTTACTATCTCTGCTATTGGAAACATTTATAACTGCGGGGCACAACCTTGCCAGGCCAAAATTGGTGGCAAAATAATTGGCAAAGATAATTGCGATGTTTCTGATATAGAAGTAATCATAAAAAATGAAAATGACGAAATTTTAGAAACATTAACTACGGATGAAGAAGGTAACTATATTACAGAAATAGAGCATAAATGCACTTCTTATACTATTGAGTTAAATGAAAGTACATTGCCAAGTTGTTATAATGGTAATTCAGAACCGATAAGTTTTAATTTAAATGACGATAATATATTAGATGGTGTTGATTTTATTGATGAAGCCTGTACACCACCAAATGCAGGCAAGTTTAATTGCGACGAATAAAAATTTTGATAACACGAATTTCTTATAAACTAATAAAAGAGCAAAAATTAATATCATTACTGTAGTTAAACAATATTGGCAGGTAAAGCTTAATTTTGATATGGAAATGTTTTAAATTGTTGCGTACATTTGTATTAAGTATAAGTAATGAACAAATTAAACAACAGCAGGAATAGAATTATACTACTTCTGCTTTTTATTTTACCAGGCATAGTAGGGGCATATTTACTATTTATGACTTTTAAAGGTGTACCGCCTTTACCCGAGTTGCCTTACTATGGCCTCAACACAGTTTCGCAGACAGATACTACCTACCGCACTTTACCCAATTTTAGTTTGTTAAACCAAAACAAGCAACTTGTTAATAATGAGACTTTAATAAATGACGTGTTTGTTGTTGGTTTTTTTAATACAACTTGTAAAAATGGTTGTGATAAAATAATTGAAAATTTGGTTAAACTACAAGATTACTTTAATGTAGATGATGATTTTAAAATAGTAACCATAAGCACCAAGCCACAGCAAGATTTACCCCAAACCTTAAACGCTTATGCTAAAACCAAAGAAATAAGAGCAAAGCAATGGCATTTGCTAACTGCCGATTTTAGTAAAGGTGTCAATTTAGATTTGATAAATAACTTTATAAACGATAAGTTTTTTAAGTTAGATAAAGACAAGTTTCCTAACATAGCGCAAAATAACAAGCTATGGTTATTAGATAAACAACAACGCATACGCGGCTATTTTGATGGCAGCCAACCAGAAGATGTACAGCGCCTTAAAGAAAGTATTGAAGTGTTGAAGTTGAGTTATGGTACGCAAAAGAAGTATAGGTAGGTGAAAAGGTTAAATTCTAATTTAAAATGATGAAGAAACTGATATGCCAAGTTAAGGCATAAAAATGTATTTACTAAATAATGGTTTTCTGATAATAATTTATTAATGTAAATTTGTATTGCGAGTTATGACAAAAAATAAAGTTCAAACAGCAAATTTAATTTTAAAGATTAAAATTACAACATGGCAAATTATAACTTTACAGCTTATATAGAAAAGGATACAGAAACAGGCTTATACTTTGGCTTAGTACCCAATTTACCTGGAGCACACACACAAGGTGAAACCTTAGATGAATTACAAAAAAACTTGAAAGAAGTAGTTTCTTTATGCCTTGAGGAGCTTTCAGAGGAAGAAAAAGGGGATTTAAACTTTGATTTTGTTGGAACACAGAAGGTTTCAGTTAGCGTATGAGTAAATTGTTTATTATAGATGCAAAGAACTTTGAAAAATTACTTTTAAAACTCGGTTTCAAACCAGTAAGGCAAAAAGGCAGTCATATTTTTTACAAACATTCTGATGGAAGATATACTACATTGCCGCATCATAAAGGTAGAGATTTAAGCAGACCTCTGATAAGAGCAATTCTGAAGGAGATAAAAATAACTGTTGAGGACTACAACAAATTAGTAAATAAAAAATAGAATATACCAATAGTAATTTGCAAAACCTCACTCCAAATCCCTAAGCAACTTTTGAGCTTTTTTGTAAAAACGATTATCATTAGTAATTTTATTTAAGGCCGCTATTGCAGCAACCTTATCTTCTTTTTGTAGATGGGTTAAGGCCAAATACCAGGCTGCACTTTCGCTATAATCTGTTTTATTTTTTACTATTGGTGTAAAAGTTTTAATAGCATCATCATATTTTTGTAATTGGTATTCACAATTAGCTTTAGCCATTTGCGCTTTTATATTATTGGGGTATTTAATAAAAAGATCTCTTGCTACAGCCCATTTTTCATTATTATATAACTGCTCGGCCTGGCTTAAATCTGTAGCTTCACTTTTGGTAGTAAAACTAACATCGTAAATTTGATAGTTAGCGTTTGCTAATTTTTTTGGATCAACATCACCACTAAAAAAAGTAGTAAAAAGCAACAAAGCCGCTGCCGCAGCAGTAAAAGGTATTAAATAACGTATAATATTTTTTAAACTTTTTGTTTCGGTTATGGGTACAATCGGCGTTTCCTCTTTTTTAGGTTCGCCAACTATAAATTCATCTCCTAAATTGTTAAGTAAACCTTCAATTTTGTCAAAATCTTTTTCGCTTGTGGCTGTAGCACTCAAAGTATCGTCCAAATCTTTATACAATTCAACTTGTTGGCGTAAGGCTTCGTCTTTTTGCAATAAAACTTCAAAGTTAGTTACATCGGCTTCGCTTAACTCGCCAGTTAAGTATTTGTTAATTTGTATTTTTAATGTATCATCTAATTCCATAGTTCTTATATTTTAAAATTTAAATCTTTAAACGAAGGGTGTTGAATGATTAGCTTATATAAGTTGGCTCTACAGTCAAACATTTTTTTATTTACAGCACCAACACTTGGCAAGCCTAACAGTTTCATTATTTCTATTGCTTTTAAACCCTCTTCGTATTTAGCCGTTAAAATATTTTTACATAGTGCGGCAAGTTCATCAAAACAAGCCTTATAAATAGTTGAGCGTAATTGTAGCAAATTGGTTTCATTAGCAAATCGATCATCTGTTGCTTCATTAGTATATCTGCTAATGTCTTCAATTATTACGGGTTCTTTTTTATTTTTTGATAGTTTATTGAACCATTTTGCCCGATAAATAAAATATAAATAACCACCCAAGGGTACCGTAAGTCTAAATTTTTCTTTTCTTACTTTTAATAAAACGGCAGCAATAGTTTCTTGAAAAATATCTTTAGCATCTTCTGGATTGCCGCTGTTTTTTATAACAAACCGGCGTGCTTCGGGTCCCCAATTCTGGTAAATTTCTTTTATTAAAACAACATCATTGTTTAATAGTGCTTCAATATATTTTTGATCGGCATGTGTTGGCTTCATCTCTCTAATTTTCAATCTCTAAATATAATAAAAATAAAAATAGTGGATTTTTGGTAGTAATATTTTTGCAGAAGTGGAGATATAAGTTCAAACAAAAATTAAATAAAAATGAAAAATGGATCAAAAATTACATCACTATTATTTTTAGTATTACTTTTTAGCTCTTGTGCCAACATTGGTAAAAATGCTTTAAAAAAAGCTACCGAAAACATTATACCCGCTACACAAAATGTAGAAGATGCAGCTCAAAATATTGAAGATGCTACACAAAATATTGAAGACAGCTCGCAAAATATTGAAGATGCCGTAAAAGAATTAAAAAATACTATTGCTCAGTTAGAGGCCTCATCGGTAAATTTAGTGGGCGCTGCTGGAGAAGAGGTGCGCGAGGTAATTGCCGAATTTGCAGCCTCGGCCAACTCGGTTATACAAACGGTAGAAGATGGTACAATCAACATCATCAAACAATCAGAAAAAAGTGCGATACGAGTAGTAGGGGCCTTAACCCAATCTGGTAAAACCTTACTGCGCGAAACCAACCACCTTGTTACCAATAGCATAAAATGTTTAGATGAAGCCACCGCCAAACGCATTGCCCAACTAACCGATTCTTCTTTAGATATTATTGACCGTTTTAACGTGTTGGTTAACCAAACCATTAAAACGGTGGCCGATGAAACGCAAGAAACTATTCAAGTAGCTGGTACAGAAGTATCGCTTTTGGTAAGCAGAACAACTTATAGCGTAGTTAATATATTGTTGTTGATTGCAGCCATTGTATTTTTTGCCTTACCTGCAATTTTGTTTATGTTTAAGATAACCAAAAGTGCCAATATTTTTAAAAAAATCATTGGGCCATCATTATCTGGTTTGTTAGGTGCTATTTGCTTAACCTTATTTTTTATACCAGCCATTGTTTGGACAACTTTGGGCTATGCAGTAGTAGCTCAAAATTTCGATTATCAACAATACTGTTCAGAAACCAATATAGCCTATGCCAATTTTTTAGCCGTTTACAACACCAACCCTAATAATAATACGGCTTATTTAGCTATAGGTTTAGAGGCCATCGATTTAATGAACCATTGTAGCTACGGCAACCCTAATGATAATGTAATAAAAGATAAACAACGCTTGGCAGAAAACATTGAAGCCATTTTGTTTCCACCGCCGCCACCAGAAAGCCGAGACATTGATTTTGCCGATTGTAACAATACCACACCGGGCAGAAAGCCATCTATTCACCCGTGGTTTTATAGTAAGCGCACAAAATTAAAAGCTAACATTTTAAAAGAAGCGCTTAAAACAAACAAAATTAAAAAGCTGCCAGCAAAGTATAATGTGCAAGCTGTAAATCCAAGTTTAATTAAACCAGCAACATTGCAATATTTAAATACTTACGAAAGCAAGGTGAATACTAAACTAAACATTGCTTTAATGGATGCTATTAAGCCCAATTTGAAAACCTTGAATTTGAGTGTTGAAAAGTTTTAAGGGAGAGCAAGAAACACTAAACACTCAATATTAAACATACCATCATTACAAAAAAGTTGCACATCTTTTCAAACCACAATTACGTGTAATTATTCCACAATTTTTTTTGGGTAAGATGCGTTGATTTCTTCGCTCTAATTTAAAAATAAAAACATTTAAATAAACAGTAATGTTTTGAAGAAATGGGGATATAAGAGTGTGCACAACAAGTACAAAAAATAAAAATAAAAGACGGCCGCCGAAAAGTCAACAGAGTAGGCACTCATAAATAAATAAATATAATATGATTGTATCAAATTTTGAATTATTAGTTAAACGGATAGCAAATCCTGTTATACCATTACCTAATAATGTAAAAGCAGTTTTTAGAAGAGTGGTTCAAGGATATTTTTTAATTATATCAAATTTGGAAGAAACAAGAACAATTAGGTTATCTCTAAAATTGACTATTACTTCTTCAATTAATAACAGGGAAATTAATAGTGACAATACTGTTTGCTTTTTTGATAACGGTAATACTGACAATAGAGAATTACAAATAAATCGTTCTACATCAAGTAATTACACAGAATATAAAACTCAATTTTTTGATTTAGGACCTAAGGAAACAGGCATTATAACAATTCTACCAAATGTTACTGGCAATACCCCTGCCAACCCATTAGTTAGTTCTGATATGGAAATTAGAGGTTATGCAGAGCTTCGTCAAGGAAGATTTTTTAATGGAATTAGTTCAATCTTTTTAGGAGTTCCACAAGCCAATATTTTAACCAACCCTGAAATTCGAGGTACTTTTTTAGACAATGCTTATCCTTCTACAAATGAATCTGATGAGTTAGATTTTGACCAAATTGCTTATTCATTACCAACCGCAAGTGGTAAACTTTCTAACATAGTTGAGAGTGTTCCCCCTCTTATAATCAGTAATGGATTTCTTAATGCTTCGTTTGATCTTGAGGTTGCTCAAAAGCAACTGATGATTGATAATCCCAACTATACAGAGAAAGAAATGATGGAGGTTTCTAAGATGTTGCAAGATTTGAAAAATGACGATCAAATTTTAGACATAGCAAAAAAGCTGAAAAGAAAATAGAAATCTATAGCGAATTGCCAAACACCCTTAAAATCAATCGGTAGCTTATAAAAGTGGCTGTCGGTTGATTTTTTACTTGACTTTTTAACAAAAAAATATTAAATTTATGAATAGAAATTACTTAAACTTTAGAGAATGCTTTATGAGAAACTCGACTTTAATATTGATCTTATTTTCGAATAGTTTATTTTGTTATGCACAAACATTGGAGGTAAACAATGATACAATTTTAAACAGGAAAAAATACACCCAAACAAAGCTACCTATTTTTGACGAACCGATTAGAGATGAAACACCCAGACATGAATTTTATTTTGAGTTTGGCGATGGAAGGTATTTAAAATCGGATAAAAATGAAGTACAGTATGGTTATGAAAATGGAGGAAATTATGATGTGCTTTTTAAAAGTATAAGAATTTATGATGGAGGTGATGATCCAGATGAGTTAAAAAAAGTGACGGTTAATAACGTACAAGCTTATAATTCTTCTAATACAAGAATTTTGATACCTCATGCTAAAATGAATAGAGATACTTTAGATATAAATATTGATATTCCTTATAACCAAATTAGAGGTGGTGATGAAAATGTAATTATTTTGAGCGTAAAAAAACCAACCATCGCCGATACAATAAACGGTAGCTTGTATCTTTTCTATAATAAAAAAAATAGAGAAAGGATAGTAGATAATCCAAAAGGCAATTCTGGAACTAGCAATACTTTACCTAACATACAGTTTGAAACTTTTTATTTCGATGGGAATAACAATCGCACTTACTCTAATCCAAATATTTTATTTAATAATAATGGTAATACAAATAATATGTCAACGGATTTAGGCTCTTATAATTCTTTGAAAGATGATTTTAGCAACTTCTTTAAGTTTAATGTTGACACTTTGAGTAATTCTGATCAACAAAATATTTTTATCAATCTATCTGCTAAAAATAACTTACCAGATATGGCACAATTAGAAATTGTTGGTTTATTAATTGACGATAATAATTCAAAATATATATACAGAAAACTACAACTCACTTATGGAAAAGCATACGATCCAAATAGTCTTTTGGTGTCGCCGTTATGCCTAAATTGTGATAAAGTGGCAACTACTTCTTTAAATTACAGAGTAAATTTTCAAAATAATGGAGACGGATCGGCTGTAAACATTAAAGTTAAGATAAAACTACCAAGTGGAATAGATCAAAATACAGTAATTACGGATTTTGTTTTTAAAGAAAATTTCAATTCAGGACACATAATTACAAATGACACTTCGTTGCCAGGTGAAATTACTTTTATAATTACAGGTGCTATGTTGCAAGGCTATTTTGAAGACGATACCGAAAATTATGATGAAACTACAGGTTATATCGACTTTTCGGTTCCGTTAAGCAATGCCATTGATTGTGGTAGAAACTTAAAAGCACAAGCCTTTATCGTTTTTGACGGTCAACCACCTATTGCTACAAATATGGCTACAACAAAATTCTCCAATGTATTTGGCTTTAAATCGAAAGGGCTAAAGCTTGGAGCTGACTATTCTACTACAAAAAATGAAATCGGAGGTTTTATTGGTTTGGTTATGAAGCCGAATTGTAAGAAAGAATGGTATAACCAGTTCGAATTGATGGCAGGATATTCAAGATATACTTGTGATTTGGATTCTGCTTTTTCAAGTTGCCACTTATATAGTGAGGATAAGGACAATTCTGACTTAAAAATTTATGAACTAAATAGTCATAACATTAATTTGGCCATAGTTCCAATGCACTTAAGAAAGGATTTTACAACATTTATTGGTGCTGGAATTGGAGCAGAATTTAGAACCCTTATTAAGTTTGGAGAATTTTATGCAACTAATCAACAACAACCTTACAATGATGTTTTGATTAATTTTGATTCTGCCTTATTTGCTGATGTAAATTTAAAATTAGGAAGACTAACACTTGGCGGAAGATACTTATATGGTTTTGAATTAGTATTAGGCAATAATGGAATATCAAGTAATTTAAACAGCAAAAATAGGGTGCAAAGCTACTTGCAATTTAAACTGTAAAATTATGTTTAACTTTATGCTTGAAAAAGTAGCTATAAGTTAAGTTGAAAAAATGTATAATATTTATATTGTTAGCCCTAAGTGCAAACTTGTTTGCTAGTAGTTGTACAAAATTACTGGCAGATTTTGATGCATTAACAAATAAAGAAGTAAATATTTTGGACATCGATTCTATTCGAATGTGCGCCTTATTAGAAGATAAATTGGATTATTGGTTGCGCACAATTAGAATAGAAGCAAAGTATAAATTAGGTAGTGATTTAAAAGGAGTCCAGTTTTTAAAAAATGTATTGGAAAATGATATATGGAGAGAACCAATATCAACACAAGAAAAATTAGCCGTTGCAAAATGTTTTATTTCATTAGCATATAAACAAAATCGTTTAAGTCAATATGGAGATGCAAAAAATAGCTATAAAATTTCTGATTCTTTATTTACCGAATATAAAATACCTCTTGAAAAATATAATAAAGGCTATTACTGTTTAATACCATTAGCTGATATTTATACAAGGGAAGGTGATTATGAAAAGGCTATTAAAACCTTTAAAAAAGCCGAGCAACAATTAGTATTATACCAAGCCAAGCCAGACAACTTTGCAAGTCTTTACATCAATTGGGGAAATATTTACGACGACTTAGAAAAATATGATGAATTGATCAATATTTCTAAAAAAGGAGTTAATTTAGTTGGGCTTTCAAAACGCTATGAAGCAAAAATGAGCTACGTATTAATTCAAGCTGAGCTTAATAACCATCTTTCAATAAAAAATCAAATACAAAACGATAGGTCTAAAACTATTTCTTTTTTTGATGCTTATGCTGCCAATAAAACTCTTAAAGCGTTAAGCAAAGTGTTTAAAGAAAGAATAAAAGTGAATCCGCGAGATTCATACAATTTTTTATACGGCATTTATAGCTTAAGAGCCGAAATAGGGCAAGAGTTTAAAATTTTATCAAAAAATGAAATAATTGATCTACAAAAAAAATCACTCAAAGCCGTAAAAAAATTAAAATCTGAAAACCCAAACGCCCGTGAAATAGCCCAACAACACTATACCATTGGTCAAACCTATTTACATTTTGAAGAAACAGATTCCGCCAAACACCACTTCTACCTCGGCCTACAAACCATCTTACCAAAATACAACCCAAAACAAAACCCACTACCCAACAAATCATTATTCTTCAACGAAAACGCCATCTTCGAAAACTTAGAAGGCTTAGCAGAAGTGTTTACCATACAAGATAGTTTAGATTTAGCTTTGCAAGCCTACGAACTCGCTTTTTATGTAAAACTGAACTTACGCAGCATTTACGATTTTGAAAGTTCGAAACTTTATTTGCAACAAGAAGCGAAAGCAGTAAATAGTAAAGCAATAAAAGTTGCTTATCAATTATACCAAGCTTTAAATGATAAAAAATATATTGAAAGGGCTTTTACAATTGCAGAAAGTAGTAGAGCATTGGTATTGTTAGAAGGTATAATGCAAAATAATGCTAACGAGCAAACAGAAGATAGTAAAAAGTTAGCGCAACAAAAGGCCAAATTTGATAAACCAATAAGTATTGCAAAACTACAGAATAGTTTGGCAAACAACCAAACACTTATTGAATACTTTCAAGCGGATAGCTTTTTATATGTTTTCAAAATTGAAAAAAATAAGTCACCAGAGTTTTATAAACTAAAACCAGATTTACAACAATTGGACGAACTTTTAGCTGCACTTAGATTTGACGAAGTTAGTGCAAAAAACTATGCCACAAATGCCTTTAAGGTTTATCAAAAAATTTTTGCTCCTTTAAAAATTGCTTCTAAACAAAACATCATTATTGTACCCGATGGTAAATTGAATTTTCTGCCCTTTGAAGCTTTAGTTACACAAGCATCTGCACAGGGCAGCAATAAGTTTAGTGAACAACAATATCTAATTCAATATCATCAAATCAGTTATCAATATTCGGCAACTATTTTTAATTTATTATCAAATCAAGTTAACGAGGCGCAACATAATGAAGTGTTGGCCATAGCTCCAGTTTTTGAAGAGACTGCTCATAATCTAAAATATAGTGAGGAAGAGGTTAGCGCAATTGCAAAACTATTTTCGGTAGAATCGTTAATGAAAAACTTAGCCCACAAAACAAACATCTTACCAAAATTAAATTTACATAAGGTATTGCATTTTTGTACACACGCAAGCGGCGGGGGAGATAGCATAAATAAAAAGGCACACATAGTTTTGTATAACGATACTTTATTTTTAGAGGAGCTGTACCAACAAAAAATAAATGCCAACTTAACGGTACTTTCTGCTTGCGAAACTAACGTGGGTAAATACGAGGGTGGGGAAGGCGTAATGAGTTTATCGCGTGCCTTTGCCTATGCAGGTTGCCCAAGTTTGGTTTCAACTTTGTGGCAGGTAAACGAAAAATCTACCAAAGAAATAATTGTTGAATTTTATAAAAACCTAAAACAAGGAAATGCAAAAGACGAAGCCTTACAAAAAGCTAAGTTGCATTATTTAAAAAATTCAGAGGATGCCAACCCTTATTATTGGGCAAGTTTAGTTGCTATTGGCAATACCAAACCGCTACAAACAAAATCATATTCAAAATTTTTATGGTTGATGTTGCCTGTGGGTTTAGGAGTTTTAATGCTTCTTGGTAAAACAAAACCTTATTCCACAGTTAAATAAATTACTAACTTTTTATACAGCTCGTCATCAATTAAGTACGATTCTTTTAATTCTTCTAAACTTTTTAAACCCTTACGGTTCTCTCTAAAATTAACCAAGTTTTTGGTTAAATTATAATCAAAGTAAGGATGCTTTAGTAAGGCTTTAAACTCAACTGTATTAATGTTTATCTTTTTTATTTCGCTCGCACTAATACTTAATTGTGGTTTCAAAACCGAAAACAAACTATCGGTAAAACTGTAAACTTCTTTTAATTGCGCTATGTCGTAAAAGCCGCCCAACTTTTCACGGTGTTCTACTATTGCTTTTGCTCTAAAATTGCCTATACCATTTAGTTGTTCAAGTTCAGCAGCGTTTGCTTTGTTAATGTCAACGATTACTTTTGGTTTAGTATTTTTTGGGGGTTCATATTTTTCCTTGCCATAGGGTTTCTCTTTTGCATAATGTCTTTCATTATAAGGTTCAGTTGTAGCAAACACATCTTCATCACTTAACAAACTTTGCTCAACAGGTCGCTCCACTTTACTCATTTCAATATTAGCTAACAAAGCGAAATACAAACTATCTTCAATACCATAAACCTCATTCAATTGTTCTATATTATCAAAGCCACCCATTGCCTTTCTAAACTTTACAATGCGTTCCGATAACACTTTGCCAATACCTTTTAGCTGCTTTAATTCAGTTGCAGTAGCTGTATTAATATCAATTATAATTACTGGTGCTGCTGCTTTATTTTTTTTGTAAGATGGCTTTTGTGCAGCAAAACTGTTGGTAGAATTATTTTTAGCAACTATCTTTTTCTTGGTTGGTTTTTGTGTGGCGGTAAAGCTAATTCGTGGCAATAATGCTTGGTATAAACTATCGGTAATGCCATACACATTTTTCAAATCTTCTATTTTGTCAAAACCGTTTTTACTATTTCGGTATTTAGCAATTCTTTTAGAAAACTCTTTGCCAATGCCTTTTAATTGAGTTAGTTGTGTTGCCGTTGCAATATTAATGTTTATCGGTTTTTGAATATTTCTTATGGGTTCTATTTCCTCAAAATTATCTTTTATGTAAACCGTGTCTCTTGCAGCTTCAAATTTTGCTATTAGTTTTTCAAAGTTTTCGTTGGTAATGTTTATATGGTCTATAATTTTCTGTTTGGCTACTAAAAGATAATAAATTTCGGGAGCGACCAATAGAAAACCGCAAAAAAACAATAATACTATTATGCCGTATTTATCCTTTCTATGGTAGGTAAAATAAAATTGTATTTGGCGGATTAAGCTTTGCATAAATCGAATAATCAATCTAAATATAAAGAAAAAAAATGATGTTACCAAATGTTAAATATTTCTCATTTATATTTTTTAAAAGATGCTGAAAATAAATAGGTATAATAACACTCGCTGAATTATCTTTGTAGCAAATTAATTCAATTGAAACAAAACGAAACGCTTAGAAAACGCCTTGATGTTTTATCTTATATTTTGTCGGTAGCGGTGTTGCTTTTGGTTGTTATTATGCGACAACCAGAATTTAAAATTTCAACCTCAATAGACTTTGGTATTTTACCGCCTATACACGCTACTTTTAATATAATAGTTGCTTTATGCTTAGTAGCGGCCCTATATTTTGTAAAGAAAAAGAACATTAAAGCCCACCGCAATGCTATTTTCGGGGCAATGCTATTTTCGGCCTTATTTCTATTATCTTATGTAATGTATCATTTTACTACCGAAACAACAAAGTATTGTTTTGAGGGCTTTAGTAGAATTATTTATCTCATTATATTAGTCAGCCATATTGTTTTGGCGGGCATTTCTTTACCCTTTATTTTACTAACCTTTAGCAGAGGAATTAGCTTTACTACCGCCAAACATAAAAAAATGGCGCGTTGGGTTTATCCTGTTTGGTTGTATGTAGCCATTACCGGCCCGGTTGCTTATTTTATGTTGCGCCCCTGTTACGGATAAATTAAAAATTATGCATCAAACAAAAATAAAATCATTACTAACAATATTAGCATTAATATTAATTTGCAGTATTGAAACCTATGCACAATGCCCAATGTGCCGAGCAGCAGCAGAACAAAACCTCGCAAGTGGTGGCGATGCTGCAAGAGGCTTAAACAACGGTATTTTGTATTTGTTAGTTACACCTTATTTAATTGTAAGTTTGTTGGGCGTAATTTGGTATTTTAGGTATAGAAAGTTGAAGGTTCAAAATAGTTGATAATAGTTCCTATCTTTTAATTCTTTAAAGATTGATTCAATAATTGAATTTTTTGTGATGCTTCTTGAATTTTTTTCTGTTTTTTGGCTTCTTCTAACTTTTCATCTAAAATAATTTTAATCCCGACTTTTAGTGTGTCAAAATGAGCTAAACAAGTATTTTCGTCTAATTCATGAACACCTAAACTTAAAATTGAGTACATAGTTTTATGTTGAACGAGAAATATCCTCTTCATTAAAAAAGTCTTTTTTGCAAATTTCTTTATTAAAATTTATTTGATAACCAGGTAAATTGGCAATTATACTTTTAACTTCAGCTTCTATTTCATTGTTACATAAAGATGCTAAATTTTCTTCTGAGACTGAACCTAATTCCTCAAAAAACTTTCCGTTTAATTCACTCAATACTTCGTTGATATCTTTACCAAAAAATAACTCCATTTTTCTTTTTTTTACAAATTTGCATCAATTGAACCAATAAAACATTCATAAAGTTAATTTTGTTTACAAAAAGTGAAGTTTTTTAGTAAAAAATACATATAAAAACTAATTTGAGTTGTATAGTTCAATTTTTATTCTCAAATATGAGCCAAATATTGCTTTGATTACACAAGTTGTCCGTTGTCTTATTAAAAATTAATTTACCTTTATGTTTAAAATTTAAAACCAGTATGACGGCAAAAAGTCAAATAAAAGAAGAATTAATCAACAGGATAGACAAAGCCAATAACGAAACTGTTTCAAGGGTGTTAGATTTTTTGAATGATTTTGAAGAAAAGTCAAAGAAAGAGCGGATTCTTTCTTTTTCGGGTATTTGGAAAAATTTAGATGAAGATTTAATGAAAAATCTTACTGAAGATTTACCTGCAAGGAGAAATGAAGATGCAAGGTTTGAAGTTCGTTAATGAAAGTAACATTAATAGACACGGATATCCTTTCTTATTATTTGAAGGGTGATTTGCTAGTAGGTAAACAGGTTAAGCATTACTTAAATCATTTTTCATTACTTACCATATCCAAAATAACGCAATACGAAATTTTAAGTGGTTTGGAGTATAAACAAGCGATCAGGCAGATAAAGCAGTTTGAAATATTATTAACGGATTTCGAAATATTACCATTAAGTGGAAATACCATAAGAACTGCCGCTATTGAATATGGAAAATTAAAACGTAAGGGTATTACTATTGGAAATTCTGATATTTTAATTGCAGCTACAGCATTGAGTAATAATATGACACTTGCCACCAATAATGTAAAACATTTTAAACACATTGAAGATTTACAGATAATTAATTGGAAAAACTATCTGTTAAAGCCTTAATGCTACGGTATTAAATTGTATGAAAAAAGTCATTCTGACAAAGTTGTCAGAAAGTTCAACTTTATAATTCATTGAAAAACTCTTTAGCAGGGGTGGTTTTAAGTTTACCTTGTTTAGCCAATTTCACTTCTTCTAAGCCTTGTTTTATATTTTGAATGATGGCTTCTTTGCTATCGCCTCCATTGTTTACTTCCACAAAGTCAAGACTTTTTACCAACTCCAAAAAGAATTGAATTTTTTTTTCTTCAACATTTAATAGAATCTGTCTCATAGCTACAAAGATATGTTAAATAATCTTCTACAAATTATTTTGCGAGATACAAATTTCAGTTCGCTTTGCTTGCAAGTCAAACCATAATTTGAAAAAACTAGGCTGGTTTGATTGGGTTTTAGAAGCTAACGAATTTTATTTTTAAAGTGATAGCAATTATGCTTGTTTGTATAGTCTATTATAGATTATCTTAATTTATGATGGTACTTTTATTTTGAATTTAAGTTATAAAGACTTGAGAATTTGGTGTCGCAAGTCATATCAAAAAGACTTTGTAGTAGATGAGGAGCTCCCTCCCCAAAAACCAAAGCCTCTTAAGCCCAAATTTTTTTTTCTATTTTAGAAAACAAACACCCAACCCGTTGGAAGGATAGTTCCGCTTTATGCTGAAATGCCATGGCTATGCTACAAGCCTACTGTGTAAACATAGCATAACCGGTTAAACACCTCAATTAGGTTTAGATTGGGGGCTTCGTGGTTAACTTTTATGAGCGAGACGCTCCTATAATGAGAACGAAGCGTGACGCTTCGACCATTTTGAACTACTTTTGTAGAAAAACGTTACATTTGTAAATAAACCATAAACCAAATCTATCTGCAATTTTTACACAACACCGTTTTTTATTAAATAACTTCTAAAAAATGAAAAAATTAAAATTATTATCCACATTATCTTTTATTAGTTTACTATTTGCTGCTTGCGGTTTAGATTGGACAATGCGTTCTGAACCCTACGGGAATTTTAACTCGGATAGACCAATTGACAATAGAAACAATCCTTACTACTATGATTTACCTCGCAATACTGAATCATCTCCTGATTTACCACCCAATGCTGAACCAGGTAAATGTTATGCACAATGTATTACATCCGATAAATATTCAATCATAACAGAGCAAATTCTTGAATATACCGGTACTGATTATGAAGCTGAAGGTGTGCAAAGAAAGACTATTATACTTAGTCCGGCTACAACCAAGTGGGAAAAGGGGAAAGCAGATCCTAATTGTAAATCACAAAATCCAGAAGATTGTATGGTGATGTGTTTGGTAGATATTCCGGAAGTTTACGAAACCTATTATATTGTTACCGATACATTAACTAATAAACAGTTTAAAATAACCGAAATACAAAAAAAATCATTGGTAAGGGCAGGTGGTAGAACTGGTTGGGTTGAAGTGTTATGTGAATCAGATATCACAGCCAAAATAATTAAAGCAATACAACATACTTTAACTGATTATGGTTACAGTACTGGTAGTATTAATGGTGTTATGGATGCAGGTACAAGGTCTGCATTAGCCAAATATCAAAATAATAATGGTTTACCAGAAGGCAATTTAAACATTGAAACTTTAAAATATTTAGGTCTGCTGAGGTAGGGGTATTGTACCAATCTACCGCAAGTCTTTTCGACTTGTAGCGTCATTTATATTCTATTTTTTTTTTGGACTTGCAAACAAAACACACTAAAATTTAAGGCAATCGCACGAAAGTTTTTCTCTGCTCCAAGTGAACCTGTTCACTTGTGTTTACTGCTGTCCAATGGAACAAGTTCCATTGGAGCTTAGCCTAATTGCTTGATTTACAATGTACGCATTTTTTTATGCGATTGCCATACACTAAAATTTTTATTTGGTAGCAATAATGAGCAGAAATTACAAATTTTACAATCTTGATGGTTTATATTTTGTAGCTGCTACAGTAATACATTGAGTGATTTTATTACTCCCAAATTTATAAGAGCAATAGCGCTCCTAACATATACTTTGTTTACTTTAAAATTTCGTGTAGTTTTGATTTGAATAAAACGGTTGTTTTTCCTAAAAGTTTAAGTTTATACATTTGCATTAATTTATCACACTAATAAAACATTATTATGAAGTCTCCTAACGATTTATTCAAGAGTCAGGAATTATGTTGGCTTGTGGATAGCGCATTAAAGATTATCTCAATTTATGATGGTGCTTTTATTAAAGGTCTCTAATAGAATCTTTCTTGGGCAGTCCTACTTTTTTTAAAGTTTCGTTTGCCTTTTTTAGTTTGTCTTCGAAAAGCGGCTTATCAACAAATTCTTTAAGCGAATTATCAATTTTGACAATCGGAATTTTTCTTTTGTTCAAATCATCTATCGTTGTTTTCATAACCTATTTTTTAATCTTCTTATTACAAAGGCATCGAAATCTGTGTTTTTTTTAAAATTTACCCATTGGTCATCTTTTAATCCGTAAATCTCGAAGTCTTCCATTGCTTTATCATAATGTTTATTTATTCCCATTCGGTATAGTCTTGTTCTTGCGTTGGTACTTCCTGTTGCATAAATCCAAGCTTCTGTATTTTTATCTGTAAAAGCATAAATGGCGGAAACTACCGTAGCCAATACTTTTTCGCTGTCGTTATTATTGGAAATAGCAAGGTCATCAATTTCATTACTTTGCTTAATCTTATCGCCAAAACCTAAATTATAAACATCATTTAAATGAGTTTCACTAAACTTAACCAACTTTTTGATGCGCCCTTTCGGACCAATACTTACAAACTCAAAAACAGCTAATGAGCTTTCTGCACTAAGTTGATATTTTGGTAAATCCACATTGAACTATACTTGTCTGTTGCAAATTTAAACTATTTTCTTGGAATAGCTTTGCAATTTTTAAATTAAGAAAAAAACAATCTATCAGGGCTTTTTAAAAAGCTCCAATTAGTCTGACTTACCTTTTGTTTTTTCTATTATCATTCCCATTATAATGTTAGTAGAACCATATTCTATAACCGCTACGGTGATACATTGAGTGATTTTATTCCTCCCAAATTTATAAGAGCAATAGCGCTCCTAACATAAACTTTGTTTACTTTAAAATTTCGTGTAGTTTTGATTTGAATAAAACGGTTGTTTTTCCTAAAAGTTTAAGTTTATACAATTGCATTAATTTAACACACTAATAGAACATTATTATGAAGTCTCCTAAGGATTTATTCAAGAGCCAATTTACAAGGAGCGAATTTGAAAGATGCCGATTTACAAAGAGCGGTTTTTTGGAAGGCCGATTTACAAGGAGCGGACTTGTTGGATGCTGATTTACAAAGAGCGAATTTAATAACTGCCGTTTTACGAGCAGAGAATTTGGTAGATGCCGATTTACAAGGAGCGGATTTGACATTTGAAGATTTAAAAGAAGCGTATTTGACAGATGCTAAATTATCAAATGCAATTGTATTAGATTTAGATTGGCTATTAAAATTGAAAGAATGTGAAGTAACAGGTTATGAAAAAATCATAGCTACCTATATTGTAGTAGATTCTGGAGAAAAGAGATTGGGACAAACCATGTATCGCCTACAATTAATAGAAGATATTGAATAATGTACCTTCTAACAGGCAATATCTCAAAGTTTGTTTAAACGCATTAATTTATTTTTTCTGAACAAATTAATGCGTTTAACAATGGACAGAAAATAAGTTTTTCTGCTAATTCAATTTACTTTTTCTCATCTTCAAGAGCCAGGAATTGATAAATAAAATAAGCAGTTAAAATATTATAGAGACAAAAACTGTAATATGCTTATTGTCTAATTAGACTGGTTAAAAAAATACAATCCTGTTTCGACAAAATTGAAAGTGATTTAGTGAACCATTTTCTTTACAGAGGTAATAATGAAATGATCACCTTTAGATTCTAAAGTTTCCTCTAACAATTTAATAGGGCTAATTATTGGAAAAGGGAAATTAGCCAGTATATTAGAGGATAACCGATTGGATACTGCTCCTCGTATCATTAATGTACTCATACCTAATAAATGCGCCAACTCCATTTTATTATACGTTAGTTTCCTTTTTTTGCTCCAATCCATATCTTCAATTTCAATTAATGAAAGATAATCGGTATGAAATAAACTATGTTTTTCGTCATTTACCTCATATGCATATCGGATATGTGTAAAAAAAACAATTAGGTTTGGCTTTTTGAAAGAAGTATTAACAGATAGACTAAAAGAAAGATTATCTTTTTTTAGCTTCTTATCAAAATAAAAACTGAAATCGATCAACTCAAGGTTGATCTCCATAATTTTCGGTACTTTATGCCGCATCTGCAAACATTTTAAACACTTTGCAATCCTCGTCCTTTTCAAATCTTGCTTCAGTATTATCTGACAGATTCGTAAAACTTATCTCTTCCATTGAAATAGAGTGCTTTAATTCTGAAAAACTATAATGAGTTAGTCTGTCGCATTTATCTGCTTTTGCTTCCAATTCTTCGAAGTCGATTAATACGGATTGATGTTCATGATCTTTTTTAAGCACTTGTTCCATATCTTTTAAATACAGATAAGGAGCTTTGCCAACAGCTAAAGCAAGCCCAACTAATTTCGATATTCTGTGATCACTTTCTCCATTTATAATTTGAGAAATGTATCCTTTAGAGCATCCAATTTTTTTGGCTAATTGTGTTTGATTTAAATTGTTATCATCCATATAATCTTGAATGATATTAAATAATTCTGTTTTAATGTTTTCTTCCCAAAATTCAGGTGATTTTATTAAGTCTGCTATTGTTAATCTTTTTTTAGTTCTTTTTGATTTTGAGTTTGCCATGTTGTTCTATTTGGTTATCTATTTCCTTTTTTAATGCTTTTAATCTTCCAATATCTTTTTTTTGAGTTGTTTTTAAACCCCCGATACAAATTATTAGATCGTGATCTTTTATCGCTAAATAATAGACACGTAAATTTTTTGTCTTAATTTCTACAGCCCCTTTTATTCCAATAATTTGTCTCCTTTTGCCATGAGGTGGATTTTTATTGTCACTAATTTGATAAATAACTGAGCCGATAGATCTAAATTGCGAATCATACTTAACTTCTAACTGATCTTCAAAATTTTCAAATTGATCTACATCATTTATAAGTAAGTTGTACACCTTAACAGTTCCAACCGCAAATTTGTTTAAATTTAATGCAAATTTAGGCATAAAGTTTAGCAATTGCTAAACACATTGATGTGTTTATTTTTTGTTAATATGAAATGAAATTTCAACATCTTATAAATTTTAGTTTGTTTTGAGTAGTCTTGAACCTAAGATATAAAGTAAAGCAAATAAATTAAAAGGCTTACAGCAAGATAGGTAAATAATAGTTGGATTGCATAATATCTCCAAAATGATGATCCTACTGTCTCACTACGTCCTTTAAACCGAAGCGTTTCGCTTCAAAATGAAGATAGTGTCATTGCATTTGCAACAATGTAGCACCGAAGCCTCCAAAATAGCCGCGATTGCAGAGGAAACCCTTTTTGTGGAGTGAAGCGGAACAAAAAGGTTAGAACGTAAACCGAGCCCAGTGTTTCCTCGAAGCTTAACCGTTCTGTTTCTAAAAATTAATAAAATACTCTACTAATGATTTACCTGCAAGGAGAAATGAAGATATAAGGCATAAAGGTCGTTAATGATATTAAAACGTAATAACATATCATAAGAAATTATTATATTTTAATTGCTTGGTATCTAATTTAGGATAGTGTCTAAAATCTCTATTTCAAAAGCATACCGCAATGGTAAATTTGGAGCAACACCAAACCTTCGCTAAAAGGCAATATCACCAAATTTGTTAAATCACATTAATTTATTTTTCTGAACAAATTAATGCGTTTAACAATTAACAGAAAACAAATTTTTCTGCTAATTCAATTTACTTCTCCTCAACTTTAGCATCAACCTCATCAGTAGTTTCAACTGGTTCAGTTTTGGGTAATAAAAGTTCTTTAATTTTAACTTCTAACAGTTCTGCTACTTCAGGGTTGTCTAACAAAAACTGTTTTACATTTTCACGGCCTTGGCCTATTTTATTGCCATCGTAAGCATACCACGAACCACTTTTTTCAATTAAATCACATTCAACACCAATATCTACAATTTCACCAATTTTTGAAATGCCTTTGCCATACATAATGTCAAATTCGGCTTGTTTAAATGGTGGAGCTACTTTATTTTTAACCACTTTTACACGGGTACGGTTACCTATTACATTGGTTTCTTTATCTTTTATTTGTGTGCTTCTTCTAATATCTAAGCGTACCGATGAGTAAAATTTAAGTGCATTACCACCAGTAGTAGTTTCTGGGCTACCAAACATAACGCCAATTTTTTCGCGCAATTGATTAATAAAAACACAGCAACAGCCAGTTTTATTAATACTGCCAGTTAATTTACGCATGGCCTGCGACATAAGGCGCGCTTGTAAACCCATTTTCGAGTCGCCCATCTCGCCTTCAATTTCACTTTTGGGTACTAAGGCGGCAACTGAATCAATTACTACTATATCTAATGCGCCAGATCTTATTAAATGATCGGCAATTTCTAAAGCTTGCTCCCCGTTATCTGGCTGCGAAATCAATAAATTATCAATATCAACGCCCAGGTTTTGCGCATAATTTTTGTCAAAAGCGTGTTCGGCATCAATAAAAGCGGCAATGCCTCCTTTTTTGTGAACTTGTGCAATAGCGTGTATGGCTAAGGTGGTTTTACCAGAACTTTCGGGGCCATATATTTCTATTACCCTACCTTTTGGTAAACCGCCAACACCCAATGCAATATCTAAACCTAAGGAACCGGTTGGTATTGCTTCTAAGGGCACTACTGTTGAGTCGCCCAATTTCATTACAGATCCTTTACCGTAAACTTTATCTAATTTGCTTATAGTTAGCTCTAAATTTTTTAAGTTTTGTGCTTTACTATTATCCATTGTTTTTAATTTGCATTTAGCTTTTGCAAAAGTACAATTTTATGAACTTGTAAATAGCTAAATTTGTCAACATTAAAAATAAAAAAATAGACTTCGTAAAATCATACAGAATAGTTTGGCTTGTATTTATAAGTTTACAAGTATTTGTGGTATTTAAATTAGAGGCGCAAAATTATTCATCTAACAATTATTATAATATTGGTTACCAGCAAAGCTTTGGTGCTATTATAAAGCATAGTAGTAACTTTATTCCAAAAGTAAATGGTATTACCTCTTTTTATGAAGGTACTTATACCAGCCGTTTTTTAAAACCCAAAGCCTGGAAGGTGCATCACCATTTTCCTGAATTAAAAATAAGTGCGCTTTATGCACGCTATGCTAACCGGCAGGTTTTTGGCGATAGCTATAATGCTTTAATCGGTTTAAATTACATTAAAGCGCACAACAAATGGAAACGCAATTTTTCGTATCAATTTGGCATTAATTATAGTAGTAAACCTTATAACAAAGTTACAAACCCTACTAATAATATTATTGGTTCTAAATTAAATTTGACTTTAAAATTGGCTTATGGGTTGGAGTATTTTATTAATCAAAATTTATCGGTTGGTTTAAATGCGGTTTTAATGCATCATTCTAATGGCAGCGCACAAACACCAAATTTAGGTATTAATGTTGCAGCTGTTGGGGTTGAGTTAAAGTGGTATCAGCAGCGTAAACCTTTTAGTATAAATGATTTGACTGATAGCCAGCTTAAAAAACCGCATCAATTTGGTGTAGCTGTTGCTTATGCCCGGCAAGAGCGTGTTAAGCCATTTAATGGACCAAAATATGCGGTTTATGGTTTGCAACTTTTTGGTTTAAAACGGTTAAGCAATTTGTGGCAATTTAATTACGGGCTTAATTTTGATTATAGAACAACACTTGCTCAGGCTTATAAAAACTATGATTCATATGGCCGTAATTTGTTTTTTAAAGTGATGCGCTGGCAGCCTTTTATTGGGGCAGAATTGCTTTATGGTAATTTTGGTTTGAGTGCTTCTGTGGGTTTTTATCCTGTTAGTAACAATGCTATTTCTACTAGAATACCTACCACTATTGGTGCTAATTATTATTTTAAAAATTTAGATAAAGTGCCTGATAACAACGTTCGTTTATCGCTGGTTTTAAAAACACATTTTTCTGTTGCGGAGTATATTGCTTTTATGGTGGGTTATGTTTTTTGAAGGTTTTTTTGTGATTTTTTTTCGCAGAAGTCGCTGATTTTTTTTTGTGATGCTTTTCTCCCGCAGAAGTCGCTGATTTTTTTTTGTGATGCTTTTCTCCCGCAGAATTCGCTGATTTTTTTTGTGATGCTTTTTCCCCGCAGAATTTGCTGATTTTCGCTGATTTTTTTTTGTGATGCTTTTCTCCCGCAGAACTCGCTGATTTTCGCTGATTTTTTTTTGTGATGCTTTTTCCCCGCGGAATTCGCTGATTTTCGCTGATTTTTTTTGTGATGCTTTTCTCCCTCGGAATACGCTGAATTTCGCTGATTTTTTTCGGTAGAAATTGCAGATTTTGTGGAGGTTTTTATATATTATATGAAAACAAATTTTTTTGCGAAGATGGTGGCTTTTGTAATAACCTTGATTGTAGCGGATATCCTTTTTGTGGAGTTTACGGAACAAAAAGATAGTAGTGAAAAGCAAGGCTGCTATTTATACGGGTTGTATATTTCGTTTCAAAAAAAATATTAATATGTAAAATTTTTGATAAAGGATAAGTATATTTGTTAATTAAATTTGATTTTACTAATCATGACTATATTTGTAACTAAACTGAATAAGCAAGTTAACGCCTTTCAGCTAATAAAGGTTTTTAGTAAATTTGGGCAAGTGGAAGATGCCAAAATTATTTATGATAAGTTTTCGAGAGAATCGAAAGGGTTTGGCTTTGTTGAAATGCCAGATGATGAAGCGGCGAAAAAGGCAATTGAAACTTTAAATGAAACCGAATTAGAAGGGAATATTATTATTGTTAAAGAAGCAGAACCTCCTAAAAGATTTGGATAATGTTTTTTGCAATAAAAATAATATCTTCGCCCACTATTTAGCAATTACTCTATTACTTTAAAACATAAAACATTTTTTATAAAACTTAATTATTATTTATATAATGAAATATACTTTATTAAACAAGTTATTTGTGCTATTTTTAATAGCTTTAACGACTTCATGTGTTAGCAATAAAAAATTTGCAGAAATGCAACTTGGCTTAGATGATAAATTGAAAATTGCCAATAAGCAATTAACTAAGTACGAAGATGAATTAAAAGGTCATTTAGCTGAAATGGAAGCGTGCACAAGTGAAAAAGCACAGTTAGAAGCTAATTTTAAAGAGTGTGAAACTACTTTAGGTCTCAGAGAGGAGCAAATTGGTGATTTAAAATCTCAAATAGATGATTTTAAAAAATTACGTGATAAACAAATTGATCAGGTTGGCGATTTAACGGTTTTATCAAAATCTGCTAATGATAATATTAAGGAAACATTAGCGCAAATGGATAAAAAAGACGCTTATATCAATTTGTTAAATGAAGCAAAGGATAAAGCAGATTCAATTAATTTGGCCTTAGCTGTTAATTTGAAAACAGTATTGCAAGACGGTATTTTAGATGATGACATTGAAGTAAAGGTTGATAAAACAGTAGTTTTTGTAAATCTTTCTGATAAAATGTTATACAATAGTGGCAGTTCAATTATTACGCCACAAGCTAATGAAGTATTGGGTAAAATTGCTAAAATTTTACAAAGCCGGCCAGAATTAGAAGTAATGGTTGAAGGTTATACAGATAATATGCCTATTAAAAACGATTGTATTAAAGATAATTGGGATTTAAGTGTAAAAAGAGCTACTGCTGTTGTAAGAGTTTTGCAAGATAAGCATGGCGTAGATCCGAATAAATTAATTGCTGCGGGAAGAGGGGAGTACAATACTTTAACTTCTAACGATACCTATGAAGGTAGAAAAATGAACCGTAGAACACGCATTATTATTTTACCAAAACTTGATCAATTTTACGATTTGTTAGATCCTGAACAGGCTGCAAAAAATTAATTGATAAATGCAGTTAGTGCATTTTACAAGTTAATATTGATATATCATCATCATATAGCTTATCTCCTTTAAAATCGTCTAAAGCTTCAATTAGTTTTAAATTAAATTCTGAAGGAGATAAACTTTTGTTTATTTTTATTAAATCTACTAAATGCTCACTTTCAAATAAATCTCCATTTATGTTGCTGGTGTCTGTAATGCCATCAGTATAATTTAAAAGTAAGCTTCCTGGCTTTACCATTGTTTCACCAAAACTAATTTCTGGCAGTTCTTCAAACATTCCTAAAATAGTACATCCTTTTTTCAGTAATTGAAGTTCATTTCCATTTAATAGTAATGATGGATTGTGGCCTGCATTAACGTAAATGAGTCTGCGGGTTTTAGCATTGTATTTTGCTAAAAATAGGGTTATAAATTTTTCGCATTTAGTAATTTCAACTACTCTTTTGTTAAGCTTATACACTAAGGGTATCATAGAGTGCCGCTCGGTAACTAATGTATGTAATACTGCTTGAAAATTGGCCATTAAAATTGCTGCCGGAACACCTTTGCCGCTAATGTCGGCTATGCAAATAAAGGCTTCTTCTGCACTTATGGGTATATAATCGTAATAGTCGCCACCAATACTTTGGTGTGGTTTGTAAATACCATTTATGCTAAGTATTTCGTTATTTGGTAGCTCATCGGGTATTAGTAGGGCTTGCATATTTGCAGCCAGTTCTAATTCTTTTTTAATACTTTCGGTTTCAATTTGTTGCCTTACTAATCGTTTGTTTTCAATTGCAACAGCAATAATATTGGTTATGGTTTGAATAAATTTTAACTTTTCTCCCATTCGCTCGCTACCGTGTAAGGCAACTTTGCCTAATAAGGTGTATGCTAATGGTGTGTTTTTATGTAAAACAGGTACAACTGTATTAAAGTGTTTGGCACAGCCCGTATTGTTAGGTTCTAACTTTGTTGTTTTATTGTAAAAGCTTAACTCATTTTCTAAACTTATTTCTAAATCGTTTTCATTATCTATATCAATCATTGTGGCTATTTCCCACTTATCATTTCGTTTAATATAAAATAAAAAGCGTTCTACCCCTAATTGAGCCATTAAAATAAACTTGTAAATACTGTATAATGAAGTGTAAGACATGTTATTATTAATAGCCTTAGTAACTTCTAATAACGATTCCATTTGCAACTGCTTTACTTGCAATTGTCTTTCTAACTCAAGTACGTGCTTATCTTTCTCTTCTTTACTCATATAAAACTAAGTAGTGTAAAATAGGTTTAATGTATTAGAAAATGTAAATGAAAATATTTTTTAAACCTTTATTAACGATTTAAAAAGTAATAAACCATCTACATTTCCTAAATCAGCTTCGGCTGCACGCTCTGGATGCGGCATCATACCAATTATGTTTTTTTGTGCATTACTTATTCCAGCAATATTTAAAGTGGAACCGTTTGGGTTGTTTGGCGCACCATTTTCGCTACAATAAGTAAACAATATTTGATTATTAGCTTTTAAGGTTTTTAAGGTGTTGCTGCTTGCCACATACCTACCTTCACTATGTGCAATGGGTATTTTTAAAATTTGGTTTGCTGTTGTGTTGCTTGTAAAAGGTGTTGAATTATTTTTTACTTTAAGATGCACATTTTTACATATAAAATTTTGGCTTTCGTTTTTGGCTAAGGTGCCTGGCAATAAACCACTTTCGCATAAAATTTGAAATCCATTACAAATACCAATCACCAATCCCCCATTTTGAGCAAATTTTTTTACAGGTTTCATAATTGGGGCATGGCTGGCAATTGCTCCGGAGCGTAGATAATCACCATAACTAAAACCACCTGGTAAAATAATACAATCTGTTTTCTCATTTAAGTTAGCAATGTTGTCACTTTTATGCCAAAGCACTTGTACTTGGCAGTTTAAAACATTTTGGCAAACGTGTATAACATCTTGATCGCAATTAGACCCTGGAAAAACAACAACCCCAAATTTCACTATTATTATATTTTAATTACCGCTAAAATATTGAAAGTAAACGAGGTAAACTAACATAAGTGTATGTAATACGTTTTTTAATAATGTACGATTGCATTTAATTATAAAGTTGGTTAGTAACATAGCTAATATTATAAATATTACAATTAGTAATTCCATTATCCATAAACCTCCAATTAACTGAAATAATAATAATATGGCAGCTAGTGCAGCTATTAAAAACAAGTAGTTTCTTATAAACGGAATTGTTTTATTTTTTTCTAAATTACCAAACCGATAAAGCAAACCCATTGTGCCTGTAATAACTAAAAAGTGTTGCAGTAAATAAATAGTGCTTATAGTTGATTTGCTATATAAAAAAGATATGTTAGAGTTGAAATATTTAAAAAAAGTGCCTGTTTGATTAATTAAAGTGTATGCAATTAAGGCAATTAAAAACGGACAAGCAAAACCAATAATTGAAGCAACCCAGTATCGCCAATAAAATGGTTTTAAAATAATAAACATAAAATAGGCAAACACTACCAATAAAGCATACGGGAAATAGCTTAAGTAAAGAATGCCGCAAACTAAACCTAAATCGAAAGCATTGGTTAAATTTTTATCGTTTACTGCAATTTGAAAAACCCTATCAAACAGCAATATAAAAACTGGTAAAAATAAAAAGGCAACGCTGCTAAAGGTATAAATGTTTATAAACGCAAAAAGTGTTACAAAAAGCAGAGCTGGTAGGTAATTATAATGGTTTATAATTTTATGTTTTGCCATTGCTATACCAAAATAGATAGCACTACTAAATTGTATAAGTACAAACAAAATAAAGTACAACCATTTTGAAATACCTGCATAAGTTTTTAAAAAAACAGCGAGCCCGCCTGTAATTGGCGCATAACCATACAAATTAAAATCAATAGGGCTAAACAAAATGTTTAGGTTTAGCAGTATAGTTAAGCCAAATAGCAGTAAAAAAATAGCTTCATTATAAACTTTAAAAAGGCTTATCATTTATTGAAAACGATATTTTATTGCTTTAATCGCGGATCAATAGCATCTGCCAAACCATCTCCTAATAAATTAAAAATAGTAACGGTAATAAAAATAGCAAAACCAGGAAAAATGGCTAACCACCATGCTTCTGGTGCTACTCTGCCTTTTGCTAATAACTTACCCCAGGTAATAGTATCTGGTGGTACACCAATACCAAGAAAAGACAAGGTACTCTCAGTAAGTATAGCAGCTGCAATACCAAAGGCAATAGAAATTAAAACTGGTGTTAAAGAGTTAGGTATGGCGTGGCGTAAAATAATTCTACTTGTGCTAAAACCTAATGCTTCGGCAGCTTCCATATATTCTAAACTTCTAACCCTTAATAGTTCTGCACGTATAAAGCGTGCAATACCCGTCCAGCCAAGTAAACCAATAACTATCATCACTAAAATTATGGAGGCATCAAATACTGCCACTACAGCCAAAATTAAAAGCAAACCTGGTATTGAACGTAGTACCTCTATTAAACGGTTTACAATAATATCTAAAGGAATATTAATTTTTTTACCAAAAAATGGAACAAGTTTTAATGGTATGGCGAGTAGGTTAGGTATTAGCATTATTAAGCCAAACAATACAAAAGACCATATAAATTGTAATGATCCTGATATTAATGACTCACCAAAAGCATCCATCATTAAATTATTACGTGCCATAAAAGCAATAAAAAAAGCGAATGGTAAAAACAACAAGTTTAACCAAATTCTAATTCGGGAGGTTTTTAAACGGTTGTCACCAAAATAGCCGGCAATTGCTCCTAAAAAAATACCAATAATTGATGCTATTGACATAGCCAATACACCAACTAACATGGCAATTCTGCTGCCGTGTATCATACCCGAAAGCACATCTCTACCAATGTCATCTGTACCTAAACGATGTTTAAATTTTGAGGACTGTACGCTTTGTTTTTCGAAAGGACTAACATATTGTGCATTATAATAATCGGTTGTGGCTGGCGAGTATGGTATTAATGGGCGGATAACACTATCAAACTCAACGGTTTTCCAATCCGTTATTTTCATAATTTCGGGTGCTTGTTTAGCAAGCCCCAAATTAACTAAGTATTCTTTAAAAATTGGGAAATAGGTTTTGCCATCTATTTTGCAATAAATAGGTTTGTCGTTGGCAATAAAATCGGCAGTTAAACCAATAAATAGTACAAAATATAATATTCGTAACGACCATACTGCAGGTCTGTTTTTTTTAAATTGCCTTTTAACTATGGCACCGTAACTCTGGTCTAGTTCTTTTAATTCTTCTCTCTGTTGAGCCATTATTGTTAAGCTTTTTTGGTAAATGTAATACGTGGATCCACCACTGAATATAAAATATCAGAAACTAAAATACCTAATAAGGTTAAAATTGAAGACAGCATAACTACGGTAAACAAAACCGGCCAATTTCTGCCTAATAATGCCCCAAAGGCTATATTACCCATACCAGGGATAGAAAAAATGTATTCAATTATTAATGAACCACCAATCATACCTGGTAACAAACTGGCAAATATGGTAATAATAGGTATTAAAGAATTTCTAAAAGTATGTTTCCATATAATTTTGCTTTCAGCTAAGCCTTTAGCTCTTGCGGTTCTAATATAATCTTGACTGAAAACATTAATAACGCCACCACGCATTTGACGTGATAAAAATGCCAAACCACTATAAGTCATACAAAGTATTGGTAAAAATGCGTGATATGATAGTGTTCTCAATTTACTGAAAAAGGAAGTTTCGGGCGTAATTTTATCTAAGCCTAAACCAAAGGAGGGGAAAAAATCCATTCCATACTCTGAATTAGTGAAAAATACTAAAAGCATAGTAGCAATCCAAAAAGTGGGTAAAGAGTATAATATAAAAAGGGTTACTGTTGAAACACGATCGAACAGCGAGTCGCGCTTTACCGCAATATAAACTCCAAGCGGTATTGCAATGGCATATATTAAAAAAATGGCAATTAAATTCATAGATACAGTTATCGCCAAACCTTCTTTTAAAACCGACCAAACGGGTCTGCCATCTCTTAAACTGTAACCAAAATCGCCTCGTAAAAAACCATACGATGCTAATGTTGGATCGTCTGATTTACCAAACCAGGGAATATCACCAAATAACCACCTATGATATTGGTTTTTTAAACCGTGCCACGTAATTTTTGGAATAAATTTATTTATTGGTTTTGCGTTTTGTTGTACTGCCGTAAAATTGTTAATTACTCCATCAATATTGGCAATTAAAGGTTGCAATAAATTTTTGGTAACTGCTGTAGTATCGCTTTCACCATTTTCATTTATAACAACCTCATCATAGGTTTGAGTTTGACTTACGCTATTTTTAATGTTATTTAATTTAACAAGAATAACATCTTCGTTATGCTCTCTGTATAGCTCGTTGGTGGTTGCTCTTGCATTTAACAATTGATCAAAAGTTTGTTCAGTTTTTGGTATATTGTAAGAACTTAATTCAAAAACTTTTAACGATTTATAGTAAGTTGAAATTTGTGGCCAATTACCAAATTTTGAACATAAGCGACCTAACATTTCTTTTTCGTACCTGCGGCCTACTTTATACATAGTATCAGGGTAGGCTCTTGAAGTAAAATCTGCATAAAAAGAAGGTAAATCTAAGCCCATTTCCCGGGCAATTTCAAAATATACCTTTTCGCCTTGTTGTTTGTCAGATGCTTGACCGGTATCACCAGTTTGCAAACCACCAGACATACGCAATTCAACCGGATCGCCAGGGGCAACTTTGCTTAACCCAAATATCATTAAAGAAACAACAATAAGTGTAGGTATAAATATTAATATCCGCTTTAAAACATATTTAAGCATATTGTAATATTACTAATAATTTTGTAAATTAATTTGATGCTTTAGATGCGAAACCAAATTTTGGATTAATTAACCAGGTGCCAACATCATAGCCTGGCCTTACAACGTAAGCGTTTGTATTATCAAAACGTTTGTGAAATGCTAACTTGTTTTTTTGCGCATTTAAAAATATGTATGGTGCTTCTTCATCAATAATTTCTTGAAAGCGCATGTATTGTTCTGTGCGGCTTGGTTCGTCTAAATTGTAGCGTAACTCTTCTATTAAAGCATCACTTTCTGCATTGCCAAAACCAACGTAGTTACTACCGCCATTATAGCTTTCTGTATGCCATATTTGAAACGGATCGCCTAAACTGGTACTAGCTACCCAGCCTAAAACAAACATATCAAAATCATGTGCTTTGGTTTCATCAATAAAAACCGTCCATTCTCTAACCTGCACTTGTATATCCAAGCCTATTTTTTTTCCATTTTCCGATAGCATTAAAGCCGAATTTTCTCTTCGGGTATTTCCTTGATTGAATTTTATAGTAGCTTTAAATGGTGTTTTTTTACCATTTATCATTTTGTCTCTAATTCCATCCTGATCGGTATCTTTCCAGCCAGCTTCATCTAACATTTTAGCAGCTTTATCTAAATTAAAATCATAATCAGCTATATTTTTGTTGTATTCACTTTTGGTAGGATGAAATGGGCCAATAACAGGTTCGCCATAACCATACATTAGCACTTCTTTTATTAAATTTTTGTCAATAATATGGCGCATCGCTTTTCTAACTTTTTTATCAGAAAAAATAGGACTTTTCATATTCATACCTATATAATCATATGCCATATAATCTGGAGTATGAAAACTATATAAATTTTTAAATTCACTATCTTGTAAATCAACAAAATCTTTGGCTCTTATTGATCTTGCTAAATCTACTTCCTCATCTTTCAAAGTTGTTATGGCTGTTGTCCAATCTGGTATAATTTTATACCTAATGTATTCAGGCTCATTACCAAAAAGCTTTGGATCCAAACCGTTTGCCCACCAATTTTCTTTTTTCTTTAATACAAGATATTGCCCTGTTTTCCATTCTTCAAAAGTGTAAGGCCCACTACCAGAAATAAATGCTTTTTCACGGGCAAATTTCTCGCTATTATACTCTTTAGAAAAATCAATAATTTCTTTGTTATTACGAAGGCTTTCTGCTTTTTTAGGATCGTTCAAATCTTTAATGCTAAATTTTCGCAATACTTGTTTTGGGTCGTAAACATATTCTGGTAAAACCCAATAACCTGCAGATTCTTCAGATAAGATATAAGTATCGCTGGCATAAACGGTAAACTTTTTAGGGTTTTCTTTATCAATAACAATATCTTTAATAAATTCTAAATAAGGCCGAATATGAGCGGCATCCGCTTTTGGATTTTTTAGTGATTTAATAGTAAATAAATAATCATTGCCTGTAACAGGTGTGCCATTGTCCCATTTTGCTTCTGGCCTAATTTCAAACTCTAAAGTCATACCACCTTTGTAAGTTCCATCGGTTACTGCGGTTATTTTTGGTCTCGAAACAGCTAACATTGGTGCCAGCTCGTAAGTTTCTTGGTCGGTAGTTAATAAAGATTGAAATATTTTACCACAAACATAATTAGTAGCTGCGGCTGTGTATAAAACGGGATGAATTTTATCAAAATCACCCAATTCGTGAATGCTCACTTCATTTACACCAGCCTTTTTACTGATCACCTCTTTGCTGCTATTTGATGAGCTACTACCGCCATCGCCAACACAGGCACTAAATGAAACAAATACTATTAATAGGGATGCGAGACTTAAATATTTACAGATTTTCATAAAAGAATTGTATTTTTTTATTGTTAACAAAAATAAGAAAAATAGTGTATTAACCTAAATACAAAATTGTGATACACTAATTAAATAACGTTATGGTAAATTTAGTAGAACAACAACGCCATTTTTGCCAACCAAAAAAAGGCGTTCATTAACTACTTGCAACGAGGTATAATGATGTTTTTTGTCAATAGTTTTTACTTGCCAACTTTTGCCGCCATTGTTAGTTTGCCATAAAGTACCTTTATCACCTGTTATAAAACCATTTAACTCATCAATAAAATAAATGGCTGTAAAACGATACTGTTTTTGTACAAGTGTATTCGCTTTTCTTAAATATTGCCAGTTTTCGCCGCTATCTTCACTTTTTAAAATGCTGCCTTGCTCACCAATTACGTAAACAATTTTGTTATTTATAATAGTTATATCTACATAAACATCTCCTTCAACATTTACATTTGCCCATGTTTCACCATAATTGGTACTTTTTATAATGCTACCATAACCAACTGCCATTATTGTTGAATCGTTAATAAAGGCCAAGTCGTACAATTCAACTTCAAAATCTGTTTGTTGATAGGTTGCAAAATTATCGGTTGATTTTAACAAGAAACCTGTATTAAAAAAAAGCCCACCACAAGCAAGGGCGTAATTTTTTGAAAATGCAATTTGCTTTAAAGGTAACCAAACTGGTTTTGTATGTACCTGATGTGTTTGCCAATTATTATTTAGATTAAAAACTATTTTAGAATCAAAGCCTGCAACAAAAATTTTATTATTTTGGTTAGATGTGATGTTGTACAAGGTTTTGCCAGTATTGGTTGGTATAGAATCCCAAGTTTTACCGCCATTAATAGTTTGGTATAGTTTTGAATTATTATAAGTGTTTCCGCCAGATATATAGCCTACTGTATCGTTAACAAAATAAACAGACTCAAAATTATCATCACTTAAAACTTGAATCTCATAATCTAATACATCAATTTCATTTTTTTTGCACGATGAAAATGATAACAAAACGATGCTGCAACTTATTATAAATGATATGTGTTTGATGTATTTCACGAAATTACACTATCAATTGCATTGTTAATTATTTGGCAGGCAGCTTTAATTTGTGCTGTAGTAATAATTAGTGGTGGTGCAATTCTAAGGCGGTTATCTGCAAATAAAAACCAATCGGTAATTACACCGTTTTCTATACAATTGTCAATAATAGCTTTGTTAATGTCGTAATTTTCAAACTCTAAAGACATCCATAAACCTCGTTGGTTTATGCTTTTTATTTTAGGATTTTGAAGTAGCTCGGTAAACAATTTCGCTTTTTCTGCCACTTGTTCAATTAGGCCACCATTTAACAGCACATTTAAACTGGCCATTGCGGCAGCGCAACAAACCGGGTGGCCACCAAAAGTAGTAATATGGCCTAAAAATGGATTGTTTTTAAACACACTCATAATTTCACTATTGGAAACAAATGCTGCAATTGGCATGCCGCCACCCATTCCTTTGGCAATATTTAAAACATCGGGTACAACACCATATTGCTGAAAAGCAAACAAGGTGCCGCTACGTCCGAAACCACTTTGTATTTCATCAAAAATTAATAAAGCGTTAACTTCGGTACATTTTTTACGCAAGGCTTTTAACCAACCTTTATTAGAGGCTATAACTCCACTTTCGCCTTGTACTGGCTCAACAATTACGCCGGCGGTTTTGGTAGTAATATAATCTAAACAACCTTCACAATTATACATTAACCGCCTTGTGCCAGGTGGTAAAGGGCGGTAATTGGTTTTAAAATATTCATCACCAATTACGCTTAAAGCTCCAATAGTGCTGCCGTGGTAACCACCTTTAAAATGAATTATTTCGGTTCGGCCTGTAAACTTGCGGGCTAACTTTATAGCACCTTCTGTTGCTTCGGCACCAGAGTTACAATAATATACTTGTTGCAAATTTTTGGGTAGTTGACTGGTTAAAAGTTTTGCGTATTGCACTTGCGGAGCTTGTACATATTCGCCATATACCATTAAGTACATATATTTTTTTGTTTGAGCATTAATGGCTTCAACTACAGCTGGGTGGCAATGGCCAATATTACTTACGCTAATACCCGAAATTACATCAATGTATTTTTTACCATTCACATCATATAAATAAACGCCTTCTGCTTTTTCAATTTCGAGCATTAAAGGCGCTTCGCTTGTTTGAGCAACGTTATTTAAAAAAAGTTGTCGTAATGAAATCATTGGCGATAAAGATATTGAATTTTTAGTATAAGAAGATGCTTGTTTTTCATAGCTGAAGTGAGAAAGTACTTTTACAAATAAATTTCTGTATAAATGATAAAGGCTTTTTAAAAAGATGGCATATTTGCAGCCGAAAATGGGGCATCATAAAATTAGAATACTTACACTTCCTTTTATTTTTTTTATTGGCTTTATAATTTATGGCCAGTTTTTTGGCAATGGATACTTTACAGAAATAGAAAAAATAAATTATAGCTTAACTGCAGTTGGTCTTGGGCTTATTTTAGTAAATTATTTTGTAATTAAAACGAGTAGGCCTTTACAAATTGCTACTGCTTTTTTAAGTTTGATTTGTTTGCTTTTTTCGGCTTTCTTCTTTTTTCAAATATTAATTGGTGCAGCAGATGGCGATAAAAATATTTATATTTTGTTTATGATTCCTTTTGTGCTGTATTTGGTGTATGCTTATTATGAGTTGTTTGATTAGATGCTGTTTATAGGTTTATAAGTTATACAAGCTGTGCGGTATTCAATCCAAAGCATTAATCAATTAGACAAAGAATTGCTGTTAGCTGAAATTTATGATCTGCTTAATATGGATTTGGCATTAAAAGAAAATGAACCAACTTCCAGAAGACGAAAAAGAAGCTTTAGAAATAGGATTTAAATGTTTTGAAGAAGGCAAAGTATTGACTGACGAAGCAATAAGAAAACTTTATGCCAAATATTAGAAGTAAAGTTATTTTAACAGAATGAAACTTTAACGGCAGTCTCAAACATCATAACAAAGTAATTTCCTACCTTTAGCACAACATTTTAATGATTACTCGAATAGAAATAGAAGGTTATAAAAGCATAAAATCGCTGAAACTTGAACTGCAACCAATTAATATTTTATTGGGTAGTAATGGTGTTGGTAAAAGTAACTTTATTTCTATCTTTTCACTTATTCGACACATCTTTAACGAAAATTTGCAAAATTATGTACTACAAAAAGGTGGGGCAGATAGTTTACTTCATTTTGGAAAGAAGCATACGCAAACCATTCGAATTAAAATTCAATTTATAAATACAAACGAGCAAAATATATTTACTGTTGACTTGAATACCCGTCAGAATGGTTTGTTTATAAAAGAAATAAAATCTTCATTTAAGGAAAATGATAAATGGCTTCCTCAATTACTTGAAGAAAATGTGTTGGAATCTAAATATGCGGAAATGATTTTAATATCTGATTTTCCAGATGAACAAGCTTCTTTCTTTAAGAAACAACAATTGAAGTTTACTGTATATCATTTTCACGACACGAGCGATGCTTCTCCAATGAAAAAATCAGCAGACGTTCACGACAATGAAAGACTAAAAGGAGATGGCTCTAACCTTGCAGCGTTCTTATATTATTTAAAAGAAAAAGAACCTAAGCATTTTAAAAGAATAGAATTAACCATCCAATCCATTGCACCTTTTTTTGATCGTTTTGATTTAAAACCTACTCGTTTAAATGAACAAAAAATTCAGTTGGAGTGGAAAGAAAAGGGATTTCCTGATAATTATTTTAATGCCTATCATTTGTCTGATGGTACTTTGCGTTTCATTTGTTTAGCTACTTTGCTGATGCAACCCAACCCACCAAAAACCATTGTAATTGATGAGCCAGAATTAGGTTTGCATCCGGTTGCCATCAATAAATTGGCTGCTCTAATTAGAAAAGCATCTACTAAAGCTCAAATTATACTCTCAACGCAGTCTATAAATCTAATAGATAATTTTGAACCGGAAGATATTATTGTTACCGACCGTGAAAATCACGAATCCGTTTTTAGAAGATTAAAAAGTGAGGATTTAAAAGCATGGTTAGAAGAATTTACATTGGGCGATTTGTGGGGTAAAAATAAATTTGGTGCACAACCTTACAGTATTTAATTATGCGTAGATTAGTCTTTATCGTTGAAGGTGCTACTGAAATAATTTTAGTTCAAAACTTAATTGAACCTTATCTTATAAAATTAGGTTTTACAAATCCAATAAATGCTCAAACTATTGTTACTAATAGAAAACTGCATAAAAAAGGTGGTGTTGGCAGCTATGGTAAATTTAAAAATGAAGTCAACAGAACTTTAGCTCAAGGCAATGTAATTGTTACTACAATGATCGACTTTTATAAACTACCTTCAGATTTCCCTTCCTTTTCGTTGAACTCAAATCAAATTGAGGCTATAGAAAAGTCCATTCATCAAGATTTTGATTTAGCTGATAATTTTATGCCCTACATACAACTCCACGAGTTAGAAGCATTAATGTTTTCTGACCGCTCAGGCTTTGAGCTGGTTATAGATGACGAACATAAATTAAAACAGGTAGATACTATTATTACACAATTTCCTAATCCAGAAGACATTAATAATGATCCGGAAACAGCACCCTCCAAAAGATTAAAGAAAATATTTAACTATGATAAAACCGGAGATGGCGAACTAATTTTTGAAATGATTGGTATGGAAAGTATGCTAAAAAAATGCCCGAGGTTTAGTGTATGGATTGATAATATAATTGAGAAATTAGAATTGTTTAGATAAACAATGAGCAAACAAAAACTCAAAACAAAATTGCTAAAAGCAATAAGCAGATCAGACCTAAATAAAATTTACAAAAACAAAAAATTACTTACTTTTGAAATATTGCAGCATATTAAAAAATTTTAATAAACTACATCTATAGCCGATTATGTGCAATGTAAGACTATTTAGAAATAATAGATGGTGTGCTTTTTGCAATGAACTCTGTTCCAAGATTAAATAATCAAAAAGCAGCTTGTAGAATACACGTTGTTTGAACTGACAGTTTAAATTACTGGCTTTTCAACTTTTTATAACGTAAACCGATGAATTAGTCCGCTTAATAAAGCATCAACTTTTTAGTTAATATTGCTTCATCTTTTATTAAACTTAATAAAACAATTTTATAGTTAATGGGTGCTTCAATATTAAACAAACCTGCATTTGTTGCTGGTATATTTTTTAATAATTTCCCATCAATGCTACTAATAAAAATGGCATCTAAATCAACTGTAGTGTTTATTAAAATTTGATCGTTATTATAGGTAACATTTACTGTTTCAAAAATTTCGGGCAAAGCTACGTTAGGCATAATTACAGGTGTTTGTATAAATGCACTTATGGCTTGTAAAATAGCCGAAGCTACAACAGGTTCATCAATTGGTGTTAAAAAATGATTTAAGCCATCAAAAATTTGAACACTTGTTAACTCTTCGGGCAAGGCATTTTGAAATTTATAAGCATCTTCAATAGATACATTCCAATCATCGGTACCGTGAATAATTAAAGTTGGCAAGCCGGCATTTTTGTAATTTTCAATTACATTATCAGCCATATCAAACCAATCTCTCCAAAATATAGGAAAGCCATATGGAATTGGATTTGGGTTGTCAGGAAAGTTGATAAAAATTTGCTGATCATCTTCTAATTGGTTGTTGCGTATTTTGTTAAACTCGTTGAAAAAGCTATTGGCAATAGCATCGCCACTTGCGGTATCATTTGAGCATTGTATATATAAATCTCTAAATTGACGAGCCACTAAAGTATCGGGTGGTGTGGCTGCACCTGCTAAAGAAATTAAACCAGCTACGTTTATATTTTGGGCAGCTACAGGTATTAATGCTGCGCCCTGGCTGTGGCCAATTAGAAAAATCTGATCTTGATCGATTTCTGAACGGCTGGCTAAATAGCTTACTGCATTTTGGGCATCTGTTACAAAATCTTTAGTTGAAACGGTAATGGGATTTAATTGATTGATATAGGTTAAGGTGCGCTTGTCGTAAGTAAAAACTGCTATATCATTTGCTTGCAGGTGCAGGGCAATGTTTTTAAAGTTTTGAATGGTGTCGCCAAATAGTTGTGGGTATATGCATTGTGAATTGCCATCGGTTATAGGTATGGTTTGGTAACGATCAATTGGGCCGGAACCGTGTACTAAAACAGCTGCTTTAAACGGACCATCGCCAGCAGGTAAATATAAGGAAGCGTTTAACTCCCAATTATCGCTGGTGAAAGTTAGTTCTTCAACTTGTGCATAAATTGTTTGCGTGAAAAGGATAATGCTTATTAAAATTAAAGTCCGCTTCATATTGTAATAAATTTTGGCCTAAATTATTAAATATAGTTTGAAGCTTTATAAATTTTATGGTTTAATATGAAATGCTTTTGAGTATAATTATTTTAATATGATGGAATACATAGGTTGCTACGGCGGAGCGAAATTTTTATATTAGCCGTGACAGTAGCGGTATCCTTTTTATGGAGTTTACGGAATAAAAAGATTTAGCGGATGGCGCGAGTTTCGGTTGTGCGGGCTTTTGAGTTTCGCTTCTAAAAAATAATGGCTTACCTAAATTTAAAGTATACTTCTTGTTTGTTTTTGTAGATGCTTTTGATGTTGAATTTTTCTACCCTAAAACTGAGGTATAAAAATAAAATACTGGTGGCGCAAAGTATATGCCATATTGCATGGCCTTGTAAAAGGCTTTCGGGGTTGCACCAAACATCTTGCCGATCCAATATCCAACAGATAAATGCAATTACGCCTATTATTATGCTTAAATGGGCAAAGCGTTGGTAAGGCAATTGCTTTTTTAGGTTGTAATTTCTATTGTAATAAATGGTTAACGAAAATATTATTAGCAGTATAATTGGGAAAAGTACATTTACATTTACTTGCCACATGCCGCCTAAAAACAGTAGGTTTAGCAGCATTACCAGCGGTATTATTAGGTGGTGGCTGCTTCTAAATTTTGATTTTCGTTTGGCGTAACGGGTGGGCATAAAACGAAAAATAATGTAGGCTAAAAAACTTAAAGCTACGGCATACATGCCTGTAATATCTAACATTTGAAAGGTGTGTGTTAATGAGGCGTGGTATAAAAAACTGCCAAGAAATAAGTAAAGGCAGCTTAACCCAATTAGTATGGAAAACATTGGGTAGCGTACCATTAAATTTGGTATTTCGGGGCTACGGGTTTTGGCATCGTTAATACCTACAAAAAGGCAAAACAAACCTACAAATAAAAAGCCGAGATTGCTCCAGGTGTTTGCTGGTTGCACTACTGCTTCACAAAAGCGGTTTATTTCGCAAAACTCTAAGGCATTGTTGCCAGCGTAGGGCATGCCTGCCCAAAGGTTTACAAAACGCAATAGCTGGTAAGTAATTACTAAACCTACCGAAACAATGAAGAAAATAATTAATGGAAATAAGTAGCTTTTTAAATTGTGCCGATCTAAAAATACTATTGTTCGCAAGTATTTCCATTTTAGTAACTTAACATTATCCAATCTTTTGTTTTGCTTAAATATACAAAAGCTGAAAAAATGTTGTTGTTAAAACACTATTTTTTAAAAGCTTTTAACATTGAGTGGGTAAATACTTAGGTAATGAGCAAGTTTTTTAATGCTGCGTTTAAGTTGTTGAATTTAAATTGATAGCCTTTATCTAATATTTTTTGTGAACTTACTTTTGCGCTATCTAAAACTACACGAGCCATTTGGCCTAAGCCTACGCGTATAAACAAACCTGGCACTTTTGGGTTTAGGGTCTTTTTATCTAAAATGGTCGCCATTTCTTTTACTAAAGTATTGTAGGTAACTGGTGCAGGAGCTACTGCATTGTAAGTGCCAATTAGTTTTGTATCTTCAATTAGTTTTGTAAAAATACCTACTAAATCGTTTAAATGAATCCAGGAGTAATATTGCTTACCAGTACCTAAGGTTGGGTTAATGTTTTTTTTAATTGGGGCGAGTAATTTTGGCATAGCACCGCCTTTGGTGCTTAACACAACGCCAACTCTAACAATTGCGGTTCGTAAGCCCCATTCTGTTAATGGATCAACTGCAGCTTCCCAATCTTTACAAACGTTGGCAAGCCAATTTTTTTCAGGTGAAGAATCTTCAAATAATAACTCTTCACCTCTATCACCATAAATGCCAATTGCACTTGTAGAAATAAAGTTTTTTATTAGTAATTCTTTTTCTGTAATTATACTGCTTAATAGTTCAAGGCTTTTTATTCGGCTATCTCTAATTAATTTTTTGCGGCTGCTAGTCCATCGTTTATCGGCAATGCCTGCACCAGCTAAATGTACAATGGTATCAACATTATTAAAGGCTTTTTCGTCAATGTAATCTTCTTCAATATCCCAACGATATTGTTTTATTGGGTTGGTTAAGTTTTCTGTTCTTGATAGCCAGCTAACGGTGTGTCCATTTTCTATCAATTTTTTAGTAAGTGCTTGCCCTACCATACCACTACCGCCTGTTATTAAAATGTTGTTTGCCATCTGTTAATTAAATTGCTAATTTAATACAAGTTGGTGGTTTTTCTTCGCACATTAAGAATACTGCCTAAGATTTTTCAAAAAAAAACCACATATCCATACAAAAGAACCTATATTAACTTTTTTTTACTAAATTGCGCTATTCTGTTAAATAAAATAAAACAAATACACTTTTATGAACCCATTAAAAAACAACTTAAAATTACTAAATCTATTTTTAATTCTTTATTTATTTTCATTTCCTTTTAAATCAAATGCACAAGAAGAATTTGAGAAACCTAAATTTGTTGTAGGTAGCGCTTTAAACATTAATTTTTCTGGATCTTTTAGGCCAGACAACTTCAATTATGATAGACTTTCAACAAACTTTGGTATTACTCCTTATTTTGGTTGGAAACCCTCAGAAAGATGGGTCTTGGGTGCTGAGTTAGGCTTTGGAATTAATACAATTTTTATAAATTCTCAATCTAATGATTCAAATATTAATATTTATAATTATAGTGTTGGCATATTTGCCAGGTATGAAGAAGAACTAATTGGTCAATTAAAAATGTACTTGTGGAATTCAGTTGACTATAATTATTTGACTTATGATGAAGATAATTTTATTGGTAGTGCTAATTTAAATTCATTATCAATTGGTACAGCCTTGGGCCTTCAATACGCTATTACAGAAAAACTTAATATTCTATTAGGAATGGGATCAATATCTTACAATATCAATTCATCCTCAAATTCATCTGGAAGTTCAGCTTCGTTTGATTTAGAAATAAACCTTGCAAGACCAGTTTTTAGGTTGGAGTTTAAGTTTTAAACAAATACACTTTTAAAAAGCTAAACCTCAAAACTCTTTCACCGCCCCGGCATCAACTGTAAAAAATTTCTTATCACTATTTACACCATTTAAAACAAACTGCATTCTATCCATATCGGTATCGGTAATAAAAATTTGGCCAAATTCTTCTTTTTGTAAAAGCTGAAGTAAAGCTGCTACTCGCAAACTATCTAACTTGTCAAAAATATCATCTAACAATAAAATAGGAGCTTGTTGCTGTTGTTTTTGCATATATAATGCACAAGCCAACTTAAAGGCAATTAAAACATTTTTTTGCTGGCCCTGCGAACCAAAATTTTTCGCTGGAGCTTCATTTATTAAAAATTGAACATCATCTTTATGTATGCCTGTGCTGGTGCGCTGCATTAAGGCATCATCTCTTAAAGTGTTTTTTAACAAGTTGGCGTAATCGTTTTCCAATAAATCAGAATTGTATTGAAAAGCGGCAACCTCCGTATTACCAGCAATTTCATTATATATTGATTGATAATTGGCTTTTATATCATTTAAAAACTGTTTTCTTAAAGTAAAAACGGTAGTTCCGGCAGGGGCAATTTTATAATTATAACTTTCTAACAAAGTAAAATCGGGTTGGCGCTTACAGTTTTTTAAATAATAATTACGTTGTTGCAATATTTGTTGGTATTGGCTTAATTGCTCTAAATAATTGGCATTGGTTTGGCACAAAACCTTATCAATAGTGCGGCGGCGGTAATTGCTGTAGCCTTTTATCAATTCAATATCGTCGGGTGCAATTAATAAAACTGGCAAAGTGCCTAAGTGTTTTTTTATCCGCTTTATTAATTCATTATTACTGCTAATTTTTTTTGTTTTATTTTGATGGTAGGCCATTTCAATTTTCAACAATTCTGCCTTTCCCCCATTATTATAATAGGCCTCTAACCTAAAAAAATCTTCATTATTTAATATGAGCTGTTGATCTTTTACATTAAAATTACTTTTACCAATTGAAAGGTAATAAATGGCATCTAACAGGTTGGTTTTACCGCTTCCGTTTTTACCAGTAAAGCAATTAAAGCCTTTAGAAAAAGCAAGCCTGCAGCTCGCAATATTCTTAAAATGTTGAGCCTTAAAATTCGAGAGGACTAAATGCATCAATAAATTTCAAAATCTTTTTTATTTAATTTATTTACCCAAACTGCAATGAGAGTTTGACTGACATTGATGCTTATAGTATTAAACACTTCTTCGCCCATTTCCGCTTAGGCTTCCACCGGTTGGCCCACTACCTTTTGGGGTTTCATCTACGCTTTGAGCATATAAAGATTGAAGGATTTTTGTTGTTTCGTTAGAGCTAAATATAACTTTTAATCTTGCCTTAAACTTAGTTTCGTCAGGATATAGAAAAGATTTGCCATTTTCTTTAATACTTACCGGATACATATTTAAAAGTGAATACTTAATTGAAAACAGATGATATAAATAGTCGTTTAGTGCAGGGGCAATAATGTTAAATCTAAATGATAAATGGTTAGTACTATCAGTAACATTTAACCTTTCTACATCGCCTTTTAACACGTTTTTAGTTGTGTTAGAAAGGTGTTGTGCTTGTTCAATTAAAATTGATCTTGGTGTAGTTGCTCCTTCTAAACTTAAATTTGGCCACAAGTTGCTTGTATTTGTCATAACTGTAATTTAAAGGTTATTGGTAAATGATCTGAGTAAGAATCATCAATTATACCACTTTTTCTAATTAATGATCGTTTTGAAGTTTTATTTATAATTCTTAGAGAACGTTTCTCAAATAACTCAATTGCATTTGGCCGAATTAATACTTGATCAAGAACTGACCAATGCGGCTTTGTAATGCTAGATAGATGATAAGTTCCTGGTGAGTCTGTATTATCGCCAAGTAAATTCCACGATGGGTTATAGAAGGTTCGTCTCCCTTCTCTGGTTTTATTTCTTTGTACAACCATAGAACAAGAGAGTGCATTTAATCCATTTGACATATATGCAGGTTCATCATAAGGGTTGAGGTTTAGGTCTCCAGATAATATTATCTTGTCAGTATTTACAAGCCTTTCTATTTCTTCAATCTCCTTTATTAATCTATTGATTTTGGTAAATTGCTCTTTTGCATCATTATGATATTTATCATAATAATGCGTGCCTATCAAAACAAATTCTGTTAATGGGGTTTTAAACAGCCATCCTGTTGTTCGTTTAAATTCTTTAACACGAGTAAATTGAGGATTATTGAATATAGAGTAAATGTTAATGTATTTGCAGGCATCAGCGTTATAGTTAAAACGTGTCGTTTTCTTATTTAACCCTAATAAAAGGTTCATAGGGTCTTCCTCCGGTTCACTTATAATTAATATATCAATATTGTTATCTTCAACTATTTCACATATTACACTACTCAAGTCTTTTCTTTTTTGTGTTATATGTAAGAATATTTAAATCCATCTCGCTGCTATTCTTTATTCTAAATAAGATTAAAAGTAATGTAATTTTAAGAAATTTACTAGTTGCAAGTTATCACAAATTTTTGGGAAAAATTATCAAAATCTGACGTAAACATTTGTATTTGGACATTATTAAACCGCAAGGTTGACTTCCAGCGTTTTCTTAAAATGTTGAGCCTTAAAATTCGAGAGGACTAAATGCATCAATAAATTTCAAATTTCTGTATCTTCGCCAAAATTTTTTTGTGTGGCAAATATAAAAATAACCAAAGATACCTATTTGCAATGGTACGAAAGTATGTTATTGCAACGTCGTTTTGAAGAAAAGGCAGGCATGTTGTATGGACAACAGAAAATACGTGGTTTCTGCCATTTGTACATTGGGCAAGAGGCAGTTTCGGCTGGCATTGTTTCTGCTACCCGTTTAGAAGATCCGATAATTACAGCTTATCGCGATCACGGTTTGGGTTTAGCACGTGGCATGACTGCAGACGAGTGCATGGCCGAATTGTTTGGGAAAGCAACCGGCAGCAGCAAAGGCAAAGGCGGCTCAATGCACTTTTTTAGTAAAGAAAAATACTTTTTTGGAGGCCACGGTATAGTTGGTGCACAAATACCAATGGGTGCTGGCATAGGTTTTGCAGAAAAATATAAAGGTACCGACAATGTATGTGTTACCTTATTTGGTGATGGTGCTGCGCGGCAGGGCGCTTTACACGAAACCTTTAATATGGCAATGACTTGGAAGTTACCAGTAATTTTTATAGTAGAAAATAATGGTTACGCTATGGGCACTTCGGTAGAACGTACTACTAATGTTGAAGATATTTGGAAACTTGGTTTAGGCTACGAAATGCCCAGCGAACCAGTTGACGGTATGCATCCATTAGCAGTACACAAAGCTATTGAAAAAGCTGCTACTAGAGCTCGTAAAGGCAAAGGCCCAACTTTTTTAGAAATTAGAACATATAGATATAAAGGCCACTCAATGAGTGATCCGCAAAAATATCGTACTAAAGATGAAGTAGAATCTTACAAAAAACTAGATCCTATAGAACAAGTTTTAAGTGATATTAAAAAGAAAAAATACGCAACAGAAGCAAAAATAAAAGAAATAAAAGCTCGTGTTAAAAAACAAGTTGATGCATGTGTAGAATTTGCAGAAAATTCTCCATTTCCTGATGATAGCGAGTTGTATAAAGATGTATATTACCAACAAAATTACCCATATTTAGCTTAACAAAATCTTATCATAAAAAAATAATGGCAAAGAAAAAAAGAATTAAAGATCAAGGCGTACAAAAAAATCAAACAAGTGGTGCTTTTGGCAAACCTAATTATGCCGAAGAAACCTCCACTTTCCTCGATCAAGAAATTAATGTAGAAGAATCTTATAGCAAAGTAGAAGACTTTTTTAATAAATTCAAAGGCCTTATTTTTGGTGTTTTGGGTTTATTGTTAATCGGCATTATAGCAACTTATGTTTATATGAGTTGGTATTCACCAAAGCAAGAAGCCTCTGCAATTGAAAGCGCCAATAAGGCAGAACAATATTTTGAGTTAGATAGCTTTTCATTAGCCCTAAATGGCGATGATACCAACGACGGCTTTTTAGATGTTGCCTCAAATTTTGGTGGCACTAAAACTGGCAACTTAGCTAACTATTATGCAGGCGTTAGCTATTTGCAATTGGGCGAATACCAAAATGCAATTGATTATTTAAGCAAGTTTAAAAGTAGTGATATGGTTATTAGTTCAATGGCTTTAGGTAACATTGGCGATGCCTACATGCAATTGGGCAATGCCGATGAAGGCATTAGCTATTACGAAAAAGCAGCAAACAATAGCGATAATTATGTTACTGCACCAATGTACCATTTTAGAGCAGGTTTAGCAAAAGAACAAAACGGCGATTTAGAAGGTGCAAAAAAGCATTACCAAATTATAAAAGAAGAGTACCCAACCAGTACAGAAGCCGCTAATGTTGCAAAATACTTAGCAAGAGTGGGAGCTTAATTTTGAAAGAAATAGTTTTTTAAACTAACTTTATACCGAACCCTATCCATCTACCTTGCTTGCCTTGTATTAGGCTGCGCCCAAAAAAGTAAGGTGCGATAGGGTTTTTTTTCTTATTTTATCAAATAAAAAAGTGGCAAGCAATATCAATAACTTATCTAACTACAATACAGAAGCAATAGCAAATGCAGCAGATTACAGTTTTGGTATAGTGCAAAGTACTTATCATACCAAAATTACAAGTGCATTAAAAAATGGCTGTATAGAAACCTTGTTGAAACATAAGGCTAAAGAAAGCAACATACATTTATTAGAAGTGCCAGGCGCATACGAATTAGTATATGGAGCAAAGCTAATTGCCGAAACAAAAAAATTAGATGCTGTTATAACATTAGGCTGCGTTATAAAAGGCGAAACAGAGCACGACCGTTACATAAACCAAGCCGTAGCACAAAGTTTAATGAATTTAAATTTAGTGTTAAAAATTCCATTTATATTTGGTTTGCTAACGCCCAACACCTTGCAACAAGCACAAGATAGAGCCGGTGGCCAACACGGCAACAAAGGTATTGAAGCAGCAATTACCGCCATTCAAATGGCCAACCTAAACACCCAACTTACCAAAAGAAAAGCCATTGGTTTTTAACTTTAGCTTCTCTTTAGTATTTAAATGTAACTATTCAGTAGAGGTCAGAAGTCAGACCGCTTCGCTGTCAGACGTCAGGTAAATTCGGCTGAGTGAAGTCAAAAACGCTCTATTTAGCCCAAATTATGTCTAATGTCTGACAATGAAATGGACTGACTTCTAAATACTAACATTTAGGCATTCAAATTTTAATAAAACCATAATTTTTTGGGCGTTCCCCTTCGGGTCGGGCTTTCCACTCCCAATCTTTTTGCTCGTACCTCACAAAAAGGATTTCCGCTACAATCCCTAACGCAGGGAAAAAAATTAACCACAAACCAGTAAGCCGAATTCTGTTTTAAGCCATCATTTATCTAAGCAGCCCACCCGTGTAACTTGTTGTGCGAGCAGCACAACCGTTTAGGACCGTTACACCTATTTGGCCTTACAACCCGCAAGGTTTGCCCATTAAAACAGTCACCTGCATTAATTGCTTTGCAAAGCATTTTCACGCTATCCGTTTTTTAACGGTTAAAAAATTCTCTGCGGCACTTGCTGTTTCTAAAAAAAATTAGAACCCATTAAACTACTAATGGTGCGGTACTCTGTGTTGTCCGGACTTTCCTCTGCATATTTTTAATAAAAACATACAGCGATAGCACAGTTTGTGGTTAACATATTTTTAAAAAGCCAAAGGTACAAATTTAACCTTGCCAGTACTGCTAAAACTAATTGCAGGAAACGGCAACTTAAACGAGTTTAATAAAAAAAGTACCGTTTTGCCAAAGCCACTTTTTACTTTAAATTTTGTAAAATCTGCATCTAAACTTAAATAAAAACTGCGATAGCGTTTTAGTTCAATACCACGGTTGGTATTGTCGTTGGCATGAAACATTTGATCGCCACCCATACCAACTGCCACATTTATCCATTTCGGAAAACTGCTTTGCGTTGGTAAAAAGCTCGCAACATTTGCACTCAACCAATAGGTATGTGCATTATAATCTTTAAAAAAAGCTTCTCCACCAGTACCAAATTCGGTTAAGGCTACTTCTTCAATTAGTGGATTATTGTATTTACTATAATTTTGCAAAGTATAACCAAACTTGGTATATATGCGTTGTTCTTTCCAAAGTAACTCTTGACTAATAAACAAAGCTGTGCCGCTGGCGTTGGCCAAAAAATCGCCATTGCTCCAACCAAATTCGGGGCTTCGGCCATCTAATATTTCAATTACTGTTTGGTTAACAAAACCAATTGAACCACCTATTAAAGTGGCAGGCAAATGTTTTACACCTGCGTAATTCAACAATTGTTTACCCCAGGCACCTTGAAAATAGGTGGTATGTGCGTGGCCAAACTTATCCACCTGAAGCCAATTTTTGTTATCGTTAAAAGTACGGAAGCCTTGCAAATTATTATACCAAAAATTGCTAAGTACGTACAACGAGCTACCGTAGCTAGCTGCCCATATGCCCGATACCGAATATAGCCTGCCTTTATTAAATTCTTCCGATGGTTTAAAAAAAGCAATTTTTTGTTTAAGCGAGTCTGTATTAGCAAAAGCAATATTAGTTAAGCAAAAAAATATTATAGTAATGAAGCATCGTACCATAGCCTGCAAAATTACTAATTATATTTATAGACTGGTTTGTTTTATATTGATAAGGCTTTACTAAATGGCAGATTGTAACTATTCAGTAGAGGTCAGAAGTAAGACTGCTTCGCTGCCAGACGTCAGATAAATTCGGCTGAGTGATGGTCTGACTTTTGAATAGTTACCTACTTTTAAATATACAATAGTTAATTTAAAATTAATTATGTTTTTTGGTGCACTAATCATTAAACGCTAAGATTGTTTTTGTGGTCATAGCATCATAAAAAAACAAACGATGAAACAATTATTGGGACTTACTATAGTGATATTATTTTTGAGTAGTTGTACAAAAAATTTAGTGCCATATTCTGGTTACTTAAAAGAGGAGCACGGTTGGAGTAACAAAGAGGTAGAACGCATTCAATTTTATACCAGTAAAGATATTGTGCTGTTTAAAGATGCGAGCGGCAGCGAAACCAAAATTGAAAACGGCAGCATTAAAATAAAAAATGGCCGAAAAGTTGAAGAAATAGTAATAAAAGCCGGAACACCAGGCGTAGCCGTTTGGCAAGCCAATGATCAACGTTATGGTATTAGCTTTGATGCCTCGGATGAACAGTTTTTAACTTTTGGGCCAAACCCTGATAAGCGTAAAAGATATTACTTAATGGCTAGCGATTGGGAAGGTCAAATTGGTTATGTAACTTACAATGGCAAAAAATACAAAACGAATGCTCAAAGTGCAGAAGCCATATTATTGGTTGATTTAAAAAAGATAAGAAAAATAAACGTTAACAGCCATACTGCAAGAGGTAGAACTGTTAACTAAACCATACACGTAGCCATAGATAATGGGGCAACTTCTATGAGGTTTGCCCCTTATCTTAATTGTCCAATCTTGCTTCTCTTGCTTGTACTATTTTTTTACGATAAATTAAGTCCCCTTTAGTTTTATCTTTTTCAAATGCATAAAAATCTAACCATACTTCTGCATTTTTGTAGAAGTGTAAAACGCTGTAGCCTAAACCTGAATGCGCTAATTTTGCTTCCCCATTTTGCTTAACATAGTTTATTTTACTTGCTGCACCACTTACTACAAAATGATGTTGCTTTTCCACAAAATACTGAAGCGTATGGTCGTGACCTGATGCAAAAATTACATGTCTGTTTTCTTTTAACATGCCTAAAATTCCATCTTTCAGTTTCAAATAATTTGGGTGTGGAATATCTTGACTTACACCACCTAATTTTCTATAAAGTGAAGGAATGGAACCGATAACTGGTAAAGGAATCCATAAATTTGGATTAAGTATTCTTAGTGGAAATAGATGGTCTTTTGGTGAGAAATTCCCCCCATGTTCTCCATCAGAAAACAGAGGATGATGCATTAATACGACTAATTGCTCGTTTTTGTATTCATAAAAGATATTTTGAAGAATTTCTAAAAACGCTTCTCTTGATTTTACTTCGCAACCATTATTTATGTCATCTTCTCCATCCCATTTTTGTAACCACCATTGTGTATCAATAAAAATGTACTGTAAATTATTCGCAATTTTTTTTACTACAGGGTCACCACATCCATCATTAGGGTAAAAGTGAATTTTATTTTTCTTGTAATAGTCTTGAATATATTTTTCTTGTCGTTGTACAGCTTTTAAGCCACCTGCTTTCATGTTATTCCAATCGTGATTACCAGGAATAAAATAGGCTTCACCAGCATTATCTTTTAAAACATCTAATTGAACATTTATTAATTCTTCCGCTTTTGCTCTTGCTTTACTTTTCTTTATTGGTAAACCGGCAGGGTAAATATTATCTCCAAGAAAAACTACTGATGAATTTTTACCGGCTTGTTCTACCTGGTTCTTTAATTGTTTAAATAAAGCCGATTGACCTTCATTATAATATTTATCTGTTCCCGTATCTCCTACCAAAAATAAGGTTTCTGCTTTATCTGTTTCCGGCAGCTTTAATTGAACACCAGTATCACCTTTAGTTTGTGATTTTTTTGATGAAGAGCAAGAGCAAAAGCACAAAATAATTAGCAGAAATATTGTTGACTTTAAAAGTTTCATAATAGTTGATTGACTTTGTTTCTAAATTGCATTTCAGATAAATTTTATTTTTAAACTTCAGTTGATTTTATAAAATTCTCAACTATTTCAAAAAAACTTTTGATACTATAAATTGGCAATAACACCTGCTGTTGCAACAACTTAAACTATTGTTTTTTCTTGTCAATTAACTTCTGCAATAATCCTTTTCGGGAGGCCTGCATTTAAAAAACATTTGTAATAAAAACTCCTTTATTCAAGCTTGCAAACCCTAAAAAATTTTAGTAGTAGATATGAGTTTTATAAAAATAAAAGAATCATCTACTCATGATATTTCTTTTTACAAAGACCTATTAACTTCAATTTTTAATCCTAAATTTCTATTGCCTTAAGCTCAAGTAAAATACGTGTAATTTCCTCGTTTTCCCAAAAGCTGGCACAAAAATATTTTCTCATATTAAAAAATTTACACCTTTAACAACGGAAACGTTTTTATCTCGACAAAGGATCATCGCAAAAAGTACAAAAATAGACAATAGAACCTGTTAATTCACTTTCTCAAGATCCGTCTACTCAAGTTCCTGTTATCTTTTCAATACCTCTATTTTTCTTTACAGATAACTTAGTGGTTTAATGTAAATTTGTTTTGTAGCATATCTAAGTAATGAGCAACATTTAAAGCTATAAAATTTTGGGGCGTTTCCCTTCGGGTCGGGCTTTCGCCACTCGCTTTTTTTATTTCGCTTCGCTACACAAAAAAGAGCTCAAACAAAGGCTCAATCCCTAACGCAGGCAAAACACATTAATTGGTTAATTATTGGTTTCAACCGTTTTCTTGTTGCGCTTCAAGCGTCTAATCAACTTCAATGAAATATTTGGCATAAGGTTTTCTTTATTGCTTCTTCAGTCAATACGTTGCCATCTTCAAAATCTTTAAATCCTCTTTATAAAGCTTCTTTTTCGCCTTTGGTAAGTTGGTATTTTTTTTATTTTATGATAGCTTTGTGTTGAGCATATTCTAAATTTTAGCTAACAGCAATTGGTTGTTGGATTGATTGATGTTTTCAACTATTTTGTTTTTGAGTTCTTGTTGGTTCATTGTTACAGATTACTAAAATGATAAAGTTAAAAGATTTGTTGTAAAAAGCGTTTGGATTGAATTCATTATCTGAAATTAAAGTATTATTTTATCGAAATTCTGATAAAATATACTGAAAATCACTACTTTTATATAAAAATTTCGAAAATGACTGAATTAGGATTGTATCTTTCAAGGAAATCAGTTAATCGTTCAGATGTTGCCAGAAAAACAGGCATTAGCAAAACTCGATTGAGTGAATTATCAAATAATCTAAGGACAAAATTAAGAGCGGACGAACTCTATTTAATTGCATTGGCTATTGATGTTAAGCCAGATGAAGTATTAAATGAAGTTTGTAAGGAATTAACACTTGTGAAAGAAAATAAATAATGGGTATAATTACGAAAGATCAAATTGTTGAAAATAAACACGTCTTAGATTATAAGTTAAGCGTGCCTCATATAATTAAATACATGGGTTCCAAAAGAGAGCTATTGGAATATTTGGGTTATTCTATAAGTGAGATTTATGAGGGAGAAGATATTTGTGATTTGTTTGCAGGAACAAGTATTTTAAGTGGTTCCTTAGGACACAACGTCAATATCCACTCAAATGATATTCAGAGGTATTCGGCAGTACTATCAAAAACATATCTTGGAAACTACAATTGGTCAGAATTTAATGGCTTAGCTGAGGAAGTTGTGGCTATAGCCCAATTACACGTTGATAACGTTAAACGATTGTATCCATATTTAGATTTTGATTATAATTCTGAATTAGACCTTAAAGAGTTTAATGTGATAGAAAAACGTCAACAAGAATTAAATTGTTTTGATTTTAAGAATCTGAAACATTATTATCTTTTCATTAAAAATTATTCTGGCACGTATTGGTCGTTTGAGCAATGCTTATGGATTGATGCATTAAGAAAAGCCGCAGAAGAATTTACTGAGACACCAGTTTATAATCCGATACTATCAAGTTTAATGTTTGCCATGGCATATAATGCTCAAAGCACAGGGCATTATGCCCAATATAGAGATGCAAACAATATTACTACTATGAAAGACATTACTGTATATCGCAAAAAGGAGATCGTACCATATTTTAAAAAGAAATTGAATGAATTAATGAAATGGACAGGAGCTAATGAATTTAATCATACCACAACTTCATTAGACTATAGGGAATGTTTAGATATTATTCCAGAAGGAATGTTAGTTTATGCTGATCCACCTTATGCTATTGTTCATTATTCAAGATTTTATCATGCTTTAGAAACGTTAATTCGTTATGATTATCCCGAGATTTTATACAAAGGAAGGTATAGAACGGACAGACATCAATCTCCATTTTGTAAAAGAACAGAAGTAGCAGGAGCATTTGAATCCATGTTCCAAAAAATCAAAATAAAGAACTCTAAACTTGTTTTAAGTTATAGCAATTCTGGAATGATAAGTTTAGAAAAAATATTGACTATAATACAAGACATATTAGGAGGTGAATATGAGGTATATACGAAATCAATTGATTATACTCACAGCACAATGGGTCGATTGGGCGACAAATCAAGAGAAGTTAAAGAGTATTTGATTGTTGCAAAACCATTATTATAACCATGAATGCTGAATTAGACTTTTCAAAACTAAAGACTTCCTGGACTAAATATGAAATAGTTCAGGTAATGGATGTTATTTATGATAAGGAAACTCTTTTTAAGTATAAAAACAAAGAGGCTGAGATTAATGAGCCAATTTTAAGATCTTTTTTGGGAGTTGATAAGTTAAGTGATCCATTACCAGATTATTGGCTTGAAATACAAAACTACCCAAATGAAAAAAAATTATTTGCCTTATTCTCTGTTATATTTACTCACGGAGATGTAATAAAGCAATTTGCTGATAAGTACTCTCACGGAAATATGAAAGGGATTTTTGTATTGGAGAAAGGTAAAAAATATACTAACTTAAGAAGTGCTTTGATTGAATCTGGAGCTGCAGCTCCATTTTTAAGAAGAGCAGATAAAGTTCCCTTTGATTTTTCGCCAATTTTCCAAAACCTTGAAGTAGGCAAACTTTTTAAGAAAGTAATAGAGGAGCGGATAAAAAGGGTTGCAAAATCAATAATACCAGATTCTGAATTTTATGACATTTGCTTTAAAAACAATTTTCATAAAGCACTAAGTATTTCAAAAATTCAATTCAAATCTTGGTTAGAAGGGATAAAATATGTTGAGAGTAGTAGTTTTATAGAAAAAGTACAAATTTCTAACTTTTTCTCTATACAAGAAGCCAATTTAGGCCATATTGACGGGGCTAAAGAAGTGTATTTTTTAGGTGAGAATGGTGATGGTAAATCCTTAATTCTTATGGCAATATATCTTACTTTCAATAGGCACTTTATTACTGATAAAACAGATAAGGAAAAAACAGGTAAAGTTTTTGATATAATCAATTCCAACAGGGGAATGGAACTTGTTGGAGTTAATGATAAGGACAAAGAATATGGGAGCAAAAATGTAGGATTTTTGAGTGATTTCTTCGCCTACGGAACTCATAGAGGAAGATATGCTACTGATAACTCAGAGCAATATGGTTTTATGTCTCTTTTTGATAATAATCAAACTTTAATTAATCCAATTTCTTGGTTGAAAGATCAAAAATTATTAGAAATGGAAAAAAACCTTGATTACACTAATAAAAAAGCAGAGGAAAAAGATTTGTCCAGTTCATTTTCTATTGAAATTTTAGAGCAAATGTTTTACAATCTTTTAGAAAAAAATGTTAAAATTAAAATTGAAGGTAGCGGAATATCATTTACTGAAAAGGGGACGAAGCTATCTTTTGACCAACTTTCCGAAGGATATAAAAGCATTGTCATTTTTGTTTCAGATTTGCTTTATAGATTGCAATTAAATCAACCTGATACAAGAACTATAGAAGATTTACATGGTATTGTTTTAGTTGATGAAATTGATTTACACTTACACCCAAAATGGCAAAGAACATTAGTAGGTAAGTTGAGAGAACTTTTACCGAATGTACAATTTATGTTTACAACTCATAGTCCAACAATTATTCAAGGTGCCTCAGATGATGCAATAATTTATAGAGTATACCGTAACTCAGAAGATGGCAAAACAAGAGTGAGTGACCCTTACTACCGGAAAAATTTAAATCACTTAATGATTAATACACTTCTAACCTCCCCATTGTTTGGACTTGAAGATTCAAGATTGGATTCAGAAAATGACAATGCTGATACAAGTGAAACTTATTTATTGTATAGAATTAATGAAAAGTTGGAAGCAGAGCTAGATAAACAAAAGAAAGATGGTAAGGAGTTTATATCTAATGATAGCATTGATAATCTAATTCAAAAAATAATAAATGAGGAGTTGAATAATAAATGATTAAAATTAAAAAAGACTTTTCTAAAGTTCCAGATTCTTTACAAATTCCATCCGAAGAGTTTTTCCCAGATGGTATTCCCAGACCATCTAAGACAACACATAAAAGAAGATTAGAATTAATTAAGAATGGAAAATATATTGATGAAAAAGTATATAACGATAGATATAAGCAAAGTGATACACGAAGAGCATTAATGAATATTTATAAAAATAAATGTGCCTATTGTGAACAAAACATGGAACAAAATCATGTTGAACATTATCGCCCAAAGCATATTTATTACTGGTTGGCATATTCTTGGGATAACCTTATATTAGCTTGTGCTTTTTGTAATTTGTTTAAGGATGTGAATTTTGATCTATTAGGAACTAAGTTGACATTTCGTAATACAGCTAAAAATATTAATGCGATTCACGTTAGTTCTAAGAAAAATGATAAACAGGAAATGCCTAAAATGGTTAATCCAGAAGTAACAGATCCTTATGGGAAAATTCAATTTAAGCAAAATGGAATTATAGAATCTGAGGACGAACGTTTTGCATACACTATAGAAAAATGTCGGATTGATAGAAAACACTTAAATGATGGACGAAGGAAAATACTTGATATTTTTCAGCGGGACATTAATTCTTCTATTGTTGAAAATCCAACAACTGATAAGCAAGAAATTGAGATTGAGGCTATTGTTCGAAAGTTCGTTAGAGATTCTAAGGATGAAGATTTACCTTTTCTTGCCTTTAGAAGGTTTGCAATATCTAATTGGTTAAGTGATCTTGTAATTGAAGTTAAGCCTTAAGTTATTAGTTTGAAGTAAAAATTAATGTTCCAATAAACCCCCCCCAACGAAGCACCAAAAGCCACCAACCTAAACCCGATAGCAACGAAAATCCTTTTTGTGTAGGGGTCGCAATTTTTGCGCCCCGGAACAAAAAGATTGGAGTGGATAGCGGGAGCGAAATCTCCACAACGCACAACCGCTCATTTCCAAAAAATCTAAACCCAAACAAAAGCATTATCCAAGTGAACCCGTTCACTTGTAGTAAAACCCGTTCACTTTCCAATACAATGGAACAGGTTTCATTGGAGTATTTTCTCAAATACACCAACCCACCTTCATAAATCCTACTTCATAACTAAAACCCCTTCAATATTGTCACCCAATTCCGCCAAATTGACAGACTAAAACCCAAAAAACATCCAAACAACCCAATGGCACAACCTTTGACTAATTATACATATTAATAATACAATAAACTAAAACAAAATAAAATGGCAACAGAACAAGGAACCATAAATGTGCAGACGGAAAACATCTTTCCTATCATTAAGAAATTTTTATACTCCGATCACGATATATTTTTACGAGAGTTGGTGAGCAATGCAGTTGATGCAACGCAAAAGCTAAACACCTTAGCGGTAAAAGATGAAGTAAAAGGCGATATTGGCGATACACACATTGAAGTGCTGTTAGACAAAGAGGCCAAAACGCTTACTATTAGAGACAGAGGCATCGGCATGACTAAAGATGAGGTGAAGAAATACATTAACCAAATTGCGCTGTCGAGTGCAGAAGAGTTTATGGAAAAGTATAAAGACGAAGCCAAAATTATTGGACATTTTGGTTTGGGTTTTTACTCGGCTTTTATGGTGGCCGATACGGTGGAGATCAACACTAAAAGTTATAAAGCCAAAACCAAAGCCGCACATTGGGCTTGCGACGGTAGCCCCAATTACGAGTTAGAAGATAGCGATAAAAAAGAACGTGGCACCGACATTATTTTGCACATAGGCGAAGATTCGGCAGAGTTTTTAGAGACCGCTCGCATTGAAGGCATCTTAAATAAGTTCTGCAAATTTTTACCTGTAGAAATTAAATTTGAAGACAAAACGATTAACAACACTTCGCCAGCTTGGACAAAATCGCCAACCGATTTAACCACACAAGACTATGAAGATTTTTACACCGAGCTATATCCTTACTCGCCTAAGCCGCTGTTTCATATTCATTTAAATGTCGATTATCCCTTTAACCTTACCGGCGTTTTGTACTTCCCGAAACTGACCAAAAGTTACGAGGTGAAGAAGAACAACATTCAGTTGTATAGCAATCAGGTGTTTGTTACCGATGCCGTAGAAGAAATTGTGCCGGAGTATTTAATGTTGCTGCACGGCGTAATCGATTCGCCCGATATTCCCTTAAATGTATCGCGCAGTTATTTGCAGGGCGACCCGAACGTAAAGAAAATCAACAGCCACATTAGCAAAAAGGTAGCCGATAAATTAGCCGATTTATTTAAAGCCGACCGCAAAGATTTTGAAAGCAAATGGAGCGACCTTTCCGTATTTGTAAAGTATGGTATGTTGAGCGACGATAAGTTTTACGAGCGTGCTCAAAAGTTTTGTTTGGTAGAAAGTACCGATGGCACTTTTGCAACGCTCGAAGAATATCAGGAAAAAATAAAAGCCACCCAAACCGACAAAGAAGACAAATTAGTAATGCTGTACACCACCGATGTAGAAGGTCAGCACAGCTTTATAAATGCCGCCACCCAAGCCGGTTACGATGTGTTAAAGTTCGACCACCCGATGATTGACAACCACTTTGTACAGCAGTTAGAAACCAAGTTAGACAAGGTGCAACTAAAGCGGGTGGATGCCGATGTGGTAAACAATTTAATTGAAAAAGACGAAGCCATAGAATCGGTTTTAACCGAAGAACAGCAAACCAGTTTAAAGGAGTTGTACGTAGAAGCCACCAAAGATACCGAAGTCAACATTGAGTTAAAATCACTTTCGGCGAGCGACTTACCCGTGCTGATTACCCGCCCCGAATTTATGCGCCGGATGAAAGAAATGCAAGGTATGCAAGGCATGGATATGGGCGCATTTCCCGATACCTATAATTTGGTCGTCAACACCAATCACCCCTTAAGTTCAAAAATATTAGTCAACCCCGACCCAGACATTCAAAATAACCTAATAAAACAACTACACGACCTCGCCCTACTTTCGCAAGGCATGCTAAAAGGCGCCAACCTCACCAGCTTCGTAGAGCGCAGCGTTGAGTTGGTTGGTAAAGAGTAGCAACATAGAACCGTCATTCTGAGAAGTCGCGGAGTGCAACGGAGCGACTTGCTCAGAATCTGTCTATTTGAAAAACGCAGCCCGTTAACCAACAACAGATTCTGAGCATTTCTTCCATTGCATTACAGAAATCTCAGAATGACGTTTATTTATAGCCGTCATGCTGGAAAAACTTGTGCTGAACTTGATTCAGTATCTGTAGCAAAGCGGAATAAATTTTATCCAGTATCCCCCAGAATTACGGGGCGAGGTTTTTAGATAACCCAATTCGTGCCACGACTTGTTAGCCGAACATTCAGTCGTGGCACGAATATTTACCAACATCAACTACGTTATTTAAAATAAAATTACGTTGAATCATTTATCTTTGCCAATCGAATATGTTTCCAGAATACGATGTAATAGTAGTTGGTGGCGGACACGCCGGTAGCGAGGCAGCAGCAGCAGCAGCCAATTTGGGTTCTAAAACCCTATTAATTACCATGAATATGGAGGTAATTGCTAAAATGAGTTGTAACCCTGCAATGGGCGGCGTTGCCAAAGGTCAAATAGTACGCGAAGTAGATGCCTTGGGTGGTTACAGCGGTGTTGTGAGCGATGAAACAATGATTCAGTTTAGAATGCTAAACCGAAGTAAAGGCCCAGCAATGTGGTCGCCACGTTGCCAAAGCGATAGAATGCGCTTTGCCGAAAAATGGCGATTAATGTTAGAACAAACCAATAACCTGCACTTTTGGCAAGATATGGTTACAGGCTTGCTAATTAAAGGCGACAAAGTAACAGGCGTAAAAACTGGCTTAGGTATTGAGATAAGTAGCAAAGCCGTAGTACTAACCAATGGTACTTTTTTAAATGGATTAATACACGTTGGTGAAAAAAACTTTGGCGGAGGCCGTATGGGCGAAAATGCTGCTAAGGGAATTACCGGCCAGCTAATTGAATTGGGTTTTGAACACGGCCGAATGAAAACAGGAACGCCACCAAGAGTAGACGGAAGAAGCATTGACTATAGCCAAATGGAAGAGCAAGCAGGCGATGAAGAAATAATTGGCTTTTCATTTACCGATACCAAAAAACCAACAGCACAAAGGCCTTGCCATATTGTGTACACCAATCCTAAAGTGCACGAAATATTAAAAACTGGTTTCGAAAAATCGCCCATGTTTAATGGAAGAATAAAAGGTATTGGCCCACGTTATTGCCCATCTATTGAAGATAAAATTAACCGCTTTGCAGAACGAGAAAGACATCAACTATTTGTTGAGCCAGAAGGTTGGAATACCGTTGAAATTTATGTGAATGGTTTTTCTTCTTCTTTACCAGAAGAGGTTCAATATAAAGCACTTAGCTTAGTGCCTGGTTTCGAAAATTGCCGAATGTTTAGGCCAGGTTACGCTATTGAATACGATTACTTTCCACCAATACAATTAAAGCATAGTTTAGAAACTAAGTTAATCCATCATTTGTTTTTTGCAGGACAAATTAATGGCACAACTGGTTACGAAGAAGCGGCTTGCCAAGGTTTAATGGCAGGCATTAATGCACACAAGGCAGTTAAGGAAGAAGCACCTTTAATTTTAAAAAGAGATGAAGCTTACATTGGTGTTTTAATAGATGATTTAATAAACAAAGGTACCGAAGAACCTTACCGCATGTTTACCTCACGGGCAGAATATCGTATTTTGTTAAGGCAAGATAATGCGGATGTTCGCTTAACTAAAATTGGACATCAAATTGGTTTGGCAGATGATAAACGTTTGACAAGGTTAAATGAAAAAATAGAAGGCAGTAAGCAATTAGAAAAATGGTTGCGCAAAACAAGTATTGCGCCCGACCAAATTAATGGCTTGTTAGCAGAAATTGATTCAACTGCAATTAGTCAAAAAGTAAAGCTTAGAAATATATTTTCTCGACCAAATGTAAATTTTGAGTTGTTACGGAGAATAGATTTTATTAATGATGCCTTAGCCAATTACGATGAAGAAGTGTTAGAACAAACTGCTATTCAAATGAAGTATGAAGGTTACATTATTAGGGAAAAAGAAAATGCCGAAAAGATGCATCGTTTAGAAAATATTGCATTGCTCGAAAATTACGATTACAATAATATAGCTGCCCTTTCTGCCGAAGGCCGCGAAAAGTTAAGAAAAATAAAACCAGTAAGCTTAGGTCAAGCCAGTCGTATTAGTGGCGTTTCAGCATCCGATATTTCTGTATTAATGGTTCATATTGGCAGGTAAATTTTCAATTGTAAAATCTTTTTTAACCAATAGTTTTTTTATAATTTCAATCAAAACTTTCAAATTATAATTGTAGGTTTATTTTAAACCCAGCTACTTCATCAATAGTCCTAATAGTAAAATTATTAGAGATGAAAACCTTACAAAAAATTATTACAATAAGTTTGTTTACACTTATAGCAAGTGCCTTAACTGGTTGCTTTAGTGCACAAAAAGCATTACAAAAAAACAACTATGATGTTGCAATTAACAAAAGCATCAAAAAACTAAAAAAGAAAAACCCTAAAGACAAGCACATTTTAATTTTAGAAGAAGCTTATCAAGATGCGCTTGCTTTAGACCTTCAAACCATTGATTATTTAAGCAAAAACGACTTGGTGCAAAACTGGCCTAAGGTGTTAAGGTTGTATAAAAAATTAGATAGCCGCCAACATAAAGTAGCCAAGCTGTTACCATTATATATTGCACAAGAAGGCCGCAATGCAGGCTTTACTATGGAAAATTACCAAGCCAAAATTGAAGAACTGGAAAACAACGTTTCAGAATATTTGTACCGCACGGCAAATGTATTGCTGCAAGAAAATGATAAAATATCTTCACGCAAAGCTTATGAAGTTTTATCAGAATTAAAAAACTTAAAGCCCAATTACAAAGATGCGATTGCTCTTCGTCAAACGGCTTACAACAAAGGTAAAAATCATATTTTGGTAACTGTAAACAATCGTTATACGGCAGGTTTGCCAGCTGGTTTCGAGCGCAATTTAACCAATTTTAAATTGAATGATAATGACGCAAAATGGTTAATGTTTCACCAAACATCATTTAACAAACCCGATTATAATTATGCTGTAGAGTTGGTGATGAACGAAATTAACGTATCGCCCGACTTGGTAGATGATGAGGTTTATACCGATAGAAAGAAAGTAATTGACGGTTGGGAATATGTGTTAGATGCTCGTGGCAATGTTAAAAAAGACAGCTTAGGTAATGATGTTAAACAAGACAAAGTTAAATGGGTAACCTGCGATGTTATTGAAACCAAGCAACTAAAAGAAGCACAAATTTTTGGCTCTTTGCATATTTACGATAACTTAACCAAGCAATTGTTACAAAGTATTCCAGTAAGTGGCACCTCAAAATTTAAAAATAAATTTGTGCACAGCGAAGGCGATAAAAGAGCTTTAACAGCAGACTCTAAAACCAAAATAAAATCGAAGTTTAAAAATTTTCCTTCCGATTTTAGTTTGTTAGAGCAAGCCACCGCCACTTTAAAAACTGCCGTAGAAGATGCCTTGGAAGACAACATTGAATTGGTGTTGTATTAAAATAATATCTACACGTATTTTTCATAAAGAAGAAAAGGGCTTGCTTTAGTTAGTAAGCCTTTTTTTTTGAAGCGAAAGAGATTGGTTCGCATTGGCTTAGGTCGTGCCATCCGCTACAATCTTTACCGCGCCTTAGGTCGCGGTAAAGGATTTCCACTACTGTCACGGCTAGTTCAATTGCTTCTTTCTGCCGTATAAACCTTGCTCACTTTTGTTTTTATTTTTCAAAAACATATCTTACCAAAATTGTAATCGCATAAAAATTTGTCTCTGCTCCAAGTGAACCTGTTCACTTGCATTTACTTTTGTTTTAATTTCACAAAAACATATCTTACCAAAAAAATAAAACGCAATGCAAAAACCATCTAACAACAATCCGTATTATTTTAACTTTAATACACTTGTACATTATCAAATAAAAATAGACGATGCAGCCTTAGAAGATTTAGAATTTAAAAAAACACCAAGCCATTCAGATGTACTTTTAAGCAACATTTTATTTAAAAACCATCCACCCCAAAACATAAAAGATATTGCTTTTATAGAAAGACTAAACCAACTCGATTTTCAAAAAAAAGAAATAGCACATAAACACTTTGACACAATAAATGAACTGTTTAAAGAGCAGGATAGTCAAAATATTGAAGAACCTTATTGCGGTGCAGTTTATAGAGATGTTTTAATATTTTATAAAGAAAACAAAATTATTGGTATAGCAAAGTTGTGCTTTTCTTGCGGCCATTTTAGTATTGTTGGTACTAAAAAAGATACATCCAATTTTTCTACTACAGGCACATTAAAAAAACTACAACAGTTGTTGCATAATTAACTAATTTTGAACTGTGAAATGGATCGCCACAATAATTATAAGCTTAGTTAGCTGCAGCTTAATTTTTGCTCAATCTTTAGGCATAGTAAAAGGCAAAATTACCGACATTAACAATAACGAACCTTTGTTTGGTGTAAATGTTTCTACAAATAATAGTGGAACTGCCAGCGATATAAATGGCTTTTATGAGCTTAGTTTGCCAGCTGGTTTGTACAGTATTAATTTTCAATATTTAGGGTATGATGCTTTTGTGATTGATAGTGTTTTAATAAAAGCTAACGATACAATTAGAATAAATGCAACATTAAACCAAACCACATCTTTACTAAATGAAGTTATAGTAAGTGCTAATAAATATGGTCAATCTATAGCCAAAACGCCAGTTTCGGTAGAGCTAATTAAAGCCAAAAACTTACAAGCTATTGCCCCAATAGATGCAACAGATGCCATTGGCCTAAGCCCGGGTGCATATATTATTGATGGACAAGTAAACATACGTGGCGGCACCGGTTTTTCTTATGGCGTAGGCAGCAGAGTACAATTGGTTATTGATGATTTACCTTTGTTAAGTGCCGACAGAAGCGATATAAAATGGAATTTAATTCCATTAGAAATGCTAGATAGAATTGAAGTGATAAAAGGTGCTTCATCGGTTTTATATGGTTCGGCTGCTTTAAATGGCGTAGTACATGCCCGTACTTTATGGCCAGGCAATACACCAAGTATAAGCTTTAGTGCCTGGGCAGGCGTTTACAGTCAACCCAAAAATAACATCACCAATAAAGGCGACACACTTAGTTGGTATACCAATAATGCACCAATATTTTGGGGTACGCAAGCAGCTTATGCGGCTAAACTGGGTAAGCAAAAAAAGTTTGATGTAGTAGCTGCCGCAGCAAAAATTTACAATAAAACCCATCTTGAAAATGAAATACAAAACTATTACCGTGCTAATGTAAAATTACGTTTTCGAGCTACCGAAAAATTGATGTTGGGCGTAAAAGCAACGCACAGCCAAATTAACGAAGGCTTGTATATTTTATGGGAAGATTCTGCCAAATTAACTGCCTTAGCTGGTGCAACAGATAACAATAAATACATACAAACTTATATTGATCCTTTTATTACCTATTTCGATCCTCTAAATATTGAGCATAGTTTCAAAGGCCGTTTGTTTAACATTAATAGTTTTTACGAACCCGATTCTGATGAACAACAACGTGCTTCAATCAACACTTTTGATTATAACGCCTTGCAAACTTTTGAGCGTTTTGATTGGAATGTTGGATTAACTTACAATAGCATAAATGTAAACGATGCTGCTTTAGTTACCGCTAAAGGTTGGTTGTTGGCTACCTATGCACAATTAGCTTTTCGGCCTACTAAAAAATTAGAACTAACAGCAGGTTACCGTTGGGAAACTTTTGATATTGATAGCATAAAAGGCGCAACTTTTCCTGTATTTAAAGGCGGTTTAAATTATCAAATCAACCAGAATTTATTTGGAAGGCTTTCTTTTGGGCAAGGCTTTAGAATACCAAGTTTTGCCGAACGATATGTAAACTATAAAATAGGAGATATTAATTATTTACCCAATAAAGATTTGTTGCCCGAAACTGGTTGGAATTTTGAAATGGGTTTAAAACAATATCTACCCAAATTAAACGCGTATATAGATGCTGCTGTTTTTGTTACCGATTATAGCAATATGATTGAAGCCGTTTTTGATTTGCATAAGCCCGATAGTATTAGAATTGATTTAGATAATTTACCCTTTTTATTAGAAAACTATTTGGGTTGGCAGTTTCAAAATATTAGCGACGGACGCATTGCAGGTTTAGAATACACCTTTAATATGGAAACCAAAAATAAACGGTTTCCGCTAAAAGTTTTGGCAGGTTATACCTACGCTTTGCCTTTAGATTTAAATGCAGATACTACCTTAAACAACTGGACCAAATTTACCAAATACACCATTAATAGTTTTGAAGCAAATGATTCATTATATCAGCAACAGTTTTTAAAATATCGTTTTCAACACATTGCAAAATTTGATGCACAATTGAACATCAACACCTTAAACAAAGTTGCTTTTTTAGTTGGGGCAAGAGCTAATTACTACAGTAATATGGGTAATATTGACGACATCTTTTTAGGTGAAAGCGAGTGGTCGCCTTTTATTGAATCTATAACTGGCAGCCCTTATGCAGTTCCTGGTGTTTTAGAATATCGCATTGCAAATGCTACTGGCGATTTTATTTTTAATGTAAGATTTGGGCTTGTATTTGATGAAAAATATAACCTTTCTTTTCATATAAAAAACCTAACTAACCGCAGCTATACTATAAGGCCAGCCAAAGTAGAAGCACCTTTAAATTATACTATTCGCCTTAATGTTGATTTGTAAATTGCTATAACTTATAACCCAACGCTTTAAAATCTTCTAATTTCGTTCTTATTTTTTCATCTTTAGCTGCAATAATTCTAGCAGCCATTACAGCCGCATTTTTTGCACCAGCTTTACCAATTGCCAAGCAACCAACTGGCAAACCCGGTGGCATTTGTACAATAGAAAGCAAGGCATCTAAACCGCTTGGCATGCCGCTTGCAATGGGCACACCTAATATTGGTAATTGACTATGGGCTGCAGCTACACCAGGCAAAGCAGCTGCCATACCTGCTGCTGCAATTATACAACCATAACCTTCCTCTTCAGCAGAAGTACAAAGTTTAGCAACCAATTCCGGGTTTCTATGGGCACTTGCGACTTGTAAATTGTGTGCTATTTCAAACCAGTCTAAATATTTAGTACAGCTTTCTAATACTTCTAAGTCCGTTTTTGAACCAGCTAAAATTAATACCCTATTCATTAAATTAAATTTATTTTGCGAAAATAGTCATCTCTTTCAAATTAAAAAGCTATTCGTAATTTTTTAGCAATTAAACGTAACTATTCAGAAGTCAGACCATTTCATTGTCAGACGTTAGACATAATTGAGGCGAAAAAGAGCGTTTTTGACTTCTTTCAGTCGAATTTATCTAACGTCTGACAGCGAAGCGGTCTGACGTCTGACCTCTACTGAACAGTTAAAATTAAGCTATTCTTTATATTTTATTTTAAATAATAATTTATATATAAATGTGTATTGAATTTAAAAATTGTAATTTATACGAATAAAATTTTATTATCTCATCTTTAAAGAAGTACTACAATGCAACCATTTTTTTTTTGTCTCGTAAAACTTGCTACTTATAAAATAAAAATGAATTTATTAAAAATTAACATAATATTTTTTTCAACAATTTTGATGGCACTTTCATCATTTTCAGCTTTAGCACAAGTAGCACACGTAAAAAGCAGTTGTTTTTGTATAGAAGAGTCGAATGCCCAGCCTAACACTTTATACGAATATATAGTTTCGCAAGGGGACTGGGTTAAAACAGCTCCAATAGAATATAAAGGTGAAGAAAAACTTGCTGAAAGAATGGAATCAATGGCAATGAACCCTGTTGATAACATTATTTATGCCTTTGATGCAGATAAGTTTGGAACTATTGAAATTGGTACCGAAGAATTCGAACTTATTAGTTCAAACCTAAAAGGTAGTGGTATAATTAACGGAACTCCTTATAATGATTTTTCATTAAGTGATATTGATGGGTTAACTTATAACCCATATACACGTGAACTTTGGGCTACTAATAGAAGAGTTGGAACTAATGCAAATGATGTTTTGTTTAAAATAAATCCTGAAACAGGGGAAGTAATTAAAGGAACCTTTGGTGCTTACGATTTTGTAGAAATTGAAGAAAGTTTTGATAGTACGTTTGGAGGTTCTGTTTTTGATGTTGATGATATTGCTATCAACCCATTTACAAATGATTTATTTGCCATACAAAACCAAGATAAACCAGGTGTTGTTACAGAAATTGATAAAGTTGATGGATCTATTGAAAGAGAAATTTTTGATTTGCACGAAGACGATGTTGAAGGTTTAGGATTTTCTGGCTATGGATTTTTATACGGAGTTACAGGAGATGATAGTGACATTGCAAGCTCATTAGTCGCTATAGATTTTGTTGATTTAACAACAGAACCTTTAGATCCTATAGATTTAAACTTGGCAGATGGGGTTGGTGATTTTGAAAGCTTTGATTGTATAAGTGATTATGTTGATTTGGCTTTGAAAGCAAAAATGAAAAATCAAAACGAATTTGAAATTGGAGATGAAGTAGAAATAGATGTAATTATTTATAACCAAGGTACAATTGATATAGATAAGGTAGAAATAATAATGCATATGCCAAGCGGAATTACTATGGTTAGCAATAATTGGGTAAATGCAGGTGGTATAAAACGCAAAAGAACTATTACTAAAACTGAGCAGATAATTACTGCAGGTACAAATTATACTGTTACTGTAAAGTTAAGATTAGATAACCCGGCATTAGGTGATTTAAAAATTCCTTTTGAAATTTTTAAAGCGCAAAATGATATTATTAGTTCTGGGCAAGGTTTTACAATTAACTTGCCAGATGTTGATTCAACCCCAGATTCGAATAATTTTGAAACAAACGTAATAAACAATGTAATTAACCAAAACGCAAAATTTGAAGGCGGTGATGAAGACGATCACGATATAGCAGCTTTTACAGTTGTAAACGAAATTGAATGTCCTCAACATTTAGTTTTACCAAACTTAAATTTACCTACCTATAGTGCCGGAAACACTATACAAACAAGCGGTGAAGTAAATAATGTTGAAGAGATAGAAATGTCTGCAGGTATAGAAATTACATTCGATATCGGCTTTGAGGTTATAGTAGGCGGAGAGTTAACGGCACATATACAAGGTTGTCCATAAAGAAAAAATATTTTCTAAAGCAAACCAATAAATCTAAAATTCAATTGTTAATAAAATTGTAAGTTTGTACAAAACTGTGCAAAATGAAATGGGAAACCATTAAAACTTATACTGATATTACTTACAAGCAATTTGATGGAGTTGCCAGAATTGCTTTTAACCGACCAGAAAAACGCAATGCCTTTAGGCCGCAAACAGTTGACGAATTGTTAGATGCCTTTACACACGCACACCATAGCCAAACCATAGGCGTTGTTTTATTAACTGGTGAAGGACCTTCACCAAAAGACGGCGGCTGGGCATTCTGTTCTGGTGGCGACCAAAGCGTACGCGGTAAAAATGGCTACGAAGCCAACACACCAGGTTTCGGTCGCTTACATATTTTAGAAGTTCAACGTTGTATTAGGTTTATGAACAAAGTAGTAATTTGTTTAGTACCTGGTTGGGCGGTAGGTGGTGGCCACAGTTTGCATGTAGTATGCGATTTAACCATTGCCAGTAAAGAGCACGCCATTTTTAAACAAACCGATGCCGATGTAGCCAGTTACGATGGCGGGTATGGTTCCGCCTATCTTGCCAAAATGGTAGGACAAAAAAAAGCAAGAGAAATATTTTTTTTGGGTAGAAACTACTCCGCACAAGAAGCCTTTGAAATGGGCATGGTAAATGCAGTAGTGCCACACCAAAAGTTAGATGAAACAGGCTACCAATGGGCAAAAGAAATAATGGCCAAAAGCCCAATGGCTATAAAAATGTTGAAGTACGCTTTAAACTTAGCCGATGATGGTTTAGTAGGCCAACAAATATTAATGGGCGAAGCCACCCGCTTAGGTTACGCCACCGAGCAAGCACAAGAAGGTCGCAATGCCTTCTTAGAAAAACGAAAACCAAACTTTAATCAGTTTCCAAAATTTCCATAAAAATAAGCAAACAAATAAAATATTTAAGGTTGAAGCGAAAGTAATTACTCGCGCAAACGGCAGTCCCGCCATCCACTACAAGTCCTCGCCTGCCAACGCACAAAAGCTATGCTGCGCTGTGGGCTTTACGTTACTGTCGGGGCTAAATTAAAAGCCTCGCTAAGCCGTTTAAACTACCAAAGCATAATTTTTTAAAATATCACCTAACTTGCCTGGTATTAAATGTTCATTAATATTGGCAAATGCTTATATGCACACTTTGCAATAAAAACAAATAGAAAAAAATAAATACAAATGATAAAATTTGTCGCACTTCTAACAATAAAAATAATATTTCGTTAAAACGTTAATGCTATCTTTTAATAAAATATTATTGTGCTTTTTAGTATTGGAAATGTTCACTTTTAATAGTGTAACAGCTAATAATAATTTGCAAAGCTATGTTGGTTTAAGTTATAACAATCAGTTAAAAAAAGGTTATTTATCTGCTTTTGCTTTTCACGATCATGATCCTCGTTTTGGTAATAGTAATTTTCATATACACAACTACTGTAATCCTTTTGTAGCGGGTAAAGAAATATTGCAGTTTTTAAATCTAAATGCTCAATATAGAATAAATAAAAAAATTGCAGTTAATATAAGCTTGCCTTACAGTTTAAAATCACAAGTGTTTGGGGATAGCCTTAACTTATTTAGAAATGGTATTGGTGATATATCAATAGGTTTTAAATATGCATTGTTTAGCAGTAATGCAGCAGTTTTATTTTCTAAAACAAAACATCAAACCATAATAAGCATTAATGCAAAATTGAATACAGGCAAATACAATACAGCTACTGATTTAGGCGATATTGATCCTCATATACAAAATGGTAGCGGTAGCAATAATTGGCAAGTTGCAATGCAACATTTTATTGCTTTTGATAAATGGAGTTTTAACGGTTCTGCAAGCTACTTTTTAAACACCAAAAATTACTATCAATTTAAAAAAGGAAATGCTTTTGAGGCTTTGTTAGCAAGTGGCTACACATTTAAATTTAATAACGAAATTTTGCTAACACCAACTCTTCAACTTTCTTACCAAAAAAATAAAGCCGACACAATGGAAGACAGAGTTATTTTAAAACCAACTGAGTATGAGGTTTTTTTAATGGGAGGAGCTATTGAATTGCAATTGAAGAGAACCATTTTTTGTATAAATTTTGCTTTACCTGCTTATTTAAAATATAAACAAGTGGATGTAAGATGCAAAGCACCAGAGCAACACCAAAATTTTGATTTTGAATTGAGATGGATGCTAAAATAACATTAGAAAAGGAAGGAAATATTTTCAATAGTATAAATGCATATTTGTATGTAAAATGACTTCATTTCATTACAACTTCCACAACACAAGCATTTATGCTATATTTAGCATCTATTTTTGAAATAAAATAAATGGTCTTAAAAATGAACCAAACAGATAAAGTAAAATTAAAAGAAAAAATAATAGTTGATATTGATAAGTTAAAGCTTAACATTATAGAATTAAAAGAATTAACCAAGCCTATTGCGCCCGAAAACTCAATTGGCCGCGTAAGCCGTATGGATGCCATAAATAACAAAAGCGTAAACGAAGCAGCTTTGCGACAAGCTAATTTAAAAATGAATAAATTGCATTTAGCACTAAAAAAATTAGAAACACCTAACTTTGGTATATGTTCGGCTTGTAAAAACGCTATACCTTTGCCACGTTTAATGTTTATGCCCGAAAGTTCGCATTGTGTAGCTTGTGCTAACTAACTAATATTTATATTTTGGATAAAGAGGAAATATTAAAAGTTGAGTGGGCCAATACGCCTAAAATTGTAAAAGAGTGGTTGCCACAGGAAATTATAAAAAATCTGCTCAAAACATCAATTGAAGATAGCTTTAGCCGGCACGAAGAAGACAGTTATGGTGACCGTTTTTTTGATTATTGTTATGTAAATGATGCAGAGCCAGATGATTATAAAAATCAAATTATTGAGTTGAGCCCTACACATCAAATAATGTGTGGTATTCGGTTTTTTAATTTAGATTTAAAAAGAGCTTACATAAACATAGAACATACCAATTTTGAAGAATGGAATATGGATTTGTTTAACAATGCAGCCATAGCCATTAAAGAAAGGTATAAAATATTTAATCCTTTTGCTTACCGCATTTTAAGTGTAGAAGAGTATAGCCATAAATATCCAATTTTAAACTTTACAAAAGATTTAAGCTACTATGTTGGTTTAAAGGGTAATATATTGGAGCTTGAAAAACCAATTAAATATGATTTAATAGAATTAGTACGCCCTCAAAATTTAGATTTTTATTCGCTTTACCAAGGCCTTGTTGAATTTTATGTAGATGAAAACCCGGGTGCAGAAGATTATGTTTTTGCTTTAACCAAAAAAGATATTGAACGCTTACACAAAGATCAAACTTTATTTAGTGTTTATATAGATGAGCAGTGGGCAGGTATAACAGCAGTTGAACGAGCCACAAAAAAATATTTGGAAGGTTATCAAATTGTAGAAGAAATTTTAATAAAAAAATTTAGAGGCAAAAATTTCGGTTCGGCTATGCAACACAAATTAATTGAAATTATGCCAGGTGATGATTATACTTTAATATTTGGCGAAATACACGAAAATAATATTCCAAGCCGTAAAACAGCAGCTCGCAACGGGCGCATACGTTCTGGTACAAATTATTTTATTCATTTATAATAAATAGAAGTATTGGTAGATAAGGTTTATATACACAAAAAAAGAGTTTATGGTTTTCATTTAGATTTTTATAAGCACGTAAATAATGCACGCTATTTAGAATTTTTTGAAGAGGCTCGCTGGGAATATCTCCTACCCTTAAAAAAAAGTAAGGTATTAGAAAAAAGAAACTGGATAACTATTGTGGTTAGGGTTGAGGTGAGTTATAAAAAACCTTTAGAATTGTTTGATGATATTGCTATACACACTTCCATAAATGAAATTGGTAGAAAAAGTATGACTTTCAATCAAAAAATATACAAGAATAACGAAACAACAATAAGTGCGTTGGCCAATATAAAGTTTGTAGTTTTTGATACAGTTGCCCAAAAATCTTTAAGTATAAATGATGAAATAAAAGCGATATTTGGCCTGTTATAATTATACTATGTTTAACAATCAACAAAGCTTAATAACAATTTTTATTTCATTACTGGCAATAGTTGCCTGTGTAAATGATACGCCAACTAAAGAAATTGTTGAGCAAAAGCAAGAGGTAAAAGATACTGTAAACACAATAAATCATCCTCAGTTAAAATTTATTAACGAAGAGATTGCCAAAGATAGTACCAATGCAGATTTATATTTTAACAGAGCGTTAGCCAACCAAAAACTAAAAAATATTAACGAGGCAATAGCAGATTACGATAAAGCTTTAAGTTTAAATGATACTACAAGTGCCTATTATTTAAACTTTGCCGATTTGTTAATTAATATGAACAATGTAGTGCCAGCAATTAATCTGTTAACAAAAGGGCTCGAAAAAAAACCTAAAGACATAAATATGTTGCTAAAACTAAGTCAATATTATTTGTATATAGATGATATTGATAAAAGCATACTAACAGCCAACCAAGCTTTAAAGGTAGATGTAAGCAATGCAGAAGCATATTTTAAAAAAGGTTTAGCATATTTGTTTAAGCAAGATACAATGAAAGCCATTAGCACCTTACAAACCGCTACAGAACAAAATCCTGATTTTTATGATGCCTTTATGCAGCTTGGCTTGCTGTGTGCGGGCAAAAAAATGAAGGTAGCCGAAGGTTATTACAATAATGCCATAAGAATAAACCCTAATAGCACAGAGGCGCATTATGGTTTAGCAATTTATCATCAAAACAAAAAAGAACTTCAAAAAGCAAAAGATACCTATAGAAAGCTTATTACGGTAGATCAACAACATAAAGATGCTTTTTATAATTTGGGCTACATTTATTTTAATGAAGATAGTTTACAAAAAGCTTTAAAACATTTTAATATGGCTACCAATGTTGATCTGGATTTTGTAAGAGCTTATTATATGAGAGGTTTAACTTATGAAGCGATGGGCGACACAGCAAACGCATTAAAAGATTATAAACGAACGATAACTTTTAACCCCGATTTTGAAATGGCTAATAAAGGTTTGGATAGGTTAAAATAAAAAAATCCTGTTTTAGCATTTGCCAAAACAGGATTCTATATTTTTTAATTTTGATAACTAATTATTATTCAAAATAAAATTTAAATTACTCTTCTTCAGTAGAAGCCTTATCTTCTAGAACCTCTTCAGCTACTTCTTCAACTTCCTCTTCAGTTACTTCTTCCACAACAGGAACTTCTATTTTTTCAACTTTAGCAGCAGTAGTTGTTACTTCCACATCATCATCAAAATCAAATGGAACAACCGAAATGTAATTTCTGTTATTTTTCTTTTTGGTAAACTGCACTAAACCTTCTACTTTAGAAAATATAGTATGATCTTTACCTAAACCTACATTTAAACCTGGGTGAAATTTTGTACCTCTTTGACGTACAATTATATTACCTGGTATTGCTACCTGACCGCCGTATATTTTTACACCAAGTCGTTTAGAATTACTATCTCTACCGTTTTTAGTACTACCGACTCCTTTTTTATGTGCCATTTTACTTTTCTTTTAAAAATTAAAAATTAAGCTATGCTGTCAATTTTAATTTTGGTTAAATGATCTCTGTGGCCATTTTTTACTTTATAGCCTTTTCTTCTTTTCTTTTTAAATACTATTACTTTATCGCCTCTTAAATGTTCAACTATAGTTGCGCCAATTGCCGCACCACTAACTGTTGGGGTACCAACAGCAATTGCGCCTTCGTTGTCAACTAACAATACATTTTCAAAAGAAACAGTATCGCCTGCATCACCAGGTAATCTATTAACAAATATTTCATCGCCATTGCTTACCTTATATTGATGTCCTGCTATTTCTACTATTGCGTACATTGTTTTTTTTTAATTTAAGGAGCGCAAAGATACAAACAAAAAACCAACATTCAAACAATTTATTAAGGTAAATGAATTGAAGTGTTGGATAAAAAAATAATTTAACACATAGCAGATCTTAATTTTATAAAAATGTTTTGGATATTTAATATGAATCCGTTTTATTCGCACAACTCAAGCTTAGAGCTACACAATTCAGTTTTTTATCAGGTATTTATATGAAAATTTATTATACAAGTAAATTATCATTTAATAGCATTCTAGCACAAGTCTTCTAAAAAAAATAATGGCCTACACACAGTTACATATTACAAATTAGTCAATTTTTTATTTAAAGCTTATTTTTGTTTTGGTGTTTAAACAATGCTAAAATGCTTGTAATATTTAAATAGTTAGCACTAAAGTACACTTAAATTTAGTGTAACCTTTTAAATTTTAATGTCGATTATGTTATTCAATAAATTGTTGAAAAAGCCACTTTTATGCCCATCCTACATATGTGTTATTTTATACTTTGTTTTTTCGTTTAACGGATATTCTCAAAATCACCCTTATCCGCAATTGCCAAAAAATACAAACTCTATAGATAACTTAAACCCAACATTTGTTTGGAAAGGGGGTAACAACTTTTCGAAATATAAACTAACACTTTACAATTGTAACTACGAAAAGGGCGATAACTTTGAACAATTAAACTTAAACAATTACAAATTTGTATCGGCTGTAGAGGGTGAAAAAAGCTATGAGTCAAGTAGTTTAACTGTTAATGAAAATAGACCAGACTGCATAACAACTGTAGATGATGGCGGAATTAAAATTGTTTCTTTTAAAAACAACTTTACCTCACCAAGCGAATTTTTTGTATTTGATTTAGACGGCAGCAATTATGAAGGACTTTCTTATTTATACCAAGATTATTTTGTAATGGTTGAAGAATATAGTAATGAACTATTATTTTTAAAATTAAAATATAGTAGTAATAACGATTTAACAGGTGTACAACATATAAACACTCACAAGATGAATAATAACTTTATTAATGGAGATAATAGCGGTTGGGAAGGGATAACCTACAACCCTATTGAAAATAAACTGTATTTAATTAAAGAAAGTAATACTGCTTCAATTTACGAAGGAATTTGCTCTAAAGCGCCAAACTTTAATACTAATATACAATTAAGCGAGCCTTTTAAACTAAGCAATACTGCTTTTAAGCCAGATCAAATTTCGGGTTTATATCACCTTTCACTTAACCAGGCGTTATCTGCAACGCAAGCTGGTAAACATTTATTAGTGTTAAGCAAAGCAACCAATGCGGTTTACGAATTTGATTTAAATGGTAAGCTAAAAAGCCAGTTGAATATTAATTTAAGAGAACTTGCCCCTTATAATAATAACTTTTTTAAGCCAGAAGGATTAACTTATAGCGAAGGAAAACTATATATATCAAGCGATTCGCAGGTTTGGACAAACGCAATGTATTATACATTTGAAAACCCAGAACATGAAAACCCAGAAGCAAAAGATAGAAAACAAGTTTACAGATCAACTGATATTTTTAAAACAAAATTTAATTTACCTGCCGGTATTTTAGAAAACGATACTGAATATTGTTGGCAAGTTACTGCTTACGATTTATTAGGGAAGGCGTATGTAAGTTCTTACTTCAGTTTTACTACCAATTTGCCTTGTTATAACGTTTTAACCCATAATAGAAATTCATTGATAAACGCAAATCAATACTATTCTAACAATTATATTAGATCGTACAAAACAATTGAGAACAAAGATACATTGGAGTATTACGCATCAGAATTTGTTGATTTAGAAAGAGGGTTTGAAGTGAAGAAGGGAGCGTATTTTGTTGCAGGAATAGGGGAGTGCGAATAGAGGTTTAGACATTTTGGTAGAATTTAAAATTCTCTAAAGTTTTTCCACTAATTTTTTTGGCTTCTAATTTTTTTAAAAAAATTACTAATTTCTGCTGTTTTTGTAGTAATAAAAAATCTTCATTCGCAACATCCAATATCAACTTTTTTAAATTATTTTCATTAGAAAATAAAAAAACAACTTCTGCAAACTCGTTTGAAAGTTGGTATTGGTTTATTAGAAATAAGGGTTTGCCATATCTAATCATATCCGTTATGCTTCCAGATATTTTTGTTGTGCCATATATTTCACTAAAAAATTTGTAGCGAGTATTTATAGCAACAGGTGCTAACAATACATCTGTTTGCATTAAATATAACTCAAAGGTGGCTTGGTCAATTCTTTTATTAAAACTCACTAATTCAAAATTTTTTGCTTTAAGTGATTTGAATTTATTTAATACTAATTGACCATAAGGACCTTTTGGCGCACCCAATAAAATTAGTCTTAATTTTCCCAATACATCAGGCAGCGCTGCTTTTATGGCTTCAAATGCCAAAAGATAATCTTTTCTTTTGGCATCAATTGTGCCAGTAATACAAAGCGTTAACAAATTTTTGGTTAGTTGTTTGGCAAAAGCCGAATCGTAAACCGCCATTGCAACGCTAGGAAATATTTTTTTAGATGGATATAGGTTATTTTTGATAACGTAGTTAGTATAACTATCATCTGGTAGCATTATAAAATCAGTTTCTTGTAGTAGCCTTTTAAAGTGGGAAACTTGTTGAGCCCATAAATACTCTCTAACAAAATAGGAAAAATCTTTATATAAATCGTACCAATTCCAACTTAACTTAAAATTCTTCTTTCTGTTTAAAAAAGTGTTTATGTTATGAATGCGTATAATGGTAGTACCTTTAATTGCTTTTAAGTTGTATAAATGTGGTTGCTTTTGAAGCGTGTTGAAAATTACATAATCAGATTTATTTATGTTGTTTAAGTGTTTTTTTAAGAAAAAATCAATTGATTGTGAGCTTGGTTTTACAAAAAACTCAACATTTTTAAACTGAGGTTTTAGTTCCTCTATTTCAATATCCAACGTTTTTGAAATGTAAGCTGCAATTTTTATAGAGTTTTCGTGTTTAAAAATTTTAAAAAATGAATGCAAACATTCTATATGGCCTTCAAATTCAACAACCGATATAAACAAAGTTTAAATTTTTGTTTAAAATTACCAATATTTGAAAAAGCTACAAATAATTTTTAAAAAGAAATGCTAAACATAGGTAAAGAAAATTTTTTGTTATGGCTTCGCTCGTTTAATAATAACCGCGCATTACCAAACTTTATGATTATTGGTGTGCAAAAAGCAGGCACTACAACTTTATATGATTATATTATTCAGCATCCTAAAGTTATACCAGCCTTTAGAAAAGAAACTAAATATTTTGACCTATACAGGCAAAAATCTTTAAATTGGTACAAGGCCTTTTTTCCGGTTTTATCTAATAATTGTATAACTGGTGAAGCCACTCCAGATTATTTTTATTACAATGAAATACCCAAACAAATACAAACAATTTTGCCAAAGGTTAAGCTAATTGTTTTATTAAGAAATCCGGCTGAAAGAGCCATTTCGCACTATAATTTTAATATTGATAGAAAGATTGAAAATTTACCCTTTGATGATGCAATTAAGAAAGAACAAGAACGAATAAGTAATAACTTCGCAGTAAAATTAAAATCAGGATATAAAAGCAATAGCTTTAGAGAGTTTAGTTATGTAAGCAGAGGCTTGTATGCAAAGCAACTTCAAAATTGGCTCAATTTCTTTCCAATAAAGCAATTCTTCTTTTGCTCAACGGCACAGTTAAATCTAAATCCTTTACAAACTTTAAATGAAATTTATAATTTTTTAAATTTAAGCCCACTAAAAGAAGTGAATTCATTTACCAAAAATGCATCAAAAAATAAAGTAATAATACCAGGTGAATATTTGAAAAATTTTAAAGAAAGCTTTATTACGGAAAACGAAAATTTATACAAACTAATTGGTAAAAATTTTAACTGGTAAGCTGGTCTATTTTTTCGTTAAAAGATTTTACTAAAGTTGATTTGGGAATAAATATAAAATTATTGACATAATTAATTGTATTGAAATAATCTATGTTTTGCAATGTGTCAATATTGTTTACTGGTAAAATTTTTAGTTTAGATGCATTGAAGTAATAGCAATTATAATTAAGTGACAAAATAGAATCAATTATTTGGCTTATTGCAAAACTATGATGCCGTTGTTCTATTTCTATAATAAGTATGGGTTGGTGTTTTTGCAGGCTTTCTTTTGCACCTTTTATTACTTCCCATTCGTGGCCTTCAACATCAATTTTAATTAGTGAAATTTTAGATATTTTAAGGTATTCTATTTGATGATCTAAGGTGTCCGTATAAACTTCAATTATTTCTTTTTTATCTTCATTATTTTCAATAAAACTTGTATTTAAGGTAGCTCTGGTTAGTTTTTTTTGTTGATTTATATATGGAATTTTAAAGGCACTTTTTGCTTTTTTATCACTTAGTGCAATGGCAGATACCAATACTTTTGAAAAAGCTTTTTGTAATCTGGCATTTAATTTAGGTAAAGGTTCAAAAGCGATAATATTACTTGAGTTTATATGTTTTTTTGCTCTGTTTACATATTCACCTATGTTTGCGCCAATATCTATAAATACATCACCATCAGTTAAAAAAACATCTAACAGCAGTAGGTTTTTATCAGCAGTATTGTTTGCTAAGTTTTTAAAGTTTAATTTATTTGATTTTCTAAAAAAAATAAAATTATGTGTTGATGGGTTTAACAAAAGTAGAAAATCATATACTTTTAAATAAAGCAATGGTAAATATGTTTTTAATATATTCAAAGTTGAAATTATTTCACACTAAATACTTTATTGCTGTGTAAGTTGGTGGTTTTGCTATAGCCAAGTATTAAGATGTTATTTTTAAACCACTCACTTTCTATTGCGTTAGCATTGTCTTCTAAAATTAAAACAGGCAGGTGTTGTTTAATTGTTTTTAAAGCTCCCTTTAGTGCATTTAACTCATACCCTTCAACATCAAGCTGTATAAGGCTAATACTGTTTGAAGTGCTAACAGCATCATCTATTTTAACTATACTTACAAGTTGGGTTTTGTTGTTTTTTGCTTCGTTTACCAAATGGCTGGCACCGCCAATATTATTGCCGGCGTCATCTTTTATTAACAGGTGCTCTGTTTTTACATCATTACCTAAGCCAGCATTTGTTAACACAACGTTTTTAATGTTGTTTAACAACAAGGTGATTTGTGCACATTTATAACTTTCTACGTTAGGCTCAAAAGCCCAAATTTTTTGCTTACTCCCAATAGCAGATTTTGAAAGAGCAGGCAAAAAATCTCCAAAAAAAGTACCAGCATGAACTATATCACCATTGTTTTTTGCTAACACATTGCTAATAAATTTAATTGTATCAGGCTCATAAATAGCATTACGCATTACATTTTGAACTGCAGGCCTTAAATAGGCTTTTGAAGGAAAACAATACGCTCCATATTGGTTATAACCTATTGCAACATCAAGCACCGAGTTATCAAAATTAAATTTGCTGCGTTTTGGACTTTTTAAAGCTTTTAATTTATAAATAAAATTTTTGGTGGCTTGTAAAATGTTCATTCTTAAAATTGTTATAAGTTATAAACTTAAATTAACTGTACTAAGAAGCCACTCTTAACTGCTTAACGTGTGTATCATCCATTTTACTTTCTACGTAATCCAAATCCACTACAAAGCTTTCAATTTTATTATTTTCAGAAGGCATTTCGTACATGGCATCTGTCATAATAGCTTCGCAAATAGAACGCAAACCTCTTGCGCCTAAGTTAAACTCCATAGCTTTATCTACAATAAAATCTATTACTTCTTCTGTTATGGTTAGTGTTATACCTTCAAATTCAAACAGTTTTTTGTATTGCTTTATCAGAGCATTTTTGGGTTCTGTTAATATGCGTTTTAAGGCAGTTCTATCTAAAGCTTGTAAATGTGTTACAACGGGCAAGCGACCAATTAACTCAGGTATTAAACCAAAGCTACGCAAATCGTGTGCGTTTACGTATTTAATTAAGTTCTCTTTATCAATACCATCGTCTTCTTCGGTCATTTTAAAACCTATTACCTGTTTAGAAGTACGTTTGGCAATTAATTTATCAATACCATCAAAAGCGCCACCGCAAATAAATAAAATATTTTTGGTATTTACTTTAACCAGTTTTTGCTCTGGGTGCTTGCGCCCACCTTGCGGTGGCACTAAAACCTCTGTACCTTCTAACAATTTTAAAATGGCTTGCTGCACGCCTTCGCCACTTACATCTCTGGTAATTGAAGGGTTATCGCCCTTACGAGCTATTTTATCAATTTCATCAATATAGATAATACCTTTTTCAGCAGCAGAAACATCAAAATTACAAACCTGTAACAATCTGGATAAAATACTTTCTACATCTTCCCCAACATAGCCGGCTTCGGTTAATACCGTGGCATCAACAATAGCAAAAGGCACTTTTAAATAACGTGCAATGGTACGAGCCATTAAAGTTTTTCCAGTACCTGTGCTACCTACCATAACAATGTTCGATTTTTCAATTTCTACATCGTCAGTAATTTTTTGATTTAATCTTTTATAATGATTGTAAACGGCCACGGCCATTATCTTTTTAGCATCGTTTTGGCCAATCACATAATCATCTAAAAATTCTTTAATTTTTTTAGGCTTTAATGTTGTTGGCAGCGTAAACTTAAATTGACGGTCTTGTTGTTGCAGCTCTTCATTAATAATGTTTTGAGCCTGGCCTACACAGTTATCGCAAATATGACCTTCAATGCCGGCAATTAATATTAGAGCCTCATCTTTTCGCCTTCCGCAAAAAGAGCAGTTAAATTCATCATTCTTTTTAGCCATATTTTACGACTCTTTAGTTACTTTTTTACTTAACACTTCGTCAATCATACCATATTCTAAAGCTTCATCTGTACGCATCCAATAATCTCTGTCACCATCTTTTTCAACTTTTTTAAAGGTTTGGCCAGTATGGTCGCTAATTATATCGTACAATTCTTTTTTTAGTTTTTCAATTTCACGAAAGGTAATTGCAATATCACTTGCCTGGCCTTGTGCGCCGCCCATTGGCTGGTGAATCATTACTCTGCTGTGCTTTAAACCAGTACGTTTTCCTTTAGTACCAGCACACAATAATACAGCAGCCATTGATGCAGCTATACCTGTACAAATAGTAGAAACATCTGGTTCAATGTATTGCATAGCATCATAAATACCTAAGCCTGCGTATACTTGCCCGCCTGGGCTGTTAATATAAATATTAATATCTCGCTTATTATCAACTGATTGTAAAAATAGTAATTGAGCTACTATAATGTTAGCTACTTGATCGTTAATTCCGGTGCCCAGAAAGATAATTCTATCCATCATTAAGCGCGAAAAAACGTCCATCTGTGCTACGTTCATTGGTCGCTCTTCAATAATGTAAGGTGTCATAGCAGAGTGAATATCCATACCATTAGCGTAGGAAGAGTGGATGTGGTTTTCTAAGTTTTTTGGGTCAACTTTATGGTCTAATTTAGCGTAACGTTGAAATTCTTTTCCGTAATTCATTCAATAATTTATTTTTGTAAGATGTGTTTATAACAAAACTTTTTGCAAATTAATTCAATTTAGTGAAATCTTTAAAAGAAATACTTTTGGCTTCGGTTTTTACATTTTTTATAAGGTTGTCAAATAGCTTTTTCTCTAAAATTTTTGAGTAACTTTCTTCTATGTATTTTTGATCTTTTAACATTCCGGCAGCATAGGTTTGTGCTTGCTCGGTTTCTAATTCAACCATCATATATTGTCTGTAAGTATTTTTAATATCTTCAACAGCGTGGGCTAATAAGTCAGTTTGTTCCACCTTAATTTCGTTTTCGCGCATAATTTTTTTGGTAATCAACTCCCATTTTAAGCCCTCTAAAAAGCTATTGAATTTTTCATCCAGTAAATCTTCTGTTTCTTCTTCATTTTCAGGTTTACTTTTAGCTTTTATTAGTTTTTTAAGAAAGTCGTTAGGGAAATCCATCGGAGTGTTATCCATTAAATAATCTCTAATTTCTAATTTTAACTGATGCGAAGTCCTGTCTTCTATAAGTTGATCGAAATCAGCTTTAAAACGTTCCATAAATTTTTCTTCGGTATCAATTTTAGGGTCGCGGTAAACTTTTTTGTAAAATTCTGGCCCTAAATCAGCCAGTTCAACCCTTTTTATACCTAAAACGGTCATTTTATAATTTAAGCCAATAGCTTCTGCTTCTTCTCCAACTTTATCTAACAAAAACTTTTTCAGTTCTGCTACGGTTCTATCAAACGCATTTTTTAAATTAATATCTAAACTTTCATTTAGCTTCAATTTCATTACTTTTTTTTGAAGCACTTTTGTTTTTAAAAGATCAACAGCAATAACGGTGTCATTATGTGCACCATCTTCTTTAATTAGCCCATCTTCTTTTAATTCTTCTAAACGTACATTTACTATATCTTTTTCTTTAATTGGCGGGTCTACTTCACTTTCAACACCAAATCTTTTTCTAAGTCGCTCTAACTCTTCGCTAATAAAATCATCATTTATTTCAATATCATATTTTGTAAAAGTATTGTTTTTATAGTCTATCTCAAAAGAAGGTTCTAAGCCAATTTCGTAATTAAATTCAAAATCTACCGGTTTTTTTATTGAAAAATCTAAGGCTTTTCCTGCAATAGGTAATGGGCTTCCAATAATTCTAACTTCATTTTCTTTTAAATAGTTTTGAATGCTTTCCGAAAGCAATTTTTCCACCTCTTCAACCATTACCTGATTGCCATACATTTGTTTTATAAGGCCAATAGGCACCATGCCAGGTCTAAAACCTTTCATTTGTGCTTTTTTACGAATTTTTTTTAATGATTCGTTTACATTAGGTAAGTAATCATTTACTGCAAGTTCGCACTTTAGCAGGGCATTTAGTTCATCAATATTGTTTCGTGTTATATTCAAAATACTGTTGTTTAAATAAAAAAAGGTAGCAAAATGCTACCCTTAAAATTATTAAGTGCGGGTAGAGGGACTCGAACCCCCACGCCGTGAAGCACTAGATCCTAAGTCTAGCATGTCTACCAATTTCATCATACCCGCTTTTTGTGGCGTGCAAAATTAAGCTTTTTATTTTAAACAACAAGCCCTTTAAAACATGAAAAATTTAATGCCATATAATTATGCAAAATAAAACTATGTTTTTCCCATTTTTGTAATGCTAAATATTGTAATAATATGTTCTATCCTTAAAATATTGCCTAAAATCTCTTAAAGTTTTCAAAAAATTAAATATCTTTCGACATTCCAAAGCCAAAAAACATCTGTTGCTGAAAAAATTATCTTCAACTTGTTGATAATACCTTGTTTTTAAATATAACCTAAATATATATAAAATATAACTAGTATGAAAAAATTAATGAATTGCTTAAATTTTGGTTTACTAACTGCCTTTCTGGTATTTAGTGTCAATGTTTTTGCTCAACCCGCTAATGACGAATGCGCAAATGCAATGGACATTAGCTCACTATTCGATGGAGCTTGTAATATCTCAAATTTATCTATGGTTATAGATAATACTGGAGCTACTGGAAACGCTACTGATCCGCCAGAACCAGGTGATGACGCAGCTTGCCCTGGATTGGGAACACCTAACTTGTTTGGAGATGCCTCTACTTTAATGGAAACAAGTATTTGGTTTACTTTTACCGTGCCTGATTTGAATGGTGATGGTTCGCCCGTTACTTATTCTTTATGGACTTCTGATGGTTCGTATGGAGATTGTGGCTTAAATCCAAATAATATTTTAGGTGGAGACGCAGATACTCAAGTAGCTATTTATGAAACCAATACTTGTCCAGATAATAATTTAGGCGTATGTGACTATTTTGCAGCAAATGAAGATTTATTTACTTCTCCACCTTGGATTTCTGGTTGGTTAGATTTAATGTTTACACCTGGCCAAACATACTATATGTTAATTGACACTTGGGATGGTGTTGTAGGAGAATTTTGTCTATCTGTTACCCCATGTGGAACTGTTTGTGGTGATGACGAATGTGCTCCGGTTGAAACTTTTTGTGATTGTAGTGGTGATTGCGCTTGCGACTTTGCTAATTTCACTTTAATTAATTATAATCCTGATACAGATGGTTACAACATATCTGATTATCCTCCTCCAGCAGATGATATTGTAGCAATATGTCCCGATTTTTTTGGCATATCAGGTTCTGATAATATTTATTTAAATGTTGGTGCATCTAATTTTACAGATTGTGGGGGAGCTACTAGTGATATTACTGTTATTTACGACAATGGAACTTTAATTGATACTCCAGGAGGTACTGCTTTTCCTAGCGGAGCTGCAATTCCTGTACTTACGGTGTTTTTCTTTGAATTAACTCCAGCAGACGTTGCTGTAGGCAGTATAACTTTTAATGCTTGTGTAGATGATGGCTTAGGTGGTCAATGTTGTCAAGATTTGGTTTTTGATTTTTCACTTATCCCAGGAATAGCCGACCCATATTGTCCTTGTGTAGCAGGTTCAGTAACCGATCCTGCAATCATAACTCAAAATGCGTGTCCTGGTCAAACTATAGAAGTTTGTACAGATGGTAACGAAGATTTATCATTGCCGTGTGCCGATGGTTTTACTTATCAATATGCTTGGAGAGTAGAAGGACTCGTATATGGAAGTTCTACAATATTATCTAATTTTGTGGTAGCTGGTGCTTGCGCAACCTTAAATGTAGATGACTTTTTAATAGATGAATTTGGATATGCGCCACCTAGTTTTACCCCTGGTGAACCTTTAGCTCCAGGCTCTTATACTATACAAGGTGCAGCTTTATGTGTTGATGCTGCGGGTAATGTGGATTCTGGTTGTTTTGCGTCAGGTCAGATTGCAATAACAATTCTTGATGCAGCAGATCCTTTATGTCAAGGCGCACCAGGCTGTACTGATCCGGCTTTTTGCGAATTTGATCCGGCTGCTACTATAGATGATGGATCTTGTGTAACTTCAAATATGGATCCAGGTACTTGTGATGACGGAGATTGCACCAATGGTGTTGAATCTTGGGATATGGCTACTTGTACTTGTATGGCAGGTACACCTCCTACTACTTTAGGATGTACTGATGCAACTTTCTGCGAATTTGATCCTGCTGCAACTTGTGATGATGGTTCTTGTGTAACCTCAAATATGGATCCAGGTACTTGCGATGATGGAGACTGTACCAATGGTGTGGAAACTTGGGACATGACAACTTGTACTTGTATGCCAGGTACACCTCCCACAACTTTAGGATGTACTGATGCAACTTTCTGCGAATTTGATCCTGCTGCAACTTGTGATGATGGTTCTTGTGTAACCTCAAATATGGATCCAGGTACCTGCGATGATGGAGACTGTACCAATGGTTTGGAAAACTGGGATATGGCAACTTGTACTTGCGTAAGTACCCCACCAAGTGGTATTACTGGTTGTACCGATCCCGCTTTTTGTGAATATGACCCAACTGCCGATTGTGATGATGGTTCTTGTGCGACTTCAAATATGGATCCAGGTACTTGCGATGACGGAGACTGTACAAATGGTTTAGAAACCTGGGATATGGCTACTTGTACTTGTATAAGTAACCCACCAAGTGGTATTACTGGTTGTACAGATCCTGCTTTTTGCGAGTACGATCCAACCGCCGATTGTGATGATGGCTCTTGTTCTAATCCGTTACCAACTGCTGCTACAATAGCTGGTGGTCCTTTCTCATTTTGTGCTGGTGATGGTACACCTGATTTTGTTTCTGGTATTACCTTAAACGGTGGTTCTGGCACAAATGGAGCTTGGGTAGTTACCGATGCTCAATTAAATATTTTAGGCTTACCTGGTATGCCAGGAGATGTTGATTTTGATACAGCTGGTTTTGGAACTTGCTTAATATGGTATTTAAATTTTGAAGATATTGCTGGCGCTGAAGTGGGTATGAATGTTGGAGACTTAACTGGTTGTTTTGCATTGTCTAATTCAATTGAAGTTGAAAGAATGGATTGTACTGCTGTTATGGGATCATACGATATAGATGGAGAAGCGACAGACCCTTGTTTTTGTGGAAACGACTTAAACGTTTTAGTTGATCCTGCCGGAGACCCAGCAGACCCAACACAGCCTGTAGCATATTTTTATGAGTCTGCAGAATTAACTACCTCTCCTGCTACTTCAGGTTTAACAATTACTTCAACTGAAATTGGTATATTAGATGCTTCTGGTAATCCAGTTGCTGTTGTTTGGACTGATGAAGGAGACGGTACTTATTCTACTGCGTTTTATCATGCAGATGCTGTAGGTTTTCAACTTTTAAATATAACAGGTACATCTGCAGATGGTTCAATTGTAGTAGATTTTTTGCCAGATTTAGCCGCAGTTTGCCAAGGCTGTAATGGTTTATGTCAGGGAACTGGCGAAATAGGCGGTAACATATTAACAAATGCTGATTGTAGTGTTGCAGGTACTGCCGTAACCGTAACAGATGCTGCTGGTATGCCAGTTGGTGTAGCAATTACAGATGCTAATGGAAACTGGAGTTTAACTGGTGGTCCATTTGATTGCGGTGAATATATTGCTTTAATAGACGTATCATCTGTGCCAGCTTGTTATATTGATGCTGGTGGCGATGTTGGCCCAACAGGTTTTACTGTTGGAGATGGCGGAGTTTATGGTGTTGATTTTAATTCTTTTGATGAAGTGCCAACATTATCTCAATGGGGCTTAATGAGTTTGGCATTATTATTAATGATATTTGGTGGAATAAAATTAGCTACAGTAAACAACGTTCAATTAAATAGAAAGAATGCTTAATTTTTAATATTAGGTAGATATAATAAAAGCGGGCATTGACTTTAAGTTAGTGCCCGCTTTTTAATTGAAAAAGCAAGATGTATTGTTTATTAAATTTGTTTCATTTTAAGGTATTAATTTTTTATTAGTGAGTTATTTAGCTTTGTTTATAAAACATAAAACAACTTGACTAATTCAGTCAATGATTTTTACTTTTTTTCGCCTATTTGAATATGTAATCTGTTAGTTGTGAATAAAATAAATTTCTAAGGTAGCCTTGTATTAGAACAGTATTTTTATGTTTAGAGATACTTTGCTATACTTCAGCTATGTTTATCAGAGAAGTCAAATAACAAAGCGCATGGAAAGGTGAAACAAGAGACCATTTTAAATCTTGGCTTCAATGCTTTAGATGCGGCAAGATTTAAAATCTCCCCAAATTTTTATATATTAATGTATTTAATAAGTCACAATAGAAATTTGGCATCTTAAAAACAGTTAAATTATCTTTATAGTTTTTTACTAACGGAAAATCAATCGACTACTTTTATTTTAGAAAATTCTGTATTCGCCAGTAATATAAGAGTAATGACTGTTAGTAACTATTCAGCCAGTTTAGGAAGAAAAGGCTTGTTATCAAAAGCATTTTGAATGTTGGTTAATATATTCTGATTGCTTTTCTTTAGTGTTTCAATTTCACCTGCTGCTGGCAATTGGTTTTTACAACATTTGCATTCGGTTATATCGTGTTTAATTATTTTATCAGCATTAGGCACTTTGTTCAACTTATAGCCTTTATACCCTTTTTGACCACCTACTTTTTTATTAGATACTTTAGGGGTAGTTTGTGTTTTTCTGTTAGCATCTTGTGAGGGAGGCACACTACTATTCTTTGGGTTTTCGTATTGAGAAACTTCTCTTTTAGTACATTAACCTCCAATGTTAAATCACTTATAACTTTTGAAGTTTCTTCCTTGAAAACCTCTAATTCTCTTAATAATGATGATAGATTTGTTTATCTGTCAATACCTTTTAATCTTCAATTCAAAAGTCGTTATTTCAAAAGGCTAACAGTAAAATAAAAGCAAGTAGTTATTAATTGTTTAATAACAATTGTGGATAAAAAGGCTGATTTTTAAGAAACTATCTTAAATACTGCTTAATAGTTACGCTTACTTTAACTTTTTTTACGCATATTTTCGGAATTTGTTTTATTATGAATAATTCATTTATTAGTTAAATCCACCGAAAAAATTGAACGTAAAGATTTGTTTAAATTTATGATACGTGGTTTAACAGGTTGTACTATTAATTAAAGTTTTTTTTTGTTAGGTTTGGCAAAAACCAGCCCAATTAATGCAGCCATTATTGTTATTTGTACACCAGTTGTAGTGCTCTTGTTTTCTTATTTATTGTTGAAAGAAAAGATCACCTTAAAAAAAGCTGCTGGTATGTTTTTGGGCTTAGCAGGTTCTTTATTGCTAATTTTAGGTGGTGCTACAACCGAAAGTACTTCTGGTAGCTTGGGTAGGTAAGATACTTTAGATTGGATTAAAATTGTTAGTAGCGCCCTCATTTTTATCACCATATTTTTGGTAAGTGGTTTTTCGTTTACAAAACCATAAACTACAACAATTGAGTAGGCAAAAACTAAAATTTATACTACCACATCCCTTTTATCGTTTACAATTTAAATTAGAGCATTTGAAAATAATTCAACTTTTAAGCATTATTTGCTTTTTTATGTATTGCTGCGTTACTCAAGCGCAAAATATTGCAGTTGGTGATTGGCAAAGTCATTTACCTTTTCAAAATGTAAAGGCTTTAACTAGCAATGGCGAACAAATAATTGCTGGTACATTTGGTGGTGTTTTATATTTTAACCCTGCCGATAATAGTGTTGAACGCCTTAGCACAGTTAATGGGCTTTCAGGGGTAGATGTAGTTCAGGTTGATTACAATATCACTAAAAATTTATTAATTATTGGTTATAATAATTTTAATATAGATATTTATGATGGCAATACGATTAGCACATTTTCCGACATAAAAAACTCTAGCATACAGGGGCAAAAAAGGTTAAATAAAATTTATAGCACCGATAGTTTAACCTATTTATGCGGCACTTTTGGCGTTTTAGCAGTTGATATTGACAGCAAAGTAGTATTAGAAAATTATACCTTAACAGATGGCAGCAGTATTGTGGAAGCTTACGACATAATTTTAACAGCGCAACATATTTTTGTAGCAACTGACAAAGGCGTTTATCAAGCAGATAAAAACAACCCCAACTTATTTAATGCAGATGAATGGCTTCTACACGATATGGAACAAAACATTTTACCTGGCGCGGTAACAAAGTTAGATACACTAAACAATCAGATATATGCCATAAAAGGTAATGAAATTTTATCATTTGATGATGAAGCCTGGAGCGTTCAATATATCATTAATGAAACTGATATTATAAACGATATTAATATACAAAATGATATTATTTACCTTTCTACCCAAAGTGAAAGTAGTGCAAAAGTAATTAGCCTTAAAAATAAGGAATTGATTGATGAGTTTACTTATTATACCATCCGACGCCCAAATGATATTATTTTCATAAACCAATCAATTTTTGTTGGCGATTTTTGGAACGGTATTAACAAAATTGAAAATAGCACATTTGAAAATTTTCAACCCAACGGCCCTCGTAAACAAGACAATTATGCCCTAACTGTTGATGAAAACAATATACTTTGGGTAGCAGGTGGTGCTGCCCCTGGCAACTACGATAGTAATATTTCTTATTCTGATGCTGGTGTTTATACTTATGATAATATTAGCTGGTTCAATCAAAATAAATACACTTTAGGGCAAGAGCAGTTTGTTGATATTATTTCGGTTGAAGTAAATCCACAAAATGGTAAAGCGTTCTTAGGTACTTACATTTATGGCGTTTTTGAATTAAATACCAACGATGGATCTATTAAACAATTAACAGAACAAAATAGCGGTTTGCAGAGAAGTTTGGGTAATGAAATAGGAGTAGTAGATATGGCCTTTGATACACAAAACAACTTGTGGATGAGCAACATTAAAACCGAAAAGCCAATAAAAGTGCTAATGGCTGAGGGCGAGTGGCACAGCTTTAAACCAGATTTTAATCCACCAACCTTAACTGTTACTAAAATAATGACATCTAAATTTTACAACCACGTTTGGGTAGTATATGATCGCCAGGGTATATTGGTATATAATTATGGTAACGATATTGCCAGTACTGCCGATGATGAATACGTATTTTTAAATGACAGAGCTGGAAGTGGCAACTTACCCGATGCGCGCGTTTACGCAATTGAAGAAGACAAAGATGGCATAGTTTGGGTAGGCACCGCCCAAGGCATAGGTATTTACTATTGCCCTTTTGAATTGTTTACAGAAAATAGTTGCGATGCAACTGCACCTATTGTTAATAATGATGGCGATGGTGGTAAACTATTAGAGTCTGACATTGTAAACTGCATCACTATAGATAATGCCAACCGAAAGTGGGTAGGTACTAACAACGGAATGTGGTTATTAAGTGATGATGGTAACGAGTTTTTACTAAACTTTACCACCCAAAACAGCCCATTGCCTTCTAACAGAATAATTGGTATTGCCCCTAATGAAAGTACTGGCGATGTTTTTATTGGTACTGGCAATGGTATAATGAGTTATAGAAGTGATGCTACTAAGGGACAAAACAGCTATAACAATGTAGTAGTTTTTCCAAACCCTGTTGAGCCAGATTATGATGGCCCGGTAAACATAAAAAACTTGGTAGATGGTTCTAATGTAAAAATTACAGATGTATCGGGCAATTTGGTATACGACACTAAATCGTTGGGCGGGCAGGTAGTTTGGAATCAAAAAGATTATACTGGCAGAGCGGTAAGTTCTGGCGTTTACTTAATATTTGCAACCAATAACGATGGTAGTCAATCTTATGAAGGAAAATTAATGTTAATACGTTAAAAAGGTGTTGATATTTAGATAAAAAACATTGATGTTTGCAAGTCGATTGTAATAATGAAAATACTTTTTTATAATATTTAAAGAATTAGAACAGATTGTTGAGTTGGAGAAATTCTGCCGCTTTAATTATAGTTATACTTTTGCAATGGCTTAGTTTTTCTTGTAATAAGAAAAATATAAGTACTTCATTTATTGGGCCACCTACGCCTGCACATCTTAAAAAAAGAACCGTAAAACCGGCAAAAAAAATTGATTGGAGTAAAGCAAAAAAAATTGAAAGATATTTTAAAAGAAAACACAGTTACCGCACTTTTAACGGAGCGGTGTTATTTGCCGAAAAAGGAGAAATAATTTACAAAAATGGTTTTGGCTTTGCTGATTTACGCCATAAAAAAGATAGTATAAGCACTAAAACACCTTTTCAAATTGCCTCGGTTTCTAAACCTTTAACTGCAATTGGAGTATTACTTTTGTATGAACAAGGTTTGCTAAATTTAACAGATTCCGTACAGCGTTTTATACCAGAGTTTCCATATAAAAAAGTAACTATAGAAAATTTATTAACTCAAAAATCGGGCCTGCCAGAATATTTGTATTTTAGTGATGAATTTTGGCCCGATAGCAAAACCACCATGTATAATGATGATGTGTTGTGTATGATGCAAACCTATGAACCCCAAAAATATTGGCCGCCAAATTATCGCTACAATTATGTAAATAGCAACTTTGCGGTATTGGCTTCTGTTATTGAAAAGGTTGCTAAACAGTCGTATGCTTCTTTTATGAAAGAGTTTATTTTTGAACCTTTAGATATGCAAAACGCTTATGTACATATAAAAGATGAAACTCCATTACCCGAAATAATTACCTGGGGGCACGATAACAGAAGACGCAGAATTGCAGACTCTCATTTTAATGGTGTAGCAGGCGACAAAGGTATTTATGCTAGTGTTGAAGATTTATATAAATTTGACCAAGCTTTGTACAATGAAACTTTGTTGTGTTATAGTACTTTAGAAAGAGCCTTTACACCAAAGCATAGGCGTTTACATAAAACCGATAATTATGGTTTGGGTTGGCGCATAAATCAGCAAAGTGCCGATAAAAAAATAATTTATCACAGCGGCTGGTGGAAGGGTTTTAGATCGTATTTTATTAGAATGCCTTATGCTGAAAAAACAGTAGTTGTACTAACCAATTGTACTGGTGGAGGCTCTTTAAGTAATAGATATTTAAGAAGCTTGTTGGGCGAGTAATCTTTTACTTAACTACTTTCGGTTAAGTTCTTTCACTTCAATTAAGTCAGCTGCCTTTTTTAGTAACTTATCTTTTGGTAAGATCCATTTTACCTCAACTGGAATAGGAAAATGTTTTTCAAACTCCAATTCTCCTAAGTCTGATTTTTCTGGAATGTTTAAAAAGCGAAGTGTATCCTGATTGATTTCAATAAAATATCCGCCACATAAAGGGTGTGCGCATTTTCTATAATCAATGCCAATAATTAAAGCATCATTGTTTATTTTTTTCTTTGTGCAATTTGTAAATGAAAATAATACAAACAGAAATACGGTTAGTTTTATTAAAGCTTTCATAGTTATTTTATAACTATTCGGAAGTTAGACCATTTTATTGTCAGACGTTAGACATCAGACATAATTTGGACGAAAAAGAGCGTTTTTGACTTCACTCAGCCGAATTTATCTGACGTCTGACAGCTAAGCGGTCTGACTTCTGACCTCTACTAAATAGTTACAATGAATCTAACCTGTTTCATCTAATTCCGCTTATCAACTCCCCACATTAACTTACTTCTTAGCGAATCTAAAAAACTATTTTCTTTTAAACGGATCAATTGCATTTTAAAATTTGCTTTTTTAATTTTTGGTAAATCGGTATTGCTAATAGTGGTATGTTGACTGTCTAAAGTAGCAATAAACTCATCTTGTCGGCCTTCTGCATCAAAAGAAATTTCAACACTATCTGCAACAATTATGGGCCTAACATTTAAGTTATGCGGTGCAATAGGCGTAATTACCAAAGTATTACTGGCTGGTTGAATTACTGGGCCACCACAACTTAGCGAGTAACCAGTAGAGCCTGTTGGCGTGGCTACAATTACGCCATCTGCCCAATAAGAGTTTAAAAATTCTCCATCAATATAGGCGTGAACGGTTATCATTGAGGAAGATTCTTTTTTGTAAATCGCAAACTCATTCAGGCCAATGTTCGAGTCTTCAAAAACCAAGTTGGGCATATTTACTTCTAACAACGCCCGTTCATCTAACACATAATTTTTAGCCATTAAAGCATCTAAAGCTTTGGTAATATTGGCTTTGCTTACGGTAGCTAAAAAGCCTAAACGCCCCATATTTATGCCAAGCACTTTTACGCCGCTGTTTCTTACAATTCTAATGCTATCTAAAAAAGTGCCATCGCCTCCAAGCGTTAATAAATAATCTATTTTGTTGGCTATAGTACTGCTATAAGCAAACAAATCTGGCGCTTGGCTAAACTTAATTTTATCTTTTATTACTTCATAATAATTTTCGTGTATGGTAAAATATATACCACGGCTATGCAAGGTATTAATTAAGTTTTGAACAAATGCAGTATGTTGTTCGGTTAAAACTCTGCCGTAAAGCCCAATTTTCATTTTTTAAAGTTATGCAATTATCTTATACTTATTAAAATTTGTTTTAAAAGTCATTTAAAGTTGAGTTGATGTAAATTTAATATGATACACTTGCTTTATTTTTTTATGAATGGCAAAACGATCATCAATACGATAGCCAACCACCCAAATAATACGTTTTTTATCATCTTCTAAAATCCAAACTTTTTCTTTTTGAGGTATTGATAATTTAAGGTTACTAAAAAAATCGCTCAGTTTCTTCTTTTTTCTTTTCATACCAAAAGGATAAAAGAAATCACCTTTTTGCCAAGTTCTTAGCCGTATTGGAAATGCTATTTTGTTGTAATGCAGCTTGGCTTCGCTTTCTATTTTGGGCAAATAGTTTTTATAAGCTTCATCTTCTAAGGGTTCGTTAAAGCGGTCTAATTTAATAGTGAAATTACCATTATAAACTGGCAATTCGGTTTGTTTTATATCAATTAAATGAAGGCTTTTATTTTTGTTGGTTTTTGGGCTAAGTATTAAAAATTTCCGATCTTTAATTAATTGATGAGTTTCTGTTAAAAACTGCTTGCCCGATTGTGCCTCAAAACTTTCTATAATTTGTTTTACCTGTGTGGCGTTAAAGCCAAAAGCATTTAAATATTCGTACAAAATAGTTGGGTAGCCTTTTGTTTTTAATATTTTTAAAATAGGTAAGTAGGTTTCTGCTCCTTTGTGTATTAACCAGTTTTTGTAATGATGTTGTAAGCCTTGCGCGTAAATATGTTCGGTATCGCGCAAATAGCTGGTGTTTTTACTTAAATTTTCTAACAACTTTGGGTTCATTTCTTTTAGTGTAGGTATTACTTCTAACCTAATTTTATTGCGTTCGTATTTGTTAGATGCGTTAGAAACGTCTTCTCGCCACTTCAACTGTTTGCTTTCGGCATAAGTTAAAATTTCGTTTTTTGTAAATGGTAATAATGGCCTTACAAGCTTTTCATTTTTGGGCGCAATGCCACTTAAACCTCTTAAAGCAGTTCCTTTTACCAAGTTGAGTAATATGGTTTCTAAGTTATCGTCTTGATGATGAGCCGTGGCAATTAATTCGTATTGCTCTGCTGTTCTAATTTTTTCAAACCACTCGTAACGTAAATCACGAGCTGCCATTTGTGTAGAAATTCTGTTGGTTTTGGCGTAAGTTTCGGTATCAAAACTGGTACTAAAAAACGGGATTGCTAATTTCTCAGCCATTGCTTTTACAAAAAATTCATCTTCATCTGATGCCTCAGCTCTTAACTTAAAATTACAATGTGCTACTGCAATTGGATATTTTAATTGATGCAATATTTCTAGTAATACTACAGAATCTACCCCGCCGCTAACGGCTAGTAATAGTTTACTTTTGCTGTTAAAGAGTTGTTCTTTTTGTATGAAATGTAAAAGTTTGTTTTCCACTTATTAAACTGAATGGCTAAGATAGTTTGATTTGTAGGTTATTTAAAGTTAACCTGAATAATTCACAAAGAAATGGAATAAAAAAATGCGTCCATTGATAATCAAACTAATAGGAAATATATAATGGAGTGTGTACCATTTTTCTGTGGTTTGTACAAGTGAATAGGTTCACTTGGATTTTCTGTGGTATACACAAGTGAACAGGTTCACTTGAACTTAAGGTAGCCAAGTTTATTTAAAGCAACGGCTATTGAATATAAGATTTATTTTTTCATCACCACGAGACAGCAAAGCCTCCATACTAACCCTGACAGTAGCGGAAATCCTTTTTGTGTAGTAAAACGGAACAAAAAGATTGGAGCGGATGGCAGGAGTACGGTTACTACGAGATACTAAATTTAGTTTCTAAAAAAAATAATTATAAACTTGGTTTCAATAGAACGCTTTTGTGACTAAATTTGCCAACTTATCTAATTCATTTTTTGGCTTAAATGACAAAGCAAAGTATAGACGGTTTGACGGACGACGATTTGAATTTTATTAACGTGCATGGCACACGTGTACACAACCTCAAAAATATTAGTGTGGCCATACCACGCAACCAGTTGGTTGTAATTACGGGCATTAGTGGCAGCGGCAAATCGTCGTTAGCTTTCGATACTATTTATGCAGAAGGTTCGCGCCGCTATATGGAAAGTTTTTCGGCTTATGCGCGGCAGTTTATGGGTTCTATGGAGCGGCCCGATGTAGATAAAATTTCGGGCTTGAGTCCGGTAATTTCTATTGAGCAAAAAACGACTAACAAAAACCCGCGTTCTACTGTAGGCACGGTTACCGAAATTTATGATTTTTTGCGCTTGTTGTTTGCCCGGGTTGGCGAAGCTTTTTCGTACGAAACGGGTGAAAAAATGGTTCAATATACCAGTCAGCAAATTGTAATGCAGTTGGTGCAAGATTATGCTGGTAAAAAAATAGTGATTTTAGCACCTTTGGTAAGAGGAAGAAAAGGCCATTACCGAGAGTTGTTTGAGCAGTTGCGCAAGCAAGGTTTTTTAAAGGTTAGAATTGATGGTAAGGTAGAAGCCATTGAACCCAAAATGCAAATAGATAGATACAAAGTGCATAATATTGAAGCGGTGATTGACCGCTTGGAAGTGAGTAAAGATGATATTCCGCGCATTAGCCAATCGATAGAAAAAGCTTTGGATATGGGCAAGGGTTTAATGATGGTAATGGATTTTGAAAGCGAAGCGACCAAAGCCTTTAGTAAAATGTTAATGGATCCGGTAAGTGGTATTAGTTACGAAGTTCCATCACCAAATTCGTTTTCGTTTAACTCGCCTTATGGGGCTTGCCAGCGTTGCAAAGGTTTGGGTTTTATAAAAGATATTGACTTAGAACTCATCATTCCAAACAATGAACTTTCTATTAATCAAAAAGCAATATTACCATTAGGTGAAGTAAGAGATAATTATATTTTTAAACACTTACGCAGTTTTTCGAGAAAGTACAAATTTACTTTTGGTACGCCAATAAAAGACATTCCAGAAAAAGCATTAAACATTATTTTATACGGTGATGAAAAGCATATCGAAATTGATTTTGACTATGGCAACAGCAGCGACGATAAGCCTTATTACAGCGATTATGTAGGGGTAATACCTATGTTAATTCGTAGTTTTAACAGCAGCAGTTCGGATGCTATAAGGCGTTGGGCAGAAGAATATATGGTGCAAACTAAATGCCCCGATTGTGAAGGTAAACGCTTAAAAAAAGAATCGTTACATTTTTTAATTGATCATAAAAATATTGCCGACATTTCGGAAAGCGATATTAGCGAGGCGTACCATTGGATTGATAGTTTAGAAAAAAAATTGAATAAAAAACAATTGGCTATTGGTAAAGATGTGATTAAAGAGTTGCGCTTACGCATCGGCTTTTTACTAAATGTTGGTTTGGAATACTTAACCTTTAACCGTCCATCACGCAGTTTGTCGGGTGGCGAATCGCAGCGTATTAGGTTGGCTACCCAAATTGGTTCGGCGCTATCGGGCATTACTTATATTTTAGATGAACCCAGCATTGGCTTACATCAGCGCGACAACCAACGTTTAATTGTGGCTTTAAAAGCATTGACGGAAGCTGATAATTCGGTGTTGGTGGTGGAGCACGATAAAGACATTATGTTAGAGGCTGACTACATTATTGATATTGGCCCGGGTGCCGGCGAACATGGCGGCGAAATTGTAGCAGAAGGCACACCAAAGCAGTTTTTAAAACTTAATTCGTACACGGCAAATTATTTAAATGGTAAAACGGTTGTGCCCTTACCTAAGGAAAGAAGAAAAGGAACGGGCGAGTTTTTAACCTTAAAAGGTGCTACTGGTAACAACTTGCAAAATGTTAATTTAAAGTTGCCCCTGGGCATGTTAATATGTGTAACTGGTGTAAGTGGTAGTGGCAAAAGCAGCTTAATTAACGAAACGTTATATCCTATTTTAAATCATCATTTTTTTAGGGCTAAAAAGAAACCTTTACCTTACAAAAGTATTGAAGGCATAGAGCAGTTAGATAAGGTTATTGAAATTGATCAATCGCCAATTGGCAGAACGCCACGCTCTAACCCTGTAACTTACATTGGTGTTTTTACTGATATAAGAGGTTTGTTTGCCGATTTGCCCGAAGCTAAAATTAGAGGTTATAAGCCTGGTCGTTTTTCGTTTAATGTAAAAGGCGGCCGCTGCGAAACCTGCGAAGGTGGTGGTATGAAGTTAATTGAAATGAACTTTTTGCCCGATGTATATGTGCCTTGTGAGCAATGTTTTGGTAAGCGTTACAATCGTGAAACTTTAGAAATTAGATACAAAGGAAAATCGATAAGCGATGTATTGGAAATGACGGTAGAAGAAGCAACTGGTTTTTTTGAACCCATCCCAAAAATTTACAGAAAAATAAAAACCTTAACCGATGTTGGTTTGGGTTATCTAAAACTGGGGCAATCTGCACCAACACTTTCGGGCGGTGAAGCGCAACGGGTTAAGCTAAGCAGCGAGTTAAGTAAGCGTGATACCGGACAAACCATTTATATTTTAGATGAACCTACTACTGGTTTACATTTTAAAGATATTTTAATGCTGTTAGAAGTGTTAAACAAATTGGTAGACAAGGGCAACACCATTGTAGTAATTGAACACAATATGGATGTAATTAAAGCAACCGATTACATTATTGATATTGGGCCAGATGGCGGCAGTAAAGGCGGCCAAATATTAGTGAGCGGCACACCAGAAAAAGTAGCTAAACATAAAACCTCTTTTACCGCTAAGTTTTTAAAAATGGAGTTGGGGGTTTAGGGGCTTGTTTTAATATCGCTAATTGTTTGGACTATGGTTTTTAAGATTAATTTGATTTGCTTGATTTTCTTGGAAGATACTTGTGCTAAAAAACGTTTGAAAGGATTTCCTTTTCGTGTATCAAGTTGAGATTTTTGAATGTAAACAAGCAATTCATTTGACTCATTCCAATTTCTCTCTTTCAAAAAGCAATTCTAAATCAGCTAATAGATCATGTAGATGCTGTTCTTTCGTATCCCATAATATTTCTGGGTTAATTTGGTAGTAGTCGTGAACTAAAATATGTCTTAAGCCTTGAATTTTTGACCATTCAATATGATTGTATTTTTCTTTTAAATGAGAAGTGATATGATAGGCCGCTTCTCCAATTATTTCAAAATTTTTGACAACAGCATCTTGAACCAAATCATTTTTGAGGAAATCATTTATGTTTAATTCTTCGGTATATCTAAAAATCTTGTTAATACTTTCCACCATGTGGCCTATTCTTTCAATGTCTGATGGTTTAGTTGCCATAAACAAGTACTCTTTCTTTTCTTATTTTTTGGCTGAAAGATTTTAATTCTCTGCCTTCTTCTACAATGTCAACCAATCTACCTGTTAATTGGCTAAGGTCTTGCTTCATTTCAACCAAATCGAACAAGGTAACCTTGCTGTTCTTTTTAAATACCACCATTAAATCAATATCGCTTTCATTGGTGAAGTCTGCCTTTCTTGCAAACGAACCAAATACCCAAGCCTTTTCAACTTTAGTATTTAAAAAATAGGCATTTAAAGATACGAGTATTTTTGATCTACTTTCTTCTTGCTGTACTGATCTTTCTGTAGCTTCAGCAAGTGCAACATCATTCTTTTCTACCGAAGTTTTGATGCTCTGTTTTAATGTTGATTGAAGATCTTTCATGCTGAATCTTTTTTCAAAGATAATGAAATTTGCAATAGATGTTAAGATGCCTTGTCTTTATCTCCAACTCGTGGCACGAGTAATTCGGCTTTTGTTTGGATTGTTTAAAATACTTTATTACGATTTGTTATTCATTAGTTGAACTTTGGTACTTAATTTTAGCTAAACATTATTAAGTTTTCTTTATTATCTTACCCAATAAACTTAACATCAACAATGATAACTCTAAAAGAAATAACAAAAAATAATCACATTTCATTTTTAAATATGAAGGTAAAACCCCACCAAAAAGAGATGGTGGCTGCTAATAGTTATTCCATTGCGCAGGCGCATTTTGAAAGTGCTGCCTGGGTTAGAGGCATATTCAATAAAGACGAACCTGTGGGTTTTTTAATGCTTTCTATTAAAGAAGCAAAGGCAGAATATTGGATTTGGAGATTTATGGTTGCTGCCGAACATCAAGGTAAAGGTTATGGTAAAGCTGCCGTTCAATTGGCAATTGATTATGTAAAAACTTTACCAAATGCTACTCAGCTATTTCTTTCTTATGTGCCTGATGTTGAAGGCAATGCCGGAGCTTTTTACAAAAAACTTGGTTTTACCGAAATAGGTGAAATTAATAAAAGTGGAGAAATAGAAATGGTAATTTCGGTAGCTTAATTTTTATCTATCTCAATAATATTTTTTTTTCAATATTTTTTCACTAAAAATAATTTGATTGTTTTTTTGTAAGATAAGATAATGTAATCCGGCATTTAAACCAGTTGTGTTTATTGTAATGGTTTTTAAATTCTCGTTTATTGTTTGATGCATTAACAATTGACCATCTATCGAAAAAATTTCACAGCTATCAAACATTGCATTTTTATTGCTTATTAATAATTTTTTATTTACCGGGTTAGGATAAACCGTAACAATCGGTTGATCAAATGTGTTGGTACTAACCATTTCATTCATTAAATTGGCTGCATCAAAAACATACAAACCAGTTTGTCGATCACTAACAACCACTTTTCCATCTTTAAATGGATAAACGCCCCAGGCGCCTCTGTAATCTCCTTTTTGCTCGTTAAGGTAAGTGTCGTAAAAACCAACTTTTGTTACATTTTGTGGGTCGCTTATATCAAACACTTGCAAACCATCATTATAATAGCTCACAAAAACGAAGTTACTTAATATAATAGGGTTGTGCACCATAGAACTATCAGAAACGCCGCTACTAAATTGCGTAATTACTTTAATATCATCTGGCTGACTTACATCTAATAATTTTATGGTAGAGCTGTAGGTTTCATCGCTTAATACATAATATTGGCCGTTGCTGCTTAACCAACCTGCATGAGTGTAACCAGCACTTGGGTAATTACTTAAGCTACCCAAAGTTTGAGGACTTTCAGTATCTTTAAAATTTACGATATATAATGTTTGATTGTTTGGCGATTCTAAATATGCAGTATCATTGCGCACAAAACAATCGTGTATATATCCATAATTTGTGTACGAATTTAAAAAGCTTGGTTTTGGAGGGTTGCTAATGTCATAAATGGCTAAATCTATGGCTTGATTATCAGCAGTTTTTCCACCACAAACATAAAGTTTTGCGGTTGTCGTATCAATAAAAATGTTGTGAGCATTGGCAAAAAAATCATCTGATTCATAAACTACAGTTACTTCATTAGGCAACCTGCGTAAATCTACTATCTGCAAAACGCCCGAAGGGCCGTCGTTTACAATATATAGAAAGCCATTATAATCATGAAAATCTCGCCAATTAGCATTGTAACCATTTACTGGCGAAGGTATAAATGCAACTTCCTGGCTGTTTACGGCATCTGTAATTTGGTAAATATGCGTACCCAATGTTGAAGAAATTACAGCATAATCTTCATCAAATAAAGTAAGTCCCCAACATTCGCTGTAATAGCTATTGCGGTAATTAATTGGTAATGTGTCAATTTTATCTTGAAATAATAAATCTATATTATCACTATTTTGTGCATTTAGCATAGTGTTTGTTATAAATATAAGTACAATAGCAAAGAATGAAATACGCAGTAACTGTTTAATTTTCATTACATAAAGATAAAGATAATGCGCTATAATTACTTAGTTTTTTTTAAAATTTACATATTAGTTTAAAAAAAATTAAAGTTCATGTCAAATCATATTTCAGAGTTTGGAATAACATTTTTATATTCGTTCTGAAAAACTTGACTCTAATAAATTTTTTTATGTTTATAAACAGCCATTACATATATTTAAATTAAAGCTTAATGCTTTTTCTACATTTTTAGTTTAGTTATAAAATGAAAGACAGAATTGTTATTTGGGGACAAGATGAAAAAGATACTGATGTATTAATAGCCATACGTTTACTCCAAAATTCGGATATTATTAAAATATGGACTTTTCCTAAAAAGGGAATAGACGATACTTTTGTTGATGCATTGTTTAAAGATTGGAAAGATGGTGCGGAAGATAAATTTCCTCAGCCTCATACCTTAATTGAACGAGGTATTACCGAAGAAAATATGCTGCCAGAAGGGCTTAAAACACCCAAAACAGATATTATTAAAATTGCAGAACAGGAATGGCGCGTGCGTGTGCTTTCTTTTAGGTTGTATGAACACATTAAGCAACAAATTGAACAGCTTAAAGTAAGAGTTGGCAATTTAAGTGTTTATAGTAAAGATGTTTGGGAAGAAGCTAAAGATGTTAGCCGAAGCATAAAAGAAAATACCTTAGATAGGAATATTAAACGAGAGCAAACGACCGAACTTAGAAAAGGTATTGATGAAGTTTTTGATCAATTAAAGAAACTTCAAAATGCTGAAAAGTCTAAATTTTTAGAAATTTCTAAGAATAATATGGTGGCTATTAGAACTAAAGTAACTGATGTTTTAGAAAAAATAGGAACCGAACGTAACTCTAGAAAACTTTGGGATAAACTGCTTTCTTATCAACAAGAAGCCAAAGGCCAGGAAATGACACCGAGAGACAGAAATGCCCTAAGGTTAAGTTTTAACGAAGCATTTAGTGCCTTAAAAGCTGACATACAATCTAATGTAGGCAATCGCATTAACTCTAGAATAAATGGTTTAAAAGATGCCATTGGCAAAATGGAGAAATCTATTAAAAGAGATAAAGATGATGTTGCATACCAAAGTGGCAGAATAAATAAAAATAGTACCACGCAATTAGAGTATCAGTTGCGAAATGCTAAACTAAAATTAATTGAAGATAGGATAGTTAGTAAAGGTGAGAAATTACACAATATGTATCTTACTTTAAAAGATTTAGAAAAAAAATCGGATAAACTGCCTAAGCCTAAGAAAGTAGAAATAAAAACTAAAACAAAAGTTGCGGCGGCGGCAAAACCTGCAGTAGAAAAAGAAGATGTTGCAAAAATTGATATAGCCAAAACGGAAGATGCAAATGTTTCAGCTGCAACCAATGATAAAAATTTAGATATGGTAGCTGGAGAAAACACTAAGTCTGTTGCTGAAACACAAGCACCTGATAGCAAAGTTGAGGAAAGTGTTGACACAAAATCTGAAGCTTCTGTTGAAACAAAATCGGAAGTTCCTGCCGATATAAATATCGAAGCTTCTGTTGAAACTAAATTAGATGCACCGGTTGATGCAAATACCGAAGGGGCTGTTGAAACTAAATCAGAAATTCCCGTTGACACAAGTGCCGAAGAGGCTGTTGAAATAAAATCAGATGCACCGGTTGATGCAAATACCGAAGGGGCTGTTGAGACAAAATCTGAAGTTCCCGTTGAAACAAAATCTGAAACTTCTGTTGACACAAATACCGAAGATGCTGTTGAAACAAAATCGGAAACTATTACAAACAAAGCAGATAAAGTTACAGAAACAATATTAGAAGAGAAAATTGAAAAGCCGGTTGAAGATCTTTTAAATAAAGATAAAGAAACTGTTGAGCAAAATGATACAGTAGTTGAGCAAAACACTAACGAAGCGGCAGCAGAAATTACAACAGAAAAAGTTAACGAAGCAGCAAAAACAATTGAGCCAGAACAACCAACCAACGAAGTAGAAAAAGTAGTTACTGATAATATTGAGGTAAAGCAAGAAGAAGCGGTTGAAAAAAAATCAGAAAATGAATAAGCTACTTTATTTAAAATAATATATTATTTATTAAAAAGCTTAGTAAAATTTTAGTTATCGGTTTACCAAAAAGTGGAACTACTTTTTTGACTTACAAGCTATATGCCAATTTAAAAAATTCAAAAATTTTTTTTGAACCAAATGCATTAAATGGTTTAACAAATGCAACATTTCACGAAAAAATAGCGACTACAAACAAAAATGTAATTTGCAAGTGCTTACGCCACTCAAGGCAAAAATCTGAAATTAAAACTATTGAAAAATTTTATAATAAAAAAATATGGCTTGTTAGAGATCCAAGAGATCGTATAATTTCTGCTTTTTTATATAGGTGGTATTACAAACACAAAAGAAGTGCTCAAAAGTTTAACGAAACGTTAGATACTGTATTGGCAAAAGAAAAAGCTCCAACTACAATTCCTTTTTATAAAATAATTGAATGTTCGTTTAATTTAAATGCGTATATTAAAGAAGAACAAAGAATAATAGAAGATCTACTTAACTGGGTAAAATCTATTCAAAATAGCTGGACTATTTTAAAATACGAAGACTTTATAACTGGTAATTTAGCTGATTTAGAAAACTACTTAGCTTTCGATTTGATTAAAAAACCCAAAAATAACTTTTCTCTAAATCGTGTAAAAAGAACAACTACTATTAACAATTGGAAAAACTGGTTTACCCCGGCAGATGTAAATCTTTTTAAGCCTATTTTTCAACCCGTTCTTGATTTTTTGAACTATCCACCCGATTGGGAGTTAAACGAAAATCAAATTATTACCAAACAAGAAGCCTCTCAATACTTAATAAAAATAAACAAACCAGAACGTTGGTTTGATTTATTATTTCAAAAAATGAGCTTTGTGCTAAGAGGCTGAAAACAATACATTTAACTCGAAAAATTCACCACTTTTCTATTACTAAACCAAAAAATCTGGCTAAATAAAGCAGTACTCGCAATTTTCATTCCTCAAAAATGGGCTACATTTTCTTCTGAATAAAAATGCTGTGCTTTCTTTATTTACCGGCTTTTTGGCTTCTCATAACGTAAACTGATGAATTATTCGGGTTAATTTAAATTAGCTACATACATTCCCTCATTTTTAACCGAGTAGCATTTTACATTATGTTTATCAAATTGTTTTAAATAATAGTTTGCATTTTTATTGTTTGAAGTAATAACAACTTCTTTAAGTTCAATTTTGTTTAAAAGCGTTTTAAAATCATTAATATAAGGGCTATTTTCAATTACTAAAACATCTACTTTAACACCTAATGGAAGTTTATCAATTTTTACTTCATCGTTTAAAATAAAAACTGTCTTATCTTTTATTTGATACAAGTTGTTAATATTGGGGTAATCAAATTGAAATTGATTTGAAACTTGAAAATACTGATGTACTGCTTTATCTATCTCAAAAATATTGCTTGAAATATCGCTTTTAGAGATATTACCAATTGATGTGCCACTTGCTAAAGTTTCCATTATTAAACTATTGTTATTATTGTACACCAATAGTTTTTCTTCATTAAAACTCTTCATTTTTTTAAAGGCGTGGCTGCCGCAAATTAAAAATAAACTAAATGCCGCTAACCATAAAGCTTTCCTGTTTTGGTTAATCAGCCATACAATTAATCCTGTAAAAAGTAAAAACGCTACAAAAGGAAAATATGCTGAGAAGCTATTAAACTCAATAGTTGAAAAGGGTACTTTGTTTAAAGAGGACAATGTTAGGTGCAAAGTGCCTACAATTATTTCTAAAAAATAACCCATTAAAATAGCTAATGGAGGTAACAAATAGTTAAAGCCCAAAATTGCAATACCGCTACCGAAAATTGCAAATGCAGCTGGTATAGCTACTAAGTTCGAAAACAAAAATGTAGTTGGAAATTGATTAAAATAATACAAACTAATAGGCATTGTGCCAATTTGCGCTGCAATTGAAACGGCAGAAATTGACCAGAAAAAATTTACTATTTTATTTTGAAATAAAAACCATTTATATATATATGGATACAAGCTAACTATTGAAAAAACAGCAGCATAACTCAACTGGAAACCTACTTCTGCAATCATATTTGGTTGATATAACAAAATTAGAAAAGCAGATGCTGCTAAAATATTGTAGGTATTTTTATCTCTGTTAACAATATCGGCTACCAAAAACAGGCTAAACATTAATGATGCCCTTGTTACAGATGCAGAAAAACCTGTTATGCCTGCATATAACCAAATTACCAAAACGCTTAAAATAGCTGCTACCGCCCTACCCCACCTTTTACCAGCTATGGGTTTAAACAAATAGTTAAGTATTAAAAATAACATACCTACATGCAGCCCAGACACAGCTAATATATGCATTGCGCCTGTGTTGGCAAAAGTAGCTTTTACGGTTTTTGTTAAGTAGTTTTTTTGTCCTAACAATAAAGCCGTTGTTATTGCTAAAGTAGTTTCATCTTCAATATTTTTTATTAATGCATTTACTAACTGAACTCTTACCTTATAAATATTGGCCCACAATTTAGAGCCACATTCATTACAAAAAACAGTATAGTCGTTTGTAATAAAATATGCCTGAAAATGTATTTGCTTTAAGTTAGCATAGCGTTTATAATTAAATTCCCCTAAATTTTTTGCACCCTTAATTTCAAACAACTTATTTTGTGCCAGCAAAACATCTCCATACTTTGGCACATTTAAGTTTTCTTCATTTTTTATATTTATAAATGTTTTACCCGTAACCTCTATTGATTCCTCATTATAATAAGCTGTTAAAATTGAAGCCTTCGATTTATAGTAGTTTCCTTTTTTAACAAAAGGTTCATCTATTTGAAGTTTTATGTATTTACTATCAGCTCTAAAATGAGCAAAAAAGTTATCGTTATTACTTGCATCATACCTAACACTTAAATAATTACCAGCAACAAACAACAATATATTTAAGCTTAAACCAAATACAACTGAAGTATACTCAAGCTTTTTCAGCTTAGCAATTGCAACTATTAAAAATGAAAATATAAAACTTATTGTAAGAAGGGTTTTAGCAAAAGGAATAATAATACCCAAAAACAGATAACAAACAATACCTGCAATTAATGGTAATAGCAGCCGTAAGAAATTATAAGATTCATAACTCCGGTACATAATCAAATATAACAATTTTTAATAAATTTTAAAAAAATTGTTAATTTATTTTTCATAAAATCAACTATATCAAGTTACATTTCTCTAAAAGGATGAAAAAAGAACACACTAATCTATTTAAATAAGGCCACTTAAAAACGTATATTTGGGCACACATGAGTAAAGCAACTATTGATTTAAGTTTTAACAAAAACGATGATGCAATGCGTTTGTTGATTGGTAATTGGCAACGAAAAGTACAGCAAGTACATTTAGGTGGTGGTAAAAAAAGAATAGAAAAACATCATAGCAAAGGAAAATTGACTGCCCGTGAAAGAATTGCTTTACTAACCGATGAAAAGAGCCGTTTTTTAGAAATTGGCACTCTGGCTGCAGATGATATGTACTCAGAGTATGGTGGTGCGCCAAGTGCTGGTGTTGTAACTGGTATTGGCAAAATTAAAAACCGCTTGTGCATGATAATTGCTAATGATGCTACTGTAAAAGCAGGTGCGTGGTTTCCTATGACGGGTAAGAAGAATTTACGTGCTCAAGAAATTGCACTCGAAAACCGTTTACCTTTAATTTATTTGGTAGATAGTGCTGGCGTTTTTTTACCAATGCAAGATGAAATTTTTCCGGATAAAGAACATTTTGGAAGAATTTTTAGGAATAATGCCATTATCTCATCAGAAGGAATTCCGCAAATTGCTGCAATAATGGGCCCTTGTGTTGCTGGTGGTGCTTACTTGCCCATAATGTCAGATGAAGCATTGATAGTTGATGGCACAGGTTCAGTATTTTTGGCCGGGCCTTACTTGGTAAAATCTGCTATTGGTGAAGAAGTAGATATTGAAACTTTAGGTGGAGCAACTACGCACTCAGAAATATCGGGCGTTACCGATTATAACATGCCCGATGATGAAACTTGCCTAAAAACTATTCGTGATTTAGTAGATAAGTTTGGTGATTCTAAAAGTGCAGGTTTTAACAAAAGTGAAGCTCAAAAACCAGCTTACGATCCCAAAAAAATGTATGGTATATTTTCAGAAGGTGGTAAAAAGCCTTATGAAATGCGAGAATTAATTAAAGGCATAATTGATGTAGATTCGTTTACTGAATATAAAAAAGGCTATGGTCAATCAATAGTTTGTGGTTATGCCCGGGTAGAAGGCTGGGCAGTTGGCATTGTTGCTAACCAGCGCGAAATAGTAAAATCGAAAAAAGGAGAAATGCAGTTTGGTGGTGTTATTTACAGCGATAGTGCCGATAAAGCTGCTCGTTTTATTATGAACTGCAATCAAAAGAAAATTCCTTTAGTATTTTTGCAGGATGTTACTGGTTTTATGGTAGGTTCTCGCTCGGAGCAAGGCGGCATTATAAAAGATGGTGCAAAATTAGTGAGTGCGATGTCTAACTCAGTAGTGCCAAAGTTTACTTTTATTGTTGGTAATTCTTATGGTGCAGGTAACTATGCTATGTGTGGTAAAGCTTACGATCCTCGGTTAATTTTTGCTTGGCCTACTGCAAAAATAGCGGTAATGGGTGGTTCGCAAGCGGCTAAAACTTTATTGCAAATACAGGTAAGCTCAAAAAAAGCGAAAGGAGAAATAGTTAGTGAAGAAGAACAAAATGCCTTGTTGAAAAAAATTACAGATAAGTATGATAAACAAACTACTGCTTTTTACGCCGCAGCAAGGTTATGGGTAGATGATATTATTGACCCGGCAAATACACGCAACATTATTGCAACAGGTATAGAAGCAGCTAACCAAGCCCCAATTGAAAAACAATTTAACCCTGGTATTTTACAAACTTAATTTTGCATTTTTGCTATATTAAAACTTACAATTTCATTAAAATAAAAGCATTTAGCTAATGACAACTTTACAAGCTATTTTAGGCATTTTTGTTTTGCTCGGTATCTGTTTTTTACTCAGTAATAGCAAAAAAAATATTGACTGGCGATTGGTAATTAGTGGTATGCTATTACAGCTCGTATTTGGTTTTTTAGTTTTAAAAGTTCCTTTTGTTGAAGGTGTTTTTCAATTTATTGCCAATGGTTTTGTTAGGTTATTGAATTATACAGATGCTGGTGCAGAATTTGTTTTGGGTAAATGGCCAACCGTAGCTCAAGTTAAAGATGGAATTTCAGGAGAATTTATAACCGTTGGTTATATTTTTGCTTTTAAGGTATTACCTACTATTTTATTTTTTTCTGCCTTGTCGTCGTTGTTATATTACTTGGGCATCTTACAAATAATAGTTTATGCTTTTGCGTGGTTAATGAACAAAACTATGCGCCTTACTGGTGCAGAAAGTTTAGCTGCTGCCGCCAACGTATTTATTGGCCAAACCGAAGCGCCTTTGGTGGTTAAGCCTTATTTAGATGATATGAGCAAGTCAGAAATTATGGCTTTAATGACTGGCGGAATGGCAACTATAGCAGGCGGCGTTTTTGGTGCTTACGTAGGTTTACTGGGTGGCGACAATCCAGTTGAACAGGCTGCCTTTGCAAAGCATTTGCTTTCTGCTTCTATAATGTCGGCACCTGCAGCTTTAGTGGCCGCAAAAATTTTATTTCCAGAAACAAGCGATAGCATTGCCCGCGACGTTAAAATTCCGAAAGAAAAAATTGGTGATAACGTTTTAGATGCAATTGCTAATGGTACAAGCGATGGTTTAAAGTTAGCTTTTAATGTTGGGGCAATGTTGTTGGTATTTACAGCTTTTGTAGCCATGTTTAATGGTATGATTGGTTATGTAGGTGAATTAACAGGCTTAAACGATGTAGTTGCCAATGCCACAGATAATCGATATACTTGCTTTAATCTTCAATTTTTGTTTGGCTTTTTCTTTGCGCCCACCGCTTGGTTGTTAGGCGTTACTTCTTCTGATATTATGCTGATAGGCCAGGTAATTGGCGAAAAAACAGTTTTGAATGAGTTTTTCGCCTACGTTACATTAGGTGAAATGAAGAGCAATGCTTTGTTGGTTGATCCAAAATCTGCCGTTATAGCTACTTATGCTTTATGCGGTTTTGCTAATTTTGCTTCCATTGGTATTCAAATTGGTGGTATTAGCGCCATTGCACCTTCTCAGCGAAAAACTTTATCAGAATTAGGTATTAAAGCTTTAATTGGCGGTACAGTTGCTTGTTTGTTAACGGCAGCTATTGCAGGTATTTTGTTGTAAGTTTAAATTGTTTTTAGGTATTCTGGTTCATTTAAATAAGCCCAAATAATGCCTTCTTTTAACGCAAAATCAGATTTGTACATTTGTTTTATTTCAAGTGTTGTTAGTACAAAATCAATTAATAGTAAGGCCACCACAATCATATCGGCTCTTTGGTTTGCTAAATTCTCCGTACTCAACCTTTCCAGATAGGTTTTAGCAATTAAATTTTGTTTAATAATATCAAAATCCTTTATAGGTAATTGAACAAAACCATCCTTCGCTGGCACATTGGCACTCATATCAGCAATTGTATCAAAAGAACCAGAAGCACCAATTAAATTATGCGTTCTATTTTTTTGAAGTGCTTTTTTTAAAGGTTTTAATTCCTCTTCTAAAAGTTTGTAAAGTTCTTTAGCTTGATGTTGTTTAATAGGTTCTGTTGTATGATACTTGTTTTTTAATAAAGATACACCAATGTTAAAGCTCTGCGCCCAAAGCACTCCTAAGTTATTTGCCAAAATAAATTCCACACTTCCCCCTCCAATATCCATTATGAGGTAGTTTTTGATCGTGTTCGGTAGGCTTTGTTTCACGCCGTAATAAATTAGTTTTGCCTCATTTATTCCACTAATTATTTTTACTTTATATGAAGTAATGCCTTCAATTTTATCAATTAAAGTTTTAGCGTTATCAGCCATTCTTAAGCCTGCCGTACCAAATATTATTGCATCTGTTACTTTATGTTCAATTAACTTTTCTTTATAATATTCTATTACGGTAACTGCTCTATCTATTACTTTTTCATTTAAATGATGCAGACCATATTCTCCCAACTTTACAAACTGCTTTTCTTTATACAACACCTTATAAGTATTGCCTAATACCTCAACAATTAATAAATGAAAAGTATTTGTACCGAGGTCTAATATGGCTAAGTTGTTGTTCACAGAATATAAATTGCAATAAATTTAATGATTTTTATTATTCCTTTTAATAATGGTTTGAAGAAAGTATTAAATATTATAAATTTCAAAGTCGCTTCTTTTGTTTTAAGCTAAAAACTATTGATTTATTGCTTAATAATATAGATTTCTAAATTTATAGAATAACTATGCACGCTCTTCTTCTGCAAAGTAATAAAATAAAAATACAGAGCTAACCATCAATAATATTACACTTAACTACAATAAATAGTTACCCACAATTACTATATTTGTTGCTGTAAATTATTAAAATAAAATATTTGGCAAAATAATTTTCATAAGTCCATTTATAAGTTTGCTAAGTATTTAGAAAAATAGTTATTACTTAAAAATTTAAAATTCATTTTTATGTTAAAAAAAAATATAAATAAACATTCTTTTAAAGAGTTATATGAGGTATCAAAACCAAGTCCTGTTTTAAATTTTAACAAAAAACTAGCTCTTTTCTTTTCAGCCAAATCAGGTTGCACTTTCATTGTAAAATGGTTTTTCCACCAAATTGATCACTTAAATGCGGCTTTAGATTATAATCACTTTATTCACAAATACAGAATGAACGTATATTTAAAATCTTCTCAATTTATTAAAAGTCAAAATAATTTTATAAATACTAAGGGCAAAGATTATTTGAAAATAAAAGTTGTAAGAAACCCTTTTGAACGTGCAGTAAGTTCTTATATGCACTTTTTAGGTATGCTTGAAGATAATCACCCATCTGTTAGTAAAAATTTTGGAATTGGTTTTGATAAGTTTGACTATTCTTTTGATGAGTTTTTAGAGTTACTTAAAAACATAAATGTCAATAAGTGTGATATTCATTGGAGACAACAGTTTCAATTAATAGAAAGACAATTAAAATTTGATCACATTATTAAGCTTGAAAATTCAAAACAAGAATTGCTTAAACTCGAGAATTCCTATGATTTAAAAAATACGATAGATATTGATAAACTGATTTTTTCTGGCCACCATAGTGTAGAAAAAGACAATATTAATAAAGAAGAGTTTTGTGGTAAACAAGCTTTTACATTTAAGATAAAGAAAAATAGACCATCTTACAAAAGCTTTTATAATAATGAGTTAGAAGAAAGAGTTAGAACAATCTATAAAGTTGATTTTGATCGTTATAAATTTAATTTAGAGTATAAAAATTCTATTGTTTAACTCAAAGTTCCAAATCACACTTTGTTACAATATTTCATTTATAAGAATAAATTAAATACGTTTATCAAATTTATTGTAAATATTCTGGTTTATTCAAATAAGCCCAAATTACTCCTTCTTTTAAAGCAAAATCAGATTTATGCATTGTTTTTATTTGTACATTTTTAACAATATAATCAACAATTAAAAGTGCAACAATTATCATATCTGCTCTTTGAATGTTTAAACCCTCCTTGTTTAATCTCTGATTTAAGTTTTTGGTAATCAAACTTTGTTTTAGCACTTCAAAATCTTGCAAGTTCAACTTTACAAATCCCACTTTTATAGGTACATTTTCGCTCATATCAGCTATTGTATCAAATGATCCTGATGCCCCTATTAAAATTTCAACTTTATAATTTATTAGTGCCTCTTTTAATGGTTTTAGTTTTTCATCCAAAAATTGAAAAAGAGCCTTTATTTAATCGTGTTTTATAGGTTCCGTAGTATGAAAATTGCTTTTCAAAATTAGAACTCCAATATTAAAGCTTTTTGCCCATATTAACTCAACATCATTAGCCAAAATAATTTCCACACTTCCGCCTCCAATATCCATTATTAAATAATTAATCTTGGAAGACATTGCTTCACTCCATAATAAATTAGTTCAGCTTCAAGATTTGCAGTAATAGTTTTTACCCTATAGGAGGTGATTTTTTCAATTTTATTAATTAAAAATAGAGCGTTTGTAGCTGTTCTTATACCAGCTGTTCCAAATATTATTGCATTTGTTACATTGTTTTCTGCCATCTTTGTTGTGTAATACTTAACAACGTTTATGGCACGGGTTAGCACAATTTCATTAAAATATTGTAAGCCATATTCACCAAGTTTTACAAATTTTTTTTTCTTTATATAAAACCTTATATTCATTTTTTATAATCTCAACAATAAGCAAATGAAAAGTATTGGTTTCAAGATCTAATACAGCTATATTATTTTTCAAAACAATAAAGAATTTATTAGTTTACATTTAACTAGTTTTAGTGCATATAACGTTAAAATTTCATTGTTTGATGTTTTTGTAGATTCTGGCTCTAGTGCATTCTGCTTTAACAGTACTTTTCTTTTCAGGCTTAAAAAAGATTGTATTACAACTGTTCCCTTTTTTGGGAACTCCAATATACACATATACTGTTTTATTTTTATTCATATTTAAAGTTTAGCAGGCTAATACTTTATCATTTTCCGTAAGCCGATATTAATTATAAATATTCAAATGTAAAACCAATTCTAAATAGGTATAAAATTCCGGATATTACCTGAAAGAAAAACAAACATATTAAAATACGCATTTTATTAGTGCTTAAGTTTTTATTTAAAAACTTTGGAGTAAGAAACAAAACAGTTGACAGCAATAATAAATAAGAACAGATAATATTTTGCCACAAAAAATTACCGTGGTATTTTCTAGGTCCAGATTCCATAACAAAGGCTGATAAAATAATTCCAGCTATTGTTAAACATAGTGCATAAACGAATGGCCTATATTTAATTATCTCTTTAAACATTATTACACTAAATATAGGAAAAATATAAGATATGAATAATGAAATGGGGATAAACCAAAATGGCATAAAATAAGCAAAAATTTCGAATGGTGACGAAATTACAACGCTACTTGATGCTTTTTGAATAGAACCCATTTGCAACTTATAAATTAAATAATATTGGCCTAATACAACAATTCCGGCTATAAAAATTGGTATCAGTTTTAATATAAAAAATTTTAGTGATTCATTTCTGTATCCATAGAGTAAAAAAAACGCTGTTACAGGAGCATAAACAAATATGAAAGAGGGTTTTATAAAAATATTTAAAAGGACTAAAACACTAGCAATTATTATATCCCTAATAGTGGTTTTATGAAGTGGATCAAAAATTAATAATTGCTGCCAAAAAAGTAAAATAGCAAAAGGAAAAAGCAGTATAATAGTTGTGTTGTGCCAAACTTGTGGCACAACTTTTACTATATACATTTTATTTAAATAAAAAAATGAAAAAGGATCGGGAATTGCAAAACAAAAAAAAACTCCTATTGCTATAAAGGAAATTTTACTGCCATAAAGTTTAACTCTTTCTTTTCCTAATGTAAGTTTAATTATGTTTTTAGAAATAGAATATTTAGCAACAATTGCTATAGATAATAAAATTATAGTAATTTTATACATTAGAAATTTGTTGGAAGAAAAACCAGAGAGTAGATTCACAACAAAATAGTATAAAAAGTTAGCAGGGTAAGAGTGAGTTTCCGATATATTTATTGTTATGGCTTGTTTAATATGTACTCTAATGTCTGTTTTTGCAAAATGTACTATAAATGAAAATATAAGTATGCCTAAAAAGAATAGTAAAATTATATCAGAATGTTTTTTTATTAATCTCAGCATTCAATTGAGGCATAAAATTAACAAAATTTCATTGATTTATTAAGTATTTTTTTTCTTTTAACTATATTTCGTAATTGATTTTAAAAAAAATGAATTTACTACTAAAAAAGGAAAAGATTATATGGGGTTTAGTCTTATTAGTGTTTTATGCTTTTTATGCATATTTATTTTCAAGCAACAGTTTATATGGCGATGAAAATTATTATTTCCGAACTTCATTACAGATTAAAAAAATTTTTATAGCTTTTTTAAGCTTTAACTTTAAAGATATACCTGAATTATATGATAGTATTATTCATGCTGGTTTTTACATTCCAGGAATTAGCATATTATTAGCACCTTTAAGGTTTTTTACTGATAGCATTATATATTGTAGGCTATTTATTGGCTGTTTAAATTTCATACTTATATTTTTAATATGTCTTGACATTGAAAGAATATTCAATACTAAAAGATCCTTTATTTTCTTATTAATAATTTGCTCTATTCCCGCAGTTGGCTTTTTTTCCTTCTCTTTCTGGGGTGAATCGTTAGGAGGTTTTATAGTATTGCTATATTTTTTAAAATTAAACATATATGTTAAGCAAAGTAAAGAGAGTGACAGCAAAGTTATTAGCAAAAATAAAATATTAAAACTTTCACTTTTGTTTGCGCTTTGCAGTATTATACGGCACAGTTTTATTCTTATAGCACCTATATCGCTGTTTTTTGTATTGTTTAATGGTTTTAATCAAAAATTAAAAATTAAACCACAAATACTAAAATTGCTGACTTTGTCTGTTTATTTTACTTTTTTTCATTCTATACTAATTATAATTTGGTCATTGATGCTAATACCAAAATTTGGTTGTTGCTATCTGTCCACAACAACTACCAAAAGTGCTAAGTTATATAGAACTTTTAGTGACCAAAAAATTGAAAAAGAAAAAATTTTAAGGAACGGGGATAGTTTTCTTTACTGGGGCCATTTTCATAAATACATTTCTAAAATTGCTGTAAATTCAGGTATCACTTATTGGAAAGTGCTTGATAATGAGTTAAAACGAACTTCAATGCTTTACCCCGAAAAAAGCTATATTCAAAAGAAAAAAGATCAGATAGATAGTTTAAGAAATTCAAAAAAAGACTTCTTAATAAGAGCGATTATACGAAATGGTTACTTAAAATACAATTCAAATGTAATTTCTTATATCTACAGTTTTATTGTTAATTTACAAACTTATTATTTATTAATTTTATTTATTAGCATTTCATTTTTGTTTGTATTTTTTTTAAATAATAGTACCTACATATATATGGGTATTCTCTACAAATTATTTTTAATAGCAGTATTATTTCAAGTTTTATTTATGAGTGGCCACATAAGGCATACTTATGGGTCCTTACCTTTTATAATTTTTGGCATTACTACTATATTGTTTCAAAAAAGGGCAGTTTATTTTAACATCAAGTTTGATAAAATCGCACTTAGCCAAATTACCTTGAATATAATATTTATACTATTTATAGTCACATTGTTTTTTAACAGATAGTTACACTAATAATAACTTCCCAATACATTAATTAAATTATAATACAGGATGTCAAGTTAGAAAATACACCGCAGATAAATTGTTTTTTTAAAAATTTTGAATATGTTGGTTTATTAAAAAAAAACATAGTAGTATTCAATATTTTAGCATGTCAAATATTTACTAGTAATAAAATTATAGTGATAATTTTTAACAAGTTTTATTAGTGTTGGCAATTTCGCTATTTTTAGATGTAATTCTATCTACAATGTAAACTGGTCTATTTTTAACATTTTCAAAAACTTTTCCTAAATAAATACCTAAAATACCAAGTAAAAAAATAATTACCCCACTTAAAAACCAAATAGATAAAATTAAACTTGTAAAACCTGTTTCCGTTATTTTACCGTTCAAATATTTTACAAACTGAATAAACCCAACAATTGAACTAATTCCTGATAAAATAATACCAAAAAAAACAGTTAGTCTTAGTGGCTTATTACTAAAACTTAAAATATTATTTAATGCTAAAGACGTTAATTTTTTAATGTTGTAGCTTGATTTTCCCAATTCCCTCTTACCGTGCAGCACTTCAACCTTAGTTTTTTTAAAACCTACCCATTGAACCATTGTAGGAAAAAATTTTATATAATCATTCATTTCAAGAATGGCATCTATTACTTTTTTATTATACATCCCGAAATTTGCGATTGTTGGATCTTGTTCGGTTTCGGTTAAATAGCTAAATAATTTGTAAAACAATTTAGAAAACTGAATTTTAAAAAAGGAATCATTTCTAATTTTTCTTTGTGCTAAAATAATATCGAAACCCTCTTTAGTTTTATTATATAATTTTACAAATTGATCTGGTCTATCTTGTAAATCACAATCCATAACAATAATCCAATTACCTCTACAGTATCTTATTCCGGCACAAATTGCATAATGTTGTCCAAAATTTCTACTAAGCTTAATGCCTAAAACTTTATTATTTTCATTGCAAACCTCTTCAATTTTTTCCCAAGAGTTATCTGGGCTTCCATCTTCGACTAAAATAATTTCATAATTATCTGAAATGGTTATAACATATTTTTTTATCTCTTCAACTAAAGGAAAAACTAAATTTTCGGCCAAATAGATAGGTGAAACAATACTAATATATGGTGTATTTATTGCTGCCAAATGTGATAAATATATTTTTTATTTACTTCTTTAAAACCGAATTTTTCATAAAATTTGCAAGCACCAACATTTTTTCTCTGTGTAGTCACTTGTAAATCTTTAATTTCTTTTTTAAATGACAAATATTCAACGTGTTCAATTAATTTTGTGCCAATTTTATTTCCTCTACTTTTTTCGCTAACTGCTATAAGTCCAATTTTTGCAATATCTGAGGTATAATCAAATGTTAAAAAACCTTCGATATCTATTTTTGATTTATAAACTAAAACGTCAATATTTTCATTTTTTAGTGAATTGTCTATCCAAAGCTTGTACATTTTTTTAAATTTATTTTTACCAATATTTTCATCAACAAGAAACCTCGAATAAATTCCACTTTGAAATGCCAACTCATATAATTTGCTATCATTTTCGTTTTGCAACTGAATGTTCTTTTCAATCTTAAAATTAAGTTGTTTTTCAAGCCTTTTATTAAATGTAATTTTTTCATCCACTAAAATAACATCAGTTTTACAAAATATTCTTTTTATATGATCTAATTTTAAATAGCAATCACAAAAAAGATAAAATAATTTATACTTTAAAGGTAGCTCGTATATATCTGTATTTTTAGAATTATAAGTAATTTTTGCAACAGAAAAACCAAAAAACTTACTATCCCAATCTAATTCAACTAAATCTATCAAAAAGAAACATTTTTATACACGCAAATGTAGTTATACATTTTAACTTTGTGCAAAAGTAATATATGGAACGTATAGTTTTCAATAAGCCATATTTATCAGGAAGAGAATTGTATTATATTTATAGAGCTATAGATTCTGGAAAAATTTCTGGTAATCAGAATTATACAAAAAAATGTCATCAATTTTTTAAGGACAAGTATAATTTGAAATGCAATTTATTAACTACCAGCTGCACAGACGCTTTGGAAATGTGCGCAATATTATCGAATATAAAACCTGGTGATGAAGTAATAATACCAAGTTATACTTTTACAAGCACAGCAAACGCCTTTATGCTTAGAGGTGCAAAAATAGTTTTTGCAGATAGTTGCGAGAATAACCCCAATATTGATCATTCCAAAATTGAGGAACTTATAACAAATAAAACAAAAGCAATTGTAGTAGTACATTATGCAGGTTTTGCTTGTAAAATGGATGATATTTCAAAACTGACAAAAAAACACAATTTATTTTTAATTGAAGATGCCGCTCAGGCTATTGACAGTTTCTACAAAAATAAGCCATTGGGTACTTTTGGAGATTTTGCAGCATTCTCTTTTCACGAGACAAAAAATATAATATGCGGAGAAGGAGGATTATTGGCAATAAATAATAAAAAATTTGTAAATAGAGCAGAGATTATTTGGGAAAAAGGCACCAATAGATCTGCTTTTTTTAGGAATGAAACAGATAAATACGGATGGATGGATATTGGTAGTAGCTTTTTAATGAGTGATTTGTTAGCAGCCTACTTGTATGGACAGTTAGAAAATTTGAGTGAAATACAAAAAAAGAGAAAGAATATTTGGCACACATATTATGATAAGCTGAAGGTTTTAGAAAAAAATAACATTAAATTACCTAATATACCCAAAAACACTACAGTAAATGGTCATTTATTTTATTTGATTTGTAATAGTTTAAAAGAAAGATCTGAATTAATTAGTTATTTACACAAAAATAAAATTCACGCCGTTTTTCATTATTTAAGTTTACATAAAAGTCCATTTTTTAAAGAAAAACACGATGGTAGAAATTTAATAAACTGTGATAAATTTGCAAATTGTTTGGTTCGATTACCTTTGTTTGTCGATCTAAGTAAAGAACAACAAGAATATATAATTGAAAATATATTATCCTTTTTTAGTTGAATTCAGGTACAGCCTGAAATTTTTCAAATAACTTGACTTGAATACTTGAGTTATAATCAAATTATTTAAAAGTATTATTTACTTTATTAAATTATGACTCAAATAAGTATTCTTTTCCAAAATATTGTTGTGCTACCTTATTTTTGGATGTTTCAAAAAAGGCATTAGTGCGATTTCTTAAACCTAACCTGTCTTTGGATTTTTATGCACAATATAGTGTTCGTTAATTTCATTTAAGAGGTTATTAATGAACTCTGCAATCTTTTCACCTTTTAACTGAAGTTGGTAGCTTATTAATAGCCTTGATAACATTTAATTCTTGATATGGTAAACTTACATTTAATCGGTCTGCAATAATTAGTTTTTCAACATTGTTTTGCAACATTATTAGATGTAGAAAATTTTTATACAAATATACTCTAGGATCTTTTGTATAAGGACAAATTTGCAATTTTTTCCGAAAACAGTTTTGCAATTTTTTTTAAAAAATATCGTATTGTAGTAGATTATTTTTTTTAAGCAAAATCTATAGTAATCCTAAAATGATGAACTGGTACTTTGATTTCTGATAGTAGTAGACCAAAGAGATACTATATAAATAAAACTAATTTTTAATGTAACCTGCTTTATGAATTCCGACATAAGTATAAAATTGTCTTTGATCCATAGATTATGCTACAATTACAAAAATTCAACTTTACAATTTTTATTGGATAGAGATTTAATTAATAATGTTTTTTTTTTGGTTTTAAAATTTCAAATCGCTTTTTTAAACTAATTTTTTCTTCTAAAATTGAGCTTTTTTATCAGGTATTTAATCTGCTAAATTTTTTTTTAGTCTATTTTCTACTTTAAATGATTTTGCTGTTAAAGATATAACACTTAGTTGTCTTTTAGCACAGTACACAATAAAAAAGGGGCTACTTTAATAAGTAGCCCCTTTTTTAATTATATTAAGATTATTACTTACTTAATACCATTTTCTTTGAAGCAATAGCACTACCATCAATTACTAACGAATAAGAATAAATACCTATTGGCATATCAGCAATTGATACATCTAATGTACCTAAACCTGTATGATCAATATTAAGTCTCTTTACTTCTTTACCAGTAATATCAGTAAATGACATTTGAGCCGATCTACTATTAGAAGGTATAAAGTAGTCAATTTTTGTGTTACTTGTAAAAGGATTAGGAGCATTTTGAGCTAACATAGCTTTTTCTTGCTCACCATTTAAAACAACAGTACTATAATAAACGTGATCTGAAACTGGATTTTGACCAGAAACACCAGTTGTTTTTAAATTCTCAACCTCATTTTTCAAATCTTGAATAATCTCTTGTTGTTCTTTAACTGCATTTACCAACATCCAAGTAACTTGAGATGGATCAACACCAAGATATTCAGAAGTTGCACCAGTTTTCATTGCCTTATCATCTTCTTGATATTCTACTTTGGTATGACGGTAAGTAAAAATAGATTCTGGAGATATTTTCTTAAAATCTTGAGCAATAACACCTGTATGAACTTTTTCAGTATCTTTTATACCAACTTTATCGTTATACTTAAATGTTTTCGGATTTATTTTTAAAACATCTGCTAAACCTCTTTCAAAATCTTTAATATCTTTTTTAAGAAGAGAATCGGATGCGGTTCCCCACATTCCTCCACCAGTTTTTACCGCAGCTCCTGTTACATGTAATGGAGCAGTAGGAGAATTTTCATTTATCCCAACATAACCATCTGTAGACACAGTTAATCTTGAATCAGAATTAGAACCATTATTTGTAACTAACAAAATTCTTGAGGCTGCATCAAAAGTTCTTAGTTGAAACTGACCAACTCCTCGATGAGAAAATGTAGTAACACCATTCTTATTTGATAATAATCTGCCTACCCAAGCACCACCAGGATTTGGGTGTGTATCAATAAACGCATTTCCACCAGCGGTACGGCCAAAACCAATTTCAAGCTTGGCGGCACCAGCACCACCATTCGCAGGTAAAACTCTAGTTGTTCCCTGCACTACAAATTTTGCGCTTGGTGTTGATGTTCCAATACCAACGTTACCATCGGGGGCAACTACTTTTAATTGAGCGAAAGAAAGGCTTACAACTGTACAAGTTAATAAGCACGAAAGAATAACATTTTTCATTTTGTTTTTGTTTTTTAAATTATCTAAATTATTTGTAATCATTATTATGTAAAAGTAAATTGTTATTAAATGTGTGTTATGAATATTTTTACGAGCTTGTTTAATTTTGGTTTCAATAAGCAATATAAAATTTTAATAAAGATATTCCAAATATCGTGCCGAAATTACAGTATGTTTTTTAAAAAATTGTACTTTTTAGTTTTTTATTCTACAATCTTTAGCGTAGTCTAAGCTTTGCCTATATAACTTATATTCAAAACGAAAAACTATATTGTCTATATTAGAATTAAGTTTTCTTAAAAGCGTTGCATCTTTACTGTTAAATTTTCTAAGCTTTCGTGCGTAAAGTTTTCTTTTATACTCTATGTATAGGAGCTTCTCCCCTAGTTAAGTGTAAGTACAATTTATTCAGCATAATTTGATTTACTAAAAGTATTTACTGCTGCTTTCATTTTGAAAGATACCATATTGTGTAACAAATACACACTAAAACTATAATTTGACGACCATACATTATTTTATTTCCTGTAAAAATAAAAATTATATAAATTCAAAACAGTAAATTTTATATTTTACATCAGATTTGGAGAAAATAATTCCGGTTGTAATTTTGAATTGGAACGGTATCAATGATACCATTAAATCCGTAAATTCGGTACTTAATCAAACTTACAAAAATTTTAAGATATTTTTGGTTGATAATAATTCTGATAATGAAGAAGGAACTCAACTTGAAGAGTTGTTCAACAGCAATAAAAAAATAAAAATTATAAAGTTTGAAGATAATTTTGGCTTTACGAAAGCACACAACATAATTTTTGAAAATTATATAATAAATAGCAATTACAAATTTGTTGCGTTGTTAAATAATGATGCTTTTGCCGATAAAGATTGGCTTAAAGCACTTTTAGAAATCGCCTCCAAATCTAAAGCTAGCATTATTTCATCAAAAATGATACAGTATTTTGATAAAGGCATAATGGATAATGCTGGTCACTTAATGCTAAATACTGCCGAAATTGTGCCTATCGGTTACGATAGTCCAATAAATAAACATTTAAGTTCTAATTCAAATTTTGGGGCTTGTGGCGGGGCTTGCTTATATAGCGTAAAAATGTTAAATGAAATTGGAATTTTCGACTCTAATTTTTCAACGGGCTATGAAGATGCAGAATTAGGTGCTAGAGCCATTGTTTGTGGTTATACGTCTTTATATGAACCAAATGCTATTGTATTTCATAAAGGTGGCCAATCATTAAATAAAGTAAAAAACGAAGCATACCACATTCAAATACAACGCAACATATTTTATAGCTATTTTAAATTAATGCCCTTAATGGTTATATTAGTTAACTTACCTTTTTTTATTCTCAAATATAATCTTGTTTTAATTATTGATATTATTTTTAGAAGAAGAAAATATTTCAATAGAATGTGGAAAGCTATTAAATACACCGTTTTTATTGATAGAAAGAAAATATTTCAAGCTCGAGAAAAATTTCATAAAAATAATAATACTATACCATCATATAAAATAATGAAAAAAATGACATTTTTTTTGTTGTTTGATGTTAAGAGATTTTATAAATACATTATTTTAAAGCCCAAATATTAAATTTATTTTTTCATAATAACAATATGCAATTTCCAAATTTATTTAAACCATTAGATTTAGGTTTTACAACACTTAAAAACAGAGTGCTAATGGGCAGTATGCACACTAATTTAGAAGAAAGACCAAATGGTTTTGAAAGATTAGCTACCTTTTATGCAGAACGTGCAAGGGGTGAAGCAGGCCTAATAGTTACTGGCGGTATTGCACCCAATACAGAAGGTGCAGTATTTAGAGGAGCCAGCAAGTTAACTGAACTTAGTGAAGTTGAGCATCATCAAAAAATTACTAACGCAGTAAAAAAAGAAGACGGTAAAATATGTATGCAAATTTTACATGCTGGAAGATATGCCTATAGCGATGAATTGGTGGCTCCTTCTCCAATAAAATCGCCAATAAACCCATTTGTACCTAAACCACTTAGCCACAATGAGGTTTTGAAAACTATTGACGATTATGCCAATTGTGCGCACTTAGCTCAACAAGCAGGATACAACGGTGTGGAAATAATGGGTTCTGAAGGTTATTTCATTAATCAGTTTATTGTAAAAAAAACCAACCATAGAGATGATGACTGGGGAGGCAGTTATGCCAACCGTATAAAACTACCCATTGAAATTATAAAAGCAGTACGCGCAAAAGTTGGCACTAATTTTATTATAATTTATCGCCTATCTATGCTTGATTTGGTTGATGATGGCAGCACCTGGGAAGAAGTAGTACAATTAGCCTTAGCAATTGAAAAGGCTGGAGCAACTATAATAAATACTGGCATTGGCTGGCACGAAGCACGTGTACCTACTATTGCTACTATGGTACCTCGTGGTGGTTTTAGTTGGGTTACCAAACGTTTAATGGGCAAAGTAAATATACCTTTGGTTACTACCAACCGCATAAATATGCCAAATATAGCTGAGCATATACTGGCCGACGGCCATGCAGATATGGTTTCGATGGCAAGGCCATTTTTAGCAGATCCTGAATTGGTAAAAAAGTCAAGAACAAATAGAGTTGATGAAATAAATACTTGTATTGGTTGCAACCAAGCTTGTTTAGACCATACTTTTGAAGGAAAAATTTGCAGTTGTTTAGTTAACCCAAGGGCAGGCTTTGAAACAGAGCTGAATTTTCATCCTACCAAAAACAAAAAAAATATTGCTGTTGTAGGTGCAGGACCAGCAGGTTTATCGGCAGCAACTTTAGCAGCACAACGTGGACATAATGTTAAGTTGTATGAAGCAAGTAATGAAATTGGTGGGCAGTTTAATATGGCAAAACAAATACCTGGTAAAGAAGAATTTGTTGAAACACTACGCTATTACAACAAACAAATTGAGTTAACTGATGTTGAGTTATTATTAAATACAAAATTTACAGCCGAAACTATACAACAAAATAGTTTTGACGAAGTAATAGTTTGTACTGGAGTACAGGCAAGAATACCACAAATTGAAGGCATTAACCACCCCAAAGTGTTAAGCTATATTGATGTATTATTACATAAAAAACCAGTTGGTAATGCAGTAGCCATTATTGGTGCCGGCGGCATTGGGTTTGATGTTGCAGAATATTTAAGTACCGAAACCTCTGCTACTTTAAATGTTGAGCATTATATGGAAGAATGGGGCGTAGATATGCAATATAAAAAAGGTGGCGCAATTACTTTACCCAAACCAGATGCCTCGGCAAGAGAAATTTATCTTTTAAAAAGATCGCCTGGCAAACACGGTAAAAATTTAGGTAAAACTACTGGTTGGATACATAGAGCTAGTTTAAAAATGAAAAATGTAAATATGCTTGCCAACATTGAATATCTTAAAATTGATGATGAAGGCTTACACATTAATATTGAAGGCGATTATAAACTATTACCTGTAAATAATGTAATTATTTGCGCTGGTCAAGTACCAGAACAAACATTGTTTAATCAATTAAAAGATAAGATTGCCAATATACATTTAATAGGTGGTGCTTATGAAGCTAAAGAATTAGATGCAAAAGTAGCAATTGACCAGGCGGCAAGATTGGTGGCAACTATATAAATCGTACTTTTGTAATAATGTTAAACGATAATTTTATAAAAGCTTGCTATGGGCAACCTGTAAGCCAAATACCTGTTTGGTTTATGCGCCAAGCTGGCAGATATCAGCCAGAATACAGAGCTATAAGAAAAGAAAACACACTAATGGAAATTGTATATAACCCGGAGTTATGTGCGGAGGTAACCTTATTACCTGTTAGCCAATTAGGGGTTGATGCTGCCATTTTATTTTCGGATATTATGACACCTGTTACTGCAATGGGTATTGATTTTGAAATTAAAGCTGGCTTTGGCCCTTATGTTGAAAAGCCAATTAGAACTTTAGCTCAAATTAAACAGTTAACTCAAAAAGATTTTAACACCGCAACACCTTATGTAGGCGAAGCCATAAAAATTATACGAAAAAAATTAGAAGTTCCTTTAATAGGTTTTTGTGGCGCACCGTATACTTTGGCTTATTATTTAGTAGAAGGTGGCAAAAGTAAAAGTTGGAATTTTTTACACGGTATGATGTATGATAATGATGAGCGCTGGCATAAATTAATGCAACATATTGCAAATGTAATGGTTGATTATCTAAAATATCAAGCAGTAAATGGAGCACAAGCATTGCAACTTTTTGATAGCTGGGCTGGCGATTTAAGTTTTGATGATTACGAAAAATATGTATTTCCTTATGTGTATGATATTTTTGAAAAGCTAAGCACAATTAAAGTACCTAAAATATACTTTGGGCTAAAAACAAGTCATTTATTTCCATTATTAAAACAGTATAAATGTGAGGTAATCGGAATTGATCATACCATACCAATTTCAAAAGCCAGAGAAAGTTTAGGAGAAAGCAAAGCCTTACAAGGTAACTTAGCACCAACTGCTTTATTTGCAGATAAAGCTATTCTTACCAAAAAAATAAGCAATATTTTAGCGCACTTTAAAGCCAACAGTAACAAAGGTTTTATTTTTAATTTAGGCCATGGCTGCTTACCCGAAATGAATAGTTTAGATCTTAAATACGTAGTTGATAAGGTACATAGTACATAAATTAATATTATAACTATTTAGAAGTCAGACCATTTTATTGTAAAACATCAGATGTAAGACATAATTTGGACAATAAAGAGCGATTTTGACCTCACTCAACCGAATTTATCTGACGTCTGACAGCGAAGCGGTCTAACATTTACTAAATAGTTACTTAGTATTTTTATTAAAATTGAAGATAATGGTATAGGCTTTGATCAAATGTACAATAATGTTATTTTTAAACCTTTTAAAAGATTACACAAAAACAACGAATAAAGAAACTGGTATTGGCCTGGCAAACACAAAAAAACTGTTGAGTTACATGGAGGGGAAATCTGGGCAGAATCGAGCCTTAATATCGGTTCAATATTTTATTTTACAATAAAGAAATAATGGAGAAAATTAATTGCATATTACTTATTGATGATGATGAAGCCACCAATTTTTTGCACGAAATTATAATTGAAGAAGCCGACATTTGCACTGAATTAGTTATAAAAGATAGTGCCATAGAGGCTTTAGAATACTTAAAATTAAAAGATTCAGTTGTTCCTAACTTAGTTTTTTTAACATTGATATGCCAAAAATGAACGATTGGCAATTTTTAGAGGCTTACAATAATTTAAATGATACTTATAAGGCAAAAGTCGTAGTAGTTATGCTTACAACTTCGCTAAATAAGGAGGATTTAAAAACGCCGATGAGAATTAGGAAGTTAAAGACTTTATAAACAAACCGCTGTCTGTTGAAATATTACATAGTATAAGAGAAAACTATTTTAATGAAAAAAACAGTTAACTAGGGCTTGCTGACTTTCTCAAACCATCATTTTTTCTTTCATAAATTATTATTTATCAATATTTTACGTAGATAAATTATTTTTATTAATTTTGATAAGTGCAAGCTATTTTGTATATTGAAGCTTAAAATTGTGCACTTATGGTTAAGTATACACCAGCAAATCAGCTTACTTTTGAGGGTTTTAGAACCCCATTTGAACAGCATTTAGATAAAGATAACCGATGGGTAAAATTGGCAGAGTTGATCCCTTGGGATGAATTGGCAACCCAGTATGCTAAGCAGCTCAATAGCAGTAAAGGGAAATATTGTATTG